>SKEF01000358.1_pt1 | contig 47548 bp, 40 predicted proteins | sample 4826691 | NCBI WGS metagenome assembly SKEF01 (sample SAMN11008816, study PRJNA524170) | human gut metagenome | biome: Human fecal sample; material: Feces; isolation source: fecal sample from pouch patient p23, p27 | host: Homo sapiens | place: Israel: Tel-Aviv | collected 2016-08-24
ACTTTACCCACGGTTCTCAGCGAGGGCTATTCATCGGCATCGTCGTTGCCCTGGTGCTCGTGAGCCTGTATTTCCCCGTGCGCGACCTGTACGTGGCAAAGCGTTCGAGCGATATCTTGTCCAAGCAGGTCGAGATTCGCCAGCAATACAATGATGAGCTGCAAAAAAGCGTCGACAAGCTGCTCTCGGAGGAGGGTATCAAGGACGCGGCATCCGAGGATCTGGGCCTGGTGATGCCCGGCGAGAAGAGGATTGAAGTGCAGGGCCTGGACGACGATCCGGATGCCTCGTCGACCCAGAAGTCGTCGAACGCCAAGAAGGCCAGCGAAGTTGCCAAGGAGATCGAAGAAGTCGGCAAGGACGCGCCGTGGTACATCCAGGCGCTCGACATGCTGTTTGGGTTTAACGGCGTCGAGGGCCAGACGGTCGTGTCCAACGGCAAATAGCGCCCGGAGGGGAGCCCGCAATGGCAGATTGCAAACGATATAAGGTAGCCGCGATCGACCTGGGAACGGTGTCGTCGCGACTGGTGTTGGCGCAGGTCGAGGCCGGGGCGATTGTGGAATCGTCCAAGCATACCGAGATTACCGACTTGGGTGAAGGCGTGGACGCGACGGGTCGCTTTTGCGAGGCGGCTGTCGAGCGTGTGCTCGCTGCGTGCCGCATGTTTGTGGACGAGGCGCGTGCCTTTGGGGCCGCGTGCATTTGCACCACATGCACGAGCGCCGCGCGCGATGCATCCAATGCCGCACTGCTGCTGGACGGTCTGCGTGAGCTGGGGCTCGAACCGCAGGTGATTCCGGGCGAGGTCGAGGCGCGCCTGACGTTTTTTGGCGTGGCGCACGACTTTGCCGGCGAGCGCATCATTGTTGCCGATTCGGGCGGCGGATCCACGGAGCTCGCGACGGGCGTCTATGCGCCGGAGCGTGGGGTCTTTGCGCTGGAGGGCACGCGTTCGCTGGACATCGGTTGTCGCCGTGTGACGGAGCGATTTTTCTCGGCACTGCCGCCCGCACGCGGCGAGCTTACTGCCGCTGCCGCGTGGGCGGGCGAGCAGTTCGCTGCCTATTTTGAGGGCCTGCCGAGCAATTTTGAGCGCGCCGAACGCTTGGTCGCAGTGGGTGGCACCGTCACCACACTCGTGGCGCTCGTTCATGAGCTGGAACCGTACGATTCGAGCTTTGTGCACCTGCGCGAGCTTTCGCTGGATCAGGTTTCGGCCGCTATCGAGCGCATGTCTGCGTTGGATGCGGACGGCATCGCCGCTCTACCGGGTGTACAGCCCAAACGCGCGGGCGTGATCTTGGCTGGTGCCGTGGTAATCCGCGAGCTTATGCGAGCCGGCGGCTACAAGACGCTCACTGTAAGCGAGAACAGCTTACTCGCCGGCATGGCCGCCACCATCAACGAGGCTCTCGACGGTGCGACCCCCACCATCTCCTGGACCCCAGAGCTCAGCACCCTCTAAATAAGTTGCGGTGAAATAGTTCCTAAATAAGCTGGTAAACGGTATAAACAGGATCTATTCCACCGCAACTTAGAGCTCCGCCGGCGTGTAAAAGAAACGAGCCCGCATCCCTGGGGGACACGAGCTCGTAAACAATACATGGTAGGGGCGGTGGGACGTCTGCGTATTTGCTGCGCAAATACGCACCGGCTTCGGACGCCTGCCGGCGCCCTCGCCGGCTCGCTGCGGACGCTGCGCGTCCGCTTGACGCTCGCCCCCTCGCGGGTTCGAGTCCCGCCGGCATCTTAAAGAAACGAGCCCGCATCCCCGGGGGACACGAGCTCGAAAGCTCAAATGGTAGGGGCGGTGGGACTCGAACCCACAATCCTTGCGGCGAGAGATTTTAAGTCTCCTGCGTATGCCAATTCCGCCACGCCCCCGTGAGACTAGAAGTCTAGCACAAGCCGTCCGTTACGCGTTGACGGCCATCGAGTGTTGGCCCGACTTCTCCAGGAACTCCTGGAACTTGGCTTCGTCGCCCTTGTTCTTGTACTGCAGGGCTAGCAGGTATTCCAGGCGGCAGCTCTTGACTTTGTCGTCGCCGGCCTCCTCGAGCATGCGCTCCAGCTCGGGAATGTCGTTGTGGCGCTTGAGGATCATCGTGTCGTACATCAGTTGGCATTCGTGCGCGACTGCCTCGGCCTGACCGCCCTCAAAGCCCTCGATCTCGTGCAACAGCTCCTTGGACTTTTTGCGGTCCTCCTGGCCAACGTAGTAGTTAAAGGCCTTGATCACCAGGTCGACACGCTGCATCTTGGGCAGGTTGAGCCCCAGCAGCAAATCGAACATCTCGTCGGCGCGCTTGTGGTCCTCGCGCAGCAGATAGGAGTTCAGGCGCAGGTAGTCGCGGTTATAGCGCGGGTACAGCATACTGGTGAGTTTGCCATCGAGCAGGCGATCGAACTCGTCCCACTGCTTGGCAGCCATAAGCTGCTGCAGGCGCTTAAACGTGGTGCGTTTTTTGACGCTAAAGAACACCGATACGGCGATACAGATGATAACGACGGTGGTCCAGAGTGTGCGGGAATCGGGCATATTAGGGTCCTTAGTCGCTCACAAAGCGAGCGGTATGACAACACGTACTAGATGTATTATACGCAGCGCGCAAGCAAACTGGCATAAAAGTGCATCGAGGCCGAGCACCATCGCTCGCTGCGGTACACTTACCTAAAGTAAACCATGAAGGGAGACATTACCTATGAAGAAGATTGTTTTGGCTTGCGGTGCTGGCGCTGCTACTTCCACGCTCGTTGCACAGAAGGTCGCCACCATGCTCGACGCCAACGGTTACGCCGACAAGTACGAGATCGTGCAGTGCGCCATCTCCGAGGCCAAGGACGTTTGCGACGAGGGCGCCGACCTGCTGATCGCCACCACCGTTGCCCCCGAGGGCCTTACCTGCCCGTACGTGAGCGGCGTGCCCTTCATGACCGGCATGAACCGCGTTGCCGCCGAGAAGGCCGTTCTTGACGTCATGGCTCAGTAGGCGCTGACTGCATGAGTGAGCAGAACGCCAATCCGGTCGAGCTCTTTGGTATGCGCGTTGCCCATGTGGGCATTAACGCCGCCAACCCGGCCGATGCCCTGGAGATCGCGGAGCTGTTCTCGACGATGATGGGTCTGCCCGTTATCGAGACCCCGGTTTCGTACTTTAACGATTCGCTGGTCGAGGTCATGAAGCAGAATGGTCGTGGCGCCAAGGGCCACATTGGCTTTGCCGTCAACGACATCGATGCGGCCGAGAAGTGGTTTGCCGAGCGTGGGCTCGAGGTCAACGAGGAGTCGCGCGCGCTGCTGCCCGACGGTAGCACCAAGCTCGTGTACTTTAAGCGCGAGTTCGCCGGCTTCGCCGTGCATCTGTGCCGCGAGTAGCGTACAAGCTGCCATAGCTAACTAAAAATGGGGTAAGGCCACGTGACCTTGCCCCATTTATAATGCCGAGAGGGTGACTGACGGGCTGCCGTAAAACGAAGGTGAATGGTTTCCCGCGAAGTGAACGAGTGAAATTGAACCCCTGGAGCATCGACACTTTGGAGACGCTGTTTCCTGCGGTTTTGTCAGGTTTTTCTTGCGGTTTTGGCGCCAAAAAGTGCAGATGCTTCGGGGGCCCAAAATAGGTCGTTCACTTCGTGGAAAAGCATTCACCTTCGATTCGTGAGAGGCGCCCCTGCCGCGGCAGACGAATCGTAAAGCGGCTGCCGACGCCCTCGACTGAGGTCACGCCAATGACACCGCCGTGGCTATCGACGATCCACTTGGCAATGGCAAGCCCCAGACCCGAGCCCTGTGCGCCGGCATCGCGTGCGTTGTCGGCGCGGTAGAACCGTTCAAACGCGTGAGCTGCGGATTCCTGGTTCATGCCGATGCCCTCGTCCTCAACGGCTATATCGATCGTGCCCGTGCCCACATCGGGCGCTACGCCAAATGTGACGGTCGTTCCCGCACCCGAGTACTTGGCGGCGTTTTGCACGATCACGCGCAGAGCCTGCTTCACGAGTGCGACATCGACGGACGCGTCGCAGCGCGGGTCGCCGGCAAGCGCAGCGTCAAAGGCTAGCCGATACGTGTGCTCGGTATCGATCATCTGCGATTCCTCGCAAACCTCGCCGACCAGTGCAGCCAGGTTGGTATTCACGCGCCGCGGCACGGTGCGGCCGGCATCTCCGCGTGCCAAAAACAGCAGTTGTTCCACGAGCTCCTGCATGTGCTCGCTTTCGGCCTTGAGCGAGGCGATAGACTCTGCCAGCACGGCCGGGTCGTCCTTACCCCAACGATCGAGCATGTTCACGTAGCCCTGAATCACCGCGATGGGCGTGCGCAGCTCGTGGCTCGCGTCGTTGACAAAGCGCATCTGCTGCAGCTTGGCCTCTTGCATCTGACGCAGCAGACGGTTGAGTGCGACCTCGATGCTCGCCAGGTCGGCGTCGCCAGTGGTGACGCTCGGCGAATCGACACTTGCTCGCTCGATGGCCTGCTCCAGCGTTTCCATCTTGCCGCCGGAGAGCTGCATGCGGCCGAGCTCGTCCGCGCGCAGGGCCAGGTCGTTGAGCGGCGCCATGGTGCGGCGCACACGGCGAGCGCCGCCGAGCATGTTGAGCACGCTGATGACTTGCCAGCCTACAACGACAAGGTAGAGAGGCCATAGCGTGACGAGGTCCTGCGCGAGGGGGAAGGTCTTGGTGGTGCGCGCAAGCTCGACGGTATAGGTGAGCGTGGCCAGGTCCCAGCCGCGCGCGGGCGTCAGCGATATGCCGTGAACGGCGGCGCTGGGGATCCATCCCGCGGTAAACGCGCCGTCGGGCAGCGTCTGGTTGTATCCATAGACGAGGATCGCCGCTGCAATCACCACCAGCAGCAGATCGAGCCAGACGTAGCTCATCAGGCGGCGCCACATATAGCTCCAGTTGATGGCACGGGCGATGGATGTGACGCGCTTGGTCTCGGCGTTACGCGCGGCAGACATAGCCCACCCCGCGCACGGTCTGGATGATGCGAGCGCCGCCGGCGTCCTCGATTTTGGCGCGCAAGTGCGCGATGTGTACGTCGACGTTGTTGGTGTCGCCCACGTATTCGTAGCCCAGCGCCTCGTGCGCGATGCGCTCGCGCGTGAGCACGGTTTCGGCATGCGCCATAAGCAGGGCGAGAACGTCGAACTCGCGGGCAGTCAGCACGATGGGCGAGCCGCCGACCGTGACTTCGCGGCGGTCGGGATCGAGCGCGACCGAGCCCGCGGTGAGTGCGGCGGGGGAGGGCGTGGCAGCAGCCTGGGCCGTGTCGGTTGCCGGGGACATTGTGGCGATACCGGCGGCCGTGCCGCTCGCTACGCCAGTCCCGGCACCGACGCCGCCAACGCCCGAAGCCGCCCGCACGGCCTCCGAGCGCTTCAGCGCCACACGGATCCGTGCGAACAGCTCCTCAATCGCAAACGGCTTGGTCAGATAGTCATCGGCGCCGGCATCGAGCCCGGCCACCTTGTCCATCACGGCATCGCGCGCGGTGACCATGATCACCGGCACATCCTTGTGCTTGCGTACGCGCCGCAGCACCTCCATGCCGTTGAGTTGCGGCAACAGTACATCGAGCAGAATCAGATCGTAGTCGCGCTCCATCGCCAGGTCAACGGCGGTGCGGCCATCGGCGGCGTGCTCCACTTGGTAGCCCTCGTGCTCCAGCTCGAGCGTCACAAAGCGGGCGATTTTCTCTTCGTCCTCTACGATCAGGATTCGTGCCATACGTGCCCCTATCTGCGATTACTTGTCGTCGTTCAGATTTTGCTTGATGTCGTCCGCGGCATCGGCGGCGTGATCCATCAGGTTGTTGATGCTGCCGGGCACGTCGCCGTCGCTGTCGATGCGGTAGCGCATGCCAAAGAACAGGCCAAGCAGCATCAGCCAAATCGTGGCGCCCCAGGCAAACAGCGCGACGATGGGAATCAGGATGGGAATGTTGAGGATGATGGCGTCGCGGCGCGTGGCGATAAACTTGGTGTCCAGGCTCAGGCGGAAGAGCTTTTTGAGGTACTCCCACACGCTGTCCATCTTCTTGGAAAAGTCGGTCTTTTCGCTCGACTTCTCGTAGGCGGCCTGCGCGGCGACCATCTCGGCCGAAGGCGCGTCGACCGGCGCGGGCTCGGTGGCGGCGTGCGCCGACGTGGTCTGGGTCTTGCCCTGCGACTCGAGCCAAATGATGGCGTCCAGAACGTTGCCGTCGGCGGCGTCGAGCGCGGCTTTGGCATCGGTGTAGCTCACGTTGCACTTGGTGCGGATGGTTTCAACTTTTTCGAGGTCGTCCATGACCTATCCTTTCGTTCGATGGGCGCGACGCCGGGCGATCTGCCCGGGCGCGAGCGTTGCGTTCGGCGGCCTGCGTTGCGCGGCGCCGCCCCGCCCTCGGTCGAACTCTATAGTGCAGGTTATAGATTAAGCGATTCTTGAGCCAAGATTAATGTTGGATGAGTTTTTGGGTGACGGTGGGGAAGGGGGGGGTGCTCTTCTGGGTAGCTAGCAGCGAGGTCTAATACTTTTCCGAGAAGTGAACGAGCTAAATCGGACCCCCGAAGCATCGACATTTTAAGGGTGTCGTTTCCTGCGGTTTTGGTGCTGGAATCCTGCGTTTATGCCGTTGAAAAATTCGGATGCTCCAGGGGTCCAAAAACAGCCGTTCACTTCGCGGAAAAGTATTAGACCTCGATAGCGGGGGTGGGGTGCCGGTAGCAAAGCGGCAGCAGTGGGATAAGCAAGGTGCGCCGATCATAAGAAATCGAATTCGCGTTGTAAAAGTCTGAAAATATCCTACAATTGCAACATGAAGTACTTTAGCAACATAACAGCGATAAGCGAGCTTTCCGAGAGTGAGGGTGTGTTCACCACGGCACAGGCGGCTCGCATGGACATCTCTCGAGATGCACTGGCACACTCTTGCCGTGTGGGGCGTCTTGAACGGATATGTCACGGCGCCTACCGGATGTCTGGCACGCAGCGCCGAGACACTGACGAGCTCAACGCTCTTTGGAAGCTCACCAACCCTTCCCTTTGCGCGTGGGAAAGAAAGCGCCAGTGGGACGGCATCGCCGTGAGCGGTACGACCGCGGCGAACCTACAGCAAATGGGTGATTTCTATCTGTCTCCCTACAGGATGATCGCGCCCACGCGCATCAATACAAGAAACGAATCTCTTTCTTTCGCAAAGCGAGAGATCGCCGAGCAGGATATCGTTTGGCTCGATGGTCTGCCGGTCACCAAGCCCGAGCGCACACTTGTCGATCTATGCCTCGATTGCGAAGACCCCTCATTAATTATCGATGCCTATCACGACGCACTGGAGCGTGGGCTCAATACGCAGCGGCTGAAAGAGCTTGTAGAAGAGAACTCTAAAACCGCCAAACGCCGTGAGCTAATGAAGCCTCTGCTAATGGTGCTGAACGACTAACGCGAAACGGAGGACATGGTGAAGTACAAGACGCCTGCCGCATTGGAGATGGCTGTTAGGAATGCCGCAAGGCGGTCGCCGATGGATACTAATCGGGCAATCACGGGTTTCTACTTTCATCGTCTTTTGTGCCGCGTCTTTTTGCAAGGCACCGACCACTTTGTGCTCAAAGGCGGGCAAAGCGTCCTGGCGCGAACGCTCGATGCGCGTGTTACAAGAGATATTGACTTGGTCGCTCAAGAGGAGAGTCTCGAAGAAGCTATTGCCGATCTGGTGCGGGCGGCTTCGATTGACCTAGACGATTTCGTTTCATTTGTCTTTGATCGCGCGGAGCAAATTAAGGCAGATGATGAGTATCGATGTGGTACGAAGGTGTGGTTTACTCCCTTTATGGGAACCAAGAAGCTACAACCAATTTCAATTGATTTGGTAGTTGATGAAGTGCGGGGACTTGAGCCTGAAGTTCTTGCGCCGATCGATCGCTTGGATATCGAGGGGCTTCCTGTTTGCGATTATCGGGTGTGTCGAGTGGAGAGCGCCCTTGCAGACAAATTGCTCGCAATGATGGAGCTGCATGACGGTCGAGCATCTTCGCGAATCAAGGACATCGTCGACATCTTGGTGTACGCGAAAACATGCCCTGTCGATGGGGCAACGCTTGCTGAGAGAGTTGAGAAGGAAGCGTCTGCACGCAAGGTGACAATGCCGAAAGAGTTCGTAGCGCCTCTTTGGTGGAAGCAAAATGGCTCTGCGCAGTACGCAAAGATGGCGAGGCAGGCGGGAGTGCTTGAGCTCGCGGGGAATATTGCCGGGGCGGAAGAGGTCGTCAATCGGTTATATGCGCCATGCTTTGATCATTCGATGAATGTGTGCAAATGGAATCATCAAACCATGAGATGGGAGTAGCCCAGATAACTAAGCCGGCGGCAGGAGTTGGTCCTGACGCCGGCTTAGGGCGTTTCTGCTGCTTCTGTTTTACTCGCTGGCTTGCTCGAGCGTCTCGGAGACGGCCCTTTTTGCAGCTTCGAGGTTGCGTTGGGCTTGGGCGACAGCTGCCTCGGCCTGTTTCTTCGCCTTTACGACCTCGACAAAGCGATTGATGGATTCGCTATACTCGCGCGTGCGCGGGTCGAGCGCCGGCGGGACTTCGATTTCGAACAAATCGGTAGGGCGGATGGCGCGCATCCTGGATGCTTCAGTTAATGCCTGAATCAACTGTGCCCCATGACCTTCTGTGAGATATCCGACGACTATCTCCGAAAATACTATGCGTTCCTCTTCGGTCATTGTTTGGAATGACGGGCGGATGACGGTGGTGTTATGTGAAGCAACCAGGTGTTGCTTCGAGTCTTCGGCACTGACCACGAGCAGGTTGGACGCGCCAGAGCGACCCAGCATGCGCGGCATGACGACATCGCCCGCGCGGAGCTCGTATCGATCGAGAACGCTGGGGTCCACCTTTACGTATTTAGAGTCCGGACCATTTTGATCATCTGCAGCATCTGCAGGCAGAAGATTACCGTCCTTAAAATCCTGAGATGAGATCCGACGCACCTCGACTGCGTCAACGTCGTTCGATGTCGTGCTCTCGCGGGGCATGAATGGCGCGACTCGCGTAAAAGAGTCACCGAGTGTGGCACTGTAGTTTCGAGTGATGGCGATGAGGCTGATTTTGCCTTTTGAGAGAGGGGCGTGGTGTTGGAGCAGCTCTCGTGTAGCGAAAACGGACGTTTCGATAGACGTCGACCTTGGTGTATTTGAATCAATGCGATCCCAGTCGGGCGAGATAGTAAAGGCGACGTCTGAATAATACGATGTCTTGGTTACATACTGAAAACGCGGTCCGGATTCGATTACGCTGCGAAATGCTACGTTGCGATTTCCTGATGACATTATGAGAAGTGCGCCCGTCATATAGGGCGCAGGTTCGGAAAGCGGCAGATAAATAACGCTCTCGACGAGCCTTTCGCGTATCAAAATCGTGCGTGCTTGTTCAGCTTTATCAAGTAAATCGGCGGGAAGCACCACGGCTGCTCGAGTGCGGCCAGAAAGGGCGAGAGCATACAGACACCAAATAAAAGGTCCCCAGTCGCAAAAATCAAGGTAGCCAGGCTCCAAATAATCGATGAGCGCGGCGCAGTCTTTTTCGACATCGAGCTTGTTTGCGCGATAGTAGTTTGATGCGTCGATAAACACGGGAGCGAGCTCGTCATCGCTTGAACTCTGCTTGCCGGGCTCAAGCTCACAAATATTGGGCACGCCGTTACCGTTTAAGGTAAAGCACTTAGCGAGATCTTCGGCATCCACGGCGCCGGGTAGACGTACGGTGAGCAGACGACTGTCTTGTTCCAGGTTAAGCGCGCGCGAGAGGGCGGCGGCGGTGAGGCGTGGCAATGATGATGTAGTTTCACGCATGTATAGAGCCCTTTCTTCTCAGTGAGTTTATATTAGCAGAAGAATTTAAAAAATTCTAATGACGAGAACAGCGCATTGTGCTATTCTCGAAGCAATCCAAATCCAACTCAATACCAACTGCTTGATGCGAACGCTTTGCGTCTTTAGGCAAATTGCATTATCAAACAGGAGGATTCCACTTATGAAACTGCAGGCTAGAGCGATAATCATCGCTCTAGCGTCTAAACATTCTAAAGCCTAGAACAGACTCCTTATAAGCGCCCACCACAGAAAGGAAGGTCATTCGTGAAGAGTAAAGACGACATCTACAAAGCATTCCTTGACGAGATCGACGAGGATCTTCGCGGCATGTGCAAAGTGAACAGGAAGGCAGAGCTGCCACTTCCGTGTCCGTACTGCGGCGAGAAGAACGTCGAGCGCCTGGCTAAATCGCTCGTTGGTGTGCTGGAAGAGCGCTCGCCCGATATTCCCGGGCTGGTGCCCGAGCAGTATCGAGCCGATGTACACGAGGCCCGCGAACTTTTGACTGCCGCGACACTAGCTTTGCTGCCACTGTATTTCCCCCCGCGCGATAGTCGCATGGAAAGCGTGGCGACTGTAGTGAGTATGTTTAGGCACGGGCGTACTGCGGGCTTTAAATCGGCTGGCGTTCTCTTGTTCGAGGAAGTTGCGACAGGGATGAAGTACAGCACCAAACAGGGTGCCTATATCCCGTCCTCCTTCGTGCGCCACACCGACGGCAGAAAGCCATGCGACCGGCTGCACCGCGATGGATCGCGTGGCTTTACGGCGGATGAAGATGATGCCGTCATGTTTTACAAGCGCTACCTCAAGGTGCAACGACGCGTGTTCGATACGAGTCCGCGTTTCAACTTTGAGCTATGCGTCAAACGCCCGTTTGAGGCACTTTTGGACGAACGACACACTTTTTATTACATGGAGGAAAAGATGGAAATCAATTTGACCAACAAAGTACACGGACTCGAAAATCGCTATCTCCTCAATATCAAGCATCATAAAGATTACGACCTGCTTGACGAGCTGATGATCCATGCACTGCTTGCGTACCTGGGAGACACAACGGTCTCAACTGCTGCTCGCGAGAGTTATCTGGCGCAGGCCGAGCACCTGATCGGCCACGCGACCAAGTCGCCGCGCTCGGCACAGCTCAATGAGGATGACGGTGTCGATCGCATTGCCTAACAACCACTAACGCTGCGGACAAGAAAGGAGCCACGCCATGTCAGTCATCAAGATGTACGGCTACGAGGCCGCGCAGCAAACGGAGTATCAGACCAAGAAGTGGGCGACTAAGGAGGAGATGCGGGCGCTGTCGTCCGGCGATGAGCAGCGAGACGTGATCCTGGCGCAGGGTGCCACGGTGGCGTTCTACGAGGACGACAAGCATTGGGAGACGAGTGTGTCCAACAATGTTTTTGCCTTTGGAGGTACCGGCAGCGGCAAAACGGCGAGTTTCATTTTGCCCAACCTGCTCAATCACCACGAATGCTGTTATGTGGTCACAGACACCAAGGGTGAGCTGCTGCGCCGTACGGGGAAAGGCTTTGAAGAGGACGGCTACGAGGTAACGGTTCTCGATACTGTTAATCCCGAGCAGTCGGCCGGATACGACCCTCTGCGTTACGTGATGGATGTCGAGGATACCCCCACCACAGTGGCGGCAATCATGGAGGGGGTCGATCCTGACGGCCGTAGCCTTAGGTATGATCCGTTCTGGAATAACGCGAGCGACCTGCTGCTTCGAGCGATTGTTGGAATCCTGTTCCTCCTGGAGACCCTTGCCGGCACCCTTACGCCGGGTGAGGACCCCAATGCCCCGCGCCGCTACCTTAAGATGAACAACGTCTTTAAACTGGCTGCGCTCATCAAGGTTACGGGAGATGGTGAGGGGCGATTCCCGTTGGACTACCTTGTAGAAGAGGTGGAGTCCAGGGAGTTTCTCGATAAGTTTGGTGCGGAGAACGCTGATCTGTATGGCGTTGAGCAGTATCGCGATTTTCGAGGTGCGGCAGATAGGACGCTTAAGAGTATTCTGATCACGCTCAATGCAACTATCTCGCGGCTTAAGACGCCTCAGCTCATGCGCGTTTTTGAGAATGACGAGATGCGTCTTGATCGTATTGACGAGGGCAAGCGCATGATCGATCTTAAGGTGAGCGACAACGATTCGGCTAATGCATGGCTTGCGAACGTTGCCCTTAAGCAGCTGTTTAACCTTGCCCAGCGCCGTGCCGATGCCAGCCCCAGCGGCCATTTGCAGCGTCGCGTGCAGTTTGTGCTCGATGAGTTTCCCAATGTGGGCCGCATCCCCGATTTTGAGCGCAGCATTGCGACTGTGCGCAGTCGCGGCATTAGCTTTTTGATGTGTGCGCAATCGCTGAGCCAGCTCGATGTCGTGTACGGCAAATCCACGGCGCTTACCATCCTCGATAACTGCGATAGTTTGGCCAATATGGGCGGCGGCAGCAACATCGCGACGCAGAACTACATAAGCGAACTGTGTGGCGAGTCGGTTTTGGGCACCAAGTACGTGGGCGCCGAGCGCACTGCCGTAGATGTGCGCGGTTGCGTGATGACCCCAGGCGAGGTTGGGCTTATGCCCCGCACCGATTGCCTGGTCAAGGTGACCGGCATGCGTCCCTTCCGCGCCAAGAAGTACTTTTGCGCCGATCACCCCAATGCTGCCAAGTGGCTGAGGGATTAGCCCTTGCAGCTTTGTGTACCCCATCTTGCATGTTTTGTCGCACGGCTTCCGTTAGTCGTAAGCCGTGCGGTCCAGTTTTTGCCTCCTTACCGATTCCGTTTAGAAAGGAATTACCATGCCCGTTATGTATCGTGAGCCCAGCATCATAAAGAAGTCCAAGGACGGCCGTGTTGCCGCTGTCGATATGGCAAGCGAACTGCTCAACAGCCGTGTGCTGCTGCTGGAGGGCGAGGTCAACGATGCGACCTGCAACGGCCTTATTAAGTCCATGCTGGTGCTGGAGCATCAAAGTGCGACCGAGCCCATCACCCTCATCATCAACAGCCCGGGCGGCAGCGTCACGGCGGGGCTGGCGCTCATCGACACCATGCAGTCGCTCGATTGCCCCGTGATCACGGTGGGCGAGGGCGTCGTGGCCTCGATGGCCGCGGTGATCTTGGCCTGCGGCGACCACCGTCAGGTGTACCGCCACACGCAGGTGCTCATCCACCAACTGATGGGCGGCACGGGCATGGCGCAGCAGACCGATATCGAGATCGTGGCCCAGCATACAGCGGCCATGCGCGCCGAGCTGGACGAGCTGCTGGCCGAGCATGGCAACCTGAGCGCCCAGGAGTTCCACGAGCTCACCGAGCGCGACTGCTGGTGCAACGCCAGGCGCGCTCTGGAGCTGGGCCTGGTGGACGAGGTGATTGCGCCCAGCAAGAAGGCGCTCTAGCGGGGCGCATGCCTTACAAGTACGTTGTGCAGGGCGAACAAGTGCGTAAATTCACAGCCAGAAAGAGGTTGAACATGAACAGGATTTGGGACGTCGATGGCATTGAGTGGGAAGACCTGCCCACCGTGAGCGACCTGCTGTGCGCTGCGGACACAAAGATCCTGGCGCGTGAGGTTGCCCTTCAATACGGCGGCAAGCCGGACGGCCGCGGCCGTGGCGATAGCGAACGCAGCCTAAAGCGCGCCCGCCGCAAGGTCAAAAAGCTGCGGAAGATAGATCCCGAGCCCAGCGACAAGATCGTCCTGCTGCCCAAGCACGTCATCAATCGTTGTGGTGCAGACCACGGCTTTGGCTATTACGACGTGGAGCCGTGCATCTTTATGCGCGACGGCGTGCAAAGGCTGGGGGAGGACGCACTCGCCAATGTGCTTCCGTGGGAATTGATCCTGATGGATGATGAGTCCGCGAGCGAAATGCTGGGCTTTCGCGTATGGCTCGAAGGCGAGTGGGATCTATGCGAACGTTATCGCTTTTTGGCCGTGGTGTGTGTTCGCATGCTGAACAACATCCGGGCGCAAAAGGAGCTGCGCAAGTTCCTCGAGCAGGGCGATGCGGCCTGCGATATGGACGAGGACGATGTAGTTGAGGGCATTCGCCGCGACGTGCTGTATCCCGAGGAAGTAATTAACGCCAAACTCGGCGGCTATTGGGACGCGAGTTTGGGACTCAACCTGCCCTGGAAGGACGAGCATCGGCAGACTTGCACGCGGATTGACAGGGCTATCGATGACCTGTTTGCCGAGGAAACGAAGCGCTGCGCTGCGGAGCTTGGGAAGAAGCTCGAGCGCGGGTATGAGGAGCGCGGGGAGTTACTGAACGGGATGTCCTTGTGAACGGTTGCCGACGGTCCGATAAAAATCTGTCCGGACGAAATGATAGAACGATAGCGTAAATAGCATCTGCACTTTAAGGAGTTAACAATGAGAATCGCCTATAAGGAACTGTTTCGTGTAAACCGTCCTATCTGTGGGCCTGGACCAGGAGGTTTCTTCATTAAAAGATTCAAGGAAGGCGGCTACAGTGAGGCTGAATTGCTCGATTTAATTTCGGGAGTGGACTTTTCTCTTGGTGAAGTGGATGAGGACATTAGCCTGAAAAAGAAATGCGAAATAGTCGAACAGGCGGTGAGTGGGGTGCATTATACGAGTTGGGCCCCCAGCGTGATCAGCATGATCATCTCACTTACGGTCGGAGGGTGTCTGTCTGCATGGGCGGGCAACAATTCAATCGCTGCCGGGGTTTTCGTGACGCCATGCCTGATTGCCTTGGGAATATATGCATGGTTTCGTTTATGCTTTGAGCGAAATCAAACGGTACTGTTGGGTGCGCTGAACCACATAAAGACACTTCAGCCGTAGTTGCATGAAATCGCCGATCGCCTGCCGTGGGCCCTCGGGACCGCCCTCGCGGCGCCCTTCCCGCTCTTTCCGGACATGGCGTCCTCCGATCTCCCGGGGCCTGCCGACCCGGCCCTCAGGGTATCGGATTCCCAAATTCATCCGTACATGTACGGATGAATTTGGGAGGTGTTCGGATGAAGTTGATATTCAAGGGGTGCGGCAGTTGGCAGGAATCTCAAGCGCCCAACCGCCAATCTCCACATTTCTTTGCTAAACTAGCTTTGCGCGGGAAACCGTGCATAGTTCGGGAGCATGTCCCCCAACTGGATCTAGGTTCGGATGCCGTTGCCCGGACTATTGGTGAAGGTTGGGGGACTTCCTACTTTCCATAGCGCAAGAAGTCGTAGATGCGGACGCACTTCCGATAATGCGAATCTTTCAACAGAGCCCTCTTCTTGGCAGGGTCGTTTCCCACGTCAGCCAGTGCCCGCTTCAGCAACGCTTCCAAGTCGTCGACGTCCATCTCTTCCTCTGAAAGGCACGGGATGAACGCGAACGGGCTCTTTGGCGCGCATGCATTCGCAAGGCCCTTTATGCTCAGCGACCCTTCGAATCTGCGACGAGTCGCAGGCATCGATTTGCGGAACGTTTCGCTTCGATAGCTATCAATCGAGGTGAGCGTTGGGAGATAAGTCGCTATGTCCTTACCGACCTCTCCACCGAGTCCGCGCGTGTACTTGAAGACAGGCATGTTGTTGGGCCGTTGGCGCACGTACATGTTGAGGTAGTTCTCGACGATGAACTTTGGGTCATAGCGAAGGTTATCGAGCACGATGTCCTCGAAGATATCTTCAGGTGAAATCGGCTTTCCGATGCTACTTGGTGACACCGACAGGCCGATGACGATCTTCTGGTCCGGGTCAAGGTCGTTGAGGACATTGTCTATCCCTGAGACGATGATGTCGGAACTCGGGTCGATATGCTCCGCAAGCCTGAACACGCTGCCCCTCAACTCGCGGATAAATCGCGTGCTATACATTTTCCGGAAGCTGCGCATCGCATCGTAGATCGACTCGAAGTCATCCGTGGTGATCTTCGTCATCGAAAGCGTACGGCCACCGAAACTCATAGCAATCTCGCCAACAGAGGTGTCGGTTGCGTGCTGAACGAAGATGAGCCGCTTGCCCAGCCGTTTGAGCTTGTCATCTGGTAGGCATTCGCAGATGTCACCCAGTATCGACCTGATGTTCTCGTCTTGAATCGAATAACCGAGGAAGATGACGGGATACTCGACGAAGAGGGTGAGCAGCTTCGCCGAGAGATACTTCCTCTTCTGCGCGAACTCCGCATAGTCAGCGCTGGTCAGGACGATGCTTCCCGCCCTCGAGACTGAGCCATGGATCTTGTATATCTCCTGAGAGAAAGCCTGGTCAGAGAACAGGAGGTCGCTTTCTCCGACGTAGGTCGTGAAACCAGGGAATAGGGTCTCACACATACAGTCATAATTCGTGGTGATGATGCCGGCAACTTTTTCCCTGCCCGCCTTCGCCAGCTTCTCAGTTTCGGCGCTCTCGACGAGACGAGCTCTCGCGATCTTATCTGCGACGTAGATCTTCATGGGCGAAGCGTCCCCGGTAAGCTCGTCACTGTGACCTTCGCGGAAGGCAGCGAATTCATCCGATGCAAAGAGCTCGTGGTTTACTTCGCTTTCCATGAGCGTGGCAACGTACGGCAGTTCGGACTCGACCTCGCCGTTCTGGACAGCAATCTTCGCCTGGCTCTTGAAGCGCGCGAAGGCATATGGGTCGTCAAGCACCTCGGCGCAGATATCCGAAAGCAGCCCCTCCCATCCCGGCGTGCCACAGTAACGACGGGAGAGGCCAGAGCCGATGAAGAGAAACGGATAACGCCCGGCATCATCAACAGCTTTGTGGATTATCGATTTGATTCTCTCGTCCATAATCTTTCCTCCTGTACCAATCGACATGCTCGTGAAATGTTATCCCACCAACTTCGGCGAGTGCGGGCTGAAAGCATCGTTGCCGTTCTGCCCGTCGACCAATCCGCACGCGAGACTCAGCGGCACAACTGCAGCGTTCTCGACCTCCACGCTAAGCACGTAGTGGAAGTCCGCCCCCTGGCTCCCACGATTCCGCTCGTAACCAATGGCGGCCAGCCGGTCGGCTAGTTCGTCTCTCGAAACCAGCTCGTTAGTCTTCACCTTGCAAAGCACGGGTTCAAGTTCGTAAGTGTTTGTCTCGCTGATTGCGTTCCTGTAGAAGCGGAAATGGGTCGTACGAAAGAGATCTTTATGATGGGAGTACACGTGCCCGTCCTTAATGGCGTAGAAGTAGAAAAGGAACTCACCGCCCTCGTTTAGCCTGCCGCTACTTTCAAGGAAGCGGTAAATTTGTGGCGCTACAACGGAGAGCCGATTACGCTTCCGAAGCGATTTGCCCCACGAGCTGAGTTTATTGAATACCACAACGATATGATATTTAAAGGGTAATTGGACTATCTCCCGACCAAACGAGGATTCGGATTGGCTTGCTGAAATGTGGCAGTGCCCTGTTCTAAGCAACGTATTTGCGATAGAGTCGCGCGGGAACGGTGCTCGGGGCCGTTGCACCAGTAGCAAATTACTTATATCGAGCGATGTGATGCTGCGATTTCGGAAATGCTTGCCTGGTTGCGGCGCCGACTTCGAAAAGCTGGTTTTTATTTCCATTACAGCTGAAACAGGCCGTCAAAATTCATGGAAGATCTTTTCGATAGTAATGGATGAACTGAGGAGGTTTGTCTGGAGGGTGGATCGAGGTTCAAGATTGTTGCGCTCTGAAACGTTTCAGCTGAGGTCGGAGAGCGATCGCATGAGTCGATTTATATTTCGGCAGCGTTGCATCCATAGAAGAGAGAGGGATGCGTATTCGTTTGGCAGCGAGGGCGTGAGTGGGCGGGAACTTCGTGGCGTACAGCAATAAGGCTATACCTAAAAGCCTTTGTGTTGAACGGGTTTTCGCGGGAGCGGAGGGTGCGTGCCGCGAGGGACGGTCCGCGGCACGACCGACCCGGCGCGGCATCCGGAGCGGACGCGGATGCGGCGCGGCCGGCCTCTGACGGGCGAGCACGCGACAGTGGTTGCCCTGCTGGGCGGCAATAAGCTCGAATCGAGCACGAGCGATTCTTGTCCGGGCGAAGCGTTACAACTGGATTTGTTCTGTTGCCGACTGATCTTGAAGCATGTTGGAAGAAACGGAATTATAATTATTTATTTGTCTGTATCTATCGAAATGGAGACCGAGCGCGTGGAAAACGAGAGGAACATAACGGCAGTTGACCTTTTCGCCGGCTGCGGCGGAATGTCCCTCGGCTTCGAAAAGGCTGGCGTCAATGTTGTGGCTGCCTACGACAATTGGGACGCTGCCATTGATGTCTATCGCGCCAACTTCCAGCATCCTGTTTTCAAAAGGGATCTCTCCGACGTTTCCGTATCCGAGGAAGTTGCCGGCTTCGCTCCGGATATCATCATCGGCGGGCCTCCTTGTCAGGATTTCTCGCAGGCCGGCAAGAGATCCGAGGATGGTGGGCGCGCAATCCTCTCTGTTAGATATGCCGAGATCATCGCGAGGTGCAAGCCTCGCTTCATCGTTATGGAGAACGTCCCACGCGTTCGAACGAGCAAATCCATGGAAGCGATTCGGGCCACCCTCAAAGCGCAGGGTTATGGCTTGAGTGGGCGAGTGATGGATGCAAGCCTGTGCGGGGTCCCCCAAGCTCGCAAGAGATACTTCTTGATCGGATGCCTTGGGGCGCCCGACGGGTTCCTCGACCCATATCTTGAGAAGGGCCTTTCTGACCATCAGATGACAATTCGTGAGTATCTCGGTAACGAGCTCGGAATTGATTACTACTTCAGGATTCCGCGAAGCTACACGAGGCGGGCCATCTTCAGCATCGACGAGCCCTCGGTCACTATTCGTGGTGTGGACAGGCCGATACCGCCGAACTACAAGCTTCACCCCAACGACGCGGCGGACCTCAGTCAAGCCCGGTGCTTGACTCCAAAGGAACGCAGTAGGATCCAGACTTTCCCGGAGTCTTTCAAGTTCTTTGGGAGTAAGACGGATATCAACCAGATGGTGGGCAACGCCGTACCGGTAAACCTTGCCACCTACGTTGCACGAGCGCTACTAGAGTACAGGAGGGATGTGAGCGATGGACTGCGTTGATCTTTTCTCGGGATGCGGCGGTATGTCGCTCGGATTCCAGAATGCGGGCTTCAACATAAAGGCGGCGTTTGATAACTGGCAGGCGGCTGTCGACATCTATTCGGCAAACTTCGACCACCCGGCATTCAAATACGATCTTTACGATGCGGAAGCGGTCCCGAAAATTGAAGAGTATTCGCCGTCGATGATAATCGGTGGCCCCCCTTGCCAGGACTTCTCCATTGCGGGCGCCAGACAGCGCGGCAAAAGGGCCAATCTCACCATCCGATATGCTGAGATAGTTCGGGACGTCAGACCCGAGTGGTTCGTCATGGAGAATGTTTACAATATCGAGCGGATGGACGTCCTGCCCGAGGCGCTGGAAATATTCCGCAATGCTGGATACGGTCTCACGAGACGCGTCCTCAACGCCAGTCTATGTGGTGTGCCTCAGATTCGCAGGCGCTTTATCCTTGTCGGTCATCTTGGTGATAAAGATGACTTTCTCGGCGAACTCTTGGATTCAAGGCTGAGCGACAAGCAGATGACCGTCAGGGATTACCTTGGCGATTCGCTCGGCACGCAATACTTCTACATGCATCCACGCAACTTCCAGCGTAGGGGCGTCTTCACGATTGACGAGCCAGCGGTAACGGTACGAGGCACCAACCGTCCGATACCGCCAGCATATAAGAGGCATCATGCCGACAAGGCTGATATTTCTGAAGGTGTGAGAGCCTTAACATACAAGGAGCGCAGCTATCTGCAAACCTTCCCCGAAGAGTTTGAGTTTGTCGGGTCCAAGACAGACATTGAGCAGGCGATTGGCAATGCCGTGCCAGTTAAGCTTGCTGAGTACGTTGCTAGATGCATAGCTGACTATGCAGCAGATTAATTGTGGTGGTTGCCATGTCCTTTGTCGATGAATGGAATTTGAGCTATCCCATTCCGAATTCTATATATAGCGAGAATACGCTATCCGTTCGCGGGAGAACAGTTGGACAAGGTGGTGCTGGACAGTACGAACTCAAAGGTTCAGGCTCTCTTGCAAACGGGGATACGCTGACTGCAGTTGACATTATCGGACACGCAATCATCTTGGAAGTAGTCGTACCCTCTACTGGGCAAGTTGTCTCCCTTGGCACGCGTTATCCCGTTGCAAAAAAAGGCGGAAAAGTACGTGTGCAAATACAAGGAGACGGGGCAAAGCGTCCAAATGTCGGCAACTTGTTTGCCGCACTGCTGTTGTTGCCAGTGACGGGCAAAGTAAACGATTCATCGCCGTTGCAAGAGGACGGTTTTGCGGAAAGGACATTCTGGATGGATGCAGCCGAAGTAAAGCCTGTGGGCGTCTCCGAAGATGCATATATCTTGGAGCTAACGAAACTCTTCTTCGCCACTGGAAGCAGATACAAAGACGGGCAGTTTTCGGGTGCGATAGATTACGACTACAAGTCGAGAATTGACGATCTTATTGCCCTTTGCAATCGCGGATGCAAGATGAGGGCTGGTAGCCTGACCACGGCATTCAAGTATTTCGCTGACGTTTACGCAGGGAAACTTGAGTTTGATTACAGCGTGGCTGAGTTCATGCGAAACCTCATAGCGAGCCAATTGATTGCCGAAGAGGGCATCGACTACGAACAAGGCGATGACGTGCTGCCCGCAATGCATCAACTAATCGACCTTGCTGCAAAGAATTCATCGAAAGCATCAAGCAGAGAGAAGAGGACTTTTCAGCTAAACAACCTTCCAGCTGAATTTAAAACCGACTTCTCCAGGCGCTACATCACGTCACTACTGGCAAAGCCCTTTGTCATCCTTGCTGGCAACAGCGGAACAGGCAAGACGCGGATTTCCAAGCGTTTTGCAAAGTACCTTGAGGTCTTGGATGAAGACGGGGAGCCAAACTGGTTGCTCGTCCCGGTCGGTGCCGACTGGACCGACAACACCAAGGTGCTGGGCTTCTTCAACCCGATTGCAGACGGCGGCAAAGGCGCGTACGAAGAGACCGGCATACTGAGACTCATCGAACGGGCCAACGCTAACCCCGAGGTTCCGTATTTCCTCATCCTCGACGAGATGAACCTGAGCCATGTCGAGCGGTATTTCTCAGACTTCCTCAGCCACATGGAGACCATCGGCGAGGATAACCTCATCGTGCTTGATGGGTACGGCGATGGCGGTGCTGGCAGGCTGCCCTATCCGCAGAACCTGTTCGTTGTCGGCACCGTGAACATCGATGAGACCACTTACATGTTTAGCCCCAAGGTGCTCGACAGGGCAAACGTCATAGAGTTCAAGCCGTCGAAGGCCGAAGTCCTTGCAGGGTTCAAAGCCATCGAGGATGCGCCGGACGTTGCCGTCGCAGCTTCCGGCGTCCCCCAGGCTTTTCTGCGTCTCGCCAAGGACATATGGGAGGGAGCCAATTACATCAGCGAAGATGATGCTAACGCCATCTTCGAGAAGTTCGGCAAGCTGTATGAAGAGCTGGAGAAATGCGGCTATGAGTTTGCCTTCCGCACCGTGCGCGAAGTGCGAATGTACGTTAATGCCGCGCACGAGCTTGACGGCGAGAACTACGAACTCGAGCGTTCCGTCGATGAGCAGATTGTCCAGAAGGTGCTGCCGAAGCTCCATGGTAACAAGCGTGAGATCGGCAATCTGCTTAAAAGCCTGAAAGACATATGCGATGGCGAGCTGAGCTCCGTTAAGATAAGCCAGATGGCAGCGAAACTCGATAACGTGCAGTATGCGAGCTTCATCTAGCCTATGGACGGCAGCATCGGCGCAATCCGCTTTGCAGCGGATGGAAGAACAATAGCCAGGCTCTACCAGAGCGGTGCGCATGACCGAGTCGATTGGGACGAGGAACAGCAGACCGGGCTAACCGGGCTGACGTGTTTCGGTCTCAAGCCGGAAGCATCCCAGAATGGCGCTGGTTCAACACCAGCCTTCGCCGTCAAGGACGGTCTTGACGGGAGTCCCACGCTTCGAATCAACGAAACCACATGTTATGTGCTCGAATACGAGCGGACCCCTGATGGTGGCCTGCATCCTCGCGCCTCGTTCCAAAACGAAGGCAAGAATATCAGGTGCGACAGAAACGGCAATAGTGTCACCTTCCAGTTCGTGAACTATCTCGGGCGTTCGAGGATTCGATTCGGCGAGGAAGCTGATGCGCCGATGCTACAGTTCGAAGTCGTCCCGCTCAAGATTGGCTATGAAGACGATTACATCGAGCTCACCGAGGAGCTTGCCGCAAGGTGCGCTGCGCTGCTCCTTGACTACTCGGGCTCCACGTCGAACGTTTACAAGCAAGCCGACGAGAATCGCGAGACGCTGCTTGAGCAGTTCGTCTTCCTGCGGCAGTTCTGCTACGAACCGAACCTCCAAGCCCTCTTCGAGGCGATAAAGAGGAACCCTGATAGGACGCTGGATCACGAGGACGAGCTGCGGTCGGTTGGGGCTGGCATGCCGTCCCGGAGGTTTTATACGAACCCCTTCTCGAACAGCCGGATGTGGACGCGCTTGAACTGCGGCGGCGATGCGGGAGGCGTCTACCTCCCCCAGATGGTCAGCGTCACGCGCAAGTACGACCTGCTCGACACGCCCGCCAATCGGTTTGTGAAATTTGCCCTGCATGAGATTGACCGGATCTGCACCTCTCTGATGACTGTCCTGGATGCCGAGAAGGGCGATACTCGGCAGACGGAGTGTTATCGCGAAGCCGCCGCGCTGCACGCCATGCTGGATACGATACTCAGCGACGCCTTCTTCGACGATGTCGGCACCCTGCAGATGATGCCTCAGAACAACCAGGTGTTGCAGAAGCGCGAGGGATACTCGCAGATCTTCTTCGCATATTCCATGCTCGATATGGCGCTGCAGCTCGACTGGAAGGGCAAGGATGACATCTACGAGGGCGAATCGAAGAATGTGGCCCTCCTCTACGAGTACTGGATCTTCTTTGAGCTGTACGACATCGTAAGGGGGATCGAGGGGTGCGAGCCGATAAGCACCGATGACCACCCATTTATCGGGACGAATCCCGACGGTGGGCTGTCAATATCCCTCAAGCAGGGCGTACGCTCCTGCCAGTCATTCCAGATTGCGCAGTGCGGCGCGAAGGTAAACCTCTACTACAACCGCACCTTCTCGCCCCGTGACTTTCATGCCACTCGTTACGAGGGTTCGTACTCGAGACCGTTCAGACCCGACTACACGCTCGCGATATTCCCGGATGCTTATACAAACGAGCGAGCCGCAGTGCAAGATGGAGCTGTTGCATTCGTCCACTTCGACGCCAAGTACCGCATCACCGACTTGACGGGGCTTGTCGGCAAGGATGTGGGCACCGAGGAGGCAGAGCGCGAGGAACTTAACGAGGAGAAGGCGGCCTCCACCACGAACACCTACAAGCGCGGTGACCTGCTGAAGATGCACACGTACAACGACGCGATACGGCGCACGGTTGGCAGCTACGTGCTTTATCCGGGTTCGGGCGAAACGGGCGAGAAGGGCCAATTCCGGCTCTTCGAGGAGATTTTGCCGGGTGTCGGCGCTTTCGCCATGAAGCCGAGCATCAGCAGGACGGCAGAGAATGCGTTGCGCGATTTCATAGAGAAGGTCATCGGCGAGAACACGGCAAGCAATACGCGGCTGAACCGGCTGAGCTACTTCACCGAAATGGTTGTGGCTGAGCCTCCAAGCGCGGGCAAGACAGATAGCGACTCCTACGGGCATGGTGGCGAATCGTTCGTGATTGGCTACATTCGAGGGGACTCTCCCGATGACTACTATCACTTTCTCGAAAGCAGCGGCAGGCTCCGCAAGGGCGGGCGCTTTCTCTTCTACTTCTATGCCATTAAGGACGGGCATGTCTACTCGCACCATAAGGATCTCTTCCGCACGTCGTGGTTCCGCTTCTATCGGAACGCCATAAGCCAGACGAACACCTACGAGATCGAGCCTGTGGCGTGTCGCATAACCTCGAATGAGCTGGTTTCGAGGGACGAGCTGGCCGACCGCCTGGCCGACCTTGGCTACGTGCGGGATCGTGGGAATCAGGGTGCTGACTTCTACTATGTCCTGTCCGTGCGGGTGGAAGATGACGCGGCAGAACCCTTAAGCCTGGGGCGCAGGGCGGTGGATGAACAGAACGGCAACGATGCGTTCAGCCCCCACTCGCCAAAGATTGTTGGGTGATCATCTGGTCATTTTCAGAGTAGCGGTAACACCTACGGGCGCGCGAGGGGCAACGCATGAGGCCAATCGTCTACAACGGGGTTGACCTGTCGGGCGTGTGCTCTGCCGAGGTCATCGAGAAAGTTGCCCTGCCCGTGGAGGCGGAGACCCTGGCGGTGCCGAGGCGTGCCGGCGCACTGCTGGTGGCGGGGCGGCTGTCCCCCAGGCTAGTGCGGGCGCGGCTGTTCATGGACACCCGCCCGCGCCTTCAGGACGATGTTCGGCGACAGGGACGACGCAGCGGCGCTGCCACGTCGCGCAGGTAGCGGAGGAGGGTTGCTCCCAATGGCCCGCGGCGTCCGCGCCCCGGTGCCACCCCGTGACCGGCGGCTTCGCTCGAAGCCGCTACATCAGGCTCGTTCCCGCTTTTCCGGGTCATATCCCTTCGTATACACGGTAAAGCTAAGGCTATCTATCGTGCCGGTGCTGTAGACGCATGCGTCGGGCGCGCTCCGTGTGCCTTGGGCGGTCGGGTCGGTCGAGACACAATCGTCCCTATCTATTCCAAGCAATGGAATGGGCTTTGCCACCTGGTCGGCGCTATTAATTTGCGCAATGATCTCCAGCAACTCGTATAACTTGATAAGCCATGAGCTGTATGGGTGCTCGCCGGGTCCCTTGTGCTTCAGCGTGCACTTTGATTGCGGGCTTTCGGCGAGCTGGCTCAAGCGTTCAAAAAGCGCCGGGTACTCGGCTTCGGGAAACTCGACTTGTACATACTGTATGCCATTGAGGATGAATCCGTACCACAGTACGGGGTATGGAAAACCGTTCCTATCTGGTCGCCTGATTTTTGTCCTGCAATTGGGCTGGTTGACGATAGACAGCCATGCCGCATAGAGCTCGTCGGAAATTAGGTCGCTCGCTTGGTATGTTGGGCCAAGACCATCGAGAACAAAATTGCCAAGGCTGTCAAAATAGTGGGCACAATCCGTTAAACCCTTTTCGTATGCCGTGTCGGCTTTTCTCCGTATATTGAGTGCGACGTCGCGGGGTGATTTGCGACCAAGATGTTTTTTGGCGTTGTGCCGCGGGTTGCAATAGAGCTTGGTCGCCGCGTTATATCGATCGCAGTACTTGCTGTTAGGGCCGGTCGGAAAAAAGAGCGAACCACAGGTTTGGCATGTTATCGGCATAATGCCGCACAGCAGCAGCTCGTGGAGGATGCGGGCATAAAGGCTTGCAAAGGAACATTCCTCTTCGGTGAAGTAAAGCTCTCCTGCCTTTGCAATAACAGCTTGAAGCCTTACGAGCCTATTGAGGTTTTCCTGGTCGTTAAGCTCTGCATACGTATGGAAGTCTCCATTTGCGTAGATTTGGTTCTCGCGCATAGCCTCGAGATAGTTCTTGCGAAACGCCTGCATAAAGGGGGCGCTATTCATGCGTTTTATATCGCTCAAATGTTCTTCGAGCTTTTGAGCCGTTTCGTTTCCGGGCAAGTGCTTTTTGGCTGCGTATGCAAAAGCGTCGCCAAAGCGGATGATTGCCGGCAGCTGATTATCGAATAATCGAAATTGTCGCGGGTCGCTTGTTTTGATGGCGGCTGGGAAAAACTCTTCGTTTTGCGCGAGCAGGCTAGGTGCCTCGGTGTTTTTAAGCAGCGGGGCAAGCTCCAGACATTCCTGATAAAAAACAATGAGAAGCGCTCGAAAGAGATCGGTATTGGTGCAAACGCAAGCTGTTTCTATCTGCGAGTTGACCTTTGGATAGTTGTCTCTTGGATTGTCGCGTTTATACGGCACCGGTTCTGTTAGCCCGGTCTTGCCGTTGGTAGTTGTAATGTCCATGTCGTTCGACACGAGCTTGAGATAGGAGCTGAAGAGGGACGCCATTTCTTGCTTATTGAGTTGGGCCGATGTCGTGATCACCGCGCGGTACAGGCGGTTGATTTCGTTGCACTCAATAGCGTTGTTGTTCATCCAGCAGCTGTAATAGCGATAGTCGGGAATCGCTGTGATGTTCATGACACACTGCCTGCAGACATTTTCAAGGAGATACCTGGCCATGCCAGATATCTCTCCGTGTGCATGGCGCGTAATGGCTTTATCGAATATCGGAGCAAAGAAATCGAGGTCGCGTTCCTTTTGTTTTTGAAGGTTGACTTCGATTTCGGCTTCGTTCAATTCTGCTTGCGCGGACTCTTGGTCGGAATCGTCTGAATCGAGCCAGTCGTCATGGTCTGGTTCGGCTGCGTAGTCCATCGAAGCGTGTTGCGCATCGTGGGGAGCAGGGGGCTGACGAATGGCGTTCTGCAAATCGATGTAAAAGCGCAATTTTGCTCGCTCACGAAAGTGGCCCCCAATCTCGTTGAAAAGCGAGCTTAAGTCGACGCGTAATAGGTCGTTGGCTACGGAGACGAGATTCCATGCGCTTGCATTGCCGGTTGCGTTTCCGTCATCGGCGCAATCAATCTCTGGCGTTCTGTTAAGAAGAAGCATGCGGGGATTGACGGGAGAGCGAAGAAAGCCAGCCTCGAAACCCCAGCTAAACGGCTCTTTTTCGGAATCAAGCATTAATGCTCCAAACAGCCAAAATTTAAAACCAGATAAAAGTTATATTACGCGGCTGTTTGCGGCTGTTCAATGGAATCAAGCGAAAAGGCTTAAAACCAGGGAGGCCGTTATGTCCGATTGCATCAAGCTCAACAAAGGAAACATCGATGTATGCGAGCGCGAGGTTATCGTTCTTCGCGAGATCATCGCTGCCGCCATGGGTCGTTTGCACCAGATGCGCAAGCAGTGCGAGCGCGGCTATGTGTCTTCGGAGGATTTCGAGAATGCGTTGGATGCGTACGGAGTAATCAGTGAGCGAGTCGATGAGCTTGACCAGCTTGGTTTCGAGTTCAGATGGTCGTCAGTCCCCGATGCCGGAATCGATGAGAACGACGGGCTCGAATGGATCGAGGACGACAACCCTCCGCGTGAGCGCGGTTTTGATATTGCTTGTTAATGTGACCGAACGGTTGATTGGAGACAAAATGTATCCGTACTACGAATGTGACAACTATCCCATGAGCATTACAGATGATGACGGCCCGTTTCTGATCATGGAGGCGAGGCTGTCTGGCGACGACGAGCTCAATGATGATTTTAGGAAAGGCGCCAGTTATAGATGCTCGTGTGCGACTGTTTCTGCGGCGATTGATCTTTGCAGGTCGATGACGGACGGCGATGCCGATCCTTGGTATGAAAGTTGGGAGAAGGCGGTTGAGCGTTATCCGCTCGAGAAATGCGAGGATGCGACAACGCTGTATTGGATCGAGCCGACCGATCCGCACAAGGCGCTGTGCGCCCTCCAACCCCATTGCGATCTTGAGCCATACGTGGCTGAGGCAATTGGCGCAGTTGACACGTATCTACTGGAGTGCGCGGACTATCCCTTTACGGTCGATCATTTAGATCTAAAGGACGTTGACGTCCTGCTCAGCGCTGCTTGGGGATTGGCTCGAGTCCTCGAAGAAACTTGGGGCACTTGCGACCCTGATGATGTTTTGGAAAAGATCGAGGATGCTACGTACAGTGCGTATATAACGGTTAAGGACCTGATCGCGGGCGAAGAGGCGGCCAAAGCCAGCGCAAAGTCCGATGACAATCTTTAGCCACCGCACTGAACGGCGCGACCGATCGGAAGGCTGCCGGGAAAAGCTTTAGCAAGCGCCCCGACCAGGTTCAGGAGTCTGCCGCCGATGCATCCCTGATGCGTGTCGCCCTTGCAGTGATCGATGCCAAAGAGCGCGAGGCGTTGGAGTGCGATCTTAAGAAACTGCTCGCTTCGTGCGAGTAGTCGCTGACTGCTCCTCTTTCCTTTCTTTCTTCTCTCAAGCGGCATGGACGCCGCCGCCTTGACCGCCCAGCGCGAGTTTTGTCCGCACGGGATGGTATCAAACACGTGTAACAACTAAATCGGAGGTTTGACCATGGCTATGTGGGATCTCAACTGCCAATCGAATCCGTCGTCTGCGGACGACAAGGAGCTCGCTCCCTATCTTGCACGTCAAAAGGCGATGCGCGAGTTTTTTGAGCGTGCGCTGTTTGCCCCCAAGGATCAGGGCAACAATGGCCTGTACTTTTTGGGCGCCACGACGGGCTCGGGTAAAAACTATACGGCCGAGCAGGTCACAGCCGACCTCATCGCCGGTGGCTGGGACGATTCGGGCTGTTTTAACAAGTGCCCGGGCCGTCGTTACCTGGTGTTTGTGGTGCCGGGTAAGGACAACCGCGACAACTACGTTGCGAGCGTGCGCAAATTGCTGGTTGAACAGGGCATGGATGGCGATGCCGCGCAGCGCATGGTGTTCGATCTTCCGCGTGCGGGCGATAACATCCTGCATTGGATTGAGACTACGCGCGGTAAGGGCGCCGTGGGCGTGCGCGACATTCCGTGTCCCATCGAGGCGGACGACGAGAGCTCTCATCGCATCATTAAGCGAGCGTGGGGCAACGCGATGGAGATCGCCGATGACCTTTTGGGCATCCTTGACACTCGAAATCGTCTGGGAGGTGTTGCAGACCGTTTGACCCCCGCCCTTCGCGACAAGCTATCGTCGGCGGATGCGAGCTTGCGTTGGGCTGTGAGCCACGAGCTCAAAAACATCACGCGCGGCATGGAGGTGATCCCCCAGATTTGGCCGTCTGCCCTGCTCAATGACGAGAGCATACCGCATGTGATTGCCCTGACGCCGCAAAAGCTCATCAATAGGATCGATACAGTGACCGGTGCAGGCGTTGTGCTCTTTAACGCAATGGCTGCCGAGAAGGGCCTGTTTATCTTTGATGAAATCGACCACATGAAGGCCGACATACTGTCGACGCTGACAGACGATCCCGTGACGTTTCAACCGGACGAAGTATTGCGTATCCTCGATCGTCATTTTAACGGCGGTGTGGTGGACCCCTTGCTACTGGGGAATCGAGATCAATGGATGGCGGTCTATACGCACGCTTCCACGTCGGGCGATCACAAAGGGTCAAACGCCGAGAGGAACAGGGTTTCGCGGGCGAGCGTAGAGGAAGATGCCGAAGAAATCGCCAAGGATGCCAAGAAAATTCAAAAGGCACTCGCCTCTTGTATTAAGGACATGAAACTGCGTCCGCCTTTTGCGCTGTCTGACGAGGCGAAAGAAGAGCAGCTCTCCGGTCGACATCTGTTTGGCAGCGACGATATTTCGGTGGGCGACAACTCGGCGAATCCGTTGCGCTTCAAACTCAATGAGGGCGGTGCTCGCAATATGATTATCACTCGTGGAGGGAGTGGGCAGCAAACCGTCAGCAAGGCGGTGCGTCGTGCACGTGGTCTGGTCAGGATGGTGGTGGGTCATCTCGCCCGTTGCGCCACGCTTATGGACAAGCTGTACTACGGCAGCATTTCGTACAAGGACGACCTTTCGCGCAAGAACATCATCGATGCCCTGGGCATTAGGAACAACCAGACCAGCGAGAAGTATTTTTGGGATTCGTTGATGCTGGCGCTGTTCTTTAAAGATCGCAAGAATGACGAGATCGATGCCGCCGACGACTCGATGTATGCGCGTGGTGTCGATTATCTAGTGATGGAAACCACCATCGAGCACATGTTTACCACGTACCTAACCAGCCACGGCATTGAGCGCATGCCCGAGGCCTACCTTGCCTCCATTGCCGCCAAAGCGCCTTGCGTGTGCATGAGCGCAACATGGAGTGCGCCGACCGTCAAAAACTTCAACCTCGATTACCTTGACGAGGTTCATGGCGTGGTTCGCAAGGACGCTTGGATTGGCGAGCTCAACCAGGAAATCGTGCGACAGACTAAGCTGTTTAACAAACAGGCTGCGAAGGAGTACGACGTCGATATTGCCTGGGTGGATGAGTCCAAGGAAATTGCCGGCATGGTCGCGCTGGCAGGCGGCGCCTTTGGTGGAGCCATCGTATCGCCCGACGAGACGTACGAGCGCGTGATGGAGTTCTTTGACCAGGTCGGCGTGAGCGAAGGGCTTGCGGTGCGTCTGCGTTTAAAGATTGCCGACAGGGTGGGCACAAGCGACGTTAAGAGCATCGAGTTTGAACTGAAGCGCCTAAGCAAAACGCTCGTCGCCGCGAGCACTTGGGCGCTTGGCGTGGCGCGCAACGAGCATCAGGCAGGAGCCATCTTTACAACGCGCCACATGGGAAACCATGGCGAATTCAATAGTCTGGCGCTGGATCTTGCGCGCGAGATTGTCGCGGAGCTGGTGATTAGAAACATCAAGTGCCCCGAGATGCCGTACGAGAAATCGCTTGAGGCCGCCAAGGACATGGTGCCGTGCTTTAACGCTGCGGAATGGGATGCAGGTTGGCGTGGCGCTCAAAAACGTCTCGAGCTGGGCCAGCCGACCCTGATGTTTATCAATCTTTCGGCCGGTGGCTTTTCCAAGAATCTCAAATACAAGGTGCCGGAGAATCTGTGCGACATGGTTCATCAGGTCGATTGCGGCTTTGAAAATGCCGACCGTCGCCCCAAGATGGATCTTGATTTCTTATATATCGAGTCGCCCACAAGTCGTTTGACCTGGGGAGTGGAGATCAACTCAAATAAGTTTGTCCAGCAGGCGCTACTTGGCGTGGTGGAGCAGGAGGAACTGGTAGCGCGCGGCGAGGTTCCGTTTACTCAAAAGCGCCGGAACGTACGGATGCTTCTATCTGGCGTTAATAAGAGCCTGCCGGTGCGCGACACCCTCTCTTATCAGGTCGAAGGCGCTCGCATTGTGGCACAGGCTGTGGGTCGCCTGATGCGCACGAGTGTAAAGATGCCTTGCGTGCAGGTGCTGCTCGACCGCGAGATTGCGAACGATTGCAACTTTTCGTTCTTGCATGATTTGCCGATGGGCTACGAGCTTGAGCAGGTGGTTGGTGCCTGCGCCGCTGCCAACAACCATATGACGGACAACAAGGAACACGCTGCCGTTAAGCAGCAGAACCTTGCCGCCTTTAGGAACAACCTTGCCAAGCAAAAGCACGAAAAGCTGGCGTGGAAAGTTACCTCGCTAAACGCCGGGGACGAAGATCTCACTGCTTTTGATGGCGAGCGCGACTTTTATCTGCATCATTTTTGCCTGCCGTGGGAAGATCTCGCGCAATACCCAGAGCGCCGGAGTACCGCGCTGCGCATGTCGCATGCTGCAAATGGCTATGCCTATGCAGAAGGCGGGGCATGCAAGGTGCCGCACTTTGAATTCCCTAGCTACGATGGTGAGCCCGTCGAGCAGATTGCTGCTCGTCTGGAGGATCGTTGCCACTGCAAGGAGGGCTTAAAGGGCGCGACGGTTCGCCAGGTGAGCCAGGCGGCGGCGCGCGTACCCGAGCTGCTGTCAATTCGCGAAGTGCGTGAGCGTTGGTCGAGCGACGGGGTGCCCACAACGCTGCAGCCGGCGGCGACGGCGCACATGACGCCCTATATGTTCCAGGCGGTCTACCTGGGTGAGCTGGGAGAATCTGCCGGAAGGGCAATCTTTGAGGCATATTACGACGGCCGCTATTCGCTTACGCGTGGCGATGCGGCACACGCCGAGACAGGTGGCGACTTTGAGGTGCTCGATGCTGCTGACAACACGACCGGGGTATGGATCGATTTTAAGCACTATCGCATCGGTGCCTATATCGCTTATGTTCGCGACGGTCGCGAGGCGTCGGATGCCGAGCGCTTTAGGGCCAAGGCTCAAAAAGTTGGGGCGAAGCGCCTGCTGATCGTCAACGTTTTGGCTGATGGGGCAGCGCTTGAGTGCGTGCCCAAGGCACTCGACGCCGAAGGGACTGTGTTCTCCGTTCCTTATATGGCCGCTGACGGTGCAATCAATCTGGAGATGATGGAGGCGATCGGCCGTGCAATCGAAGCATAACCAGTCGTGTGGCTTGGGAGACATTGCCGTATCTGAGTTTAAGCTACAGCTCGATGCCGTTGCTGCCGAGCGGCGCTACTCGGTCTTTTGGTGCAACGTCGGCGATGCGGGCAAGCATGCCGTGGCGAACTTTATGGCCGATGTGTGCCAGACGGGCAAGGTCGTCGCGCTCACGCAGCTTGCAGACAACCGCGTCTTTCTGATGGTCAAAGCGGGCGTGCAGACGGGCGACCTTAATGCCTCGCCTTATCAGGAGCAGATAGTTCCGATTAAAACTAATTGGAACGAGTTGGACGATTACGTTGCGCTCCGTTTGCTGTTCAACTCCTGCTCTCAGTTTGAGGGGATTGAGGACGAGGTTCCCAATGACACCGGGCACCTGTATGTCATTAGCGCCAAGGGTGCCCGCCGCGATGCTGTCGAAAGCGACGGAAGGGGACCTGCCAAGATCGAAACGGTTGAAATCGTTATCGATGAGGATTGCACCTTCGATCTTAAGATTCGAACGTTCACCAAGCGCCGTGTGCTTATTGGCAGGGCGCAAGGTGACGAGAAAGAGCTCGAGAAGATTAAGAGCCAAGTGGGCTACAGGCTATCGCCCGTGGCGACGATGGTGCTTGCCCACGAGCAAAAAGACGAGTACATCCTGCGTCGCGCCAGGGGCGACAAGCCGTCCAAGCGCCGTGATCTGACGTTCTCGGCCCAAGCGGACAAGGTCGCTTATACCAAGAAGGGCATTCTGTATCGAGAGCTGCAGATTTTCGAACGCCGTTACAGCGACTTCGCGCGGGTGACGCTCATGGAATACCCGCGTAAGAGTTTCTACGAGGTGCTCAAGGGTGATGAATACGCTCGCGTGGTCGCGGAGCGCATGGCGGGGCAGCGAATCGTGGTGTCGTTTGCGCGTAATGGGCTTGCCGAAGTGGCGCGCCGGCTGGCCGATCGACTTGACGATTCCTCGTGGGGCGTTCGCGCATCGTATGGCGGAAGGACAGTTGATTCGCGGGTGCTGAACCTTGTCGTTGTGCCCAATGAGGTTGCCGAGGACGATGGCTATGCCTTGCATGCCGGCGTGGTGGAACAGCACGTGACGCCGGATGTGTGCGAGCCACTGTTTAAGGCGGCGCCAAAGCAAAAGGATCGCAACGCGCAAGAGGCGATCCTGGGCGCCATGCTCAAAGAACTGCTGGTAAAGCAGGATGTTGTCGACGAGCGGGTGACGGCGTTTGACCTTGACGCTTTGGATATTGAGTCGGTGACGGTGTGTGGCTTAGTCGATGTACCGCATAAAGCAAAGGACAAGATTGAGCTGGATTCGCGTATCGCTACGTTGGCGATTGGCGCGAATGGGGGCATGCGCTATGCCTCACATTCGGCAGAGGATGGTCCCGAGGACGAGATGGAGCTCGATCTGCTGACCGCGGACGGCAAGCTCGATAAGGGTGCCTATGTCTTTGACGTGCATGCGGACGGGCGGTCTATGCTTGCACGCGTGCGGGATACAGGTCTGACGACGTTTTCCAACAACTTTATGGCCCTGGTGGGCGAGCATCAGCTCACAGGCAAAGCAGGGCGTAAGAAGAAGTTTTTCGAGAGCTACAACTCGCCTTATTACGGCATTGGAACGTTCGAGCGTGCGGGCAAGACTTGCTATTTCGTGGGCGTCAACAACGGCACCCAGGAGGATATGGCGACTGCGATTCACGTGCGTTCGATTGAGGTGCTCGACGGCGATGATTTGTCTGAGTTGTTGGTTCAGCTGGCCAACATAGGCCTTTCGCGCTATAAGGCTCCGTCCGTGTGGCCGATTCCGGTCAAGTATCTCAACGAGTGCGCTGCGCGTGAGGGCGCGGTGGAGGACGGCAGTGGCGACAAGTGATGGTGTTGCGCAATTATCGCTCCTAGAACTATTTGAAATTAGGCTTGCATTGTAAAAGCGGAGAACATATACTGCAGCCATAGCACATCAGATGGGGTCTCAAAAAGAGACCAAGCAAACGAGTTTTCAGTTTATGTTGAGAGGTACTTGAGCATGACCAGCAGATTTTTCCCCCTTTACAACAACAATACCGACCACATCGATCTCAATACCATCTGCGGTTACAGTATTGGTTCTAAGGCCGAGAACTACATGTTCGCTCAAGATGATCTAGAGCTTAGCTCCGAAGATCATGAGTACCTGAATGATATTGAGCGCGAGCGGGAGTATGAGCTCGGCATCCGCTGATGGATGCGGGCTCGTCTCTAACTCCTCCGATTTAATTACCCCGTTATCACCTCTTTTTAGCGGGGCATATTGGATCGATTATGTGTCAAACATCAGCTCATCGTGGGAAGGAATCGGCAATGAGCAAGAACGTGAACAAGAACATCAATGGCGGCGCTGCGGGTAAGGCGAAGGCCGCCGGGCGTATGGCGACAGTTGCTGCGGCGACGATCGCCATGACGGGCGGGTCGCTGCTGTCTCCGCTGACTGCGGTGGCGCAGGGTGCGAACGGTGCCGACGCTACTGCGAAGCCGGCTGCGGTGCTGTCTCCGTTGACGAGCGCGGCTGCTGCTAGCGCTGGCGCGGGCACGGTGTCAGCGGTGCAGAAGGTCGCCAACCTGCAGGCTGCGGTCGATGCGGCTCGCGCTAAGGCCGCTGCTGCCAAGGCCGATTTGGATGCGGCCGCCGCTCCTTACGACGCCGCCGCTGCCAACCAGCAGCAGGCTCAGAGCGCCTACGATGCGGCCCGTGGCACAAGCGACGCTGCCGCTTCTGCAGCTTCGGCCGAGCTGGAGCAGCAGATGGGCGCCGCGCAGGACAAGGCCGATGCGGACGTGAAGGCGCTCGAGGACGCTCAAGCTGCACTCGATGCCGCAAAGAGGGATCTGACGGACAAGGGTGAAGCCCTGACCGCTGCCCAGAAGACCGCCGACGATGCCCAGGCTGCGCTCAAGTCCGCGCAGGCCGCTGCTGCCGATGCCACGCCCGAGGCTGTTGCCGCGGCTCAGGCCGCTGCCGAGCAGGCCGCGAGCGAGCTGGAGCAGGCAAAGCAGCAGGCCGCCGACGCGCAGGTCAGGCTTTCGAATACCCAGACTGGCGTTGATGCCGCCGCGGCCAAACAGCAGGACGCGCAAGGCAAGCTTTCGGCAGCTCAGCAGGCAAAGGATGCGGCCGATAAGGATGTGAATGCCGCTCAGGCGAGCTATGACGCCGCCAAGACCGATCTCGACCGTGCCGAGCAGGGTGCCGCGGGCCCGGAGTACGAGGCTGCCAAGGCCAAGGTGGACGCCGCCGCTGCCGCGCTGGACGCCGCCAAGTCGGTCCAGGCGCAGCGCGAGGGCGAATTTGCAGCCGCCTCGCAGGAAGTGACCGCTGCCGAGGGCGAGGTGCAGGCTGCTCAGCAGGCGCTCGCCGTCCAGCAGCAGGCTGCGGCTGACGCGCAGTCCAAGTTGGACGCTGCCACGGCTGCTGCGACCGCGGCAGACGCCGCCGTCGATCAGGCTAAGACCGAGCATGCCAATGCGCTCGCGGCGCTGGCCGACGCTCAGACCAAGCTCTCGGCCGCTAAGGACGAGAAGGTTGCCGCCGACCAAGCGCTCGACCAGGCGAAGGCTCAAAAGCAGCAGGCCGACCAGGCTGTGGCTCAGGCACAGGCCAAGCTCGACGCTGCCCAGGCTACGGCGAACGCCTCGGCGGAAAACTACCGCCAGGGCGCCATCGCGTTCTTTAAGAGCGTGGGTGCCGACGATGCGGCGGATTTGATCCTCAACTGCAAATATGCCAGCCTTACCAAGGTGGGCGAGGAGGTTGACGCGACGAGTCTGGCCAACATGAAGCAAGCAATTGTGTGGCTCAAGGCGTGCAACGAGTACCGCAAGAGCGTCGGCTTGAGCGAGCTCAAGGTGACGTACAACATGATGGCGACCGCCATTGCCGATGCGAACTACTCCGACACCAAGGTTGCCCATGCTCAGCAGTTCAACGTGGGCGAAAACGTGGCGTGGAACTACGGAAGCGATCCGTTCATCCAGTGGGTCGATCAGGAAAAGGCCGTCTTTGACCGCGCTGCGGCTACGCTGGGAGCGACGGGCCTTACGGGGAATGCTGCTTTCGATTTTTATCGTCAGCATGGTGACGAAGTGGACCGCTACGTTGCTGCGCATGGCGGGAGCGTGCATACAGTCGGTCACTACATGAATGTGATCGATCCCGATTACACCGTGACGGGCATGGGGGGTTGCACGCGCGGGACGATGAACCGTTGGCTTACGCAGGCGCAGACGTTCTCTATGTCTGGAGGATGGTACACGAATGCCGCCAATCCGATGACGGTTGCCGAATACGAGGCTGCGCTTAATGCGTGGTGTGACTCGTTGGCAAATCCTGGGCAGGGCGTGGACGCGGCTCGTCAGGAGCTTTCTGCCGCTCAGGGCGCGGCTGCGCAGGCTGGCGGCAAGGTGAGCGCCGCGTCGCAGGCCGCCGCTGCAAGGCAGGCTCAAGTCGATGCTGCTGCCGCCGATGTTGACGTTGCTACCGCTGGGGTCTCGGATACCCAGGCTGCCGTGGGGGAGAAGCAGGCCGCGGCTGAGGCCGCTGCGCGTGCCGTGGCTGATGCCCGCGCCGACGTGGATGCTGCCGGCGCTGCGGTTGCCGCGGCGCAGAGTGTCGTGACTGCCAAGTCTGATGAACTCGATGTCGCCAAGGGCAAGGCTGCCGCTGCCCGGCGTGCGCTGGATGCCGCTCGCGCCGGCGTTGGCGACAAGGAGAGCGCGCTTGCTACCGCCCAGGATGAGCTGGCTGCGTACTCTGCCGACGTTGCCGCTGCACAGCGTGCACTTGATGCGGCTTCGGCGGCGCTCGAGGGGGCGCGTGCCGTTCAGGCTGACGCGCAGGCTGCAGTGAATGCCGCGCAGGGTGCGGCAGGCCAGGCAGATGCCGACGTCGCTGCTGCCCAGGCCGAGCTTGTTGCCGCCCAGGCTGCTGCGAGCGGTGCCGGCACGGCTGTGACCGCAGCTCAGGCCGCATCCGTCGCGGCTGCTGCTCGTGCGGCTCAGCTACATGATGCCGCCGCGGCGCTTGCTCAGGCGACGGAGGACAAGGCCGCTGCCGATGCTGCTGTTGAGGCCGCGGCTTCGGCGAAGACTGATGCCGAGTCTGGCGTGACTGCGGCGGATGACGCCGTAACGGATGCGACCGCTGATCGCGATGCTTCTGCCGCCGCGGTTGCCCGCTTGCGCAGGATTAACCTTGCCGACGCCATCGCTAGCGGCCGTGCCAACGATGCGGATGAGGTGCTCAACGCTAAGATCGCCGCAGCGCATGATGCCGCCGAGCGTGCCGCAGCTGCCAAGATTGAGCTCGACGCTGCCGTTGCTGCGACGGATGCTGTGGCACCTGCCTACTTGGAGGCACTTGCCAACTATACCGCCGCCAAGGCCGAGCTCGACCAGACTATTGTCGAGCTCAACGCCGAGATCGCTCGCCAAGAGGCCGCCGAGCGCGGGAATGGCGAGCAGACTCAGCCTGCGACGCGGGTGACGTGCCAGGCCAAGCACATGACCTCGGCGTCAGGGGTCACCACGCCGCAGACGACGATGCCCGCCACGGGCGATGCGTCCGACCTGCTGGGCGAGACCTTCGTAATCGGCGGCACGGTCCTGGTTGCCGCCGGCGTATTCCTCTCCGACAAGCGCCGCCAACTGATCCGTTAGGGACGGAGGAAAACGGATCATTTTCGGCGCGCGCCGCAAGGGCATGGGTCCTGCGGCGCGCGCCGCTTTTATCTTCAAGATTAATTAAGGAGGGACATATGCAAATTAGAGGAGAGGCCGCGATTGCCTGTGGGTTCATGGCGGGCTTGGCAACGGGGCTGCTGTTCGATGGATGTTTCGACAGCTACATCAATCGATTCCGCGATTCTGGTTTTTCGAGAAGTAAGCCCCAAGAACCGGAGCTAGTCTGTCAAAAGATGGCCGCGCCGACTAAGCCCCGCAGCGTGGATACTTCAAAGATCAAGGTAATCGTCACCAAGAACGGCAAAATCTATCACCGCTCTGCGGGATGTAAAAGCCTTCCTCAAAACGCAATTAAAACAAGCGTGCCATTAGCGACCGCGCTCAAACGAGGAAAGATTCCCTGTTCAGCATGTTGCCCGTCGGCGGTTTAGGAGATTCTCAAGGGCTGTTTTGCAAGGGAATGGATCCCTGCGGACGCGCGGGTTTAAAAACGTGTCCGCACGACATGTGACACTTACCCTGCCGCCATACTCCGTCGCGGCGGCACGTACCTGAACAACGATCCTCTAAGGAGTTCGATATCGATGAGTGACAACGCAAAGCATCTCGCAAAGAAGTGCGTCAAGGACGCGGTGCCGTGCCTTGCGCTGTGCGTAGCCGGCGCAGCGGTCGCGCTGCTGGCTGTTCTGGGACCATTCGACGTGCTCCGAAGTGCCAGTTCCCTGCACGTCGTCATTGCCCTTGCCGGGGCCATGATGACAGGCGGCGTGCTCGATCTGGTTTTTTTGTGCTTGACCCGTTTGGATGGAAAAACGAGGGGTAAGCCCTAAGGGATGCAGATGGTGGGGTTGGCCCGCACTTTCTGTCAACGATTTGTCCAGAGGCACGCAGCGTGGAGGTGTTGTTTGGTGTCCATTTTCGTTACCGGAGACATTCACGGTATTGCCGAGTATGGGGCGAGCCGCTTTTCATCGCGCGCTTGGCCATTGGGCCGAACGCTGACACGCGACGACGTGGTAATCGTTACCGGTGACTTTGGCTTTATATGGAGTGGCTCAAACACCGACAAATACTGGCTCGATTGGTTTGAGTCCAAGCCCTGGACCACGTGCTTTGTCGACGGCAATCACGAGAACCATCATCTGCTGGCTGGGTTGCCGATGCGAGAGTGGAATGGGGGACTCGTTCACGAGGCTCGCTCGCGCGTGCTGCATCTGATGCGCGGCGAGGTGTTCGACATCGCGGGGAGCGCGGTGCTCGCCATGGGAGGCGCCACGAGCCATGACAAGCAGTGGCGTCAGGAAGGAAAGACCTGGTGGCCCGAGGAAATGCCGAGTGAGAGCGAGATGGAACATTGTCGCGCCTCGCTTGATCGCGTGGGTTGGAAGGTCGACTATGTGGTGACTCACGAAGCTCCAGTCGATTTGGCGGATGAGCTGTGCATGGAGTGCAATCGCGAGTTCTACGACGATTCGCTGCAGAACTTCTTGGATGAGCTTGACGGGCGACTTGACTACCGCACCTGGTTCTTTGGCCATTACCATGACGACGAATGGCGTGATGACAAGCATCGCCTTATCTACCAAGATATCGTGCCGATCGAGGCGTGATGTGCCGACGGATTCGGCGAGACGACGAGCGGCTATTCCGAGCAAGAGCGTTAGGAGCACCCCGTGATCTGGTTTACCAGCGATACTCACTTTGGACACGAGAACATGCTACGGCTTAGCGATAGGCCTTGGTCGACTGTTGCGCAGATGAACGATGCCATGGTCGCTAACATTAACAGCAAAGTCGCTGCGGATGACGAGCTCTACATCTTGGGAGACTTTAGCTTTAAGATGACGGTCCAAGATGCCTACGAGCTGCGCAAGAGCATTGTCTGCAAGCGTGTCCATCTGCTGCCCGGCAACCACGACAAAGACTGGACGCAGCCTGCCGTAGCGGATGCTTTTATCGTCGAGCCGCCCATTTGCGTGCTCAAAATCGATCGGCAGAAAATCGTGCTGAGCCACTATCCCATGGCCGACTGGCAGGGCATGTCGCACGGCAGCTGGCATTTACACGGGCATATCCACAGTTGCGGCGGCGCGTACAACAAGTTCAACCTCAGACAGGGGCTGCTTCGCTATGACGTGGGTGTGGACGCCAACAGCTACGCCCCGGTGAGTTTGGATGAGCTCAGGTCGTGGTTTACACAGGTAGACGAGCCGGAGTGTTGCGTTAAATGGCCGTGGTGGGTCAATGCCACGGGTGACGAGCAGATCGAGCACGATCTCGAAAGTTATAAGAAGGAAGTGGTGATCCGATGACGGTCTATGTGACGGGCGATATTCACGGCGGTCTCGACATGCAAAAGCTGCGCGATCGGGAGCTTGGGGATAGCCTGACGAGCGACGACTATCTGATTGTCGCGGGCGACTTTGGCTTTCCGTGGGATTTCTCTGCCGAGGAGTGCGCCGATATCGCTTGGCTGGAATCGCGTCCCTATACCGTGCTGTTCGTCGACGGCAACCACGAGCGTTTCGATCACTGGGCGGAGCGCCCCATGGAGTTGTGGCACGGTGGGCTGACGCAGCGCCTGTCGGATACCTCTCCCATACGGCGTCTGGCGCGCGGCGAGGTTTTTGAACTCGACGGCTCAACGATCTTTACCATGGGCGGCGCCACGAGCGTAGACAAGGAATACCGCATTCCGTATTCCAGCTGGTGGCCGCAGGAGCTGCCGGACGAGCGCAACTTTGAGGAGGCGCGGACAAAGCTCGACAGCGTGCGTTGGAAGGTCGACTACGTGATCACCCACACCTGCTCCACGCGTATGCTTTCGCCCACGCTCTATCCGGGGCCTGGCTGGAATTGCCCCGCCGTTGATCGGCTTGCGGCATTTTTCGATGAGCTGGAAGACCGCTTGGACTACAAGCGCTGGTACTACGGGCATTTTCATCGGGATGCCAACCCGGCCGAACGTCACACCGTGCTCTATGACTGCATCATTCGCTTGGGCGACGAACTCCAGCCCTGGGACGTTGCGTAGGGGCGGGCATGGCGAGCGCTTCATACGATGCCTTGGGTAGTTACCCTACATTTCAGTAGTAATCTTTATTTGTAGGGTAACTCAAGGCATGCTGGGAACTGGAGGAGATGTCGCCCGACGATCTAGAGTTTCAGCGCCATTCGGTTGGTGCCCGGTAGGGTGGCGAAGCCAAAATGTTCATAGAATGCTGCCGCCTCATCATCTACTGGATCGACAACTAAAGCTCGCGCTCCTGCTAGGGCAGAAATTTTCAAGGCGTTCTCGATGGCATCTTTGAGCAGTGAAGCTCCAAGACCAAGTCCCTTGAACTTTTCATCGACCCCCATCATTCCAAGCAGCACTGTGGGGACTTGGGAGGGGGAGTTTCGCACGAACCATCCTCCATCAACATTTTCGCGAGCCACGGAGTGCGTGCACAACGTATAAAACCCAGCGACTGCGCCGTCGCAATACGATGCGTATATAACCGCCGATCCTCTTCTTCGCGCCGAGGCTGATCTGTTTTTAGCCCATCCGTCTACAAGAGTATTTCCGCAGTGAAAAGCCTCGGTGCCTTGGCCAACGGGGAGTTGAACGGGCTTGGTAAATGTGCTCATTCCCAAACCGCTTTACGGTCAAGCAGCGCTTTTGCGGCTTGGGGCATGGGGGAATCGAGCATTTCGCAAAATGCATCGAAACCATCAGGAGAAAGATAGGTTGTTGATGCCTCGGCGATATCACGTGCGGAGCTCTCGTCAAGGTGAGCTGTGGCCCATTGGGTGAGAGTTTGGCCACGCAAGGCCGCGGCGCGCTCGTAAGTAAGGCGTTGACGTTCGGTCAACCTTAGATCCATACGGCGTTGTTTCTCAATCGTTGGCATGGCAAAAACCTCCTTTGCATAATTGTACGGAATTATTCCGTACATAACAAGACGCAGAATTATGTCATCGTTGAAGGGGTCGAGGGGGCGGGGCGTATTTGGCTACTCGACCGTTACAGTGATGTTTTCCCGGTGCGCGCGGATGACGTCCCAGCTAAAGTGCTCGGCCAGCTGCTCGGCAGAGCGCGGTGTGGTGTCCGGCGCGATGCCCGTTTGTCCGGCGAGCCATCCCAGTAATGCCTCGGGCGCGCCAAAGCGGGCGCGGAGTTCGCCCAGGTCCAGATCGCGGTCGCGCTTGGAAAGGCGGCGGCCATCCGGCGATATGAGCAGCGGAATATGGGCGTAGTGCGGCGTGGGAAGACCCAGCAGATGCTGGAGGTAGATTTGGCGGGGCGTGGAGCCCAGCAGGTCGCATCCGCGCACGACCTCGGTGACGCCCATGGCGGCGTCGTCGACCACCACGGCTAGCTGATAGGCAAACACGCCGTCGCTGCGGCGCACCAAAAAGTCGCCGCACTCGGTAGCGAGTGCCTCGCATTGGGCGCCGTACGTGCGGTCCACGAATTCGATCACGTCGTTTGCGAGGTCGTCGACGGTGGGCACGCGCAGACGCGTGGCCGGGGCGCGCAGGGCGCTGCGGCGGGCGATTTCTTTGGCAGAAAGGTTTCGGCATGCGCCGCGGTAGATGGGTGTGCCGTCGCTGGCATGCGGCGCGCTCGCGGCGTGGAGCTCGGCACGCGTGCAAAAGCAGGGATAGGTGAGACCGGCGTCTTGCAGCTGGCGCAAGGCGCTCTCGTATAGGTCGAGGCGATCGTGCTGGTAGTAGGGGCCTTCGTTCCACTCGAGTCCCAGCCATGCCAGGTCGTCAATCAATTGGGCGGCAAGCTCGGGGCGCTTGCAGCGATCGTCCAGGTCCTCGATGCGCAGCACGATGCTGCCGCCCTGGCTGCGGGCCGAAAGCCACGCGCAAAGGCAGCTGAACACGTTGCCCAGGTGCATACGGCCCGATGGCGACGGGGCAAAGCGCCCCACGACGGGTGCGGGAACGGAGACGGGCTGCGCCGTTGGCGCGTCCGCGGCGGGCGTTGCTATGTTGCGTGCTTTGATATCCATGCGGACGAGTATAGCGCGGGGTGGGGTGGGGGAGGCGTCGTCGATGCTCGCAAGTTGCCGAGGCCGCGTGTTGTGCTCGACGGGCACCGACTCAACATCTCGATTACCGCCCGCAAGCTTAGTCCCTTCAACCCCTCAAACGACAGAAACCCCGGCAGCTCTTCGCAACTGCCGGGGTCTCCGCGGAAAAGGGGGACATGATCCTCGAGCGAACGGGAAAGGGGCAACCGTTTTCGCTCAACTGCTTTATGCCCCTTGCTGGCGGACTCAATCAGCACACGTCGCAGCAACACAAAGCCGCTACACCTGTGACGGAGCTGTGAAGTGGTATCTATCGTTGGTGCAGGCCGTGCCAAAGAGTGTCCCTAATGACTAGTCATTTATGAACGTCCCCAATGACTAGCTGCTGGCGGCGGGCGTGACTTTCATCCCGTTTGGCGTTCCGGTCGCCTAGATATTCGTCATGTGCGTTCGCAAACGTGGGACAATGGCGCTGTTGGTTTTACAGACAAAGGATGTGCCTATGAACGCCCCCGTTGCCAAGACCTGTCGGCAGCGCCGCCTATTTGCGCGATTCGCTTCCGTCTGCGTGCTCGCCGCGCTTGCGTTGTTGCTGCTGCCTGCCGCCGCGCACGCCGACGGTTACTCCATGAGCCAAACCCACATCGGCGCCACGGTCGAGGCCGATGGCTCGCTGACCGTTGTCGAGAGACGCCAGTTTGATTTCGATGACGACATCAACGGCGTGTTTTGGGAGATCAATACGGGCTCCAACCAGCAGGGAGGCACGGCGGGCGTCAATGTGCTGAGCGTCGAGGAAGATGGCACCGCGTTTAACAGAGTCGATTATGCAAACAAGGGCGACAGCGGTGTCTATACGGTTGAGCAGTCCGACGGCGGCGTAAAGATCAAGGTTTTCAGCCCCCACGAGAGCGGCGACAGCGCGATTTATTACGTGAGCTACACCATGACCGGTGCGGTCATGAACTGGTCCGATACCGCCGAACTCTACTGGAAGTTTGTGGGCGACGGCTGGTCGGCGGATTCCGACGATGTTGAGATGGAAGTCCACTTCGCAAGCGCTGCCGGGACGGCGGCCATCAAGGGCGATAATTTCCGCGCATGGGGCCACGGTCCGCTCACGGGCAACGTATCGCTCGACACGGACGAGCCTATGGTTACCTATACCATTCCCTGCGTGCATCAGGGCGAGTTTGCCGAGGCGCGCATCGCCTTCCCCAGCGACTGGGTGCCGCAGCTCGCCGCCTCAAGCGAGAAGCGCATGCCGACAATTCTGAGCGAGGAGAAGGAATGGGCCGACGAAGCAAACGCCCGCCGCGCTCACGCTCGCATGATTGCCAACGTGCTTGCCGTGGTGAGCGTTGTCGCGGCGGTGACCTTTACCGGCACAATCGTTGTGCTCAAGCTGCGCCGCCGCAAGCCCAAGCCGCTTTTCCAGGACGAATATTTCCGCGATGTGCCTTCGGCCGACCATCCCGCCGTGCTTTCGGCCCTCATGAGCTGGAACGAGGTGCCCGACCAGGCATATATCGCCACGCTCATGAAGCTCACTGACGACCGTGTGATCAAGCTGGAGCAGGCGACCGTGACCAAGGCCAAGAAGGGTCTGTTGGGGCGTGAAAAAGAAGAGCAGACGTATCGCGTGACGGTGAGTGATGCGGGTTGGAAGTCGGCCAAGGGCATTGACCACATGGTGCTCAAGGTCTTCTTTGCCGGTGCTAAGCCCGACGAGAACGGCGATCGCTCGCGCACGTTTGACGAGCTGCAGCGCTACGTCAAGCAGCACGCTACGCCCGTGGGCGACAAGCTCGAGGACTATCAGAACACCGTTAAGGGCAAGTTGGCCGATAGCGAGTACGTTGCCTCGGACGGCATTGTTGCAATGGTGTTCTGCCTGGTTCTTGGTATTCTGATCGCCTTTGTTCCCATGGGATCCATCTTCTTTACCGATGGCGCACAGGCGAACATTACCGCCGCGGTTATCTCGGTGCCGATTGTGCTGGTGGGTATCGGCGTGGGCCTTACGTTCCGCCGCTTTACGCCGGAGGGCGCCGAGGTGGCGGCTCGCTGCAAGGCACTTAAGCATTGGCTCGAGGACTTCACGCGTCTAAAGGAAGCCGTCCCCGGCGATCTGGTGCTGTGGAACAAGCTGCTGGTGATGGGCGTTGCCCTGGGCGTTTCGAAAGAAGTGCTGCGACAGCTGGCCGAGGCCGTGCCTGCGGACCTGCGCAACCGCGACGATTTCTACGACAACTACCCCTGCTACTGGTGGTATTACCATCACTACGGCAACGAGTCTCCGCTCGATTCGTTCGATGACGTGTATCACGAGAGCATCCGTGAACTGGCGTCGAGCTCCGACAGCTCGAGCGGCGGCAGCGGCGGCGGCTTTTCCGGTGGCGGCGGTGGCGGCGTCGGCGGAGGCGGCGGCGGAACGTTCTAGCGAGCTCTGATTTTTGGGATGGATCTTCTCCGGCGACTGCCGACGGATCCATCCCCTTTTTATGCGCTACCTACGAAGGCTGTCCCCAACGACTAATCACTGGGAACGTTCCTAAATGACTAGGTATGGCTGCCGGGTTTAGGCTGTTAGATCGAGTTCGTAGAGGAAGCTTTCGCGCGGCATGTCGTGACGGCGCTCTTCGCGGTTGGCGCGGTGCGTGGCCGTGCGCTTAAAGCCGTGCAGCTCGTAGAACTTCCACGAGCAGTTGGAGTCGGTGTACAGGTGCGCCCTCGTCGCTCCAAGCGAGGACAGATGCGAGATTGCGGCGTCGAGCAGAACCGTGCCGACGCCCAGGCCGTGGACGTCGCGATCCACGGCAAGCAGCGTGACCTCGTTGTCGTGCGGCAACGGGCTGCTCTCGAGCAGGCGGTTGTTGGTTCGGATGGTTGCGCGCACAAACGAGAGGTACTCGGCGCAGGCATCGGGCTCCAGCTCACGCATCTGCGAAAGCAGCGCGCGTTCGGTATCCATCCAGTGTTCCTTGACGGTGGCGCCGGAGCTCTGTCCCGCGCGCGCGAGCGAAATGCCACGCGCCTGGCCGTCGATTACGGCAACTTGCGAAAACGTGGAAGACGAAAGGCAGTAGGCAAGGTCGCACGCGGCCTCGAGGCGGTTGTACTCATCGTTATCCGAATTGTTATGCCAAAGCTGTTGCAGAATCAGCGCGATGGCGTCGAAGTCTTCGGTATCAAACGGTCGGTAGAGAACCCGCGAGACCATGGTGCCTCTTTCTTTTGCGGATGCATATCGAGCACAGTTCTACCACGCCATTGGCATCTAATTATGGTGCCCCTGTGTTCCATGAACTCACCGTGCCCGGTGCCATGCCCATCCCCTCCGCTCGCAAACTTTTTCTGCACATGCGCCCGTTGCGGGGTGCATCGATGCGCTCGATGCGCTACATTAAATCAGTATTTTCAATGCCGCTGCGCGAGCGCTGCAGATCGACGTATCACCGACTCACAGAGCACGGCGGCGTACCAGACAGGAGGACTGCATGGGATCTGATGTGAAGATCGCACGCGCGTTGATCTCGGTTACCGATAAGACGGGCGTCGTCGATTTCGCACGGACGCTGGTTGACGACTTTGGCGTCGAGATCATCTCTACGGGCGGCACGGCTCGTGCCATCGAGGACGCGGGCGTTCCCGTAACCCCCATCGAGGAGTTCACGGGCTATCCCGAGATGATGGACGGCCGCGTCAAGACGCTGCACCCCAAGGTTCATGGCGCGCTGCTGGCCCGCCGCGATTCCGAGCAGCACATGCAGGAGGCGGCTCAGCACGGCATTAAGCTGATCGATCTGGTCGTCGTCAACCTGTACGAGTTCGAGAAGACCGTCGCCAACCCCGAGGTCACCTTCGCGGACGCCATCGAGCACATCGACATCGGTGGCCCCTCCATGCTGCGCTCTGCCGCCAAGAACGCCACGAGCGTTACCGTCATTTCCGACCCTGCCGACTATGATGCCGTCCTGGCCGAGATGCACGAGACCGGTGGCTGCACCACGCTTTCCACCCGTCGTCGCCTGCAGGTGAAGGTCTACCAGACCACCGCCGCCTACGACACGGCTATCTCCCGTTGGCTTGCCGCCCAGGCAAGCGACGTGGCGGACACCTCTGCCAAGCTCGAGATCTCGCTGGAGAAGGTCGACGACCTGCGCTATGGCGAGAACCCGCAGCAGAAGGCCACGGTCTATCGCTTTGCCGAGGGTTGCGAGAACACCGCGAGCTCGCAGTTCCCGCTCGTGGGCTCCGAGCAGATCCAGGGCAAGCCGCTCAGCTACAACAACTATCTGGATGCCGACGCCGCTTGGAACCTGGTCCGCGAGTTCGACGAGCCGGCCTGCGTAATCCTCAAGCACCAGAACCCCTGCGGTTCCGCCGTTGCCGAGGACATCACGGCTGCCTACGACCGCGCTTTTGCCTGCGATCCCAAGAGCGCCTTCGGCGGCATCATCGCCTGCAACCGCGAGGTTCCCTTTGATCTGGTTGAGCACTTTGCCGATCAGAACAAGCAGTTCGTCGAGGTCATCATCGCCCCGAGCTACACCGCCGAGGCGCTCGAGCGCATGGCCAAGCGCCCCAACCTGCGCGTGTTGGCGACCGGCGGCGTGGACCACGGCGCTCAGGTGGAGCTGCGCTCCGTCGACGGCGGCATGTTGGTGCAGGAGGTCGACCACGTGACCGAGGATCCCGCGACCTTTACGTTCCCCACCGACCGCAAGCCCACCGACGCCGAGATGGCCGAGCTCGAGTTTGCCTGGAAGGTCTGCAAGGGCGTTAAGTCCAACGCCATCC
>SKEF01000362.1_pt1 | contig 47242 bp, 39 predicted proteins | sample 4826691 | NCBI WGS metagenome assembly SKEF01 (sample SAMN11008816, study PRJNA524170) | human gut metagenome | biome: Human fecal sample; material: Feces; isolation source: fecal sample from pouch patient p23, p27 | host: Homo sapiens | place: Israel: Tel-Aviv | collected 2016-08-24
CTACTGTAAGTGTACCATGAAATATAGAATCATACAAGAATCAAGTGACATCGAAATAGAGCAGTTTTATTATGCTACGTTCAATCTGGTGGCTTTATAGCAGTCAGCGCACATTCCCTCATGGGTGGCGGCAAACTCTGCCGCCTGCATGATGGAGCCATCCTTCAGCTTGACCCTCTTGATAGGCTGGTTGCACCGGGCACAGATGCAGGGCACAGGTGGCTGTTCCTGCTTCGGGCTAGCGGATCTCGGTTTCGGCTGCTTTTGCGGTTCTGATTCCGGCTGCGGTGCAGCATCTTCCGGCAAATCCTCTCCGGCATAGACATAGAGACCAAGACCGAACATAGCAAGGTTCTTCACCAAACACCGCATGATAGCCTTGTTCACATCGAACATGGATGCTGCTTCTACGGTGCGCTCTTCCATGCCGATTTTTTCACGGCGGCGGGTCTGCGGATTGTAGTCCCATTTCGGAGTGGTATAGGTATAAGGCACAGCTTTCATGGCTTTGTTTGCGCCATCCAGTACAGGCAGCCACATTTCATGCGAAACGCCCTCAATTGTGACCGAGGTGTACACCATGAAGCCGGTGATCGGGTCATAAACATAGGGCAGGCCGTTGAATTTCTTGACTTCGTAGCTGGCAGAAGGATACAGCTTTTTCACCTCAGCCCAGGCATACGCCCAGCTTACATATTTCAGTTCCGTGCTGCCGGACTTTTTGACTTCCAGATGATCTTTGAAGTCGATAGCAAATAATTTTACGAATGGATTTTCCATAAGAATGCCTCCAATTCTGATAAAGAAAAAAGGGCACAACAGCGTCAACTGTTGTGCCCCATGATGTGAAAATTACGGATTGAGCAGAAAATCAATGATGTTTCGATGAATGATTCCGTTTCGGCTTAAATTCATCAAATCACCACTGATAACATACTTAGGATAGTTGTCGTGCAACCGCTCAAGATTACCGAACTCCCGTTCTTCATCGGCGGGAGTGATCAGGTAAGCAACCTGAATATAGAGCTTTTCATCTCCACGGTAGCAGATAAAATCAATTTCGGTGTCGTCCAGCTTGCCGACCTGAACTTCATAGCCACGGCTCCGCATTTCCAGATATACGATGTTCTCATACAGCTTGTTGCTGTCAAGTTTTTCGCTTTTCTTGATAACGTTCCGCAGGCCAAGATCGACTGCATAGTACTTTTCTGTGCTGGACAGGAGCGCTTTTCCTTTGATATCGTAGCGACTTGCATTCAGAAGGATAAAGGCTTCCTTGAAATAATCAACGTAGTTCAGTACGGTAGCAGTGGTTGTCTTGATTCCTTCCGAAACCATGCGTCCACTGATATTACGGGCAGAAAACGGATTGCCGATATTGTCCAGCAGGAATGCAAGGACATTACGTAATGCGGTCTGTTCGCGAATATTGTGGCGCAGCATGATGTCACGGACAATGATAGCCTCGTAAAGATCGTCCAGATAGGTGGTGATTGAATGATCGTCAGGGAGGAAGAAACGCTGCGGAAAACCGCCGTACTTCAAATAGTCTGCGAAGAGCTTTTCATCCGAAGTATAGGTTCCGTTTTCAATGCATTGCTGTTTTGCTTCGGCCAGCGAAAAGGGGAAAACCTGAATCTGGATGTATCGTCCGGAAAGATAGGTTGCCAGTTCGCCGGAAAGCAGCTTGGAATTGGAGCCGGTCAGGTAAATATCACAATCGAAATCGACACGAAGAGAATTGATTGCAATCTGCCAGCGCTCCACCTCCTGAATCTCATCCAGAAGAATATAAATTTTGCCGGTGCAGCCTTCCGCTTTTTCTGCGATGTAGTCGTAAAGCGTTTCTGCAGTACGGGTGTTGCGGAAGCGCATGGACTCAAAATTGGCCTGAATAATGTTCTGTGCAGGAATGTTGCGCTGGAGGAGCACGTCCTTGATCTGACCGAGAAGGACTGTTTTTCCACAGCGCCGGATTCCAACCAGAACTTTAATCAGATCCTGATCGATAAAAGGAATGATCTTATCCAAATAACTTTTGCGCAGAACCATCGTGCATCACCTCATATTCTTATCTTAGCATACAATTATTGTTGTGTAAACAGTATTGTGCTTTTCTATTAAATAAAAATAGCTGAAGCGCGAATTTTGTATGCCTATAGGCGCACAAAAATTATGCTGCATGGATAATGGTAAACCTGCGGCTGCTTACATTCTTGCTGTACCGATTGAAAATATCGGGCTGTTCTTTCTTCAAACGCTGGGAGTCTACCCGTTTACTTTCGGAGGATACCCACGATACCTTATAGCCCGGTGCTGTGCCATAAGCGGCATCCTGCATTTGTAGCTTGACCTGCTGCTCAATAGCTGTTTTCTCCTGTTCCATCTGCTCGATTTGATCAGAAAGCTCCTGCCGCTTGTCCAACAGATTACGGATGGGATTCAGATCGGCAGTTTTGTTTCTATCATCTGCAGAGTACAGCTGATTGATCTGCTGTGTATCCCCCTCGCTTCCGGTAGGTACAGGCGGAATTTCGGGCATCACGTTGTATTTCCAGAAGTTCTCTTCCTTGGCAATGAGGTTGTTCAGAACTTCTTTGTCGGTTGTGATCTTGTGAATCACCAGTTCCTTCCCGAAAATCAGAGCAGCAATGTACCAGCAGTCAAAACCGCTGACAGCCAGATAGTGATTGACCTGAGCCATGTAATGTGCAGGGATTTTGCCATCTGCCCACTTATCCGCAGAGAACGGTGAAACCGTTTTGCATTCCAGTCCTGCTTTCTGCCCGACAATCAAACGGTCAAAGTCCGCCAGAAGCAGTGGATGTTCCTCACTTTGGTAGATGGCATTTGCACGGCGTACCTTCAGACCGGTTGCTTCGGTGAAGCGTTGCGCTACATAATCCTCCAAATCACGGCCCTGCCGCATAGCCTCGTTGTCGATATTTTCAGTGGTATCGCTGATTTTATCGTGGTACACCTGAAATGCAGAGCGATAGGGATTCAGACCAAGGATAGCCCCTGCATCCGTGCCGGTAATGCCGCATTTACGATAACGGAGCCAATCCTCTTTGGACAGGTTCAAAGTTGAAATCAATCTTTTCATGCGCTTTGCATCCTTTCTTTCATAATAGATTCGGCAAGAATGAAGTCATATTCCACCAAGTCTTTCATGATGGTGGAAAAGTCGGCAGCTAACGAATGGCAAGAGCCAACCCACAGGTCATAAAGAAAATCCAGAATATTATTTTGCACCCTGAGATGGTTCCAGTAGCGCTCCTCCAGTCTGCCCTCGGATTCCAAAACAATAATGGCGGTGCTGATGGTACTTTTCATCGTGATCTCATAAGCCATGGTAACGCTGATTTCAGAAGCACTCTTCTCAACGTTGTCAAAAAATTCCGTGAATTCCTTGAAAATGCGGTTGTTTACATCATTCATGGCTTGCTCCTTTATGCTGCTGCCAGCACCATCTTGTAAGCCTTGTCGATCATGGGGTTGCCCTCTGCGGTGCGCAGGAACAGGTTCTCGTTGTAGTTTTTGGTCTTGCGGAGAGGATCTGCGTGGGTGGCAAAATCGGAGACTGCGTTGATAAAGCGCCAACCGTTTTTGCCGACCCATTCCAGATCCGGTGCGTTATAATAGCGAGCCTTCAGATCTTCCTGCAAGCGCAGGTTATTCTTCCGCTGGCAATCGGACAGGTCCTCAGAAATCGGGAAAAACTCATTGATGAACTCCTGCACCTTGTGATCGGATAAATCGATGTGAGCCATCTCTTCGCCACGGTTGCCGAGTTCAATCATATAGTTGCTGGCCAGCTGCAGGGTTTCACGGGCATCCTGCACGCGGAGCAGAACATTTTCGGTGTGGCGTGCAGTCCAGCTGCGCTTTGCAGTATTCAGCGCAAGGTTCAGCGTGTTCTGGCAGACTACACGGATCGGAGTCATGGCTACTTTCACACCAGAACTTCCGTCATGACTGTTGAAGATTACAAGATATGGTACTACCTGATCTCCAGCGATAAGATATTTTCTCGGAAGCCTTGCCAGCATCCAGACCTTCTTGCCGCCCTGCAAAGAACCGGCAGTTTCGTAAGTAACGCCCTCACCCAGCAGGTCATCGGTGAACTGAAATGCTTCTTCGTTCTGCACAATGCGGTAGCGGTCGGATACCACACCCAGAACAGCATCATCGGTGCTGCGGACATTTGCGCGATAGCCGGGGATCATAGCACCCGTGCCGGAATAGATATTGCGGCTCTCCACCTGCCAATCCAGACCGGCCAGTTCCAAGGCTTCACGGCTTGCAGGGGCATCCATGATGATACGGCCAAGGCCGTGCCAAGGGGTCTCACGGACAGAGAACATTGTTTCAACATTTGCGGGCATAGTAAAATCTCCTTTTCAATGTATTTTGTTCAATCGTTATTTTCCATTTCTTCAGCGATGCGGACGAGGACTTCCACCAAGACGGTGCCAACTTCTTTGACGATTTCGGACCAAAAGTTCATAAGGCTTTCTCCTTTCTGCGCAGCTGCGCGTTAAAATACGATGGTAATAATGATAGTGATGGTGCGGAATAACAAAATGCTCACCTCCAGACATAAAAATAGCCCCTGAGTCTTTCGACTCAGAGGCTTTGGATCATGATTATTATATCTGGGTGAAAATTTGGAGTTTGAGAGAGTTATGAAATTAAATTATACGATAAGATAACGTGTAAACGCTATCCTTTGTGCCATTTTGTAAAGTCGAATTGATGTTTGGTATCGTCTGTGATAAAATTGTTACAATTACAGAAGATTCTGGAGGAACCTTATAATGGCAAAAAAGAAAGCTGAAGAAAAGGCTTTGAATCTGAATCAAACTTTGTTTAACTGCCGGGACTACCTGCGCGCTGCGCGCAACTCCGGCTCGTTCTTTGAAAAGCGTGATATGATGCTGACTCTTGTGTTCCTACGCTTTATTGGCGAGAAATATGAGGACGGCATTGAAAAGCTGAAACAGGAACTTCGGGCACAGGGGCTTGACCCAGACGATAAAGACATTCATGCAGCATTTTTTGATGACCCTACATTTACCGATGGAACATTCAATCTGCCGAAAGAAGCGCAGTGGAATACCATCATTAATACGCCTGCTGCTGGCCTGAATGTCGTTCTGGACACTGCCCTGCATAGCATCGCTGCAAGTTCTGAACAGTTAAAAGGCTGTTTTGTTGAGGGTACATTTACCACACGGAACCTTGCACCCAACGACATCAAGAAAATTGTGGATGAGGTAAACAAAATCAGCCACAAGCAGTTTGGCGAGGAAAAAGACCTGATCGGTCGGGTCTACGAATACTTCCTGAAAGAGTTTGCGGTCAATGCCACCAAGGAGGAGGGCGAGTTCTACACGCCCCATGATGCTGTGCAGATGATCGCTGCCATGATCGAACCTTTCGACGGCACACTCTATGAAATAAAGACGCAAAATTTGATACAAAGCACAGCAGCCTGACAAAAGGGGTGTCGCAGGGGTCAAAGGGGTGTCGGTTTTCTGAAAACGACACTATTTTTATCTTGACACTCACTGCATAATGAAGAAAATTGGGATTTCGGTCACTGCTTGAAGACGGAGGAGATATGTTATGCCAGTTGTACAGGATTCTTTTTTTATACCTGAAGATATTGCAACGGGATTAGCAACGGGATTATATAGGAGAATCGGGAGCGTGGTGCGTTATGCTGTTGGGCCAAACAAAGGACAAATAGTAAAGCACTTGAAATCTATAGATTTGAAGACCGCAGAGGAAGCGCAGGGGCTTGGTGTTAAGGCACTCCAGTTCGTTAAGGAGCACAAAAAAGGAACTATCATTACAGTAGCGACTGCAGCAGTAGTCGGTACTGGTGCCTTTGTTTACAGCAAAGTTAAGAACCGTGAGCCCAAGGTGGTTTCCGATTTCAGAGCTGCTCTGAGAGTGTATATCGCTGCAATCCGCGAAGGAAATATGGATATTGACAAAATCAATAACATGATGAATGCGTTAGAAGAACTAAAGCAACATAAGAACTACGATAAAATTAGCATTCAGTTAACAACCGATGACCTAGAGGTTTTGGTAGGACGCATTTACGAGTACACCATCAAGCTCGCAAAAGATAATGATATTGAGCTTTCTGAGGATGAGCTTCAGGCATCTAACACAAAGCCCTCGGAAACGATTATCAATCTTCAGAATTACCTTAAGGCACAGATGAGAATCTTTGAGGAAGTAGCATAACGTGTGGGAGGTATAATATGGCGTTTATCAAAGTCCGGGATATAAAAAGCAAAGAAGCCGCAATTATAAACACCGATATGATTTGCAGAATTGCAAAGGTGAAAAAAGGATACATCGTATTCTTCTCCAGTGGAAATGTAGGCTCTGCTTACTATGAATACGACGAAGAAAATGCAAAGAAAATCTTTGACGCAATAGGCGTATCGCTCTAAAGCACAAAGCTCCCTGCTACCGGAGAAAACCTCCAGCGGCAGGGAGCCGTTTTCGCTTCTGGGGTCAGGCTTTAACTTCCTGCCCGTTTTTAAAGGTGAAGCGGATGTCATCGTCAGCGTAGACGGTGCCGTAGTCCACCAGCCCGTGCCAGCTATCCAGCGTGAATTCGCTCAGCTCATCCGGCATGGCACTCTTTGCAAAGGGCCATCAAATTGCTGCGGTCGTGGGTTCCTCCCTGCGAGAGAGGGAGCTTGTGGTGAATCTCCTCGGTTGGCGTGTACACACCTTTCGCAAGGCAGACTTCACACAGTGGGTGTTCCGCAGCATAGCTGTCCCGGATGCGTTTCCATGCCCGTCCGTACCGACGCTTGGTAGCAGGGTCACGGTCGTACCGTTCATAGCGCTGGGCTTCCAGCTTCTCGTGTTCCGGGCAGAAGCGCCGGTCAGTCAGGTTGGGGCAGACGGGAAAAGAGCAGGGCCGTTTTGGTTTTATGGGCATTCCTCAATCACCTCCGGGGATAGAAAAAGCCTCCGCAGGATTGCTCCCACGAAGGCTTGGCCCTATTTTTCACACTACCATAATATCACTTATCAATGTGCCATTCCGTGCCAAAGTGTGCCAACTTTACGCTGGCGGCTGGAAATTTCTAAGAGCCGAGGCGTGGATGCGATGAACCGTCCGCATGGACACGCTCATCAGCACTGCAATCTTCTCCCAACCGTAATTGTTGATGTACCGGAAGCGGAGAAGGAGCTGCTCATCCACATTGGCCAGCTGAGAGATGGCTTCACTGGTTTCGGCCTTCAAATCTACCAGCCGGTCTATCTCAGCGTTTATTTTTCTCTCCGCGTCGATGATTTTGCAAATGGGATTCTCGAAGGGCGCTTCCGTGCTCCTTGTTTTGGAGACCCGAACGCCATCGTAATTCACTCCGCTCAGGCTGGTAGCCAGGTCGCGCAGCTTGTCCAGCTCGGACAAATCGGAATTGATGCGTTCGTTCAGCCGGTAGGCTTGGGAGAGATATTGCTTTGCCGTCATCTGGCGATTTCTCCTTCCTGTATGGCCATAGCCATATCCGCCAGTTTTGACATTGCGATTTCCTCCTTCCTTGGTTTGCCTCTGGTTGTCGAGGGCAGCGAGCTTTTGCGCCAGACGTGCGGAGACGCGGGAGATAGCCTTGAGCACCTGAATCTCCTCGGCTGCGAGGCTGCTGTTCCTGTAGTTGTTGCCGTACACGGTTTTCACCTCCCTGAAGGCTGGTGTCGTTTGTTGCCTTCCACCTCCCACTGAAGGTGAGGAGCCGTTTTGAGCGGAGGAATTTTCAAAAAACAAAAAATGCCCTCCGGCCACCGGGAGAACCGATGGTCAGAGGGCCGGGAGAGCTGGGGATTAGAAGCTCCGGATGCGCCGGAGCTCCGTCCGGTACTTCTTCATCTGGTCGGCGAAGGTGCGCTGGGGCCGACCGAGGGCCTTGGCAATGGCGCGGTCGGAGACGTTGCCGTCGTCCATCCACATGGCGATGATGGTGTCCGCATCGGGGTCAAGCTCCCGAAGACAGGCGAAGAGGCGGTCAAGCAGGTCACGGTCTGCAATAATGCTCTCGATGGCCGGAGCCTCAGACGGAACCATGTCCATCAGGGTGTCCTCGCCATCCTCACCGATGGAAATGTCCAGAGAAGCCAGGTCGCCGGAACGACGGTACTCGCAAATGAGGCAGTCGCCGTCACAGGCCCAGACCTTGCTCTGAGGGCAGACGCGGCGTCCATGAGCCTGCTCCTTCATCCGGATGCGGGCTGCCTCGCCGTAGTAGGCGTCGCGGGCTTCCTTGCTGACCGGAATCTTCTCACCGGTGGTGCGGTCATAGATAAAGGGATGATTCTGATTGTCATACTTTGCCATAAGATTTTCTCCTTTCGGCGGTGAAGCCGAAGCGGAGATAACCTGTATGGCTGCCAGTTTTTCTGTACATAGATGGTCACCTCATGCGGATTTCTCCGCTTCGTTTCGGTGACCAGCCGTTCGCAAGCTGGCACTCTATATAAACTTTCTCCCGTCCGCCGACTGCGAACACACCTCGTGGCCACGAAGAAGGTGAGTCGGTTTTCGGGAAAGTAGTTTTACGCCTTGCTTAGGGCGGCTGTGTAGCCTTTAGTCGTTGGCGATTTGCTCTAAGTCGCTGAACACCTCGCCGTAGTAGCAAGGAGATAAATCCTCCAAGCTATGAGCGTCGTAGCGGCAGAACACGGAATCCACCACTTTTTGGCCATACTCGGCTGCCACTTTTGCCGCGGCATTCTCGATATTGATGACCCAATCACGGTTTGAGAGCATTGCTTTTCACCTGCCTTTCCAAAAAGAAAAACTGTACTCTGCGCTTGAGCAATTACAGAGTACAGCTTTTCAAACTTGGATTACATGATTGAGACTTGGACGGACTTGGAAGATTGATGTCTCTTGTCAGGACGCTTTGGTGGAACAAAAAACGGATTAGACCGGAAACAATAAATCTTTGCAAACTCAAACATCATATTGCAAAAAGCAAAGTTTTGCTATATAATACTTAAGTATCAGCAGTACGGCACTACGGTACCCAAGGAGGTGCAAGGATGTTCAGCTATAATAAATTGTGGAAAATGCTTATCGACAGGAACATGATGAAAAAAGATCTTATGGCAGAGACAAATATAACCTCCTCTACAATGGCCAAAATGGGAAAGGGCTTACCTGTGAACATGGAAATACTGGGGCGGATATGTGAAGCGCTGGATTGCGATATCGGCGACATAATCAACTATGTAAAAGAGTAATTGTTCCGATTTGTGAAAGGAGGAGTTTGAGATGGCAGGGCACCTTTGTTTTGGGTCATTCCTTAAAATACTCACTTTGTGCTCTCCCAGAAGCACGACGCAAAAATTCCTCTGTGGAACAATGTTTTTAGCAGTCAATTCCATGTATGACATCCGGGAAGATGACGGTACCGTAGGCCACTTGGTCAACTGCTCAAACAATATTTCACCGGCGATTACAGATGAGATTGCTCCGGAGCACGCGCCGTCCGTTCTGGCCTGTTTCGAGACACAGATAATTCCGAAGCTCTATCCAGAGAAGCGGAAGCATATTGTTCACGCTCTCTTGGATTTACTTTTTCAGGACGATGATATTGCTGATGATGTGCGAATTGGCACCATTACATCTAATACCAAGGGCTACTATCGGTTTGAGTACCGATATAATCTGGCAGAGATGCTAACAGATTTCTTCTTCTTTGTCGTTCGGACAATCGATAACAAGGCTGGGCGCACATACATTCAAGATGTCTCACGTGAGTATATAAGTTCGTTCAATCAGGACGAAATCAATCGTTTAGTCCTATTAGAAAGTGGAGCTGCTACCGGCCTTACTATGTCTGTTCGAGGTAAAGGCTTTGAGGATGCATTTGTCCCCGTCTGTCAAATTCCTCTTGGACTCAGAAATCCGGAAGACTATCAAATCTTCCGCCTTAAAATCGAAGACAACAAATTCACCTATGCCGGTCTGAAAAGGTATTTGAATACCAACATAGGCCGCTATGTATATTCCAGAGCTGAGATGGAGCGGTATAAGGCGGAGGGCGACCTGGAAAGCGTCGGCATGGACGCTGCGCAATACATCCGCGAACACAGCACAGGGAATGAACTGGCAGATATGCTGCTGTATGCGTTTTTGGAAGAGGTGCTAAAGGCTCCTAAGTTGCTGAGCTCTATTGAACTGGGTGCCAGCACAAACTGTGCCGGGATTCATCTGCATTCCATCGGGCAGGATACCTCCGAATACCAAATGGTGTACGGGTCTTCTAAAATGGAAGGAGACCTGAAATCTGCCATTGACGCGGCTTTTGACGCGGTGGTTCAGATAAAAGCAAAGCGGATTACAGGCGTGGAACTGGTCAACAGCGCTGCTTTTGGGAGGAGCGTGGATGTTCAGACGGCGCTTGCGGTCAAGGATATACTGATTCCAACGAAGCAGGGGCAGGAACCGCCCGGAACTGCATTTGGCCTGTTTCTTGGCTATTCTCTTGGATTAAATCCAGAGGACTATTCCGCGACAGAGTTCATAGAAGAAGCTGTTGCAAGAATGGAAAGTGCAATCACCGAGAATGCGGAATATATTTCTCAGAAGATTACGGCCCTCCATCTTGGGATGCATTCGTTTTATATCTACGTTCTGCCGTTCAACAACGCGCCCCAAGATAAAACCAGCATTATCAACATGCTGATAGGAGGTGGCATCTGATGGAAGAAACCACCATCGGAGCTGTCCTCTTTGATGGCATTGAGGAGAATCCGTATCTCAACGAACTGTATGACGCCATTCTATACAACTATGGTCGGCAGCTCTTTGGGCTGACAAATCTTCCGGAAAAGGAGATAAGTGTACCTGCAGCGTTGCGGTTTGCAGATATCCTCTCAAAATCGGTGCATACGCAGAATGAGGAGACCCACAAGCTGTGGGCGCAGGAAATCGTCGTTCTTTTGAGTGCTCTCCGTCCGGATGACGAATTGATACAGTATTATCTCGGCTCTGTTCTCACCAGTGTAAGCAATTTTAGAGGTGTGAGTCTTAAAGCTGCAGATTATGTGAGCGCAGACTTCCTTGACCGAATCTTCACCCAGGTCAGCAAGGAATACCTGCGCATCCCGGAAGCAGAGAATGAGTATTTCTTCCGCGCTCAAAAGGAAATATACGAGAAGTTTAACGAACCGTACTTCAGTTATTCAGCCCCCACATCGCTGGGGAAATCATATATCATGAGGACATTTATCCGAGAGCAGATAGCAAAAGGCAAACAATGCAACTTCGCTATTATAGTTCCGACCAAAGCCCTCATAAATGAAACGACGGAAAAACTGACAGAGGTTCTTGGGCCGGAGCTCAAGGAGAAAAATTATAGAATTGTTACCTCAGCGGGCGCAATGGCCTTGGAAGAAGAACATAACTTCATCTTTGCCATGACCCCAGAACGCCTGCTCTACTTGCTGATTTTGATGAAGGATATCCCTATCGAATACCTTTTCATCGATGAGGCTCACAAGATTTCCAAGAAAGATGGCCGGAGCGCATTCTACTACAAGGTGGTTGATATGCTTTCTCAGAGGAGCACACCTCCACACATTATTTTTGCGTCTCCGAACATCCCGAATCCAGAAGTCTATTTGCAGCTCATCCCAGACGTTGCAAATAGGGAAAACTATAAAATAGCAACGAAGTTTTCGCCTGTGAATCAGGAGAAGTTTCTGATTGATTTCAAGTGTTTCGAGCTGCATTATTATAATGAGGCGACTCAGAAACTCACAAAGTACTGCAGTTTCCCGGAGGACAAGGGACTACTGGATTTTGTCCATGAATTGGGTGAAGGTGCCAGGAGTATCGTGTACTCGAATAGTAAGGACAATGTTGTGGAGTATGCTTTGCAGTATGCCACACAGCTCCAACCGTTGCATGATAGTGACCTGGATGTTCTGGCGCAAGACATCCGGCAGGATGTTCACGGTGATTACTACCTGGCTGATATTGTAGAAAAAGGCGTAGCCTATCACATGGGGTATTTGCCCTCGACGATTCGGGCTCGTATCGAATCGCTTTATAAGGACGGAAAAATTCATACTCTGTTTTGTACCAGCACATTACTGGAAGGCGTCAATTTGCCTGCGGATAACCTTTTCATCACCAGCCACAAAAATGGTGGTGATATGTCTCCGGTCGATTTCAGAAACCTGATGGGAAGGGTCGGGCGCATAGAGTTCAACCTGTATGGCAACGTGTTCCTTGTGTGCATAAAGCGGAAGACGAAAAAAGAACGCTTCCTCCATCTACTGCAGGAAAAAATCGTACCACAGCAGCTGTCGCTGGCCACGGCTTTGACCCCGGAACAGAAAACTGGCATTGTTTCTGTTTTGAAGAGCGGGCAGGCTGAAATACCAAAGGATGGCTCCCTGCCACCAGCGGAGTATTCTTTGATTCGCAAGGTGGCCAACATCCTGCTAAAAGATATTGTTTCTGGACGTGCAAGCCGGGTGAAAAAGGAATTCTCCGATGTGCTGAGCCCGGAGGATGAAGCCGCCATTGTCGCAGCCTTCGCTGGCCGGGAGCATTCCCTCGATGATGACATCAACCTATCTCTTGACCAGACAGAACGACTCGCAAGGGAAATCCGCAGTGGAAGACTTCATTATCCGGCTATCCGCATTGGAGGTAAGGCGGATTATAATGAGCTGAGGAACTTTCTTGAGCGGCTATGCGACATCTTCAAGTGGGAAACCTACGAGTATGATACTCTTGGCTTTCGGAATAAATCATCCGGAGCACATACGAAGCTGTCGCACTATGCCTTTGTCCTGAATCAGTGGGTTTCTGGCATGAGCTTAAACCACATGGTTACAGATTCCATTGATTACTATCGCTCGACCGGCAAAGGAAAGGTAAAGCTCAAAGGTCAGTATGTCGCGTTCAAGGATGAGGCTCCCTATGTTAATGCACTCATCAGCGGGATGCTGGAGGATATCGAGGATGTAATCCTTTTTCGGATTGCAAACTACTTCCTCCGGTTTTCGCAGGAATACAGGGCATGCTTCCCAGATGCTTCTTTTACCGATTGGTACGAACTCGTTGAGTACGGCACAACGAATCCGGAGGCAGTATGGCTGCAGAGGAACGGCTTCACCCGCGAAGCAGCAGCTTATATTACAGAAAAACGGAGCCAGTACATTACCTTTGACGATAATGACCAACTCCGGTTGAAGCCTGCGCTTCTGGAATGCGAAAACCGGAGCATTCGCCGAGAAGCAGAACAGGTGCAGTATAATAGTCCCGAAATTTACTTGGAGTCCTGATTTTGGGACTGGACAGGTTGTAAAATGTGATGAGCCCCCAGGAGCTCGTTGATGATTATAAAACAATCACTGAAGAGTAATCTCCAGAGAAAGACACAGGAGGCAAAAACGCATGGCTGCTTTAGACGATTTGATTAGCCAGATTCCGGACGAGTCCCTGCGTGAGCGGATTCGCGCAGAGATGAAGCGGGCCAATCGCCAGAAGAAATTTGGTCTGGTATTTGAAGAGCATCTGCCGGAGGCCACACCGCTTTACGATATCCCGGTAAAGCGCGGTTCTGTCGTGGCCAGGAAGGACGGGCAGGTTACGGACATCTACTATGTAGAGAAAATCGAGAATGGCCAGGCTACCTGCTTCCACAAGGCGTCCAAGGAGCGCGTCGTGCTTCCCGTGGATACGCTGGTGTGCGTGGCCCAATTTGGTGAGCCCATCTATCCCTATCTGCAGCCGCTGGATACCGTCTGCAATGCGCCGGACAGCGACCTGTGGCACACGCTGATCGAGGCGGACAATTACCATGCCCTGCAGCTTCTGGAATACCTGTACGCAGGCAAGGTGGATTGCATCTACATCGACCCACCCTATAACACAGGGGCTCGTGACTGGAAATACAATAACGACTATGTGGATGGCAACGACACCTACCGGCACAGCAAGTGGCTTTCCATGATGGAGAAGCGACTGAAACTTGCCAAGCGCCTCCTGAATCCTGCCGATTCGGTTATGATAGTCACCATCGACGAGAAAGAGTACCTGCATCTTGGGTGCTTGTTGGAAGAAATGTTTCCTGAAGCAAGTATCCAAATGGTTAGCTCAACAATCAACGGAAAAGGCGTGGCTCGCGGGGGCGAGTTTTTCCGTGTAAATGAGTACATTTTTATTCTACGCTTAGGAAACTGCCAAGTCTCAGAATTGGCTTTGCCTGATGAATGGCTTGGAAATGTTAAAACTTCTACGACAAAGCAGGTTCGGTGGGGCAGCTTAATGAGAAGTGGAACAGGTGCTTTGAGAACTGATTCCCCTGGCTGTTTTTATCCTATTTTTATCAGCAAAGATAAAAAACACTTTTGTGGTGCAGGAGATGTTGTTCCAGTTGGTGTAGATAGAAATACTGTAAAAGTACCTGATGATGTCATTGCTCTTTTTCCGGTGCATGACGATGGAGTGGAGGGGCGATGGCAATATTCACGCGATAAATACCTTGAAATTCAGGAAAAAGGATATGTTCGAATAAGTGAACAGACAAAAGGCGGCAAAGAAGTAACGCTACGTTATATTTCTGAGGGTTGGCAAAAGCGTGTTGAAAGCGGTGAAATCAAGGTGCTTGGGAAGGCCGAAGATGGGTCTTTGATTTTTGATGATGGTGAATACCAACAAAAATACATTCCCAGCAACCAATGGTGGATTCCTTCTCATGACGCTACAGAGTTTGGGAGTAAACTTATCCAAAAGATAATCGGAAAGCGCTTTTCATTTCCAAAATCTTTGTACGCAGAACATGATACGATAAGGTTTTTTGTTGCTAATAAGCCAAGTGCCCTTATTGTAGATTTCTTTGCCGGTTCCGGCACCACACTCCATGCTGTCAATCTGCTGAACGCGGAGGACGGTGGACATCGGCGCTGCATCATGGTCACTAATAATGAGGTTTCCGTGGACGAAGCGAAGTCCCTTACGGCAAGAGGATATCAACCGGGAGACGAAGAGTGGAGCAAGCTTGGCATTGCCCGCTATGTGACATGGCCGCGCACCGTCTGCTCCATTGAAGGGCATGATGTGAACGGGAAACCGCTTAAGGGCGACTACATCACCAGCGGAGAGGAGCCGATGCATATGGCAGACGGCTTCAAGGCGAATGCTGCTTTCTTCAAGCTGGGCTTCCTCGATAAGAATGCCGTGGCGCTGGGCCGCCAGTTTAAGGAATTGCTTCCAGTGCTCTGGCTGAAGGCCGGTGCTCATGGGCCTTGTCCTTCGCTTGAGGAGGCAGCAGAAGTGCCTGCTATGCTGGTGCTGCCGGAGAACCACTTTGCTGTGCTGACCGACGAATCTCAGTATGAGACGTTTGCTACACAAGTGAACATCGAGGATGCCATTACGACGGTGTACATCGTGACCGATTCCGAACCGGGCTATCGGGAAATGATTTCCGGCCTGCATGCCGAGGACACCTATCAGCTTTACAGAGACTATCTGGATAACTTCCGGATTAACCACGGAGGACGCTAAGATGAAAGTAGAATTGTTCCCGTTTCAAAAGATGGCACTGTTCCAACTGCGGAGAAAAACCGCAGAGGCACTTGGTTCCTACCAGCGCACCCATACGCCGCAGGTGCTTTCTTTCACCGCACCCACCGGTGCGGGTAAAACCATCATTTTGGCGTCTCTGATTGAATCCATCTATTTTGGTGATGAAGAATATCCTGACCAACCGGACGCTGTCTTTGTGTGGCTCTCGGATTCTCCGGAGCTCAACGAGCAGTCGCGCAGCAAAATCGACCTAAAGGCGGACAAGATTCGGCTCGACCAGTGTGTGACTATCACCGATGAATCCTTTGACCAGGAAATGTTGGATGATGGGCATATCTATTTTCTGAACACCCAGAAGCTCGGCAAAAGCAGCAACTTGACAAAGAAGGGCGACGGACGCACCTTCACCATCTGGGAAACGCTGCAGAACACGATGGACGAGAAGTACGACCGCTTGTACTTCATCATTGACGAGGCCCACCGTGGCATGCAGGGACGCGCTGCTGCGCAGGCCACCACCATCATGCAGAAGTTCCTCAAGGGCAGCCGGGAAGACCGTCTGGCTCCCGTTCCCGTCGTGCTTGGCGTGACCGCTACGCCGGAGCGTTTCAACAATCTGGTGTCCGGGACAGAGTCGACAATTCAGAAGGTCATCGTGTCCGCCGACGATGTTCGGGCATCCGGTCTGCTGAAAGACAGAATCATCATCGCCTATCCGGAGGATGCTTCCGGAAGCAAGGATATGGCCGTGTTGCAGGCTGCCGCTGATGACTGGAAGCAGAAATGGGAGCACTGGTCTCAGTATTGTCAGGAGCAGCACTACGCCTATGTGAATCCGGTTTTCGTGATTCAGGTGCAAAACCAGACCGGCAGTGGTATCTCCGACACCGACTTAGATGACTGCCTCAGGAAGATTGAGGAGCGGACAGGCTTCCGCTTTCAGGACGGAGAGGTCGTACATACCTTTGGCCAGACAACCAGCACCATCCAAATCAATGGAGTCGCAGTAAGATATCTGGAGCCATCCCGCATTGCAGACGAGAAAAATGTCAAGATAGTTTTCTTCAAGGAAAATCTGTCTACCGGTTGGGACTGCCCCCGTGCTGAAACCATGATGTCTTTCCGTCGTGCTACAGACGCGACTTATATTGCACAGCTCCTAGGCAGAATGGTCAGAACGCCCATGCAGATGCATATTCAGGTGGACGATGTTTTGAACGACGTGCACCTCTACTTGCCGTACTTTGATGCCCAGACCGTTGAGGATGTGGTCAAAGCACTTCAGAGTACCGAGGGCGGTGAGATTCCTACCGATGTTATCGGCGACTCCTTTGAGAACAGTACCATTGAAACATGGACTGTCCGGCCTACCAGACCGGCTCCCGCCCAGCGTCCCGCGAGGTGGGAGCCGCAGGTTCCCGGCCAGATGTCTTTGGGAGACAGCCCTTCCCCTGAGACCGGCAATGAACCTTCCGCGCAGGAGGCGACGCAGCAGACGCCCTCGCAAAGTGGTAGCACCTCATTCGGCGCACCAGCGGCACCTGCTTCCGGTACCACGGATACCATGCGCCCGGTTAGTGGCGTGAGCACCGAAACGCCTGCAAATGGAGCTGCTGCAGGGGCAGAGCCTTCCGGTGCAACGGAACCGCAGCCTGCCCCGGAAGATGTTCCCGAAGAGCCGGAGCTTGACCGCGAGGCCATCGTAAAGGCCATCAATGATGCCGGACTTCTGACCTACGATGTGCGCAGGGTCAGAATCAACGACTATCTGAAATCCCTGTTCAGCCTCACCCGGCTCCTGACGCAGTCCGGCCTTCAGCCCTCTGCCTCCTATGATGTTGTGAATGAAATCGTGGAGATGATTCGCACTTTCATCAAAAAGACAAAGGACGAGGGCAAATACGACGAACTGGCCACACAGGTGCTGCAGTTCAAGCTGAAAACGCAGACATTTGATGTGTTCGGCGAGTCTGTGGACGACCACGCGGAGATGGATTTGTTCTCCACCACGGACACCGACCTCGACCGTCAGTTCCGTCTTGCGGAGCTCAAGCTGGGCAATGAGGGTGTCGGCATCCGCTATGGCACCCAATACGCAGATGACGATAATCCTGCCGGATATAAAATCGACGTTATCATCTTTGCTGCCGACGCAGACTGCATGGATATGCTCCATAACTATGCCCGCAGTCGCTTCCACGATATAAATGACGCAAATCGCCGCCGTATCACCGGCCTGACTGAGCGGTACCGGAAGAAGTATGACAGCATCGTTTCCGATGGCGACATCATCAGTAAGCATAACTTCCGGCTGCCGGAGACCATCAGCATCGAGCGCAGTAATGTCGGCGAGGCTTATACCGACCATCTGTTTGTGGACAATGCGACCGGCAAGGCGGTCATCAACCTGAACAATTGGGAAAAGGCTGTCCTTCAGGCCGAACGTGGCCGATCGGATTATATCTGCTGGCTCCGCAATCCGCCGAGGAAGTCATGGTCACTGTGCATCCCCTATGAGCAGAACGCGGAGAAGAAATCGATGTATCCCGATTTTTTGATTATCCGGAAGGACGAGATGGGCTTTGTCATTGATATTTTGGAGCCTCACGATGGCACCAGAACGGACAATCTGGGCAAGGCTAAGGGCTTTGCTGAGTATGCCCGTCAGAATCCCGGTGTCGGCAGGCTTCAGCTTATCCGACTGCTGAACGGGCGCATCAAGAGACTGGATATGTCCCTCAGCGCCGTCCGTGACCGCGTTTTTCACGCGATGTCCAATGACGAGCTTGACCATATTTTTGATGAGGACGGATTTTTTGGTTAAAGGCTGGTGAAGCAGAATGTACGACGAGAACATCATATCCCGGATGAACGATTATCTTCACAAGGCCGCGCAGGCACTGGCGTCGTGGCTTTCTGTGATGCTGCCCAAATCCGGCGAAGACTGGTGGGAGGAGTGCGTACTCTCCAATCTGAGTTATCCCCAGAGAGAGCTCATTGAGAAAAAGGGTCTTTCCAAGCTGGAGGAATTAGACCTTGCAGCGCTTCTTCGTGTTGCCAACAAGTCGTGGTACACGATGCGTGGCTATGCCTATCTTCCGACCAGTGAGCGGGAGTGCATCCGCGATATGATTGGTGTCCGGAACAACTGGGCGCATGTCAGCGCGGAGCTTCCCGGCAAGGATACCATCGTATCGGACATTGAATGCCTCATCCGGTTTTTCACCCAGATGAACCGGAGCGGACTGATTCCTGATTTGGAACAGTTCAAAGCAAGGGTGGAGCGGCCCGAAGCATTTAAGGATGAAACACCTCCGCAGCCAGCGCTCCGCCCAACCGTTACCGTGCCCAAGCAGACAGCTGTCATCGTGGAACCGGAGGTTGTGAAGGAGGACGATATCACAGAAAGAAGCCTCGTTTACATCGTCGGCAGCCCGGACACCAAGGGTATGGTGTTTTCTGTTACGCAGCTTGGCGACACCAAGAAGTACGAGGTGTTCGTCGAAGGTGCGCTGAAGACCTATTATGAGGGTCAGATTGCGCTGGTGAGCAGCACACCTGAATATGAGTGGGTGGATTCTGAGACCCTGCGAAGCTACCTTTCTGCCTACCAGATTAACAATCCGTCTGCCGGAAATCTGTATTCCCTTAATGCTGCCCGGATCGATTTCGTGCCCTATCAGTTCAGACCGGCATTGAAACTGATAAAAGCAGATGAGCCAAGGATTCTGATTGCAGACAGTGTCGGTGTCGGTAAAACCATCGAGGCCGGTCTGATTATCAAGGAGCTGCAGGCCCGCTCCGATTTGGAAAACATCATGATTATCTGCCCGAAGCCGCTTGTCGCAGACCGCAAGTGGGAAAATGAGATGAAGCGCTTTGACGAGGAATTCACGCCCTTGGATGGCGATACTCTTCGGCAGATTATCTCTGATACCGACCGTGACGGTGAATGGCCTACCCGCTATGGAAAGGTCATCGTCCCGTATTCCATTCTGGATGCGAGGACATACCAAGGGAACCAATCCAAGCACCATAAGGGCTTCGGCTTCCAACAATTAGACCCGGCACCGCATTTTGATTTGGTCATCATTGATGAGGCCCACCACCTGCGCAATGGCAGCATGGAGAAGGACAAGGCATTTGCATATAAGTGCGTCCACTACTTCTGTCAGCACGCAGACGCTGTCGTAATGCTGACCGCGACTCCGCTGCAGACAAGTGACGACGACCTGTACACGCTGCTTAATCTGCTGCGCCCGGATGTCGTAATCGACAAGAAGAGCTTCACGATGATGTCGCGTCCGAATCCGTATATCTCTCAGTGCGCCCACATCGTTCGAGCTGCGAAGGAAAACTGGAAAGCCGAAGCACTGGAAACGCTGGATAGTGTTCTCACGACCCAATGGGGCGAAAATGTAATCGCAAACAATCCGGTATTTGAGCAAATCCGGAAGGTTCTCAGACAGGACACCATCACCCGTGAGGAGCGGGTAAAACTCATTACCGATATTGAGTCCCTCCACAGCTTCAATATGATGCTCAACCGGACGCGTAGAAAGGATATCCAAGATTTCTGCATTCGGAGAACGCATACGCTGGAGAGCGATTTTACCGACCAACAGCGGGAGCTCCATGATGCTCTGTTGACATTTGAAGTTGCCGCGCTGTCCAAATTGCACGGTGGACGTGGTGTCAAATTTATGATGTCAACAATTCGTCGTCAGGCCGCAAGCTGCATCTTTGGCCTTGCTCCGCACATTCGGGGTATCATTGACCGCAGATTCGAGCAGATGACGGACGACCCGGAATTTGATTTTGATGAAGGCGAGTTCAGTGAGATGGACTTGGAGACATTCCGCTCCATCGCAAAGAACATTCTGGAAATGGCGGATAACCTGCCGGAGGACGACCCGAAATTCGATGGGGTGCTCCAGATTATCCGAGAAAAGCAGAAATCTGAAAACAATAAAATCATCCTGTTCAGCACATTCCGCTACACGCTGTATTATATCAAAAGAAAGCTACGAGAAGCGGGATTCCGTGTCGAGCAAATCGATGGTAGCGTAAAAAATGATAACCGACTGGATTTCCGAGCTCGGTTTGAACTCCCGAAGGACGATCCGGAAGCCATTGACATCATGCTTTTCACAGAAGTCGGCTCTGAAGGCTTGGACTATCAGTTCTGTGACATGATGATAAACTATGACCTGCCGTGGAATCCCATGCGCATCGAGCAGCGCATCGGTCGTATCGACCGCCGAGGCCAAGGTAGCGAAGTTGTCAACATCTATAATGTTATTACCAGTGATACTGTGGACGCTGATATTTATGACCGCTGCCTCTCCCGCATCGGTGTCTTTGAAGGAAGTATCGGTGAGTGCGAGGAGATTCTCGGCGAAATCGGCAGGCAAATTGAGCTGATTGCAATGGATACCAGCCTTACGGATGCAGAGCGAAAAGCAAAGCTGGAGCAGATGGCCGATAATGAGGTGCGCAAGGCCCAGGAGCTGAACAAGCTGGAAAGCGAGGAGAAGGAGCTGTTCGGGTTCGATTTGTCGAATTATACGATGTCAAAGGAAATTCAGGAGGCAGAAAGTCCCTTCCTGTCGGCCAAAAGCATTCAGCACCTTGTCGAGATGTATCTCAATCACCGCGTAGGTGGTAGCAATTATATCCTTGGCGATGGTGCTCTGAAAACGCTGCGCCTCAGTGCAGTGGCGCGTTCTGAAATCCTGTCTGACCTCAGAAATCTGACTGGCCTGCGGAACAGCCTGCGTAGGAAATGGGAGGTTTATCTTAAGGGCAACAATCCGAACCACCCGATTACCTTTGATTCAGAAGCTGCCGAGAAAAACCGAACCGCCTTTTTCATTACTCCGGTGCACCCGCTGGTCAAACAAGCTGCGTCCTATTTTGCCACCAACAAGCTCGTTTATATTCACTTGGAATACTACTCTGACGAGATTCCAGTCGGTGATTACCCGATGTCTATTTATGCGTGGGATTATGTTGGGATTCGTTCAAATTTCAAATTGGTCGCAATCTGTGAAGAACCACGAATTGCAGCAGAACTCCCGGAATACATCCTGACTGCTGCCGCAGTTGACTATTCTTCAAAGCTAAAGCCGGAGGCGTGGGACGCTTTGGAGGAACACCACGTCCGGATGTGGAAAGCTGAAAAAGCCCAGCACACAGAGTCTACAAGGCAAGTCGCTCGCTATAAATTAGAGAGCCTAAAAAACAATTACCGAAACCGGAAATTGGTCTTGGAAAGAAAAATTGCTGAGGCCGGAGATGAACGAATTGCAACTATGCATCGCTCTGAATTGGAAAACGCAACACAGCGTTATCAGCAGAAGGTTGCAGAGATTGAAGCTAAAATTGCAAAGGCTGATATACATACTACGTTGATTGCAAACGGGGTTATCACAGTAAAGTAAAGAGGTGAGCGCTTTGAATATAGCTGATAAGATTCTCCAGAATCAGGATAGAGACGGTATGCTCAGGCGGTCTCTCGAACGGATAATTCAGCTCTATACCGATAAATCACACTTTGTCTACGAGCTGCTCCAGAACGCGGAAGACGCAGGAGCTACCGGAATTCGGTTTGTCCAATACTCTGACAGGCTTGAAGTGATGCACGATGGAAAATCCTTCACTACGGAGAACCTGCAGGGCCTGTGCGACATAGGGCAGTCGGACAAGGTTAATGATTTAAACCAGATTGGCGAATTCGGTGTTGGCTTCAAATCAGTCTTTGGCATATGTGAAACGGTCAGGCTGTATAGCTCGCCGCGCAAAAAGGAGCTGGCAGAAAATTGCCATCCCTTCGCTGTTGAGATAAAGGACTTCACGAAGCCCGTAGATATCCCTGCCGTTGATGTTCCAGCTGGCTATACGACCCTCTTCGTGTTCCCATATAGCGTTGGATTCCAGTTTTCGGGATTTAAAAATCTGGCTGCGCTGAATGAAGCTATTACAAAGCGACTCAAAGATCTCGGAGTGACCACGCTCCTTTTCATGCGGCACCTCGAACTCATTGAGTACGAAATCAAGATTCCGGGCAAAGAAGCATCAGGGGAATATTTACTGGATGCTGAGCCGGTAAATGACCACTGCACCCGCGTGTCGGCAATTGAATCCGAGGATGATAAGACGGACGAGTCTCTGTCATTCATCAAATTTTCGATGCCGATTGATTCGATGGTTTCTACCCGTACAATTGACGTTGCATTCACTGTCGCAACAGACAAAGAAGGAAAAAACACTTTCCGAAAAGCAAAGAATCCGTATATCTCCGTTTACTTCCCGACAGAGACCGAAAGCAAACTTGACTTCATTGTCCAAGGCCCGTTCCGCACTACTCCAAACCGGAGCAGTGTTCCTGCCGATGAAGAGGAAAACGAGGCTCTGGCTGAACAAACGGCCAAGCTCCTCAGACAGAGTGTCCTTGAGCTGCGCGATATGGGGCTCCTCGACTTGAGCCTGATTCGGATTCTGCCTCTTGATGAGGACGACTTTGATGTCTATCCGCTTTTCTGTCCTTTATACGAAGAAATGCGAGATTTGTTTTCGTCGGAGCGCGTTTTGCCGGTTAAGGATGGGAAGGGCTACACTAAGGCTGCCAATGCAGTTATTGCGAGAAGCAGAGAAATTGCAGAGCTATTGCCCAGCGAGTTAATCTCGGAACTTATTAACGACAAAAGACATTATGAATGGCTTCCGGTTTCGTTGACGGAGACAGGCCCGTACAAAGATGTGCTCTCTTATTTCTCCAGCATTTTGGGAATAGAGGTTATCCGTCCGGAAGACCTTAGAAGCTACTTCAACGACAATCACAGTTTTTTGGAAAACCGAGATAATGACTGGCTCGTTAGGCTTTACAAGCTGTATGAGACTGTCCCGAATATTTTCTCTGAATCAAATTACAGAAATATTCTCGACGCTGTGATTGTCCGCACAGCATCCAACCGCATGGTTGCTCCATACCGAAAATCGCAGTCTTCTTATTTGCCCAATGTATTCCTTCCGTCGAAGAAGGCGATGCAGGCCGAGGTGGAATTTGTCCATCCATATCTATTTGAGAAGTGCCACGCCTTCTTTGAAAATGTGCTGCACCTGAAGACGCCCAACGAGTACGAGCACTTTGTAAAATCTCTTGAAAAGCGGTATGCTGGTACAGATTTTAGCGGATCATTTGAGGAGCACGTACAAGACATTCACGCCCTTGTCAAGTATCTTAGGAACACTGACTACGAGGATGACCTGAGACAGATTGTTCGGAAAGCGTTCTACATAAAGTGCAGTTCAGGAGGCAAGGCATACTGGGTACGGCCACATTCAAAAGCTATTCGGTTCCCTCAGTCCGAAACCGGTCTAATGCTGGAGCAATACTACAAAGGCATTGCGCCGGATATCTACTTTGTCGACTTTGACGCATACCAGTCAGCCGGAATCACCTTTGATGACCTACGGGCGCTTGGCGTTACAGACAAAATCATCACCGGGGACGAAAAAACCTGGGGTGAATACTATACCGGCAATCCTGGCAGACAGCCTGAGTGGAGAACGACCGGAGACTTTCGCTGGAAACTCGGCATTGATAAGTTGGAAGAGGCCCTTCTCTACATCTCCCAGCATGCGAAAGCTAAAGACGCCTTAATAAAATCACAGGTGATTTTTAAGACACTGCAGGAGAACATATCCCGCCTTGTTGGTACTGTTTATATCGGCGGAGGAACGCCAAATAAATATGACGAGCCTGCAGATGTAATCCATACTCTGAACAGGGATGGGTTTAACTGGCGTCTTTCTGACTGGAACGGAAAATGGCTCTATACTGAGTCTGGAGAGCTGGTCTCGCACAAGGCCATATCAAAGCACGATTTGAACAAGTCGCTATATGGGAAGGTAAGCCTTGATTCAAATTTGTACGACATTCTTGGATTTAAGAAAGGGAAAATTGACCAGCACGAGGCTATTGTCAAGGATTACGATGCCTTGCCAGATGAGAAGAAACAAACCTATTTTGAAATCGAGTTGGAGCGTCGATTCCACATTACGCCGGAGCAGCTCAGCCGTGAATTTGGTGGGCTGTCTCTACAAGAAGGTTCTACTGGTCAATCTAAGGAGGACGAATTTGAGTTCCCGACCTGTTCCGTTAAGAACTGGGAGGCGCTGAAGAAACATGCCGCTCAAATACTGTCCTATGCCAGCCCAACCGTATATGCGACTGTCGTGAGGCGTATCCGCGTCAGTCGACCGCAAGACGATGTCCGCGCATACCTGATGAATATGTATCGCGTAAACTCGTCTTATCGATATGCCTGCCAGCTGTGTCACAAGCCGTTCTCCAATGTGGAAATGTGCCAGCTGGAACAGAAGCCGGATGTAGAGCTCGACCCGTTGAACGTCTGCCTTTGTCCGAATTGCGCCGCAAATTTTAGAACGCTGCGAAATGATAAGTACTTGGCAGACCGGCTCATAGACTCTATCCTTGATGTGTCAGAAAATGACATTGAGGAGAATGACCACGTTTCAGTTGCTATCAATGACTATGATTTCTGGTTCACTCCTACTCATATCGCTGAAATTATAGAGCTTCTGAAGCTGAAGAAAAAAGCTGCAGAGGAGCGCAAAGCCCAACCGCAGACTGCCAGTAAGCCCAAGCCGAAGGAAGTGGCAAAAGCGCCGGAGTCGAATAGAGTTGCACCTGTGCAGCCTGTTAAGGAAGAGACTCCACCTTCTACTCCGGAGCCGGAAGAAGAAGGACTGCAGAGCGATACAAGCGCATATGGCGAGCTCATTGGTAGACGGGTGTTCCACAAATCGAAGAAAGCATACGCTCGTGTAGTTGGATGCGACGGAGAGTATGTGACTTTGAATTTCGAGAGTGGGGATAAGGCCGGTCAGGATGTCAAGTATAACCTGACCATGTGCTTGAATAATGGTTGGATTGAAGTCGTCGACTGATACTTTTTAATTTTGCCCGAACCATTTAATTTTGGCATACTTTTTAATTTTTCCCTGAGCCTGCCGCGCAGGAGCCAAGATGTCAGCACCAGACAAACCTCAGCTGTGCACTGATGGGACAAATTGAACACCAACAAATACGGCGAAAACCGCAAAAAACGCCTTGTTTCCTGCGGTTTTCGCTATTTTTATACACTTTTCCGGCGACCGGGCTTGTATCAAAGACAGCGTCTTTATAGACCCCTGCTGCGGCTCCGGCGGTATGTTCGTCCAGAGTGCCGCCCTTGTCCAGTCCAAGCAGGGCGGTATCAACCGCATCAACGCCTACGGTCAGGAAAAGGAAGCTGCCACCTACCGCCTTGCAAAAATGAACCTTGCCCTGCGTGGTATCAGCCACAATCTTGGCGAGACCAACGATTCCAGTTTTACCCATGACCTGCACAAGGGGCTGTACTTCGTGGCAATTATCTTGACTCCCGTTCTAATGAGTATCCTAAGTTCAGAGAATGCTCAAAGGGTTAATCAATCGAAGACATATTTCACCTTGGATCTCCTAATTGGTTGGCATAGCACCCTTCTCAGAGTGTCAAGACCGTGAGTGCACTTTAGTCTTGATACTCTGAGAAGGGTGCTATATCCTCCAGCAGGAGATTCAAAAAACGTCAAGAACGGATATTCAACGTATGAAGATAGGTATTACGCAGACTTTTCCACAGTGGGTTAAGATAATATATAACCCGCCGTTCAACCTGAAAGGCTGGTACGACAGTAACCTGAAAGACGACCCCCGTTGGGCGGATTATGAGACCCCGCCGGAAAGCAACGCCAACTATGCGGGGATGGAGATATGATGAAATTATTCAAGCAGGTTCGAGAGCTTTACAATATGCACACAGACAAAGATACAGATCGGCGAATCAACACACTGCTCTCTGGGTTGAATAGTATCGTATCTGCTATTTCTGAAATGTGTAACAAAGACAGTGATGCCCACGGTGTTGGTTCCAAACGGATTCCAATCCGCGACTATCATGCTCGCCTATTTGTAAACTCTGCAATGACACTGGCTGACTTTATTCTCGCTGTTGAGAATAACGCAAACACTGCACACGGCTAACAAAGGATAGAAACTAGTCTTAAAAGTTGGTAGGCATTATACAGATAATTTAAGATTACAAGGCGTATGGAATGATTGAGTAATCGCCCTCCAAGAGTGACTGCACGAAAAAACATAGAGAAGAACATCCTTATTTAGAAACTTTGGAAATATGCGTCTCTTGACGTTTGGCAAGGACGTGGAGACTATCGAGGTAAACCCGATCATCTTCCGCAAGCTCACACGGGAAGATTGGCTGCATATTGTGAATGTCTGCGGTAAGAGCCTTGAAAAATATTATTTGCGACTCAAAAAATGATATGAACGCCGATGATTGACCGCGGGTGACGTGCATGATGAAAATAGTGAGAAATATGATCCGGTGTAAAAAGTGCAGGAATGTTATTGAAAGCTGCACTGTACATGATTTCAAATTTTGTTCTTGCGGATCGTGTGCAGTCGATGGCGGGCATGAGTATCTCCGTAGGTGTGGAAACCCGGAAGACTGGGAAGAATTATCTGAAACGCAAAGTGTAGATGATTGAAAATTAAGCTGAACACAATCTTTGAAGCAGAAGCTCAGCGGCAAGCAAAAAGCTCTTGACCTCTATATTAAAGGCCAAGAGCTTTTTGCAAAGATAATGCTCTGAAGAAGTAAAACAGTGAAAGCAAGAAGAACAGGTGTTCAATTACTTTGCACTTTTTGCATGCGTTGCGCTAACCAGTGATTGAGAAGGCGTTAATGGAGCAAGCCATACTTTGCCAGTTCCCTTATAAACATTTACCAGACCCTCACCGGATGCGGCAGAACCAAGCAAGGTTTTTCCGGAACGTTCAACCGTAAAGCTGAGACTGCCGGACCAGCAAATCGCAAAGCTGCCATCAATTTTTAAAACGTCGTCTTGAAGGGCGATTTCTACGATTTCCGAACGGGGAACATTGCTTTCCAGTACACATACACCATTGCCAGCAAGCCGCAGATTAAAGAGTCCTTCATTTCCGAGTGCTGCAGAAGAAAGCGAGGAGCGTGCCTGAATCTCGTGCTTGACAGTGGATTCACAGGCCAGGAACATGCCGTCTTCCATTACAAGACCGCCTGTCCAGTCACCGACATTTTCGGTCAGAAGATATTTATAGGTGGGTTCGGTTACGAGCACACCCGTTCCGACGTACTCCGGCTTGATTGCGCTTTCTTTTGTGACGGAACTTTTTACCATTTTGCCTAAAAAGTCGCCAACACCCTTCAATCCGGTGGTTGCTTGCACGTTGCCAACAATGTACTGCATTGCGCCCGCTTGGAGAACAAGCCCAACTTTTCCGTTGAGATTGGCAATGGCCTGTTTCCGTTTGACATTCATCTGGCTCATATAGTATTCTTCCATTGCATTGCAAGGCGCTACGGAGAAATCGACATTGTGCTCAACAATGGAGAAGATACCCTTCTGTTCGGTGACGATGTGACTTGTCTGATTTGCCAGATTGTTGATTTTAAACATAAGCAAATACCCCATTTCAAAGCAGATTTCGCATTTTTGTATGCAAGATTTGGTGTCCGTAAAAATGCTTAGATAAGTAGTCACAGTACAACTGAATAACTCCTTAAAATTCAGTGTATCATACGTCAACTGAAAATACTATCATCAAACCACACAAAACACTTGAGACTTTTTTGGCGAGGGAAGAGTATAGGAGTTGAAAGTTTGGCCAGTGAGAATATAAAAAAACAGGTTACTGATGCAAGTCGAAAAACTGCCGTTTGTAGCAGATCTGTAGCAAATTGCATTAATTTAACGAATCATCGCCATAAAAAACGAAAAGTCATTATGCATCACACGCAGGGGGTCTGGGGTTCGAGTCCCTAATTCTCCACCAAACAGTTCGTACTCGAACCCGATTCTCTATGAGAAAGGGTTCGGGTACATTTTTTGTTTATCGGAGGTTTGCGTTTGCGACAGCAATAAACACCCCAGTGGGATGTTTGAGCAACAGAATAGGCTGCCAGGAAATCCCAAGTCGCATGACGTGGAATTTTTGTTTCGACCAAGGACTCGAACGGCATCTACGTAAAAAATCCATAGCAAATGAGCCGGGAGCCTTCTGTAGATCAGAGGCTTCCGGCTCACTGCATATTCATGATAAAAGCAAAATTCCTGCCACCAGTACCATGTTGCAGGCAAAAAACAGCGCGGGCAGTGCATCCACAAGGGCCGGCGAAAGAGTGAAATCGTCCGGGACAGGATCGTTTTGATTCATGTGATCGACCTTTGCATTTCTCCACGCAGCGCCGGAGAGACCTTTCTTGCTGCATTTCTGAAAAAAGAGCAGCGCTTTTGCGCAAGATCGTCAATGCATTCTGCAGCAGGTCACGGGTCAATATCCAGCTCACGCAGAAGCAGCCGGAGGGCGGGCGAGATGTTCTCGCGGTTCCACACGGCCCAAGCGGGAACGGTATCGTTTTCCAGTGGGATAAAAGTGAGGTTTTTGTTGGCGGGCAGTTGAGCCAGCACCGGCTCGGCAAGGATGGTATAGCCGCCGTAGAAAGCCAGCTGCAGCATCAACTCCTCCATGGAATACGCAAATTTGATGTTCTGCGGGTCGCTGCCGTGGCGGGTGAGGACCTGCGCAAACTGGTTCCACAGCTCCCGGTCCATGGCGGGTACATAATATTGTTCGCTGGCAAGCTGGCTGCGGTGCAGGGACGCATAGCTGGACAGGTGGCTCTGGCGATTGAGCACTACGTACTGGCGCAGCTGGCCTACTTGAGCACGCAGCAGGGAGGGGGTATCCTCCAGCGGGACCAGCTCCAGCTGCAGGGCAAAGTCCAGCTTTTTCTGCTGCAGGCGTTTTTTCAGGGTGGGAAAATCCACCAGATGAAAGTGCAGCGGAATGGCAGGGTGCTGCTCCTTGAACAGCAACAGCTTTTCCAGAATGGGCAGATTTTCCATGCCGCTCATCATGCCGATCTCAAGCGGGGTGCTGCACTCGGCAGCAGCGGCGCGGGTGCGGCGGGCGGCATCTTCCGCAAGGTCGGTGATGCGCACCGCATACTCGTAGAATACCTGCCCGGCACTGGTAAGCGCCACCGAGTGCCGTGTGCGCTGGAACAGCTCGGTTTCAAGTTCTTCTTCTAGCAGCTTGATCTGCTGGCTGACCGCCGTTTGGGAAACATAGTGCTGCTGTGCCGCTTTGGAAAAGCTCAAATTCTGTGCCACCGCAATAAAATAGCGCATCTGCTGCAGGGTCATGACCGGCTCCTTTTTCTCTTAAAAAATGCTTATAACTTTTACTTCTAATTGTAAGAAGAAAGCAATATTTTTCAAGTGTGAGATATTGTGATAGAATTAACAACCGAAAGGAGCACACAGCTCTGCACATTGAGAAGAAAGAGAAAAACGAAAGGAACCACCAGGATGAAAAAGATCTCGCGCAAAAGCTTTCTGAAGCTGGCTTCTGCTGCTGCCATGAGCGGCATCACCGCCGGTGCACTGGCTGCCTGCAATGCTGCTTCCGGCAGCACGGCTGCATCTTCTGCCGCTGCAAAGTACACCCCGGGCACCTACACTGCCACGGCCAAGGGCATGAGCGATATCACCATGACCGCCACCTTCAGCGAGACAGCCATTACTGACATCCAGCTGGATCTGTCCGGTGAGACCGACTCCATCGGTCAGGTCGCAAAGGATGACCTGATCAAGCAGCTGCTGGAAGCCCAGAACAGCACCATCGACGGCGTGTCCGGTGCAACCATTACCAGCGATGCTGTGAAGCAGTGCATGAACGACTGCATCACACAGGCTATGGGAGGCACTGCAGTGTCTGCCCCGGAAGCTTCTGAGCAGGCTGCCAGCTGGCGCACCGCCCCGGAAGCCATCCCGGACAGTGAGATCACCAAGACCTACGATGTTGACGTTGCCATCATCGGTATGGGCTATGCCGGCCTGAGCTGCTACCGTGAGCTGGCCGAAGAGGGCAAGAACGTTCTGGTGCTGGAAGCCATGCCCCGCGAGAGCTGGTGGACGGTCGGCCACGATATCGGCCACATCAACTCGGACTACCTGCTGAGCCACGGTGTGCCCAAGGTGGACGAAGTGGAGTTTGTGAACAACTGGATGATGCAGACCCACGGCAAGGCAAACACCGCACTGGTGATGAAGTTTGCCAAGAACAGCGGCAGCACTGTGGACTGGTGGCTGGACAAGATCAACCCGGACACGCTGGCCAAGACCCGCATCCAGTTCTGGCCGGACAACGAGTACACCGTGCACCAGCTGAACAACGGCATGCACTACTACACCGGCACACTGGAATGGTGGGAGAACTACTGGGAGAACCCCACCAGCGGCGAGAAGAACAACAACACCGCCGGTCAGCTGGAGCTGAAGGACCTGAGCTGGGATAACTACAATTATGTGGAAGAGAACTTCTCTGACAATGCCACCGCTCTGTTTGGCACCAAGGGTGTGCAGCTGGTAATGGACGACGCAAAGGTCACCGGCGTGATCGCACAGGACAGCGACGGCAATTACCTCAAGATCAACGCGAAGAACGGCGTTGTGCTGGCAGGCGGCGGCTTTGGCGGCAACAAGGAAATGATGGACGATCTGCTGCCGGACATCAAGCGTCTGTTCACCAAGGATGAGGACTTCTTTGCTCCCTTTGGCCGCGACGGCTCCACCATCCAGATGGGTGTGTGGGCAGGCGGCCGTCTGGAGGGCGACATCTCCACCATGAACTTCGACTCCATGGCCGTGCCCGACTATCTGCCCGGCCCCCTGTGGGTGGACGAGAATGGCCAGCGCTTCCAGAACGAAGCCTTTGCCGGCCCGGAGATCAACGGCTTCTTCATGGCACGTGCAAAGCGCGGCAATATCATCTCCATCTACGACAGCACCTATGAGACCCAGATCCTGCGCGGCTTCCCCGGCCATCAGGCATTCGAGTACGACATGCCCGCTGTGGTGGAAGCCATGAAGGGCAACTTTGAGGCCGCAAAGGCTGCTGGTGCCGAGGGCGCCAACGGCTGGTACTGCGCTGACACCATCGAGCAGCTGGCCGAGTACATCGGTGTGGAGCCTGCAGCCCTTTCCGCTACTGTGGAGCAGTACAATAAGGTCTGTGCCGAGGGCTACGACAGCGACTTTGCCAAGGACCCGCACTTCCTGAATGCAGTTGCAAAGGCTCCCTTCTACGCCCATGTCACCACCCCGAGTCTGGGCTTTGCACTGGTGACCACCGGCGGCTTTGTGACCACCAATGACCAGCAGGTGCTGAACGAGGATTATCAGCCCATCGAGGGCCTGTACGCTTCCGGCAACACCTGCGGTATGCGCTTCGGTCCCGAGTATATCACCCCGATCCCCGGTGTGAGCATTGGCATGTGCCTGACGCTGGGCCGTGAGCTGGGCAAATATCTGGCTACAAAGTAAGCAGTTCTGATATAAATATAGAAAAGGCAGGCTTTTTCCGCTGGGAAAGGGCCTGCCTTTTTGCTTTTTATAAAAAGTATGTTACAATAGAACTGGCAAAGAAACCGGTGCCGGGCGGTGCGGCTCCGGGGTAAGGAGGAAGCACGGTGAGCGAAAACGAAAAGGGCTATTATATCCGAGAATTTTCCAACATGACCGGTCTGCCCCAGAGCAAGATCCGGTATTACGAAAAGATCGGCCTGTTCAAGGTGAAGCGGATGAAAAACGGCTACCGCTGGTTCAGCCCGGAGGATGCATTCCGGGTGAACGCTTTCCGCTGCCTGCTGCAGTATGGCTTCAGCATAGAGGAAGCGGTGCGGATGCTGGACGAAAAGCAGCAGACCGAACAGTTTGAGCAATCTCTCAAGCGGCAGCGCTACACCCTGACCCACGAGAAGCAGCTGCTGGAATACCGCCTGCAGGCGCTGGATGAGGCCATTGGCCTGCTGAACATGGAACCCGGTTCAGACTTTTCGGTTCAGGATGTGCCGGATAAAATATATGTCTATGCTTCCAATGGGCGGGACTTCAGCGTGGCGGGGCAGGCAGGGGAGACCATTTCCCGCTTTGTGGAGCTGCTGTCCATTTCCAGCTATGCGCGGGTGATCGAGACGGCGCAGTTCAGCTCCGAAAAACCGGAGCTGGACCCCAGCTATGTCTGTGCCATCCCGGCTTCGGAGGAGTGGCGGCTTGGAACATATGACCGCACCCATGTCCACTGGATGAATCTGGGCAAATGCATCGTGTATCACCGCAGCCTGACGCGGGAGGAGAGCGTGCGCAAGGAAACCTTTGCCCTGCTTCTGGACTGGATGACTGCCCACGGCTACCATATGCGGGAAAAAATGATGATCCTGCCCGGTTTTTTGAATCTGGATGGCTGCGGAAAGGACATGGAGACGGTGATCCTGCCGGTAATCTGAGCCAAAAACGCGGTACAGCACAATAGACACAAAAAGCCCTTGTGGAGTTTGCACAAACTCACAGGGGCTTTCTTGTTGTTAAATGACAAACAAAGTTTCAAAACGGTAACGGTGCTTGACCTTAAACCCGGTTTATGCTGTAAAGTGTTGTTCGTGAAATGTCAAACGAAGTTCCGGCCCGGCGGTGCCTGACCGGAAAACATCGTACACACGAAGAAGAAAGAAAACGTAAAGGAGAACCTTATCATGGCAAACCGCATTTCCCGTCGCAACTTCCTGAAAAAGGCTGCTGCCGGTGCCGTCGGCGCTGCTGCTGCCGGTGTGCTGACCAGCTGCGGCAGCTCTGCAAGCTCTGCTGCTTCCTCCACCGCTTCCTCTGCTGCTGCAAGCGCAGCTTCCGAGGCTGGCTTTACCTTCAAGCCCGGCACCTACACCGCCAAGGCTTACGGCAATATCTCCGACATTGAGCTGGAGTGCACCTTCTCTGAGACTGCGCTGACCGATGTAAAGATCGTGGGCCAGAACGAGACTCCCGCGCTGTTCAGTCAGGTGGAGAACGAGCTGATCCCCGCCATTCTGGACAATCAGGCAGGCGGCGTGGACAGCATTACCGGTGCTACCAATTCCAGCCGCGCTGTCAAGGAAGCCATTGCAGACTGTGTTGCGCAGGCAGGCGGCGACCGTCAGGCATGGCTGGCCAAGACTGTGGAAAAGACCGCAGGCGCAGCTGAGGAATACGATGTGGATGTGGCCGTCATTGGCTGCGGCGCAGCAGGCTTTATGGCAAGCATCGTGGCAGCCCAGAAGGGCATGAAGGTGCTCACCGTGGAAAAGGCCGGCAGCGTTGCAGGCGTGAACGGCATCAAGGTCTCCGGCCCCTTTGCAGTGGACACCAGCGTGCTGCACGCACGTGAGGGCGGCACCACCCTGACTGTGGACGAAGTGTTCAACCATGCCATGAACTACACCCACTGGACCCCGAACCCCAGCCTGATCAAGCGCTGCCTGGAGACCTCCAAGGACGCTGTGGAAGAGCTGGTGGGCATCGGCTACGAGATGAAGGAAGCAAACTTCCGCTTCGAGACCCCCTTCAAGGATGAGAAGGGCGGCTTCCACCTGATCACCAACGCTCTGGATGAGCGCGTGCAGCTGTGGGAGAAGGCTCTGGACGACAACGGCGTGCAGGTGATCTACAACACCGCAGCCAAGAGCCTGATCGTGGAGAACGACAAGATCTGCGGCTTTACCGCTGAAAAAGAGGACGGCACCCCCATCACCGTCCATGCAGGCGCTGTCATCATTGCATCCGGCGGCTTCCTTGGCAACCGCGACCTGCAGGAGAAGTTCCTGCACACCCGCAAGCTGAACGCAGCTGCAGGCGGCAACAGCCTGTGCACCGGCGACGGCATTGTAATGGCAAACGACGCAGGCGCTGTGCTGTGCAAGACCTTTGGCTACTGCCCCTGCGAGTACGGCGGAACCAACAGCAAGGCCAGCCGCCCCGCAAAGCAGGATAAGTACGACCAGAACTACTGCTTCAAGTTCGGCCTGTACGGCAACCTGCTGGTGGACGGCGAAGGCAAGCGCTTTATCAACGAGGGCCTGCTGTGCGATTACCCCATGAGCTACGGCTCCGAGCAGATCCTGCTGAACGCCCCTTGGTACGGCATTGTGGATCAGGCTTATGTGGATGCCATGACCACGCAGGGCCTGTACGAGTACACCACTGCAAAGGGCGCTACCAGCGAGAACTGGTTCATTGGCAACTACTTCAAGGGCCGCATTCTGGACAACCTGCCCAGCGATATTGAAGAGGGCCTGAAGGAAGGCTGGCTGGTCAAGGCTGACACCATTGAAGAGCTGGGCGAGAAGTTCGGCCTGACCCATCTGGCTGAGACCGTTGCAAAGTACAACGAGTACTGCGAGAAGGGCGTGGACGAGCAGTTTGGTGCTAACAAGTGGTACCTCAGCCCCATCAAGGAAGGCCCCTTCTACGCTGTGCAGTGTGAGCCGAGTGCATGGAGCACCTTTGGCGGCGTGCGCACCGACGACTGCTGCCGCGCTCTGGATCTGGACAACCAGCCCATCGACGGCCTGTACGTTGCCGGCACCGACAGCGGCAGCCTGTACTACAGCCCCTACTACGATATCCCCGGCTTCTGCTATGGCCTGTGCATTGACAGCGGCTATATCTGCGCTGAGGAAGCAGCTGCCTTCGTCAAAGCCTGATCGGCTGCAGTAAAGCCCCATAAGCAATAAAAGATCCCGTCCACTTCTGGGTGAACGGGATCTTTTTTGCGTATCAGACAGGAAAAAGCGGCTCAGAGGTCGTTTTTCTCCTGCCCCAGATTATCGGATTCCAGATCGTACAGGCCGTGCTGCAGGTGCTCTTCCATCATGACCCGGGCACGCTTGCCATCGTGCTTGCGGAAAGCGTCCAGCAAAATGCCGTGGTAGTAGATGCCGCCGTAGTAACCGTTGGAAAGAATGAGCATCTTACCCAGACTAGCACGGCGCTGGAAGGTCTCGTTCATAATGGCAATGGTGTAATCGTTGCCGCAGGCGTTAATGATCTCCATATGGAACGCCACGTCCGCGTTGATGAACTCTTCGCACTTGCCCACCGAGGCCTTCATGGCCTTGAGGTAGCCCTCCAGTTTGGCGATCAGCTCCGGCGAGGCGGTCTGGGCCACCTGTGCGCAGACTGCCGGTTCTACGATGCTGCGGAACTCCAGGATCTGCTTCATGGTCTCGGTAGCATCGATGGTGGGAGCCGGTTCCTCCACATTGGAATAGAAGGCCGAAAGATCGTCCGAGATCAGGAAGGTGCCCTTGCCGTGCACGCTTTCCAGAATGCCCAGCGCAATGAACTGCTGCAGGGCGCTGCGCACGGATACACGGCTGACCCCCAGCTCTTCGCACAGCTGGTTCTCACTGGGGATCTTTTCGCCCACGGTCCAGTTGCCGTTGCGGATATTTTTGCGGATATAGTGGGCGATCTTTCCGGTGACGCTGCCCTTATCAGCCATAGTGGAACACCTCTTTGTATTACAACTTTTTTTAACTATATCATAGGATGTTGCAAAAGTAAATCAAAATCAGCGAAAACTGGCAGAAAAACTTGTATGCAGACAATTGCTCACGGAATCAGGATGGCCTTGGTCAGGCTTTCGTCCCGGTGTACAAGGCGGTTGAACACCTGCGCACCCTCGGCCAGCGGAAAGCTCTGCCACAGGCCGGTCAGGTCGGCGCGGCCCTCGGCAATGGCCTGCAGGCAGACCGGGTACTCCCCGGCGGAGGAATAGCTGAACTGCACATCGATCTGCTCGGTGATGCAGCGCTGTAGCGGGAAGTCGATGGTCCGGGTGTGGTTGCCGATGACCATGATGCGTCCGCCCTTGCGCACCAGCTCCATGGCCTGTGTAAAGGAGCTTTGGGAACCGACGGCATCGTACACCACATCGGCACCGCGCTCTGCGGTGAGCTGCGGCAGCTGAGCGCAGTCCAGTGCACCCAGCTGTGCGGCCAGCTGCATGGGCCGGGTGTGGTGGCCGCTTATGCAGACCTGTGCGCCCTGACTTTTTGCGGCGATCAGGGTCATCAGGCCAATGGTGCCGTCACCGATCACGGCAGCGGTTTGCCCGGCGGCAAGGCCGCTGCGCAGCACTGCGTGCATTCCCACGGCAAACGGCTCCACAAGGCAGCCCTGCTCAAAGCTGACGGCGGGCGGCAGGGCATACAGAGTGCGGGCCTTTACGGCGATGTACTGGGCCATGGCACCATTTTTGCGGTACTCGGTGCAGGCAACGCCTACGATGCGGCGCTGTGCGCAGAGGTTGTGCATCCCGTGGGTGCAGAACCAGCAGTGGCCGCAGTATTCGGTGGAATCAAAGGTGACGCGGTCGCCCACGGCCCAGCTTTGCACGGCTTCGCCCAGCTGCGCAATGGTGCCGCTGGCTTCGTGGCCCATGACCAGCGGCGGGATGCGCCGCCCGTTCTCACCGCTGCTGCCGTGCACATCGCTGCCGCAGATGGCGCAGGCCTTTACCTCCACCAGCACCTCGTCCGGTGCCGGTTCAGGGCGGGGAACATCCCGGTATTCAAAGGTATGCGGTGCGGTGAACACCAGTGCTTTCATCATGTTTACCATTCTGCCACGCTCCCGTCCTCATGCCTCCAAACCGGGTTCTTCCAGCTGTGCGGGGTTTGGCCCTCTTCCTCCACCAGAGCCTTGTTCACCTCTACGCCAAGGCCGGGCTTCTGGGGCAGGCTGACAAAGCCGTTCACGAACTTGAAATCCTCGGGGTTCAGCGCGTAGTCCAGCACGCTGCGGCCCTCGTTGTAGTGGATGCCGATGCTTTGCTCCTGAATGGCCGCGTTGTAGCAGGTGGCATCCAGATTCAGGCAGCTGGCAAGGGCCACCGGGCCAAGCGGGCAGTGGGGAGCAAGGGCCACATCGTGGGCTTCGGCCATGGCGGCGATCTTCTTGCACTCGGTCAGGCCGCCGGCATGGGAAAGGTCCGGCTGCACGATGTCCACGCCGCCAATGGCCAGCAGACGCTTGAAATCGTACTTGGTGAACAGGCGTTCACCGGTAGCAATGGGGATGTTGCAGGCCGCCGCAATCTCGGGGAAATACTCCATGTTATCGCAGAGAACGGGTTCCTCAATGAACATGGGGTCGAACTCTTCCAGCTTTTTGGCCACGATCTTTGCCATGGGCTTGTGCACCCGGCCGTGAAAATCAATGGCAATGCCAAAGTCCTTGCCGCAGCTCTCGCGCACGCTGGCTACGCGCTCCAGCAGGGCATCGATCTTGGCGTAGCTGTCCAGAAACTGCAGCTCGTCGGTGCCGTTCATCTTGATGGCGGTGAAGCCCTGCTTTTTCTTTTCCAGTGCAGCGCGGCCCACATCGGAGGGGCGGTCACCGCCCACCCAGCTATACACCCGCATCTTATCGCGGCAGCTGCCGCCCATCAGCTGCCAGACCGGCACATTGAAGTATTTGCCCTTGATATCCCACAGGGCCTGATCGATGCCGGAGATGGCGCTCATCAGGATGCCGCCGCCGCGGTAGAAGCCGCCGCGGAACAGCACAGTCCACAGGTCTTCGATCTTCATGGGGTCGGCACCAATGAGGTACGGCTCCATCTCATGGATGCACTCGCATACGGTGGCGGCGCGGCCTTCCAGCACCGGCTCGCCCCAGCCGGAAATGCCTGCATCAGTGCTGATCTCAATAAAAGCCCAGCGAGGACGCACCAGCCATGTCTGAATTTTTGTGATCTTCATAGCAATGCTCCTTTGAGAACAAAAACACTGTACGATTCCAGCCGTGTTTCTCCGTCAGGGATCGTACAGTGTCAAAGATTATTGCAAATTACGGAGTCTGCAGGCTGCCGTCGCGGTTGCGGGTCTGAGTCCAGGTGGTCACCGTGTTCTCACAGGGATACTTTGCGGCCTCCTTCTCATTCAGGTCTACGCCGAGACCGGGCTTGTCGTTGGCGTAAACAAAGCCGTCGTTGCCGTACTCGGGCATACCGGGGAACACTTCCAGCAGAGCGCCGTGGTTATCCTTCAGCTTCTGGATGACGAAGTTGGGCGGTTCGATGCCGCTCCACTCCTGCAGGCCCAGATTCTGAGCGGCCAGATCGATGTGGATGTTGGCTGCATGGGCCAGCGGGCTCATATCGCCGGGGCCGTGCCAGCAGATGCGCACACCATACTGCTCGCAGAACATCTGCAGCTTGCGGGCCGGGGTGATGCCGCCCACCTGGCTCAGATGCACGCGCATGTAGTCGATGCTGCGATTCTGCACCAGCTTCTTGTACTCGGCAGGGTTGTTGAACAGCTCGCCCTGGCTCAGCGGGGTCACGCTGGTCTGCTTGATCTTATCCAGCCATTCCACCTGCTCCAGAGGCACAACGTCCTCCATGAAGAACAGCTTGTAAGGCTCCATCTCCTTGACAAAGGTGACAGCCTCGGTGGGGTGGATGCGCTCGTGCACATCGTGCACCAGATCAATGTCGAAGCCTTCCTTGGCACGGATGCCGTCGAACAGCTTCAGGGTGTCGCGCATATACTTCTTGCTGTCCAGATACACGCCCGGCTCTGCGCCCTTGGCTGCCCACTCCGGAGCAGGGCCAAAGCCGCCGCCGCCGTAGCCGCCGCACTGGCAGCGGATGTGCTTGACACCGATGGAACGATACTTCTCGATGTTCTCGCAGATCTCGTCCACATTGGCACCGTCCACATGGCGGTACACCGGCACACCGGCGCGCATTTTGCCGCCGAACAGGTCGTACACAGGCATGTTGGCCATTTTGCCCTTGATGTCCCACAGGGCCATATCCACACCGGAGATGGCATTGTTGACGATGGGGCCGCAGCGCCAGTAGGCGTTCTGGTGCATCAGCTGCCACAGGTCGGAGATGTTGCGCACATCCTTGCCGATCAGCAGCGGACGCAGATAGGTCTCAATGAGATGCTGCACGGTCAGGTGGCGGTAAGCGAAGGTGGCGCAGCCCAGACCGTACAGGCCCGGCTCGCTGGTCTCCACCTTCACCACCACCAGATTGATGCCCTCGGGGGCGGTGCAGATCACTTTAATATCGCGTATGGTAGGGGCCATGATAAGGTTCCTCCCTTTTTCTGTGTTGATTACTTGACCAGATAGCCGCCGTCAACGGGGATCAGGGCACCGTTCAGGTAGTCGGATGCAGCGGAAGCCAGGAAGACGACGGGACCCTTCATATCCTCGGGCAGGCCCCAGCGGCCAGCGGGGATGCGCTTGGTGCACTCGTCCTTGCGCTCCTGCGTCATGTTGGCGCACATCTCGGTGTCCATGTAGCCCGGGCAGATGCAGTTGATGTTGATGCCGCGGCCGGCGCAGTCAACAGCAACGCTCTTGGTCAGCTGAGCAACAGCGCCCTTGGTTGCGGTGTAGGCAGGCACGGTGGTGCAGCCGAAGTAGGAAGCCATGGAGCCGATGGTGATGATCTTGCCGCCGGTGGGCTGCTTGAGCATGACCTGCAGAGAACGCTGGATCATGAACCAGACGTGGTCCAGATTGATCTTCATGACCAGATCCCACTGCTCTGCGGGGAACTCCTCGGGCAGATAGCGGCGCTGGATGCCTGCAGCGGGGATCAGAACGTCCAGACGGCCGTCCAAAATCTGCAGTGCTTCGTCAAAGGCGCGGTTCAGGTCAGCACGGTCGGCCAGATTGCCGATGACGGGGTAGGCTTCCAGACCCTTGGCGCGGTACTCCTCGCACACCTTCTCGACCTTTTCCTTCTGCACGTCGATGATGACGACCTTGCAGCCTGCCTCCAGCAGACCTTCGGCCATGCCGCGGGACAAACCCTGTGCGCCGCCGGTAACGATCGCATGCTTGCCGGCAATATCAAACTTAGTAAGAGCAGCCATAATAATGATCTCCTTCTATTTTATAATGTACGTGTTTATATCAGGGCCAGAGGGTCAGTCCTCTGCGCCGTCGAACAGGATAACGGTCTTCTTGACAGCCGGATCGGGATGAACGATGTTGTCAAAGACCTTTTCGATTTCGCTGAACTTGACGAAGGTGGTTGCAAGACCTTCCATGTGGTACTTGCCCTCGGCCATCTTCTGTGCAGTGGGGACCCACTGGTTCAGGCTCATGCGGGTGCCGCAGATGGTCAGCTCGCGGCCATTGATCATTTGCTGGGTGATCTTTTCGGGCACGGTGCAGAAGCCCATGGGAACCACGCGGCCTGCGTTGCACACGATGCCGGGCTGCATGATCATGGTCAGGCTGCCGGGGAAGCAGGCGGAGTCGAATGCGACGGTGCAGCCGTGGCCGTTGGTGATCTTCTGCACTTCGGCAACGATGTCCTGCGTTTTGCTGTTCACGGTGTAATCGGCACCGAACTGCTTGCTGCGCTCCAGACTGCTGTCGCTGATGTCGCAGCAGATGACGGTTTTAGCGCCCTTGAGCTTGCAGGCCTGTGCAATGATGGTGCCGATGGTGCCGGTGCCCAGAATGAACACCACATCGTCCTCGCACACGCCTGCACGGCTGGTGCTGTGCTCGCCGATGGTCAGCGGCTCGATCAGAGCGGCATCTTTCCAGGGGATGCTGTCGTCGATCTTGTAGACGTAAGGCTCTTCGACGCACCAGTATTCACGCCAGCCGCCGTTGGTGCCGCTGCCGCGCACCAGAACGTGCTCGCAGACATTGCCGCGGCCATGCTTGCACTGGTAGCACTCGCCGCAGCGGATCACGTAGTCAATCACGACGTGGTCGCCCACCTTGATGTTTTTGCAGTCTGCGCCAACCTTGGTGACCAGACCAACATTCTCGTGGCCGGGGATCAGCGGGTAGCGGGAGTTGGGGTTCTCGCCCTTATAAATATGGATGTCGCTGCCGCAGACACCAGCAGCCATCATCTTGATCTGGACTTCGTTGTCCTTCGGTTCAGGGATCTCAGTCTCGCGCATCTCAAAGTGGAGCGGCTCGGTGACCCAACACTCTTTCATAACAGTAGACCTCCTTGTTGGTGATCAGTGATCTTCTTGTAAATGTTCCGTCGTCGTATCTTGTTGTAATACAAGATTCATTGGCTTTAGTATACACGACAATACAAGAAAAGCAAGAGGAAATTTGAAAAAACAGGGTTTTAAGGATGATTTTCGACTAACTGCACAATTCTGGGCCTGCCGCTTTGTGATACAAGACGGAAACTGATGTCAAGACAAGTGCCCGGCAGAACATAAGAGCGGAATAGAAGGAGCATTAAAAATAAAGATACGGCAAAGAATAGCAGCTGCGGACAGGAATTCTGACGAAACTGGACATGTATCACAGAAAAAACGGCAGGACGGATCGTTTTATGGATATTTCCTATTATAAATGCCTCTTGCGGAAGATGAACTTGTTTCGGCCAAAAAACAAGTTGGGGTGTGCCAGCGGTGCCGGATCGGGTCGGAAGAGGGGAGAAAGAGGCGGTGGACGGTGGAAGCCGGCAGAAGAAAATGAAGCCAAAAAAGTGAAAAACGTCAACTTGAACGGACAAAAAGCACAGGAATATGAAGAGATGTGACAACGATGAAACGTCAAAAAAGTCAAAAGTATAACAAAAGCGGCTAAAAATCTTAAGTTTTATCTTTGAATTGTACAGATTTGCATTTTGAAACAAGTGCACTCTGCACAAAAAACATGTAACTTGTAAAAAGAATGTTGACAAGGCTTGTATTACATGCTATTATGTTGGCAACAGAAAGTCCCACGCAGGTGGGCGCCAGAAAAGTACGTGCAGACCGGCTGACACAAGCCCGGTCATGATGTTTAAGAAAATTGGAGGACAACAAGATGAAACAGTACATCAACCGCCGTGATTTCCTGAAGGCTGCTGGCGTGACCGCAGCTGCCGCTGCTCTGGCTGGCTGCGGTGTCACTTCCGGCTCCACCGCCACTGCATCCAGCACGGCTGCATCCAGCACCGCCGCTGCCGGCAAGTACGATGATGTCAAGGCCGATGTCACCCTGACCATGAGCCACCAGATGGCTGCAAGCCACTCTATCAACAAGACTGCTGAGGAGTTCGCTCGTCTGGTCGCTGAGAAGTCCGAGGGCAAGATGAAGGTGGACGTTTACTCCGCTGCAACTCTGGGCACCGAGACCGAGAACCTGCAGGCCCTGACCAACGGCACTCTGGATCTGGCCGTGATCGCTGCCGAGTTCTATGCAAACTACGTGGACGAGGCCGGCTGCCTGTGCCTGCCCTTCGTATACAGCAGCTACGACGACTGCGCTGAGAAGCTGGCCGGTGAGGCGGGCACCACCGTTGCACAGATGATCCTGGACAAGACCAATGTCCGCATTCTGGACTACTACGTGCTGGCATTCCGTCAGATCTTTACCACCGATAAGCCTCTGAACACCGTGGACGATATGTCCGGCCTGATCATCCGCATCCCGGACTCCTCTACTTATAAAGAGACCTTCACCCAGCTGGGCGCTGCTCCCACTTCTGTGGCATGGGGCGAGACCTACACCGCACTGGATACCGGTCTGGTGTCCGCTGTGGAGAACATCCCCGAGTCCATCATGTCCGCCTCCATGCAGGAAGTGTGCAAGTACGTCAACGTTTCCAACCACATCATTGGACCCACCACCATCTCCGTTTCCGAGCAGGTATTCCAGAAGCTGACCGAAGAGCAGCAGAACATCCTGACCGAGGCCGCTAAGGAAGCCTGCGAGTTTGGCCTGAATGCTACCAAGGACGGCAGCGATGCAAACTTCGACGCTCTGGAAGGTGCCGGTCTGGAAGTGGTGGACACCGATGTTGACAGCCTGAAGGCAAAGATCAACTACAACGCATATGCTTGCGCAAAGACCGACGTCGGCAAGCAGATCCTGACTTCCATGGGTGTTGCTCTCTGATAGACCGTCCGTCTTTCCCTGAAAAAATGTGCGGGCAGGCCGCAAAGGGCTTGCCCGCACTTAATTGAATAAAAGGAGATGAACCCCCGCATGAAAAATGTGCGTAAAACGGTGGATAAGATCCTGAATGTGTGCATTCTGGTTCTCTTCATCGCAATGTTCGGTGTTACCACCCTGAACGTTATCATGCGTTATATCTTTAACTCGCCGCTGAGCTTTGCAGTCGAGTTTGGCCGCTACACCTTTGCAGGCATGGTCTATCTCGGCTCCATCTACGTCATGCGCGACGACGGCCACATCGGTCTGGACATCGTGGTGGATGCTCTTCCGGAGCCGCTGCACACCATCGTGAAAAAGTTCTCCCGCGTGCTGGTTCTTGCCTATCTGGCCGTATTCTTCTGCATGAGCACCCGCATGGTTATTGAGAACTGGACCAACCGTTCCAGCACCATGCATCTGCCCATGTCTGTTGTGTATCTGGCCATGGTCATTGGCAGTGCCGGTATGTTCATTGAAGAGCTGCTTCTCCTGCTGGGCAAGGGCGGCAGCGAAAAATTAGATGCAGGCGATATGGGAGGTGGCATGTAATATGTGGATGATCATTGGTATCTTCTTTCTGATGCTGCTCATCGGCGTGCCTGTTGCGTTCGGTGTTGGCATCTCCTCCATGCTGTATCTGGCCCTGAATGGTAAGGATCTCGTCATCCTCACCCAGCGCATCTTCGCTGGTGGTGACTCCTTCACCCTGATGGCAATTCCGCTGTTCATCTTTGCAGGCGAGATCATGAATGCCTGCGGCGTTACCAAGCGTATCGTCGGCTTTGCAAACGAGCTGGTCGGCTTTATCCCCGGCGGTCTGGCACACGTCAACATTCTGGCATCCATGCTGTTTGCAGGCGTTTCCGGTTCCACCTCTGCCGACGTTGCTTCCATCGGCGGCATGCTGATCGGCTCCATGGACGAAGCCGGTTTTGACCGCGACTACGCCACTGCCGTAACTGCGGCATCCGCAACCATCGGTTCCATCATTCCGCCTTCCATCCTGATGGTGCTGTACAGCTCCATCACCGGTATCTCCGTTGGTAAGCTGTTCATGGCAGGCGTGATCCCCGGCATTCTGGTGGGTGTCAGTCAGATGATCTACGCTTTCATCAAGGCAAAGAAGAACCCTGCCAAGTACGACGGCGATGTGAAGGTCAAGTTCGACTTCAAGCGCATGGTCAAGTCCTTCATCAATGCTCTGCCTGCGCTGGTCATGCCTCTGATCATCATTGGCGGCATCCTGTCCGGTGTGTTCACTGCGACCGAGGCCGGCGCAATCGCCGGTGCGTACGGTCTGATCATCGGCATCTTCGTCTACAAGGAGTTCACCTTTGAGGGTGCCATCAAGACGGTCCTCAGCGCAGCCCGCACCTCTGGCATGACCATGCTCATCGTGGCAAGCACCACCGCATTTGGTTACTGCCTGGCCATTGAGAAGTTCCCCGAGCAGGTGTCCGCTCTGCTGACCGGCATCTCCACCAACCCCAACGTCCTGATGCTCCTGATGATCCTTGCCATGTGCGTCATCGGCATGTTCATGGATACCACCTCTGCCGCCATCATCATGGTGCCCATCTTCTACCCCATCGCCGCAGCTGCCGGCATCGACGGCATCCACTTCGGCATGGTCATGGTGCTCACCTTCATTCTGGGCGGCATCACTCCTCCCGTTGGCGTTACCCTGTACATCGCAACCGCTGTTGCAAAGATCAAGTTCACCAATCTGCTCAAGGAAATGTGGCCATTCATCGCACTGTTCATCGCAGTGCTGTTCGCAGTTGCTTACTGCCCGGCTATCTGCCTGACCATCCCCAACATGCTGGCCTGATCTGCAGCCGGACAGCAGATGCTCATGAAAAGCTTTTTCTAAATTTTCTCCTAAATCTCCTATCCCATGCTTTGCATTCTCCATTACTTCCCAACGATCTCCCAAAACAGAAACCATTCGTGCAGAGGTCAGGCTGCTTTCATCCCTCCCGGGTGGAAGCGGCCTGACCCTCTTTTTTGCCAAAGACCCGGAAAGGAGCATTGTTTAACGCCGGAGAACATCCCGGAGTTCCGCAAGGCGGGCTGCCTTGGCGTGAGCCTTGCCAGCAGCCTGATGCCGAAGGACAAGGCCGCCGCCCGCGACTGGGATGCCTGTGCGGAATACGTGCACATGCTGCTTACAAAAGCCAAAGGCGAATAAACCGCAGAAACAGCAAGACCGCTCACCCGAAAAGATGAGCGGTCTTTTGTTGTGTGATGGCATCGCGGCCGCCTGCTCCGTCCTGCTTCCGCTCGCCAGACCATCCAGCGTGAGAAGCCCTCGCACTTCCCGTAAAGGCAGATCATCGATTTTAATTGCGGCCTACTCTTTAGACCATGGCTTCGCGTCATCCTGCCGGAGCAGTCGGCATCGATGCCGTTCTGCTTTGTCTGCTGCGTGAACCACTTTCACTCCTGAAATGAACTGCATGAAAAATCAGAAGGACCCATTCTATTGACTTTGCCTTTGCAGGGGAGTATACTCCATGTCACCAAGAAGATTACGGCTATGACGAGAAAGAGTACCCGGAAGGAATGCTGCAGAGAGCTGCCGGTTGGTGCAAGGCAGTGCAGGGCATCCGTGGGAAGATCCTCTCCGAGCTTTCCGGCTGAATGGACGGTGTGCGCCCCAGTAAGCAGGAACGGCAGGCCCCCGTTATCACGGGCCGCGCGTTGTTGGACGTGCACTGAGTGGTCAGCGTTGTGCTGGCAATAAGAGTGGTACCGCAGAGGATATTACACGCCTTTGTCTCTTACAGACCGTAAGGGACAAGGGCGTTTTATTTTGCGGATGCTTTTGTCCCAAAGCATGTCAGAAGGAAAAGGAGAAACAACTATGAAAACACTGGAAAAAGTAAGCGACTTTGTGGGCAAGTACATGGCCGCCATCGTTATTGTGGTGGCCGCGGGTGCCCTGTTCTTCCCCGGCCCGTTCAGCGTGGTAAAGACGGCGTGGGTCAATAACCTGCTGGGCATCGTGATGTTCGGTATGGGCCTTACCCTGAAGCCGGAGGACTTCAAGGTGGTGTTCAACCGCCCGAAGGATGTGATCGTGGGCTGCGTTGCACAGTTCACCCTCATGCCGTTTCTGGCATGGGCGCTCACGCAGGTGTTCCACCTGCCCACCGAGCTGGCCATTGGCGTGATCCTGGTTGGCACCTGCCCCGGCGGCACCTCTTCCAACGTGATGACCTACCTTTCCAAGGGCGACGTTGCACTGTCCGTTGGCATGACCGCTGTTTCCACCGTGCTGGCTCCGCTCCTCACCCCGCTGCTCACCCTGCTGTACGCTGGCCAGCGTGTTGACGTGAACCCCGTGAGCATGTTCATGTCCATCGTCAAGGTGGTGCTGGTGCCCATCGCACTGGGCTTTGTGGTCAATCACTTCTTCCATAAGTTCACCGAGGAAGCCGTCCGTGTGCTGCCTCTGGTCTCCACTACTGCTATCGTGCTGATCATCTGCGCCGTGGTCTCCGCCAACAGCGCCAAGATCATGACCAGCGGTCTGCTGATCCTTGTGGTGGTTATCCTGCACAATGTGCTGGGCTATCTCACCGGCTTTGGCGTGGGCAAGCTGCTCAAGCTGGACTCCACCAAGTGCCGCGCGATCTCCATCGAGGTGGGCATGCAGAACTCCGGCCTTGCAACCAGTCTGGCCGCCGCACACTTTGCACAGTATCCGCTGGCTACCAT
>SKEF01000371.1_pt1 | contig 46997 bp, 38 predicted proteins | sample 4826691 | NCBI WGS metagenome assembly SKEF01 (sample SAMN11008816, study PRJNA524170) | human gut metagenome | biome: Human fecal sample; material: Feces; isolation source: fecal sample from pouch patient p23, p27 | host: Homo sapiens | place: Israel: Tel-Aviv | collected 2016-08-24
GATATTTTGATATCTTCTCATACGATACTGCCATCCCTGGTCAGAGTGCAGAACAGGATGCTCGTGAGGATTAAGCTTTTTGAATGCCTGATCGAGCATATTCTCAACCATGTTCATCACTGGTCTTTCCGAAAGGCTGTAAGAAATAACTTCGTTGTTGAAGAGATCTATTACTGGAGACAAATACAGCTTGCGCCCATTGACTGCAAATTCAGTAACATCGGTAACCCACTTCTCGTTTGGCCGCGTAGCCTTGAAATCTCTTTGGAGAACATTAGGGGCGGTTTGCCCTACCTCTCCTCTGTAAGAGCGGTATCGCTTGACCTTAATCGCTGCTTTAAGTGAGAGGGTTCCCATCAGGCGCTGAACAGCTTTATGGTTAATCTGTTTCCCTTCTCGATGAAGAGACAGCGTTACCCTACGGTATCCGTATCGGCCTCTATTCTCGTGATAAATCTCACCAATACGCTTTTTAACGTCCGCATACTTGTCAGGCTTGCTGAGAGCCTTTAGATGATAATAAAACGTACTGCGCGGTATCTCCGCAGCCCTGAGAAGCTCATCAAGAGGATAAAACTGCCTTAGCTCGTTGAGTACTTTCACTTTTTCGTGGGATGAGCTAAGGCTTTCAGCTTTTTTAGATACATAAGCCGCGTTTCAAGAAATCGAACTTGCCTTTCAAGATCCTCAATGCGTCGGTCTTTTGACAGCTCCAATGCTGATGCCGCTTTTTCTGGATCAACTGATATTGCAATGTTTCTTTTGGTGCAAATCTTGAGCGCGCGTAAACCAGCTTCTCCGCGCTCTTCATAGACCTTCAGCCACCTGGCTACAGAACCACTACCAGCAAGCATAAAGTGAGCAGCAGCCTGATTAAGGGACATGTGCTGCTCGATCACAGCTTTCACGACCTTAATACGCAACTCTGGATCAGCACTAACGCCTTTAGGTTTGGGAATTAAACCTTTTTCTCCATGTTTTTCATAGAGGGCAACCCATGTCCTGACCTGGGTTCGGGGGACACCAAAACGTGCCGAGATGATCCTGTAACCATCATCAGTTGTGAAGTAGTGATTCACGACTTCAAGGCGCTTTTCAAAAGGGTATTTTGGCTTTGACATATTAGGGGCTATTCCATTTCATCGTCCAACAAAATGGGTGCAGTACACTTTGATTTATAGTCAGGTGGGGCTTTTCTCTGTCTGCCTTTCGGTGAATACCTGAGACAAACAGTCTCAAGCACCCGTGGCTATTCTAGCTTAATAAGTTTTTTTCTTCTCCTTGATATAATCCTAAAAAAACCTCATAAAATTAATATATGAGATAATCTTTATTCAGCAGAAGATTATTAAAGGTTGCTGTATTATTTAGCGATAATAAAAAAAGCCTGCCAGATGGCAGGCTTTTTAATAACGGCGTTATTACTGCAACAGCGAAATATCCGCAACGCGCAGGAACAGTTCGCGCAGTTTCTCCAGCATGGTCAGACGGTTGAGACGCAATTCTTTGTCATCAACCATGACCATCACTTTATCGAAGAAAGCATCAACCGGCTCACGCAGCTCTGCCAGTTCGACCAGCGCATCCTGGTAACGACCTTCCGCAAAGTACGGCTCCAGCTTGTCACGTAGCACCACAACCTGCATCGCCAGTTTAATTTCTTCCGGCTCTTTCAGGGTAGAGGCATTCACGCGGTCGCTCAGCACTTCGTCAGATTTCGCCAGAATGTTAGATACACGTTTGTTCGCCGCCGCCAGTGCAGCAGCTGCATCCAGGGTACGGAAATGCGATACCGCTTTCATACGGGCATCGAAATCAGCCGGACGAGTCGGACGACGCGCCAGTACCGCCTGGATGGTGTCAACGGTATAACCTTCGTCCTGATACCAGGCGCGGAAGCGACCGAGCATAAAGTCGATAACATCATCAACTACGTTGGCATTAGTCAGCTTATCGCCATACAGACGCACCGCTTCTTCGGTCAGCGTTTGCAGATCAAGGTTGAGGTTCTTCTCAACGATAATTCGCAGCACGCCAAGTGCGGCACGACGCAGCGCAAACGGGTCTTTGTCGCCTTTCGGATGCTGGCCGATACCGAAGATACCCGCCAGAGTATCCATCTTGTCAGCAATCGCCAGCGCACAGGCTACCGGGTTAGACGGCAGGTCATCACCGGCAAAGCGCGGCTGATACTGCTCATTCAGCGCCACCGCGACATCTTCCGCTTCGCCATCGTGACGCGCATAGTGCATCCCCATAACGCCCTGGGTGTCGGTGAACTCGAAGACCATGTTGGTCATCAGGTCACACTTAGACAGCAGGCCCGCACGGGTTGCGTGGTTAACGTCAGCGCCAATCTGTTCAGCAATCCAGCCAGCCAGCGCCTGGATGCGGTCAGTTTTGTCACGCAGCGTACCCAGCTGTTGCTGGAACAGCACGGTTTGCAGGCGCGGCAGGTTATCTTCCAGACGTTTTTTACGGTCGGTGTTGAAGAAGAACTCGGCATCCGCCAGACGCGGACGAACGACTTTCTCGTTACCGGAGATAATCTGCTGCGGATCTTTCGATTCGATGTTGGCAACGAAGATAAAGTTCGGCAGCAGTTTGCCGTCGTTCGCATACACCGGGAAGTATTTCTGGTCACCTTTCATGGTGTAAACCAGCGCTTCAGCCGGCACCGCGAGGAATTTCTCTTCGAATTTTGCGGTCAGAACGACCGGCCACTCCACCAGCGAAGCCACTTCTTCCAGCAGGCTTTCGCTTAAGTCAGCGTTACCGCCAATCTTACGCGCTGCTTCTTCGGCATCGGCTTTAATCTTCGCTTTACGTTCTTCGTAATCGGCGATGACTTTCCCGCGCTCACGCAGAATTTCCGGATACTGATCGGCGTTGTCGATGGTGAATTCCGGTTCGCCCATAAAGCGGTGGCCGCGAATCACGCGATCGGACTGAATGCCCAGAATGGTTGCCGGAATGACTTTGTCGCCCAGCAGCAGGGTCACGGTGTGCACCGGACGCACGAAGTGCACGTCGCTTGCGCCCCAACGCATCAGTTTCGGGATCGGCAGTTTCGCCAGAGAAGTCGCAACCATATTCGGCAGCAGTGCTTCGGTGCTTTCGCCCTTCACATGGGCGCGATACAGCAGCCATTCGCCTTTATCGGTAGTCAGACGCTCAGCCTGGTCAACGGTAATACCGCAACCACGCGCCCAACCTTCTGCCGCTTTGCTCGGTTTGCCTTCAGCGTCGAACGCCTGGGCAATCGCCGGGCCGCGTTTTTCGATTTCACGATCCGGTTGCGCTTCCGCCAGGTTAGCTACTTTCAGCGCCAGACGACGCGGAGCAGCAAACCATTGAACGGTGCCGTGTGCGAGGCCAGCGTTATCCAGCTCCGCAGTAAAATTCGCAGCAAAGGACTCAGCCAGGCTGCGCAGTGCTTTTGGTGGCAGCTCTTCAGTGCCGATTTCCACCAGAAAAGTTTTCTCAGACATAGCCGCCTCTTACTTATCTTTGTTGCACATCGGGAAGCCGAGGGCTTCACGGGAAGCGTAGTATGCTTCTGCCACTGCTTTGGTCAGGGTGCGAATGCGCAGAATGTAGCGCTGACGCTCGGTGACGGAGATGGCTTTACGCGCATCCAGCAGGTTGAAGCTGTGGGCGGCTTTCAGAATACGCTCGTAGGCTGGCAGCGGCAGCGGATTTTCCAGCGCCAGCAGCTGCTGCGCTTCTTTCTCGTACTGCTCAAAGCAGGTGAACAGGAAGTCCACATCCGCGTATTCGAAGTTGTAAGTGGACTGCTCCACTTCGTTCTGATGGAACACGTCGCCGTAGGTGGTTTTACCCAGCGGGCCGTCGCTCCAGACCAGGTCGTAAACGCTGTCTACGCCCTGAATGTACATGGCCAGACGTTCCAGACCGTAGGTGATCTCGCCGGTAACCGGTTTACACTCCAGACCACCAACCTGCTGGAAGTAAGTGAACTGCGTCACTTCCATGCCGTTTAGCCACACTTCCCAGCCCAGTCCCCAGGCACCCAGCGTCGGGTTTTCCCAGTTATCTTCCACGAAACGGATGTCGTGAATAGTCGGGTCCATGCCCAGCTCTTTCAGAGAACCGAGGTACAGCTCCTGAATATTGTCCGGCGATGGCTTAATGACCACCTGGAACTGATAGTAGTGCTGTAAACGGTTGGGGTTTTCGCCGTAGCGACCATCGGTCGGGCGACGAGAAGGCTGAACATAAGCAGCCGCCATCGGTTCTGGCCCCAGCGCGCGCAGACAGGTCATTGGGTGAGAGGTTCCCGCGCCGACTTCCATGTCCAATGGTTGAACAATGGTGCAGCCCTGGCGAGCCCAGTAATCCTGTAAGGTCAGGATCAAGCCCTGGAAGGTCCTGGTATCAAACTTTTGCATATTATTTCGTGCTGGATACGTGTGGATTTAAAGGAAGGGATCAGTATACCCGCTGGATGGAAGATATACAGTACGAAACGGGAAAAAGCAGGGCTTAACGCATGGAAAGATGCAAAAAATGGCCATCTGCGTCAAAAGAACAGACAAACTGCTCTTTACGGAAGGTATAACCGCGCATTTCATAGCTTCCCTGGAACTGTTCGAAGGCGGTGACGTCGATTTTTTGCTCGCCGGTGTTATAACGTTTTGCCGCCTGATCCTTGCATAACGCTTCCATATTCAACGAACGCAGAGGATCAACCTTTACCCGTTGTGCTTTCTGCACGGGTGACGGTGTAGAACAACCCACTAGCACCATAAGCGCCATTGCCGGAAAGAAAGCGTTCATCATCATTAAATTACCGTCTGGTTTGCAGGTGAGTCTTATTATTTATATCGGTATAGTGGCTGATATCTTACGAATTTCCTTAAGCCTCTATAAGCTGTAGTGATAAAACTCAGATTATTCCAGTGCGCCAACTGAATGATTTATCGGTCAGACTTTTTTTAACCAGATACAGAGACACAGATGCAGCCCAAAATTTACTGGATTGATAACCTGCGAGGGATAGCGTGTTTAATGGTGGTGATGATTCACACCACTACCTGGTATGTGACCAATGCTCATAGTGTTAGCCCCGTCACCTGGGATATCGCCAATGTTCTGAATTCTGCCTCTCGTGTCAGCGTGCCGCTATTTTTCATGATATCCGGCTATCTCTTTTTTGGCGAACGCAGCGCCCAGCCGCGCCATTTCTTGCGTATCGGCTTATGCCTGATTTTTTATAGCGCAATCGCACTGCTCTACATTGCGCTGTTTACCTCCATCAATATGGAGTTAGCGCTGAAAAACCTGCTGCAAAAGCCAGTGTTTTACCACTTGTGGTTTTTCTTCGCGATTGCGGTGATTTATCTGGTTTCACCGCTGATTCAGGTGAAGAACGTCGGCGGAAAAATGTTGCTGGTGCTAATGGTGGTGATTGGCATTATCGCTAACCCAAACACAGTGCCGCAGAAAATTGACGGTTTTGAATGGCTGCCAATTAACTTATATATCAATGGCGATACTTTTTACTACATTCTGTATGGCATGTTGGGCCGCGCTATAGGGATGATGGACACACAGCATAAAGCACTGTCGTGGGTGAGCGCCGCGCTGTTTGCGACGGGGGTTTTTATTATCTCTCGCGGGACATTATATGAATTGCAGTGGCGCGGAAATTTTGCCGATACCTGGTATCTTTACTGTGGGCCGATGGTTTTTATCTGCGCAATCGCGCTATTGACTCTGGTTAAAAACACGCTGGATACGCGTACCATTCGCGGACTTGGCTTAATCTCCCGCCATTCATTGGGTATATACGGATTCCACGCCTTGATTATCCATGCGCTGCGCACCCGGGGAATTGAGCTTAAAAATTGGCCAATACTGGATATTATTTGGATCTTTTGCGCGACGTTGGCAGCGAGTTTGTTACTTTCTATGCTGGTACAACGAATCGACAGAAACAGATTAGTGAGTTAAGTAAAAGCCCGTTCACATTGGACTGACCGGGCTTACGTGAATTATTCGCTGTATTCTTCCTGGGTAACCTGTGTTTCTTTTGGCGGGTTTATTCCGGCATCACGAATATTCTTCTGCACCGCTACTGCACCAAACAAGCTTAAGAAGAAAGCCAGTCCATAAAAACCTTTTTCACTGAGTAATAATGTCGCATTCCACAGACCTACCATCAGTAATGCAACAGAGATAATAAAGACAGTCAGGCAGGTCATATAATAAATGGAAGTGGTCGGTATGCCTTCATACTTGTCCCGAACGGTCTTTTGATAAGACGCTGCAGAAAACAGTCCTAACACCAGTACGGCAAAATAATACCCTTTTTCATTTAACTGCATCTCTGCATTCCATAGCCCTAACAGATAGGTAACGATACCACCAACGAGAGCTATCCATGACACAATACTAAAGGCCGGTGAATAGGTTGATATTTTGTTGTCCATCACAGTATTCCTTTCATTCCTGAATGTGTAAGAGCTTTATGTTGCTCATACCGAGCGAAACAAACGCATTTGACCAAACAAGCAGACAAAAAAGGCGATGGGGTAGATCACCATTTCATAAGCATTGATAGGTGCATTTAAAACACCGATAAACAAGAGACCGATAGTGATTAACGCAACTAACTGGCAGATATGGGTAAAAAAATTATCCAGTTGCCCGAGTTTTTCTGCGCGAAGATATGCATAGTTACCAAAAGTTGCTGTCATTAACACGCCAAGAAAATAGCCTTTTCCACTTAGCAATGGGCATGAGATCCATAGCCCAACCAGATAAACCAGCGCCCCGACAACAAATAATAGTTTTGCCACAGTTTTTGAGGTTTTCATAACGATCTCCATATCTACCAGCGATACATTACGAGTAACCAACGAAAGACAAAACTGAAAAATGCCATTAACAAATGATTTTCAGAATAAATTCATACTAAATATTAATTAATTAGTGAGATATATAGATGTGAATTATCCCCCACCCGGTCAGGCAGGGGATAACGTTTACGCCATTAATGGCAGAAGTTGCTGATAGAGGCGACGGAACGTTTCACGTCGTGGCTGATAAGCGGCATAACGCTGCGCATCTGGTAGATGCGACTGTTCTAACGGTAGCTGCGGCAACAACTCAATGAGCGATTTCTCTGGATTCGCCGCAATCTGCGCCAGCCTTGCTGCGCCCAGTGCTGGCCCCACATCGCCCCCCGTACGGTAATCGAGCTGCTGACCGCTGATATCCGCCAGCATCTGACGCCAGTACTCACTACGCGCCCCGCCACCAATCAACGTAACACTTTGCGGTTTAATGCCGCAGGCATGCACGACATCCATGCCATCTGCCAGCGCATAACCCACGCCTTCCAGCACTGCTCGCGCCAGTTCATTGGGGCCATGTTGATGAGTCAAACCAAAGAAAACCCCCTTCGCCTGGGGATTATTGTGTGGTGTACGCTCGCCGGAAAGATAAGGCAGAAACCAAACTGGCTCGGCACTTTCATCAGCCTGTTGAGCTGCAGCGATTAAAGCTGGGACATTGCACAGGCCGGTTAATTTCGCGACCCAATCCAGACACGATGCTGCACTCAGCATTACAGACATTAAATGCCAACGCTGCGGTAGCGCATGGCAAAAGCTGTGTACAGCGCTTTCTGGCTTGCTTAAGAACCCTTCGCTGACAGCAAAATAGACCCCCGACGTCCCCAGCGATAACATTGCCTGATTAGCATCAACCATTCCCACACCAACTGCACCAGCTGCATTGTCGCCACCGCCTGCGACAACTGGCACCGTCGCCATACCCCACGCTTTCGCAACTTCAGGTAACAAAGCACCAGTAATTTCGCTGCCTTCATATAATGCGGGCATCTGGTCACGAGATAAGTCGCAAGCCTGCAGCATGACGTCACTCCAGTCACGCTTTGCGACATCCAGCCACATGGTGCCAGCTGCGTCAGACATATCGCTGGCAAACTCCCCCGTCATACGCAGACGCAAGTAATCTTTCGGTAATAATACTTTGTCGATTTGACGGAATATCTCCGGCTCATGCCGCTGAACCCATAGCAATTTAGGCGCAGTAAATCCGGGCATCATCAGGTTGCCGGTAATCACTCGTGATTGCGGAACTCTCGCTTCCAGCAAAGTGCACTCTTGCGCACAGCGCCCGTCGTTCCACAAAATGGCAGGGCGCAATACCCGTTGTTGAGCATCCAGTAAGGTTGCTCCATGCATCTGGCCGGCAATACCCAATGCTTTAACGTCCTGCAGAGAATGCTGATCGCCCAGAGCTTTCATTGCGCGATCAGTTGCCTGCCACCACTGTTCCGGGTCTTGTTCCGACCAGAGTGGATGCGGGCGCGAAACGGTCAGCTTTTCCGTTTGCGAAGCAACCACCTCACCCTGCTCGTTGAGCAAAATAACTTTTACGCCCGAGGTGCCAAGATCTATCCCGATATACATATCGATCGTTCCTTAAAAAAATGCCCGGTATCGCTACCGATAACCGGGCCAACGGACTGCACAGTTAGCCGTTATTTGTCGAACAGATAATGATTTACCAGATTTTCCAGTTGCTCCTGGCGACCACTCTGATGCACCGGAGACAAATTATGTTCCTGAGCATATTTGGCTAAATCTGCCAGTGACATTTGGCCTTTCAGGATTTGCTGGCCCAATTCGCTATTCCAGCCGGAATAACGCTGCGCGATGCGTTTATCCAGCTCGCCATCTTCAATCATGCGCGCTGCAATTTTCAGCGCCAGTGCCATCGTATCCATCGCGCCGATATGACCGTAAAACAGATCATATTTATCAGTACTTTGACGACGTACTTTGGCATCGAAGTTCAGACCACCGGTGGTGAAACCGCCTGCTTTGAGAATTTCATACATCACCAGCGCATTCTCTTCCACACTGTTCGGGAACTGGTCGGTGTCCCAGCCCAGTTGCGCATCGCCACGGTTGGCGTCGACAGAACCGAACAGGCCAAGCGCAATGGCGGTGGCAATTTCATGATGGAAAGAGTGACCTGCCAGCGTCGCGTGGTTAGCTTCAATGTTCAGTTTAATCTCTTTTTCCAGACCAAACTGTTTCAGGAAGCCATAGACCGTCGCGGCATCGTAATCATATTGATGTTTGGTCGGTTCTTGCGGTTTCGGTTCGATAAGCAACGTGCCCTGGAAACCGATTTTATGTTTATGCTCAACCACCATCTGCATAAAGCGGCCCAGCTGTTCACGCTCCTGACGCAAGTCGGTATTTAACAGCGTTTCGTAACCTTCACGACCGCCCCACAGGACATAGTTTTCACCGCCCAATTTATGGGTTGCTTCCATCGCTGTAACAACTTGCGTTGCCGCCCAACTGAAGACTTCAGGATCTGGGTTCGTCGCCGCACCCGCGCCATAGCGAGGGTTTGTAAAGCAGTTAGCAGTTCCCCACAGCAGCTTCACGCCGCTCTCTTCTTGCTTGCCTGCCAGGACATCAACCATTTGCGCAAAATTATTGATGTACTCTTTTAACGACGCGCCCTCAGGGGAAACATCCACATCGTGGAAGCAATAAAATGGCACATGTAACTTGTGGAAAAACTCAAATGCGACATCTGCTTTACGCTTCGCCAACGCCAGTGCCTCACCAGGCTGCTGCCACGGACGATTAAACGCCCCCACACCAAACATGTCCGCCCCGTTCCAGCAGAATGTGTGCCAGTAGCAGGCGGCAAAACGCAAGTGCTCTTCCATACGCTTGCCCAACACCAGTTCGTCGGGATTGTAGTGACGGAATGCTAACGGGTTTGAGGATTTTGAGCCTTCATAACGAACGCGATCGAGCTGGTCAAAATAGGCTTGCATATTGAACTCCATAATCAGGTAATGCCGCGGGTGATGGATGATGTCGTAATATTGGGCACTCCCTTTCAGTTGCTCAATTATGTTATTTCACACTGCTATTGAGATAATTCACAAGTGTGCGCTCGCTCGCAAAATAAAATGGAATGATGAAACTGGGTAATTCCTCGAAGAGAAAAATGCAATAGGTACAATTGCGCAACAAAAGTAAGATCTCGGTCATAAATCAAGAAATAAACCAAAAATCGTAATCGAAAGATAAAAATCTGTAATTGTTTTCCCCTGTTTAGTTGCTAAAAATTGGTTACGTTTATCGCGGTGATTGTTACTTATTAAAGCTGTCCTCTAACTACAGAAGGCCCTACACCATGAAAATAAAGAACATTCTACTCACCCTTTGCACCTCACTTCTGCTTACCAACGTTGCGGCACACGCCAAAGAAGTCAAAATAGGTATGGCGATTGATGATCTCCGTCTTGAACGCTGGCAAAAAGATCGAGATATTTTTGTGAAAAAGGCAGAATCTCTCGGCGCGAAAGTATTTGTACAGTCTGCAAATGGCAATGAAGAAACACAAATGTCGCAGATTGAAAACATGATAAACCGGGGTGTCGATGTTCTTGTCATTATTCCGTATAACGGTCAGGTATTAAGTAACGTTGTAAAAGAAGCCAAACAAGAAGGTATTAAAGTATTAGCTTACGATCGTATGATTAACGATGCGGATATCGATTTTTATATTTCTTTCGATAACGAAAAAGTCGGTGAACTGCAGGCAAAAGCCCTGGTCGATATTGTTCCGCAAGGTAATTACTTCCTGATGGGCGGCTCGCCGGTAGATAACAACGCCAAGCTGTTCCGCGCCGGACAAATGAAAGTGTTAAAACCTTACGTTGATTCCGGAAAAATTAAAGTCGTTGGTGACCAATGGGTTGATGGCTGGTTACCGGAAAACGCATTGAAAATTATGGAAAACGCGCTAACCGCCAATAATAACAAAATTGATGCTGTAGTTGCCTCAAACGATGCCACCGCAGGTGGGGCAATTCAGGCATTAAGCGCGCAAGGTTTATCAGGGAAAGTAGCAATTTCCGGCCAGGATGCGGATCTCGCAGGTATTAAACGTATTGCTGCCGGTACGCAAACTATGACGGTGTATAAACCTATTACGTTGTTGGCAAATACTGCCGCAGAAATTGCCGTTGAGTTGGGCAATGGTCAGGAACCAAAAGCAGATACCACACTGAATAATGGCCTGAAAGATGTGCCCTCCCGCCTCCTGACACCGATCGATGTGAATAAAAACAACATCAAAGACACGGTAGTTAAAGACGGATTCCACAAAGAGAGCGAGCTGTAAGCGTTACGCCCCGGCGCGGAGCGGGGGCGTGATTTCTCTCCATGCCGCGTGAATGAATTGGCTTAGGTGGAGTCGTTATGCCTTATCTACTTGAAATGAAGAATATTACCAAAACCTTCGGCAGTGTGAAGGCGATTGATAACGTCTGCTTGCGGTTGAATGCTGGCGAAATCGTCTCACTTTGTGGGGAAAATGGGTCTGGTAAATCAACACTGATGAAAGTGCTGTGTGGTATTTATCCCCATGGCTCCTACGAAGGCGAAATTATTTTTGCGGGAGAAGAGATTCAGGCGAGTCACATCCGCGATACCGAACGCAAAGGTATCGCCATCATTCACCAGGAATTGGCCCTGGTGAAAGAATTGACCGTGCTGGAAAATATCTTCCTGGGTAACGAAATAACCCACAATGGCATTATGGATTATGACCTGATGACGCTACGCTGTCAGAAGCTGCTCGCACAGGTCAGTTTATCCATTTCACCTGATACCCGCGTTGGCGATTTAGGGCTTGGGCAACAACAACTGGTTGAAATTGCCAAGGCACTTAATAAACAGGTGCGCTTGTTAATTCTCGATGAACCGACAGCCTCATTAACTGAGCAGGAAACGTCGGTTTTACTGGATATTATTCGCGATCTACAACAGCACGGTATCGCCTGTATTTATATTTCGCACAAACTCAACGAAGTCAAAGCGATTTCCGATACGATTTGCGTTATTCGCGACGGACAGCACATTGGTACGCGTGATGCTGCCGGAATGAGTGAAGACGATATTATCACCATGATGGTCGGGCGAGAGTTAACCGCGCTTTACCCTAATGAACCACATACCACCGGAGATGAAATATTACGTATTGAACATCTGACGGCATGGCATCCGGTCAATCGTCATATTAAACGAGTTAATGATGTCTCGTTTTCCCTGAAACGTGGCGAAATACTGGGTATTGCCGGACTCGTTGGTGCCGGACGTACCGAGACCATTCAGTGCCTGTTTGGCGTGTGGCCCGGACAATGGGAAGGAAAAATTTATATTGATGGCAAACAGGTAGATATTCGTAACTGTCAGCAAGCCATCGCCCAGGGGATTGCGATGGTACCCGAAGACAGAAAGCGCGACGGCATCGTTCCGGTAATGGCGGTTGGTAAAAATATTACCCTCGCCGCACTCAATAAATTTACCGGTGGCATTAGCCAGCTTGATGACGCGGCAGAGCAAAAATGTATTCTGGAATCAATTCAGCAACTCAAAGTTAAAACGTCGTCCCCCGACCTTGCTATTGGACGTTTGAGCGGCGGCAATCAGCAAAAAGCGATCCTCGCTCGCTGTCTGTTACTTAACCCGCGCATCCTCATTCTTGATGAACCTACCAGGGGTATCGATATTGGCGCGAAATACGAGATCTACAAATTAATTAACCAACTCGTCCAGCAGGGTATTGCCGTTATTGTCATCTCTTCCGAATTACCTGAAGTGCTCGGCCTTAGCGATCGGGTACTGGTGATGCATGAAGGGAAACTAAAAGCCAACCTGATAAATCATAACCTGACTCAGGAGCAGGTGATGGAAGCCGCATTGAGGAGCGAACATCATGTCGAAAAGCAATCCGTCTGAAGTGAAATTGGCCGTACCGACATCCGGTGGCTTTTCCGGGCTGAAATCACTGAATTTGCAGGTCTTCGTGATGATTGCAGCTATCATCGCAATCATGCTGTTCTTTACCTGGACCACCGATGGTGCCTACTTAAGCGCCCGTAACGTCTCCAACCTGTTACGCCAGACCGCGATTACCGGCATCCTCGCGGTAGGAATGGTGTTCGTCATAATTTCTGCTGAAATCGACCTTTCCGTCGGCTCAATGATGGGGCTATTAGGTGGCGTCGCGGCGATTTGTGACGTCTGGTTAGGCTGGCCTTTGCCACTTACCATCATTGTGACGTTGGTTCTGGGACTGCTTCTCGGTGCCTGGAACGGATGGTGGGTCGCGTACCGCAAAGTCCCTTCATTTATTGTCACCCTCGCGGGCATGTTGGCATTTCGCGGCATACTCATTGGCATCACCAACGGCACGACTGTTTCCCCCACCAGCGCCGCGATGTCACAAATTGGGCAAAGCTATCTACCTGCCAGCACTGGCTTCATCATTGGCGCGCTTGGCTTAATGGCTTTTGTTGGTTGGCAATGGCGCGGAAGAATGCGCCGTCAGGCTTTGGGTTTGCAGTCTCCGGCCTCTACCGCAGTAGTCGGTCGCCAGGCTTTAACCGCTATCATCGTATTAGGCGCAATCTGGCTGTTGAATGATTACCGTGGCGTTCCCACTCCTGTTCTGCTGCTGACGTTGCTGTTACTCGGCGGAATGTTTATGGCAACGCGGACGGCATTTGGACGACGCATTTATGCCATCGGCGGCAATCTGGAAGCAGCACGTCTCTCCGGGATTAACGTTGAACGCACCAAACTTGCCGTGTTCGCGATTAACGGATTAATGGTAGCCATCGCCGGATTAATCCTTAGTTCTCGACTTGGCGCTGGTTCACCTTCTGCGGGAAATATCGCCGAACTGGACGCAATTGCAGCATGCGTGATTGGCGGCACCAGCCTGGCTGGCGGTGTGGGAAGCGTTGCCGGAGCAGTAATGGGGGCATTTATCATGGCTTCACTGGATAACGGCATGAGTATGATGGATGTACCGACCTTCTGGCAGTATATCGTTAAAGGTGCGATTCTGTTGCTGGCAGTATGGATGGACTCCGCAACCAAACGCCGTTCTTGATTTTGATAAAAATTTTCTCAAAGCCGGTTACGTATTACCGGTTTTGAGTTTTTGCATGATTCAGCAGGAAAAGAACCATGTTTACTAAACGTCACCGCATCACATTACTGTTCAATGCCAATAAAGCCTATGACCGGCAGGTAGTAGAAGGCGTAGGGGAATATTTACAGGCGTCACAATCGGAATGGGATATTTTCATTGAAGAAGATTTCCGCGCCCGCATTGATAAAATCAAGGACTGGTTAGGAGATGGCGTCATTGCCGACTTCGACGACAAACAGATCGAGCAAGCGCTGGCTGATGTCGACGTCCCCATTGTTGGGGTTGGCGGCTCGTATCACCTTGCAGAAAGTTACCCACCCGTTCATTACATTGCCACCGATAACTATGCGCTGGTTGAAAGCGCATTTTTGCATTTAAAAGAGAAAGGCGTTAACCGCTTTGCTTTTTATGGTCTTCCGGAATCAAGCGGCAAACGTTGGGCCACTGAACGCGAATATGCATTTCGTCAGCTTGTCGCCGAAGAAAAGTATCGCGGAGTGGTTTATCAGGGGTTAGAAACCGCGCCAGAGAACTGGCAACATGCGCAAAATCGGCTGGCAGACTGGCTACAAACGCTGCCACCGCAAACCGGGATTATTGCCGTTACTGACGCCCGGGCGCGGCATATTCTGCAAGTATGTGAACATCTACATATTCCCGTACCGGAAAAATTATGCGTGATTGGCATCGATAACGAAGAACTGACCCGCTATCTGTCGCGTGTCGCCCTTTCTTCGGTCGCTCAGGGCGCGCGGCAAATGGGCTATCAGGCGGCAAAACTGTTGCATCGATTATTAGATAAAGAAGAAATGCCGCTACAGCGAATTTTGGTCCCACCAGTTCGCGTCATTGAACGGCGCTCAACAGATTATCGCTCGCTGACCGATCCCGCCGTTATTCAGGCCATGCATTACATTCGTAATCACGCCTGTAAAGGGATTAAAGTGGATCAGGTACTGGATGCGGTCGGGATCTCGCGCTCCAATCTTGAGAAGCGTTTTAAAGAAGAGGTGGGTGAAACCATCCATGCCATGATTCATGCCGAGAAGCTGGAGAAAGCGCGCAGTCTGCTGATTTCAACCACCTTGTCGATCAATGAGATATCGCAAATGTGCGGTTATCCATCGCTGCAATATTTCTACTCTGTTTTTAAAAAAGCATATGACACAACGCCAAAAGAGTATCGCGATGTAAATAGCGAGGTCATGTTGTAGCGATGATGAGAATTGTCGGCGTCACATCAGGGAACTCAGCACAGCCACCTGATGCGAGCAAAAGCCTTATCCGACCGACAAATCAGATAAGGCTCAAGGAAATGCAATTACATATGCGCCGCGATTAACCGTTGGTTATCCTGGTACATTGCGAACAGGTAGTTATTATAACTCTTCCCTTTGGTCGAGTAGCCCTTCAGCTTGTGAATCATCGCTGTGGCAGTCACTTCCTGATCCGCTTTACGCAGCTGCGCACGCGATTTACGGAACGAAGAGTAAGCCGGGTGCGTATTCAGGTTAGTGACATAGGCGCTCACCGATTCTTTGACAGAACTAAACTGTGAGTACCCTTTCACTTTACCCGGCGCATTGGTACAACGTCCTTTCATGCATTTCATGCCGAACAGATTGTTATTGTTGCGCGCCAGCTTCGACGTTCCCCAACCGCTTTCTGCTGCAGCCATCGTCGCCACCATACTGGTAGGGATAATGTCTACGCGTTCAAGCAAGGTATTCCACGGGATTTTTCGCGTATTACCAGACCACTTCACCTTGTAGCGTTTGGCGATGTCTTTCAGACGCGCACGCTCAGCAGGTGACCATTGGCCCTGATACTGTTTTGAAATCAGCCAGTTACGTTCTGCAGTAATGGCTGCATTTTGGCTGGTAATGTAAGGCATTACGGTCCGGAGAAACGCCTTTTTCCTTGGTGTTCCGGAAGGGTATTTTCGCAAATCAGGAAGTGAACTACTCTTTGCACTATTGCGAGAATACTCTTGTTTACTGCTTACCTGTTTATTACTAGCTTTAGTTAAGTGGGACTTTTGACTCGCTGTTGTTGTGTGCGTCTTCGCTAACACCTCACTCGAAAACACCAGAGTGAGTAACATAAGAATCATCGCCCCATATCGTCGTATGGGAGTCAAAATCATCAGGTCTCCTGGTCGGATTTAATCATTCCAACACCTTATATTTTTCACAAATTTGAGAGTTGAATCTCAAATCATATCAAAAATAGCTGTCAAGAGCACCCCAAGGAATAGTCCAAATCTGAAACTATGTCACGTGTTAACGATTCAGATTGGCGCTAAATCGCAGAAAATGTGGGGTTTATCGCAAAATTCAGCCGTTTTTTGCGCGAGATCGCTCACCCTTGCTTCTCATCCTGTGGACTTACCGCTCAGGGATGAGTTTTGTCTGGCTTATCGCTGGCAAACTGTCTGAAATCGCAGCAATAAGGACTCATCCACCATGAAACTCGCCGCCTGTTTTCTGACACTCCTTCCTGGCTTCGCCGTTGCCGCCAGCTGGACTTCTCCGGGGTTCCCTGCCTTTAGCGAACAGGGAACGGGAACATTTGTCAGCCACGCGCAGTTGCCCAAAGGTACGCGTCCACTCACGCTAAATTTTGACCAACAGTGCTGGCAGCCTGCAGATGCGATAAAACTCAATCAGATGCTTTCCCTGCAACCTTGTAGCAACACGCCGCCTCAATGGCGATTGTTCAGAGACGGCAAATATACGCTGCAAATAGACACCCGCTCCGGTACGCCAACATTGATGATTTCCATCCAGAACGCCGCCGAACCGGTAGCAAACCTGGTCCGTGAATGCCCGAAATGGGATGGATTACCGCTCACGCTGGATGTCAGCGCCACTTTCCCGGAAGGAGCCGCCGTACGGGATTATTACAGCCAGCAAATTGCGATAGTGAAGAACGGTCAAATAACGTTACAACCCGCTGCTACCAGCAACGGTTTACTCCTGCTGGAACGGGCAGAAACTGACGCCCCTGCCCCTTTCGACTGGCATAACGCCACGGTTTACTTTGTGCTGACAGATCGTTTCGAAAACGGCGATCCCAGTAATGACCAGAGTTACGGACGTCATAAAGACGGTATGGCGGAAATTGGCACTTTTCACGGCGGCGATTTACGCGGCCTGACCAACAAACTGGATTACCTCCAGCAGTTGGGCGTTAATGCTTTATGGATAAGCGCCCCATTTGAGCAAATTCACGGCTGGGTCGGCGGCGGTACAAAAGGCGATTTCCCGCATTATGCCTACCACGGTTATTACACACAGGACTGGACGAATCTTGATGCCAATATGGGCAACGAAGCCGATCTACGGACGCTGGTTGATAGCGCACATCAGCGCGGTATTCGTATTCTCTTTGATGTCGTGATGAACCACACCGGCTATGCCACGCTGGCGGATATGCAGGAGTATCAGTTTGGCGCGTTATATCTTTCTGGTGACGAGGTGAAAAAAACGCTGGGTGAACGCTGGAGCGACTGGAAACCTGCCGCCGGGCAAACCTGGCATAGCTTTAACGATTACATTAATTTCAGCGACAAAACAGGCTGGGATAAATGGTGGGGAAAAAACTGGATCAGAACGGATATCGGCGATTACGACAATCCTGGATTCGACGATCTCACTATGTCGCTGGCCTTTTTGCCGGATATCAAAACCGAATCAACTACCGCTTCTGGTCTGCCGGTGTTCTATAAAAACAAAACGGATACTCACGCTAAAGTCATCGAAGGCTTTACACCTCGCGATTACTTAACCCACTGGTTAAGTCAGTGGGTCCGCGACTATGGGATTGATGGTTTTCGGGTCGATACCGCCAAACATGTTGAGTTGCCCGCCTGGCAGCAACTGAAAACCGAAGCCAGCGCCGCGCTTCGCGAATGGAAAAAAGCTAACCCCGACAAAGCATTAGATGACAAACCTTTCTGGATGACCGGTGAAGCCTGGGGCCACGGCGTGATGCAAAGTGACTACTATCGCCACGGCTTCGATGCGATGATCAATTTCGATTATCAGGAGCAGGCGGCGAAAGCAGTCGATTGTCTGGCGCAGATGGATACGACCTGGCAGCAAATGGCGGAGAAATTGCAGGGTTTCAACGTGTTGAGCTACCTCTCGTCGCATGATACCCGTCTGTTCCGTGAAGGGGGCGACAAAGCAGCAGAGTTATTACTATTAGCGCCAGGCGCGGTACAAATCTTTTATGGCGATGAATCCTCGCGTCCGTTCGGTCCTACAGGTTCTGATCCGCTGCAAGGTACACGTTCGGATATGAACTGGCAGGATGTTAGCGGTAAATCTGCCGCCAACGTCGCGCACTGGCAGAAAATCAGCCAGTTCCGCGCCCGCCATCCCGCAATTGGCGCGGGCAAACAAACGACACTTTCGCTGAAGCAGGGCTACGGCTTTGTTCGTGAGCATGGCGACGATAAAGTGCTGGTCATCTGGGCTGGGCAACAGTGACTTTTCCGGCTTCCCGTTCGTCAGTACCTCGGGAAGCCGTCAACCAGGATAAAATGTCAGCCCTAATCAGCGTTGCAGGATAAAGCACCGCTCACTCTCCAACAGACCGATTTGCACCCCAGCAAATGTAGCGTTATTGTTACCTTCCTTGCTACAGAGTTCGACAGATATCCCGCTATGACATTCTCCCTTTTTGGTGACAAATTTACCCGCCACTCCGGCATTACGCTGCTGATGGAAGATCTGAACGACGGTTTACGCACGCCTGGCGCGATTATGCTCGGCGGCGGTAATCCGGCGCAGATCCCGGAAATGCAGGACTACTTCCAGACGCTACTGACCGACATGCTGGAAAGTGGCAAAGCGACTGATGCACTGTGCAATTACGACGGTCCACAGGGGAAAACGGAGCTACTCACACTGCTTGCCGGAATGCTGCGCGAGAAGTTGGGTTGGGATATCGAAGCACAGAATATTGCACTAACAAACGGCAGCCAGAGCGCGTTTTTCTACTTATTTAATCTGTTTGCCGGACGCCGTGCCGATGGTCGGGTCAAAAAAGTGCTGTTCCCGCTGGCACCGGAATACATTGGCTACGCTGACGCCGGACTGGAAGAAGATCTGTTTGTCTCTGCGCGTCCGAATATTGAACTGCTGCCGGAAGGCCAGTTTAAATACCACGTCGATTTTGAGCATCTGCATATTGGCGAAGAAACCGGGATGATTTGCGTCTCCCGGCCGACGAATCCAACAGGCAATGTGATTACTGACGAAGAGTTGCTGAAGCTTGACGCGCTGGCGAATCAACACGGCATTCCGCTGGTGATTGATAACGCTTATGGCGTCCCGTTCCCGGGTATCATCTTCAGTGAAGCGCGCCCGCTATGGAATCCGAATATCGTGCTGTGCATGAGTCTTTCCAAGCTGGGGCTGCCTGGCTCCCGCTGCGGCATTATCATCGCCAATGAAAAAATCATCACTGCCATCACCAATATGAACGGCATTATCAGCCTGGCACCTGGCGGTATTGGTCCGGCGATGATGTGTGAAATGATTAAGCGTAACGATCTGCTGCGCCTGTCTGAAACAGTCATCAAACCGTTTTACTACCAGCGTGTTCAGGAAACTATCGCCATCATTCGCCGCTATTTACCGGAAGATCGCTGCCTAATTCATAAACCAGAAGGAGCCATTTTCCTCTGGCTATGGTTTAAGGATTTGCCCATTACGACCGAGCAACTCTACCAGCGCCTGAAAGCACGCGGCGTGCTGATGGTGCCGGGGCACAACTTCTTCCCGGGACTGGACAAACCGTGGCCGCATACGCATCAATGTATGCGCATGAACTACGTACCAGAGCCGGAGAAAATTGAGGCGGGGGTGAAGATTCTGGCGGAAGAGATAGAAAGAGCCTGGGCTGAAAGTCACTAAAAATTGCCTGATGCGCTACGCTTATCAGGCCTACATGATTTCTGCAATATATTGAATTTGGAAGAATTTGTAGGCCGGATAAGGCGTTTACGCCGCATCTGGCATAAACAAAGCGCACTGTTCCGGCGTTGAGAAACGCCGGAAAACGTTTCAAACAGGCTGCTGCCGTAGCCGATGCCGCTGCACTTTCTCGACATCCATGCACTGCAACGCCTTTGTCGGGCAGGCTTCAACACAGGCCGGCCCCGTCTCCCGATGCCAGCACAGATCGCACTTAATCGCCCTCGCCTTTTTGCGCGAAGAAACGACCTCCATCGCACCAAACGGGCAAGCCAGCATACAGCTTTTACAGCCAATGCAACGTGTTTGTTCAACGAAAATATGCCCATGTTCGCGGCTTATCGCGTCAACAGGGCAGACATTCGCGCACGGTGCATCTTCACACTGATGACAGGCTACTGCCGTGGTCCAGCTGTGGTCTTTAATGACACGAATACGGGAAATAAACTCGTCTGGTGACAACGCAGCGCAATCCTGATTCTCCTGATGCGACACTGCGCAAGCCACTTCACAGGTACGGCAACCGATACATTTCGTCGCATCCGCAATAATAAACCGGTTCATGATCACTCCTTTGCACTAAAACAGCAGAGTGCCAGAGAGCGCGTCCCTACTGCTTTGATCCAACGAAGGAAATGTTAAAGTTTTGGCACTTGTCCAAAGCGTTATGTGATCGCGCCCTGGTCGTCCCTGACAGTAAATCCCAGTTCATTAGAAATAGCCTGCGCGGTTTCACGCAGTGGTTTCAGGAGATTTTTCTCCCCCACCTGTTTCAGACGTGATGTCGAAAGCGAAATCGACACGGCGTACGGCACCCGCCCATGAATATTAAACACCGGAACAGCAATACAGGAGACGCCGAGTTCGTTTTCTTCTCTGTCCATCGCCGCTCCGCTTTCACGAATGTGCGCCAGTTCGTCGAACATCGCGGGCAGCTCGGTAATGGTATTGCGGGTTAACGGCTGGATCTCATGCTGATGGTTTTCCCAGTATGACTTCACGTAGTCCGGGTGACCAAACGCCATGTAGATCTTGCCCATTGCGGAACAGTAGAGCGGCATATGCTGGCCAATATAGGCACGGGTTCGCAGCATCCCGGTTGTGGGTTCCAGCTTATAAATCAAAATAGCGTGATCGTCTTCGCGGCTGGAGAAGTTAATGGTTTCACCAGTGGCGATGTTCAGTGCCTCAAGATGCGGGGCGGCGATATGAATGATATTCAGCGAAGACAGCGCCTTCTGCCCGACGGCAATAAATTTGGTAGTCAGGCGGTAACTCCCTGCGGCGGGCGCGGTGGTCACATAGCCGCAGGACTGTAATCCCTGCAATAAGCGATGGACGGTACTCTTATTTAAACCAGCCAGCTCCGAAAGATGCGCCAACGGACAACCGTTTGGATAGTTGCTCAAAATCTCAATCAGCATCAACCCGCGAAACAGACTCTGGCTTCCGGCTGGACGCTCTTTTTCCTGCGCCATCTCGTTCTCTTTTTTTCCCATCACTTCTTTCCCCATTTTGTCGCGTCCTGATGGTAGCGCAAAGTGTGCCGTAGTTCACGATCTCGACAGATAATTTATAACCACTTGATTTTTATGTCTTTTGAAATTCATCAATCAGATTGCTTTGTTAAAAAGTGATCGATATATTTGAAATCAAGTTTCGCATATTGAAATTTTAAGCCAAAAAAGCGATCAAAAAAACAAGGAAGCCTGGGATGAAAGTGACATTTGAGCAGTTAAAAGCAGCCTTTAATCGGGTCTTAATTTCACGCGGCGTTGACAGCGAAACGGCTGACGCCTGTGCAGAGATGTTCGCCCGCACCACCGAATCCGGCGTTTATTCTCACGGCGTTAATCGTTTCCCTCGTTTCATTCAACAACTGGAAAACGGCGATATCATTCCTGATGCCCAACCCAAACGTATAACCAGCCTCGGCGCAATTGAACAGTGGGATGCCCAGCGTTCGATCGGCAACCTGACGGCGAAAAAGATGATGGATCGCGCCATTGAACTGGCTGCCGATCACGGTATTGGTCTGGTGGCACTTCGTAATGCCAACCACTGGATGCGCGGCGGCAGCTACGGCTGGCAGGCGGCGGAAAAAGGCTATATTGGCATTTGCTGGACCAACTCCATCGCCGTAATGCCGCCGTGGGGCGCAAAAGAGTGTCGCATTGGCACTAACCCGCTGATCGTCGCCATTCCTTCCACGCCGATCACCATGGTCGATATGTCGATGTCGATGTTCTCTTACGGCATGTTAGAAGTTAACCGCCTGGCGGGCCGTCAGCTCCCGGTCGATGGTGGCTTTGATGATGAGGGCAATTTGACCAAAGAACCTGGCGTTATCGAGAAGAATCGCCGCATTTTGCCGATGGGCTACTGGAAAGGTTCTGGCATGTCGATTGTGCTGGATATGATCGCTACTCTCCTTTCCGACGGCGCATCGGTTGCCGAAGTCACCCAGGACAACAGCGACGAATACGGCATTTCACAAATTTTTATTGCCATTGAAGTGGACAAGCTTATCGACGGTCCCACCCGCGATGCCAAGCTGCAACGTATCATGGATTACGTTACTACCGCTGAACGCGCTGACGAAAACCAGGCCATCCGCTTACCCGGCCACGAATTTACTACCCTGCTGGCCGAAAACCGCCGTAACGGTATTACCGTTGATGACAGCGTGTGGGCCAAAATCCAGGCGTTATAAGGAGATAAGTCATGATTTTTGGACATATCGCGCAGCCCAATCCGTGCCGTTTGCCCGCCGCCATTGAAAAGGCGCTCGATTTTCTGCGCGCTACCGATTTCAACGCCCTGGAGCCGGGCGTTGTCGAAATCGACGGCAAAAATATTTATGCGCAAATTATCGATTTAACCACACGCGAAGCGGTGGAAAACCGTCCGGAAGTGCATCGTCGGTATATCGATATTCAGTTTCTGGCGTGGGGTGAAGAGAAAATCGGCATTGCTATTGATACGGGAAATAATAAAGTCAGCGAATCACTATTAGAGCAGCGCGATATTATTTTTTATCATAACAGTGAACATGAATCATTTATAGAAATGATACCGGGCAGCTACGCAATTTTCTTTCCGCAGGATGTTCACCGACCAGGTTGTATTTTGCAAACAGCCTCTGAGATACGAAAAATTGTGGTTAAAGTCGCATTAACGGCGCTGAATTAATCGAATAATCGTCTACGCCAGAACGACTGGGTAATGTTATTGCTCTAACTATATTAATAATTTAGGTTGCTGCACATGCAACTTGAATTATGACAGACATAGCCTCAAGGAATAGCTATGAAAAAAATACTTGAAGCAATACTGGCGATTAATCTCGCCGTACTTTCCTGTATTGTGTTTATAAACATTATTTTAAGATATGGTTTTCAGACAAGCATTTTATCTGTAGATGAATTGTCACGTTATTTATTTGTCTGGTTAACATTTATTGGCGCGATTGTGGCTTTTATGGATAACGCCCACGTTCAGGTCACCTTTCTGGTGGAGAAACTCTCCCCCGCATGGCAACGACGAGTCGCTCTGGTTACCCATTCCTTAATCTTATTTATTTGTGGCGCACTGGCCTGGGGCGCAACGCTAAAAACAATTCAGGACTGGAGCGATTATTCACCGATCCTCGGTTTACCCATCGGCCTGATGTATGCCGCTTGTCTGCCCACCAGCCTCGTTATCGCATTCTTTGAACTGCGTCATTTATATCAACTCATCACGCGTAGCAATTCTCTAACGTCGCCACCGCAAGGAGCTTAATCATGGCTGTGCTGATTTTTCTGGGCTGTCTGTTGGGTGGTATTGCTATCGGTTTGCCTATTGCCTGGGCACTGTTGTTGTGCGGGGCGGCGTTAATGTTCTGGCTGGACATGTTTGATGTCCAGATCATGGCACAAACGCTGGTGAACGGAGCCGATAGCTTCTCCCTGCTGGCGATTCCGTTCTTTGTGCTGGCGGGTGAAATCATGAATGCGGGCGGCTTGTCAAAACGCATTGTTGACCTGCCGATGAAACTGGTGGGGCATAAACCAGGCGGGCTGGGCTACGTCGGCGTGCTGGCAGCTATGATTATGGCGAGCCTTTCTGGTTCTGCCGTTGCGGATACCGCCGCCGTTGCCGCTCTACTGGTGCCGATGATGCGCAGCGCCAACTACCCGGTCAACCGGGCGGCGGGGCTGATTGCCTCTGGCGGCATTATCGCGCCAATTATTCCCCCTTCCATTCCGTTTATTATCTTCGGCGTTTCCAGCGGATTATCCATCAGTAAGCTGTTTATGGCGGGCATTGCCCCTGGCATGATGATGGGCGCAACGCTGATGCTTACCTGGTGGTGGCAGGCCAGTCGCCTTAATTTACCCCGCCAGCAAAAAGCAACGATGCAGGAAATCTGGCACTCTTTTGTCTCCGGTATCTGGGCGCTGTTTCTTCCAGTCATCATTATTGGCGGGTTTCGCTCCGGTCTGTTTACCCCTACCGAAGCCGGGGCCGTTGCTGCTTTCTATGCGCTGTTTGTCGCCACAGTTATTTACCGTGAAATGACCTTCGCCACACTTTGGCATGTACTCATTGGCGCGGCGAAAACCACCTCAGTGGTTATGTTTCTGGTGGCCTCGGCACAAGTTTCCGCCTGGCTGATTACCATTGCTGAACTGCCGATGATGGTTTCTGATTTACTGCAACCGTTGGTCGATTCACCGCGTCTGCTGTTTATCGTCATTATGGTGGCTATCCTGATTGTCGGCATGGTCATGGATTTAACGCCGACGGTATTAATTCTTACCCCGGTATTAATGCCTTTAGTTAAAGAGGCAGGAATCGATCCGATTTATTTCGGTGTCATGTTTATCATTAACTGCTCAATCGGCTTAATTACACCGCCTATCGGTAATGTACTTAACGTTATTTCAGGGGTGGCAAAACTCAAATTCGATGATGCAGTCAGAGGCGTTTTCCCTTACGTCCTGGTTTTATATTCATTATTAGTCGTATTTGTTTTTATTCCCGATCTCATCATCCTCCCTTTGAAATGGATTAATTAAAAGGAAAATATTATGAAATTACGCTCTGTAACCTACGCATTATTCATTGCTGGCCTGGCTGCATTCAGCACATCTTCTCTGGCGGCGCAATCTTTACGTTTCGGTTATGAAACCTCACAAACCGACTCGCAACATATTGCGGCGAAAAAATTCAATGATTTATTGCAGGAGAGAACCAAAGGCGAGCTGAAATTAAAATTGTTTCCGGATAGCACCCTCGGTAACGCGCAGGCGATGATCAGCGGCGTACGTGGCGGCACCATCGATATGGAAATGTCCGGCTCGAATAACTTTGCCGGGTTATCACCAGTGATGAACTTGCTTGATGTCCCTTTCCTGTTCCGCGATACCGCTCACGCGCATAAAACGCTCGACGGCAAAGTCGGTGATGATCTGAAAGCCTCACTTGAAGGTAAAGGACTAAAAGTACTGGCCTACTGGGAAAACGGCTGGCGCGATGTCACCAACTCGCGCGCACCGGTTAAAACCCCCGCCGACCTGAAAGGGCTGAAAATTCGCACCAACAATAGCCCGATGAATATCGCCGCATTCAAAGTCTTTGGCGCTAACCCGATCCCGATGCCATTTGCCGAAGTCTATACCGGGCTGGAAACGCGCACTATCGACGCTCAGGAACACCCGATCAATGTCGTCTGGTCAGCAAAATTTTTCGAAGTGCAGAAGTACCTTTCTCTGACGCACCACGCCTATTCCCCGCTTCTGGTGGTGATCAACAAAGCGAAGTTTGATGGCTTAACCCCGGAGTTCCAGCAAGCGCTAATTTCATCTGCGCAGGAAGCGGGTAACTACCAGCGCAAACTGGTTGCCGAAGATCAGCAAAAAATCATCGACGGCATGAAAGAAGCGGGCGTGGAAGTCATCACCGATCTCGACCGCAAAGCCTTTAGCGACGCACTGGGTACTCAGGTCCGCGACATGTTTGTAAAAGATGTTCCGCAGGGTGCTGATCTACTGAAAGCCGTGGATGAGGTGCAATAAACCATGACGCAATACTGGCTGGGGTTAGATTGTGGCGGTAGCTGGCTGAAAGCCGGGCTGTATGACCGCGAAGGCCGGGAGGCAGGCGTGCAGCGCCTGCCGCTGTGCGCATTAAGCCCGCAGCCAGGTTGGGCAGAGCGCGATATGGCAGAACTGTGGCAATGCTGCATGGCTGTCATTCGCGAACTGCTTACCCATTCCGGCGTTAGCGGGGAACAAATTGTCGGTATCGGTATCTCCGCACAAGGAAAAGGCTTGTTTTTGCTGGATAAAAACAACAAGCCGCTCGGTAACGCCATTTTGTCCTCGGATCGCCGGGCGATGGAAATCGTTCGTCGCTGGCAGGAAGATGGCATCCCGGAAAAACTCTACCCGTTGACCCGACAAACCTTGTGGACCGGGCATCCGGTGTCGCTGTTACGCTGGCTGAAAGAGCACGAACCGGAACGCTACGCGCAAATTGGCTGCGTGATGATGACGCACGACTACCTGCGCTGGTGTTTAACCGGCGTCAAAGGCTGTGAAGAGAGCAATATTTCCGAGTCCAACCTCTACAACATGAGTCTTGGGGAATATGACCCGTGCCTCACCGACTGGCTGGGGATTGCTGAAATCAATCACGCCCTGCCGCCTGTTGTCGGATCTGCCGAAATCTGCGGGGAGATCACCGCTCAGACAGCCGTACTGACCGGTCTGAAAGCGGGTACGCCCGTTGTCGGCGGCCTGTTTGATGTGGTTTCCACCGCACTCTGCGCCGGGATCGAAGACGAATTTACCCTTAATGCGGTGATGGGCACCTGGGCGGTGACCAGCGGCATAACCCGCGGTTTACGTGACGGTGAAGCGCATCCGTATGTCTATGGTCGCTACGTTAACGATGGTGAATTTATCGTTCACGAAGCCAGCCCCACCTCTTCCGGCAACCTCGAATGGTTTACCGCACAGTGGGGAGAAATCTCGTTTGATGAGATCAATCAGGCCGTTGCCAGCTTGCCGAAGGCTGGGGGCGATCTCTTTTTCCTGCCGTTCCTGTACGGCAGCAACGCCGGACTCGAGATGACCAGTGGTTTCTACGGGATGCAGGCCATTCACACCCGCGCGCACCTGTTGCAGGCCATCTATGAAGGGGTGGTGTTCAGCCATATGACCCATCTCAACCGGATGCGCGAACGTTTTACTGATGTGCACACCCTGCGCGTCACTGGCGGCCCGGCGCATTCCGATGTCTGGATGCAAATGCTGGCGGACGTCAGCGGTCTGCGTATTGAGCTGCCGCAGGTGGAAGAAACCGGCTGCTTTGGTGCAGCACTTGCCGCCCGCGTCGGCACCGGGGTTTATCGCGATTTCAGCGAAGCCCAGCGTGATTTACAGCACCCGGTGCGCACCCTGCTGCCGGATATGACTGTCCATCAGCTTTACCAACAAAAATACCAACGCTATCAGCATCTCATTGCCGCACTTCAGGGCTTTCACGCCCGCATCAAGGAGCACATATTATGAGCCGACCACTTCTGCAACTGGCACTCGACCACTCATCACTTGAAGCCGCACAGCGCGACGTGACGCAGTTAAAAGACAGCGTCGATATTGTCGAAGCGGGCACCATTCTCTGTTTAAACGAAGGGCTTGGCGCGGTGAAAGCCTTGCGCGAACAGTGCCCTGACAAAATCATCGTTGCCGACTGGAAGGTCGCCGACGCTGGTGAAACGCTCGCGCAACAGGCATTTGGCGCAGGCGCTAACTGGATGACCATCATCTGCGCCGCACCGCTCGCGACGGTGGAAAAAGGCCACGCGATGGCGCAACGCTGCGGTGGTGAAATTCAGATCGAGCTGTTCGGTAACTGGACGCTGGACGACGCCCGCGACTGGCATCGTATTGGCGTGCGGCAGGCGATTTATCATCGCGGTCGTGATGCACAGGCCAGCGGGCAACAGTGGGGCGAAGCCGATCTGGCACGCATGAAGGCGCTTTCCGATATCGGCCTTGAGCTTTCCATTACCGGCGGGATTACCCCTGCTGACCTGCCGCTGTTTAAAGATATTCGCGTGAAAGCGTTTATTGCCGGGCGAGCACTGGCAGGCTCAGCAAATCCGGCGCAGGTGGCTGGCGATTTCCATGCGCAAATCGACGCTATCTGGGGAGGCAAGCGTGCGTAATCATCCGTTAGGGATTTATGAAAAGGCGCTGGCGAAAGATCTCTCCTGGCCGGAGCGGCTGGTGCTGGCAAAAAGCTGCGGTTTTGATTTTGTCGAAATGTCGGTGGATGAAACCGACGAACGGCTTTCACGTCTTGACTGGAGCACCGCACAAAGGACTTCGCTGGTTGCCGCGATGATCGAAACGGGTGTTGGGATCCCGTCGATGTGCCTGTCCGCACATCGTCGCTTTCCTTTTGGTAGCCGTGACGACGCGGTACGCCAGCGAGCACGGGAGATCATGAGCAAAGCGATTCGTCTGGCACGCGATCTCGGCATACGCACCATCCAGCTGGCGGGCTACGACGTCTATTACGAAGACCACGATGAAGGCACCCGGCAACGTTTTGCTGAAGGGCTGGCGTGGGCGGTCGAACAGGCGGCGGCATCACAAGTCATGCTAGCGGTGGAGATTATGGACACCGCGTTTATGAACTCCATCAGTAAATGGAAAAAGTGGGACGAGATGCTCGCCTCGCCGTGGTTCACCGTCTACCCGGACGTTGGCAACCTCAGCGCCTGGGGCAATGATGTTCCCGCCGAACTGAAACTGGGCATTGACCGTATCGCCGCGATCCACCTGAAAGACACCCAGCCAGTTACCGAGCAAAGTCCCGGACAGTTCCGCGACGTGCCGTTTGGCGAAGGCTGCGTCGATTTCGTTGGCATCTTCAAAACGCTGCATAAACTGAACTATCGCGGTTCTTTCCTGATTGAGATGTGGACCGAAAAAGCCAAAGAGCCGGTGCTGGAGATTATTCAGGCGCGGCGTTGGATTGAAGCGCGTATGCAGGAGGCTGGATTTATATGTTAGAGCAACTGAAAGCCGACGTGCTGGCGGCGAATCTGGCGCTTCCCGCTCACCATCTGGTGACGTTCACCTGGGGCAATGTCAGCGCGGTAGACGAAACGCGGCAATGGATGGTAATCAAACCTTCCGGCGTCGAGTATGACGTGATGACCGCCGACGATATGGTGGTGGTTGAGATAGCCAGCGGCAAGGTGGTGGAAGGTAGCAAAAAGCCCTCGTCCGACACGCCAACGCATCTGGCGCTTTACCGTCGCTACGCCGAAATCGGTGGCATTGTGCATACCCACTCACGCCACGCCACCATCTGGTCGCAGGCCGGGCTGGATCTCCCCGCCTGGGGCACCACGCACGCTGATTATTTCTATGGTGCCATCCCCTGCACGCGACAGATGACCGCAGAGGAGATTAACGGCGAATATGAATATCAGACCGGCGAAGTGATCATTGAAACCTTCGAAGAACGTGGCAGGAGTCCGGCACAAATCCCGGCGGTGCTGGTGCATTCTCATGGCCCGTTCGCATGGGGTAAAAACGCCGCCGATGCCGTGCATAACGCCGTAGTACTCGAAGAATGCGCCTATATGGGCCTATTCTCGCGCCAGCTTGCGCCGCAGCTCCCTGCGATGCAAAACGAACTGCTGGATAAGCACTACCTGCGTAAGCATGGGGCCAATGCCTATTACGGGCAGTAATCCCTCACGCCGGGGCTTCATCGCCCCGGCACTACGAATTGATATGTTCCTTGCTGTAACGCCGCTTCCACGCTGCTGGCGTTAAACCGGTGTGCTTGCGAAAAATCTGCCGGAAATAGCCAACGTCATTAAACCGTATTGCATGGAGCAGGCCGACAACGTCGAGTCACTGCATAACCTGTTGCTGCCCGCCGATGCGCCATTTACGACATTTGAAGGCAAGGGATTGTTCAGCCATAAGATCCTGATTCAGACGCCAGGTTCCCGGTATGAACAGAGCAATCCAGAGCAACAACCTTTGTGGCATTACGACGGAGCACCAGCCGCACCGACATCCACCGGTGAATTAAAAACGCCAGCTCACGCCGGTGATAAAGGTAAAACTCTCATTACGATCAATCATCGGGCTGTTGGTAATCTCTTCCGGCAGCTCGCTGTATCCTGCGCTCGCCATCAATACGACGTGCTCTCCTATCGGGTATTTTGCCGTCAGGCTGACATAGGGCACCCAGGCATCCTGCGCGGAATAACTTGCCAGACCGCTACGACGGGACTCACTCTCTGAAATGCCATAGTAATAGTCACTGAAATTCTCGTCATAATAGAGAACGCCCAGCGCAGGTGTCAGCGACAGGCGACCTATCTGCATTTTGTGGAATACCGATAGCTCCCCCACCCAGCCGTTGCTGTTATCCAGAACGTCCGCAGCCGCAGAGGCTTTCACGGTTCCCCAACGCTCGTGGTGATACCAGGCAACCCCCGCCATAGCCGTACTATCACGCTTATCAAGCTGTTGCATGGCATAATCGTCATTATCGGCAGGGTCAAATTCCAGCGGCATCCAGGATGCGGTCAGGCTAAGTTCATTTTTTTCACTTTGCGACAGAATAAAACCTAATGTGGTCTGACGAACATAAAAAGAATCACCTTCATAACTAATCAGCGGAATTGCCTTTGTATTTTCATTATAACCGCGATAAGGCGATTCATTATAAGCTGCACCAGCACCAATGGATAATTCAGAAGCAGTTGCGCTTGCCATAAAAGGCAACGCAAATAACGCCACAATATTGCGGTTAATTAACATGTTCGGTATTCCATTTTAAAATAAGATAAAAAAGAGTCGGCATAGTAATGCTTACAATTTCTCCGGTGCAAGATTCATATTTATATAGTAATATATAAAATTATATATAATTGGGCTGTTGCGATGACAAAATTACAACTTAAGTACCGGGAGTTAAAAATTATCTCGGTAATCGCTGCCAGTGAAAATATCAGCCATGCCGCGACTGTACTTGGCATCGCACAGGCCAACGTCAGCAAATATCTTGCTGATTTTGAATCAAAAGTGGGTTTAAAAGTCTTTGACCGAACCACCCGGCAGCTGATGCTCACACCTTTTGGCACCGCGCTGTTACCGTACATCAACGACATGCTGGATAGAAACGAGCAACTTAATAATTTTATTGCAGATTATAAGCATGAGAAACGTGGTCGGGTCACTATCTACGCCCCAACCGGCATAATTACCTATTTATCCAAACATGTAATCGATAAAATTAAAGATATCGGTGATATCACCTTATCGCTAAAAACCTGCAATCTTGAGCGTAATGCCTTTTATGAAGGCGTCGAATTTCCTGATGATTGTGATGTTTTAATCAGCTACGCTCCACCAAAAGATGAATCGCTGGTTGCCAGTTTTATTACCCAATATGCCGTAACCGCTTATGCCAGCCAGCGCTATCTTGAGAAACATCCCATTAGCCGTCCTGACGAACTCGAACATCACTCCTGTATTTTGATCGACTCGATGATGATTGATGACGCGAATATCTGGCGCTTCAACGTCGCCGGGAGTAAAGAGGTGCGAGATTATCGCGTGAAGGGAAATTACGTTTGCGACAACACGCAATCTGCGCTGGAGCTGGCACGAAATCACCTGGGGATTGTGTTTGCGCCAGACAAAAGTGTGCAGAGCGACCTGCAAGACGGCACGCTGGTGCCCTGCTTTCAGCAACCCTATGAATGGTGGCTGGATCTGGTGGCTATCTTCCGTAAACGGGAATACCAGCCCTGGCGGGTCCAGTATGTGCTGGATGAAATGCTGCGTGAAATTCGCCACCAGCTTGCTCAGTCGCAGCAACTGCGGCCTGAACAAGCGGCGGAAAGCGAAGATTAATGATCGAGATAAAGGTAATGCACCCAGCTGGTCATGCGTAATAGCACTTTGCGCATCACCGAGACATGGCTGAAATGATCAGAGTAAACCGCCACCTGGGCGTAAATACCGTCTGGTAAAGCGCTCAAATCAGTGTGCTCATCCAGTTCAATGGTCGCGATAACGCCATCTGAACCCGGCGCTGTGTTTAACGTCTGTAAGGTGCCGGTCGACTGATAAGCTCCGCCGGGAACGGCTGGACTAATGGCTGCCAGCTTACCGCTGAATACCTTACCTGGCAGAGCATTAAACACCACTTCCGCATCGTCGCCAGGAGCCAGTCGCAGCAAGGAGTTCTGACGGAACTGCGCCACGATTTGTCGTTTCTGATCGGGTATAAACACCATCACCGGACGTAGCGGCAGCGACGCGGCATAGGTACCCGGACGAATCAGTACCTGGGTCACATAACCATCGCTCGGCGCACGCACTATCGTCTGCTCAAGGTTATATTTTGCTTCCGCGAGCTGTGCTTTCAGGCTGGCGATTTGAGAATGTTCACCCAACACCAGGCTATCCAGCTGGCTCTGGATCTGTTTTTGTTCCGCCGCCGATGACTTCACGGAGGCTTCCTGCGCCAGATAATTTTGCCGCGCCACATCGATATCGCGTTCTGAAAACGGGTTTACTTTCGCCTGGCTGCCGCGTGCGTAACGCTGATACTCTTTAGCGAATTTATCCCGCGTGGCCTTTGCCTGCTGAGTATTCGCCGCCATCTCATCTAACTCTGCGCCCAACGCCCGCTGTTTATGTTCTGCGGTAACGATATCCGCCATCAGCCGATCCACCCGCGCCTGATAACGCGTCGGGTCCAGTCGAAAAAGCACCTCGCCTTTTTTAATCAGCGTATTTTTCTTGTCCGTCACTTCGATCACCACGCCTGTCACCTGCGGGACAACTGGAATAGAAATAACCGCTTTTTGCGCTTTAAAGGTATACGGATGGTTATAGTTCATTAACAGAATTAAACCGCTGACAATAAATATGCCACCCAGGGCCGCGGTGGGAATGGTCCATTTATTTACAGGAATTTTGAAGATCTTAAACATTGCCCATGCGAAAGCCACATAGGTTAAAATAATCAGTAAATCCATAAGTATTACTCGGCAGAAGAGGATTTGATGTCGGCGAGCTGTTTCTCCAGCCCGGCAATACGCTGTTGTAGTTGCACAACGGAGGAGTCATGGTTTTGCATTCCCCATCCCCGCTCCGGGCGGTAAAGCGTGGCCCAAATCCACAAAAATGGCCAGATAACATGTAACGTAAAAAGACTCACCCAACCAGCAACATGAATGGCGTCGGCATGAGGATGATTACGTTTTTTAGCAATCAGGTAGGGAATATCATGTAAAATAATAATCCCATAGAATATCACCAGAAATACAAAAATAAGCACTCCCAGTGCAAAATAGTCCAGGAACATATTTCCCTCAAAGAATATAAAAAAGAACAATTAACGCATATTATGAAATGCCATGATGCAGTGCAATTTCCTTATTTATATAACGACATATTGTTTTTTATATACTTTCTTAAATGTGCTGTCTGGTTTTTCAACAGGACGAGGTTTATCATATTGAAATAGTGGAACTATTGGCCAAACTAATGAATAACTCCAGTAAAACATCCACAGTACAGATTAAGCGTATTAAACCTTCAATTATCTACCGTTTATTGCTGATTGGCCTCGGATCACCAATGGTGATTTACGGCCTGGTTCGCCCGCTCACCATCGAAACGCGAGATTAAACTCCTGACAAAACACGCCCCAGAAACGCACTTCTGTTGGCGTAGTCTGGGTTATTGCGCACGTAGGTTTAAAACGTAAATTGTAACAACGTGCGCTTTGTTTATGCCGGATGCGGCGTGTACGCCTTATCCGGCCTACGGTCAGGTTCCCGTAGGCATGATAAGACGCGTAAGCGTCGCATCAGGCAATGAATACCCAATGCGACCAGCTTCTTATATCAGAACAGCCCCAACGGTTTATCCGAGTAGCTCACCAGCAGGCACTTGGTTTGCTGGTAATGCTCCAGCATCATCTTGTGGGTTTCGCGACCGATACCTGATTGTTTGTAGCCACCAAACGCCGCATGTGCCGGGTAAGCGTGATAACAGTTGGTCCACACGCGCCCAGCCTGTATGCCGCGCCCCATCTTATAGGCCAGATTACCGTTGCGGCTCCAGACGCCCGCGCCCAGGCCATATTGCGTATCGTTCGCCAGCTCCAGCGCTTCTTCCATCGTTTTGAAGGTGGTCACCGCCAGCACCGGACCAAAAATCTCCTCCTGGAACACCCGCATATTGTTCTGACCAAACAGAATCGTCGGTTCGAGGTAGTAGCCGTCTTTCAGTTCACCTTCCAGCAGCTTGCGCCGCCCGCCTGTGAGCACGTCAGCGCCCTCTTTTTTACCGATATCAATGTAGTTGAGGATGGTTTCCAGTTGCCCGTGAGAAACCTGCGCGCCCATTTGCGTCACGCTGTCGAGTGGGTTACCGCTGCGAATGCTTTCGACACGGCGGATGGCGCGTTCCATAAAGCGTTCGTAGATAGACTCCTGCACTAAAGCACGACTCGGACAGGTGCAAACTTCGCCCTGGTTAAAGGCAAACAGTGCAAAGCCTTCCAGCGCTTTATCGAAAAAGGCATCTTCTTCATCCATCACATCAGCAAAGAAGATATTTGGCGATTTGCCGCCCAGCTCCAGCGTCACCGGAATAATGTTTTGCGTGGCGTATTGCATAATTTGTTGGCCCACTTCCGTTGAGCCGGTAAACGCCACTTTGGCGATGCGTTTCGAGGTCGCCAGATATTCGCCAATTTCCCCACCTGCGCCGTTGACCACGTTCACCACGCCCGGCGGCAGTAAATCACCGACGATTTCCATTAGCAGCAGTACAGAAAGCGGGGTAAGACGTGCGGGTTTCAGCACCACACAGTTGCCCGCCGCCAGCGCGGGAGCCATTTTCCAGCTCGCCATCAGCAGCGGGAAGTTCCACGGGATAATCTGCCCCACCACGCCTAACGGTTCATGGAAATGATAGGCCACGGTTTCGCTATCAACTTCACTGATCCCGCCTTCCTGCGCCCGAATACACGAGGCGAAATAGCGGAAATGGTCAATCGCCAGCGGTACATCAGCAGCACTGGTTTCGCGAATGGGTTTGCCGTTATCCCAGGTTTCAGCTGTCGCTAACAGCTCGAGGTTTTGTTCCATTCGATCGGCAATCTTAAACAGAATCGCCGCGCGATCCTGCACCGAGGTGTGCGCCCATTTATCTTTCACTTTGTGCGCAGCATCCAGCGCCAGATCGATGTCTCGTTTGCCCGAAGACGCCACTTCGCACAGCAGCTGCCCGGTCACCGGCGTCAGGTTCTGGTAATACTCACCATCGGCAGGGGCTACCCATTCGCCGCCAATAAAGTTGTCATAGCGGGCTTTTAACTTGAGGGGGAAACCATACTCGCCGGGCTTAATCTGTGCTGAAGGGGGATTATTGGTCATGATCGTCTCCTTGCGGTGTGAGGTATAACAAGGGTAGACGTGACTGGCGAAATCTTCGCCAGTCGGTAACAGCTTTACGACAGCTATCACGAATTTACGGGCAAGGGTTACAGAGATAGTTGAAAAAGCGGCTGACAATTTGCCAGCCGTTGTGGAAATGATGATTACATCGCTGCGCGATAAATCGCCACAATTTCTTCGTGAGTTGCCTGGATCGGGTTAGTAAAACCACAGGCATCTTTCAGGGCATTAGTCGCCAGAACCGCGAAATCTTCTTCTTTCACGTTCAGGTCGCGTAGGCCTGCCGGGATATCCACTTTCTTCGCCAGTTCACGGATGGCGTTAATGCAGGCTTCAGCACCTTCCGCATCGTTTTTACCTGTCACGTTCACGCCCATTGCAGCGGCACAGTCACGCAGACGTGCGGCGGCGACTTTGCTGTTGAATACCTGAACATGCGGCAGCAAAACGGCGTTACATACACCGTGTGGCAGGTTGTAGAAACCGCCCAGCTGGTGCGCCATCGCATGAACATAACCCAGAGAAGCATTATTGAACGCCATACCAGCAAGGAACTGGGCATAAGCCATTGCTTCACGCGCTTTCGCATTACTGCCATCTTCAACGGCTAACGGCAGGTTTTCGGCAATCATGGTCACGGCTTTCAGTGCACAAGCGTCAGTGATCGGCGTGGCGGCAATAGAAACATACGCTTCGATAGCGTGCGTTAAGGCATCCATACCCGTTGCGGCGGTCAGTGACTTCGGCATACCAATCATCAGAGAGGAGTCATTGACAGAAAGCAGCGGAGTGACATGTTTATCAACAATCGCCATTTTGATATGACGCGCTTCGTCAGTGATGATGCAGAAACGGGTCATTTCAGAGGCCGTACCCGCAGTGGTGTTGATGGCGATCATCGGCAGCTGCGGTTTTGCAGAGCGGTCAACGCCTTCGTAATCGCGAATATCGCCGCCATTGGCTGCCACCAGCGCAATACCTTTTGCGCAGTCGTGTGGAGAACCACCGCCTAAGGAGATCACGCTATCGCAATTATTCTCTTTAAGTAATTTCAAACCTGCGGCGACGTTTTCCGTGGTGGGGTTAGGTTGGGTGCCATCATAAATAACGCTAAAAATATTGCGTTCTTCCAGTGCTTTTTGCACATCGCCCGCCATACCTAATTTCGTTAACATACTGTCAGTGACAATTAAGGTACGGGTAAATCCATAATCTGCCATCATATTCATTGCATCAGTCAATGAATCAGCGCCGATGACATTCACAGAAGGAATAAAGAAAGTTGAAGATGCCATAACACACTCCTGAAAGTGTAAAAAAGGGTGGGCAGCTTACTGAGGATTTTCATTCGAAAACATGATCATTATTATTAATTATCAAAATTAATCTAATAAAAAGCACATTGTATTCATTAAACAATGTGCTTTTTTTAAAATCATAAGAAATTTGTATTAATTTATTTTAAAAATTAATTAATCATTTCCTTATTTTTCCGGAAATAATAATGCGTCGCGCAATAAATGATCATTTCCACGACGACGCGTAAAGCCAATGCGGTCAAAATATTCCAGAATCTGAATTGCCAGCTTTCGGCCTACGCCTAAGCGATCGCGGAAATCCGCCGCGCAGGTTGAACCACACTCCTGATCGAGATCGCGGATCATATTGGCAAATTCGACAATCCGATCGTTACGGTAATAACGATCTTTGACGATCGCGGTAATTATTCCTTGCTGCGCCGCCTGGCGTAGCGTCAGGCGCATTGCCTGCTCGTCGGTACCCGTCTCTTTTGCCAGATCACGCACCCACCACGGCTCGTCACCAAACAGCGGCTCTGCTTTTTGCCAGATGGCCTGCTGCTCTTCGCTGAAGCCCGCTTTGTGATCCGGCAGATGCAGCCAACCGTGATGACTGAGGATGTCGCCGCTTTCGCGCATCTTTTCAATCAGCAACAGTACTAGCGCTTCATCTTCCATTGGCAACGCCATACGTCGCAGACGTTCGCGCCCAGGCCCAGGTTCATCGCGATGTTGCTCATGATAAGTCGCTAATGTGTCGAGAATTTTCCGTTGCCAGCGAGCGGCAACCGGCGCATTCAACAAGCTATAACCAGCCTGAATATAGCCAGGCTGTTGCAGCAATTCGCGCATCCCTTCGCCGTTGAGCTGGCGCGCCCAGGCGAAATCCGCAAGGTTAACCGCGCCGCGTTCCAGATGAACAGATAACGCATCGGCATCGCTCTGCGCCCGTGCAAGAGACGCCAGCCATTGCAGATATTCCGGCTTACGTTTACCGCGACGCGGCGGGTTAAGCATCACCACACGCGCCCCCGCCAGCGTGTTGCGGGCCGAGATATCGCGCAGCACTAAGCGATCGTTATCCGCCAGCCACAGCGGCGTGTCGAACACCAGCTCGGCAAGGTTATCTTCCAGCAGCGAAACGCGTCCCGTAACGTGGCTGGCGGCGTGGTGAATATGCAGCGGCTGCCACTGGGTCAGCGGCGTATGGGTTTGAAGCTCGACAATCACCCGTGTGAACGGCTCTGGCGGCGCATCGGCAAGCAGCCAGTCGCCACGGTTAATCTGCTCTTTTTCCGCATCACCCGCGATGTTAAGCGCGATACGCTGCCCGGCATGGGCGGTTTCTGTTGGCTGGTTTTGCGCATGCAGCGCACGTACACGCATCGGTTTATTTACACCAGTCAGCCAGAGTGAATCGCCTACCTTCACTTCCCCGCTTAACGCCGTACCGGTGACGACCAGCCCGGCACCTTTTACGGTAAATGCGCGGTCGATCGCGAGGCGGAAACTATGTTGGCTGGCGTGTTCACGTCCTGGTAACTGAAGCAGATGCTCGCGCAGGGCATCAATTCCCCGACCTTCGGTTGCTGCGGTGATAAACAGTTTTGCCTCAGCAAAACCGTATTCCCGCAGCACCTCCTTTACCTGGCGTTCAACCTCATCAACACGCGCTTCGTCCACGCGATCGGCCTTGGTCAGCGCCACTGTCAGCATCGGGTTACCGGTCAGCTGCAAAATCGCCAGATGCTCACGGGTCTGCGCCATCACGCCGTCATCGCACGCCACCACCAACAGCGCGTGATCGATACCACCAACGCCCGCCAGCATGTTGGAAAGAAACTTTTCATGACCGGGTACGTCGATAAAACCAGGCACGCGACCATCCGGCTGCGGCCAGTAGGCATAGCCGAGATCGATGGTCATGCCGCGCTTTTTTTCTTCCGGCAGACGGTCAGCATTTACGCCAGTAATCGCCTGCAATAAGGTTGTTTTGCCGTGGTCAACGTGTCCGGCAGTCGCAATAATCATTTCAACAACATCTCCAAAAACCGTTGCTCATCTTCAAGGCAGCGTAAATCCAGCCACAATCGTCCGTCATAAATACGACCAATCACCGGCACTGGCAATTCACGCCAGCGGGCGGCTAATGACTCAAGGTGGCTACCGCGTCCATCATGGGGTGTAAACGTTAATGCCGCGCTCGGCAGGCGATCAACCGGCAGCGAACCACTGCCAATCTGCGAAAGACATGGCATAACCTGTACCGCAAACTCCGCGCCGTAATGTGCGGCAAGGGGGGCCTGTAAACGTTGTGCCTGGATTTGAATGACCTCTGCGCTGCGGGTAAGCAGGCGCAGGGTCGGTAATTTTTCACTCAGAGCTTCAGGGTGTAAATAAAGACGCAACGTGGCTTCCAGCGCCGCGAGGGTCATTTTATCCGCGCGTAATGCACGCTTCAGCGGGTGGCTTTGCAGGCGGGCGATCATCTCTTTTTTACCAACAATAATTCCTGCCTGCGGCCCGCCTAACAACTTGTCGCCGGAGAAACTCACCAGACTGACGCCCGCCGCAATCAACTCCTGCGGCATTGGCTCTTTCGGCAAACCGTACTGGCTAAGATCGACCAGCGAGCCACTGCCTAAATCAGTCACTACGGGAACATCCAGCTCTTTGCCGAGCGCCACCAGTTCCGCTTCATCTATCGCTTTGGTGAACCCCTGAATGCTGTAGTTACTGGTATGTACTTTCATCAACAGTGCGGTATTTTCATTCACCGCCTGACGATAATCATTCGCGTGCGTGCGGTTGGTGGTCCCTACTTCGTGTAGGGTGCAACCTGCCTGACGCATAACATCGGGAATACGAAACGCGCCGCCAATCTCCACCAATTCGCCGCGAGATACTACCACCTCTTTCCCGCTGGCAGTGGCCGCCAACATCAATAACACCGCCGCCGCATTGTTATTGACGATACAGGCATCTTCCGCCCCCGTAATACGGCACAGCAGTTGCGCCAGCGCCCGATCGCGATGTCCGCGTCCGGCGTCGTCCAGATCGTACTCGAGGGTCACTGGCGAACGCATAGCCTGCGCAACGGCTTCCACCGCGGCTTCCGCCTGTAAAGCTCGCCCAAGGTTGGTATGCAGCACGGTTCCCGTCAGGTTGATCACCGGACGCAGCGCGCTCTGCGCTTCTTTCGTCAACCGGGCATCGACTTCTTGCGCCCAGTTTTCACACCACGCAGGCAGCGTCTGGCTGCCACGAATCACTTCTCGCGCTTCGTCGAGCATCTGACGCAACAATTCCACCACGCGGGTGTGACCATAAGTATCACGCAAAGAAAGGAAGGAGCTATCGCGCAATAAGCGATCAATAGCCGGAAGTTGACTATAGAGGGAACGCGTTTCGGTTGTCATAGGAAACCTGGCTGATCAAGGCCCTCTCACACGGAGAAGGGCGTTTAACATAACCACGGATTGTAACGTGAGATGGGTCAGGAGGACATATCGCGCATCAAGCCTTTGGCGGTTCGGTGCGAGCAAAACTTTCGCGGCTAAACAGGTTTTCGACCAGTTTGACTAAGTGTGGGCGGTCGACACACCAACCTGGCGCAACGCGGCGGAAATTGAGATATCCGACGGCACAGGCAATGGCGATAGTCGCCAGATTGACCGTATCGGTTTTGAGTGTGCCATCGACCAGATATCCTTCCAGCACATCCAGACTGCGGTTGATTTTCTCCCGCTGGCGTAACAATTCATCTTCAGACTGCTGCGCCGCTGGACGCGCCTGTTCACGCACCGATACCAGCCCGGCATCCATAATGCCATCCGCCAGTGCCTCAATTTTGCGCACCCGCAACGACTCCAGCGGATCGCGCGGCAACATCGCCGGAGCGACATTCATTAATTCAATATATTCAGCGATGATCGGCGAATCAAACCAACATTCGCCCTCTTCGGTCACCAGCACCGGCACTTTTCCTAACGGGTTAAATTGCGCCACGCCGTTGTCCGCGTTATAGGGCAGTTCATTAATAAATTCGAAAGTTATGCCCTTTTCTAACAACAGAATAGAAAGTTTGCGTACAAACGGGCTGGTGTAGCTACCGACGAGTTTCATGCCGAGTCCTTTGTGCGAGGAAAAATATCAGTATGGCCTGGTGATGGGAAAAAGGGCAGAAAATGTTGATGGTTTGTTACTTCCAAATAAATCACATATTTATCATGGTGATATAAATATTTTCCTAATTGTTTCTATCTGATGGATATCTCACTTAAGGCTTTCTTATAAATCTGTAGGGTTTTGCCTGGAAGCAGACAAATAACCCGATAAAACAAGGATGAGCAGATGAGCGGAAAACCGGCAGCGCGTCAGGGCGACATGACGCAGTATGGCGGTAGCATTGTTCAGGGTTCAGCCGGGGTGCGCATTGGTGCCCCCACCGGCGTGGCCTGTTCGGTGTGCCCCGGCGGAGTGACGTCCGGCCATCCGGTCAATCCCCTGCTCGGTGCAAAGGTCCTTCCCGGTGAAACCGACATCGCCCTGCCCGGCCCGCTGCCGTTCATCCTCTCCCGCACCTACAGCAGTTACCGGACAAAAACGCCCGCGCCGGTGGGGAGCCTCGGCCCCGGCTGGAAAATGCCTGCGGATATCCGCTTACAGCTGCGCGATAACACACTGATACTCAGTGATAACGGCGGCAGAAGCCTGTATTTTGAGCACCTGTTTCCCGGTGAGGACGGTTACAGCCGCAGCGAGTCACTGTGGCTGGTGCGCGGCGGCGTGGCGAAACTGGATGAAGGTCACCGGCTGGCCGCACTCTGGCAGGCGCTGCCGGAAGAACTCCGCTTAAGTCCGCATCGTTATCTGGCGACAAACAGTCCGCAGGGGCCGTGGTGGCTGCTCGGCTGGTGTGAGCGGGTGCCGGAAGCGGATGAGGTGCTGCCTGCGCCGCTGCCGCCGTACCGGGTACTGACCGGGCTGGTGGACCGCTTCGGGCGCACACAGACGTTCCACCGCGAAGCCGCCGGTGAATTCAGCGGCGAAATCACCGGCGTGACGGATGGTGCCGGGCGTCACTTCCGGCTGGTACTGACCACGCAGGCGCAGCGGGCAGAAGAAGCCCGGCAGCAGGCCATTTCCGGCGGGACGGAACCGTCCGCTTTTCCTGATACCCTGCCGGGTTACACCGAATATGGCCGGGACAACGGCATCCGTCTGTCTGCCGTGTGGCTGACGCACGACCCGGAATACCCGGAGAATTTACCTGCCGCGCCGCTGGTGCGCTATGGCTGGACGCCACGCGGCGAACTGGCGGTGGTGTATGACCGTAGTGGCAAACAGGTGCGCAGCTTTACTTACGATGATAAATACCGGGGCCGGATGGTGGCGCACCGTCACACGGGCCGGCCGGAAATCCGTTACCGTTACGACAGCGACGGGCGGGTGACAGAACAGCTTAACCCGGCAGGCTTAAGCTACACGTATCAGTATGAGAAAGACCACATCACCATCACCGACAGCCTGGACCGCCGTGAAGTGCTGCACACGCAGGGCGAAGCCGGGCTGAAGCGGGTGGTGAAAAAGGAACACGCGGACGGCAGCGTCACGCAGAGTCAGTTTGACGCCGTGGGCAGGCTCAGGACACAGACGGATGCCGCAGGCCGGACAACAGAATACAGCCCGGATGTGGTGACGGGCCTCATCACGCGCATCACCACGCCGGATGGCAGGGCATCGGCGTTTTACTATAACCACCACAGCCAGTTAACGTCAGCCACCGGGCCTGACGGGCTGGAAATACGCCGGGAATATGATGAATTGGGCCGTCTGATTCAGGAAACTGCCCCTGACGGCGATATCACCCGCTACCGTTATGATAATCCACACAGTGACTTACCCTGCGCAACGGACGATGCCACCGGCAGCCGGAAAACCATGACGTGGAGCCGTTACGGTCAGTTGCTGAGCTTCACCGACTGTTCCGGTTATGTAACCCGTTATGACCATGACCGCTTCGGGCAGATGACGGCGGTGCACCGCGAGGAAGGGCTGAGTCAGTACCGCGCATACGACAGCCGTGGACAGTTAATTGCCGTGAAAGACACGCAGGGCCATGAAACGCGGTATGAATACAACATCGCCGGTGACCTGACCGCCGTCATTGCCCCGGACGGCAGCAGAAACGGGACACAGTACGATGCGTGGGGAAAGGCCGTCCGTACCACGCAGGGCGGGCTGACCCGTAGTATGGAATACGATGCTGCCGGACGGGTCATCCGCCTGACCAGTGAAAACGGCAGCCACACCACCTTCCGTTACGATGTACTCGACCGGCTGATACAGGAAACCGGCTTTGACGGCCGCACACAGCGTTATCACCACGACCTGACCGGCAAACTTATCCGCAGCGAGGATGAGGGGCTGGTCACCCACTGGCACTATGACGAAGCAGACCGCCTCACGCACCGCACCGTGAAGGGTGAAACCGCAGAGCGGTGGCGGTACGACGAACGCGGCTGGCTGACAGACATCAGCCATATCAGCGAAGGGCACCGGGTGACGGTGCATTACGGGTATGATGAGAAAGGCCGGCTGACCGGTGAGCGTCAGACGGTGCATCACCCGCAGACGGAAGCACTGCTCTGGCAGCATGAGACCAGACATGCGTACAACGCGCAGGGGCTGGCGAACCGCTGTATACCGGACAGCCTGCCCGCCGTGGAATGGCTGACCTACGGCAGCGGTTACCTGGCAGGCATGAAACTCGGCGACACACCGCTGGTGGAGTACACCCGCGACCGCCTGCACCGGGAAACGCTGCGCAGCTTCGGCCGTTATGAACTCACCACCGCTTATACCCCTGCCGGGCAGTTACAGAGCCAGCACCTGAACAGCCTGCTGTCTGACCGCGATTACACCTGGAACGACAACGGCGAACTCATCCGCATCAGCAGCCCGCGCCAGACCCGGAGTTACAGCTACAGCACCACCGGCAGGCTGACCGGCGTTCACACCACCGCAGCGAATCTGGATATCCGCATCCCGTATGCCACAGACCCGGCAGGTAACCGCCTGCCCGACCCGGAGCTGCACCCGGACAGCACCCTCAGCATGTGGCCGGATAACCGTATCGCCCGTGACGCGCACTATCTTTACCGGTATGACCGTCACGGCAGGCTGACAGAGAAAACCGACCTCATCCCGGAAGGGGTTATCCGCACGGATGATGAGCGGACTCACCGGTACCATTACGACAGTCAGCACCGGCTGGTGCACTACACGCGGACACAATATGCAGAGCCGCTGGTCGAAAGTCGCTATCTTTACGACCCGCTGGGCCGCAGGGTGGCAAAACGGGTGTAGCGGCGTGAACGGGACCTGACGGGCTGGATGTCGCTGTCACGGAAACCGCAAGTGACCTGGTACGGCTGGGACGGCGACCGGCTGACCACAATACAGAACGACAGGAGCCGCATCCAGACGATTTATCAGCCGGGGAGCTTCACACCACTCATCAGAGTTGAAACTGCCACCGGTGAACTGGCCAGAACGCAGCGCCGCAGCCTGGCGGATGCGCTTCAGCAGTCCGGCGGCGAAGACGGTGGCAGTGTGGTGTTCCCGCCGGTGCTGGTGCAGATGCTCGACCGGCTGGAAAGTGAAATCCTGGCTGACCGGGTGAGTGAGGAAAGCCGCCGCTGGCTGGCATCGTGCGGCCTGACCGTGGAGCAGATGCAAAACCAGATGGACCCGGTGTACACGCCGGCGCGAAAAATCCACCTGTACCACTGCGACCATCGCGGCCTGCCGCTGGCGCTCATCAGCACGGAAGGGGCAACAGCGTGGTGCGCAGAATATGATGAATGGGGCAACCTGCTGAATGAAGAGAACCCGCATCAGCTGCAGCAGCTTATCCGGCTGCCGGGGCAGCAGTATGATGAGGAGTCCGGCCTGTATTACAACCGCCACCGCTATTATGACCCGCTGCAGGGGCGATATATCACTCAGGATCCGATTGGACTGAAGGGGGGATGGAACCTGTATGGATATCAATTGAATCCGATATCAGACATCGACCCCCTGGGTTTATCTATGTGGGAGGATGCAAAATCGGGGGCATGTACTAATGGTCTTTGCGGCACACTATCCGCTATGATAGGTCCAGATAAATTTGATTCTATAGATAGCACCGCATATGACGCCTTAAATAAAATAAATAGCCAATCTATTTGCGAAGATAAAGAGTTCGCTGGTTTAATATGTAAGGATAATAGTGGCAGATATTTCTCAACAGCACCTAACCGAGGAGAAAGAAAAGGATCATATCCATTCAATAGCCCTTGCCCTAATGGTACTGAGAAAGTATCAGCTTATCATACTCATGGTGCAGATAGTCATGGAGAATATTGGGACGAAATATTTTCAGGTAAAGATGAGAAAATAGTTAAAAGTAAAGATAACAATATCAAGTCATTTTATTTAGGTACGCCCAGTGGTAATTTTAAAGCAATAGATAACCACGGGAAGGAAATAACAAACAGAAAAGGATTACCTAATGTCTGCAGAGTTCATGGTAATATGTAAAAAAATATTGTTTAGGAACTGTGTCATTGTATCTTTGTTTGTTTTTACATACAACACATGGGCGCAGTGTAATAATAATATTAAAATAATGCGCAAGTATGAAAGTGAAGGTAAATATACCGTTAGAAATTTGGTTAAAAATAAAGCTATAGCATTGGAATTAGCTGAGATATATGTTAAGAATCGTTATGGACAGGATGCCGCAGAAGAAGAAAAACCATACGAAATCACTGAGTTAACAACAAGTTGGGTTGTTGAAGGTACCATTCACTCAGACCAAATTGCTGGTGGGGTTTTTATTATAGAAATAGGCAAAAATGATGGGAGAATTCTGAATTTTGGCCACGGAAAATAAGTATGTAAGGATAATCAAACATCGTGTGCGCTGATGGCAGAGTAGGTGGAGGACTCCAGACAGTCAAACGATAGAAAAAGATAGCCTTTATGGAGGTTCCTGCAATGTCAAATACATACCAGAAAAGAAAGGCAAGTAAAGAGTATGGTTTATATAATCAATGTAAGAAACTAAATGATGATGAATTATTTCGCTTACTTGATGATCACAATTCCTTGAAAAGGATTTCATCTGCCAGAGTATTACAGTTAAGAGGTGGGCAAGACGCTGTTAGATTGGCAATTGAGTTCTGCTCTGATAAAAATTATATCCGTAGAGATATCGGAGCATTTATACTCGGGCAAATAAAAATTTGCAAAAAATGCGAAGATAATGTTTTTAATATTTTGAACAATATGGCATTGAATGATAAGAGCGCTTGCGTTCGAGCTACGGCAATCGAGTCAACGGCTCAGCGATGCAAGAAAAACCCAATTTATTCACCTAAAATAGTAGAACAATCTCAAATTACTGCTTTTGATAAATCGACTAATGTCAGACGTGCTACAGCATTTGCTATTTCTGTTATCAATGATAAAGCAACAATTCCACTATTGATTAATCTGTTAAAAGATCCAAATGGAGATGTCAGAAACTGGGCCGCATTTGCAATAAATATCAATAAATATGATAATAGTGATATTAGGGATTGTTTTGTGGAGATGCTTCAGGATAAAAATGAGGAAGTCCGTATTGAAGCAATAATCGGACTTTCCTACAGAAAAGATAAAAGGGTTTTATCTGTTTTATGCGATGAGTTAAAAAAAATACTGTTTATGATGATATCATTGAAGCTGCGGGTGAATTAGGTGATAAAACGCTACTTCCTGTTTTAGATACTATGTTGTACAAGTTTGATGACAATGAAATTATAACTTCCGCTATTGATAAGCTGAAGCGTTCATAGCGTGAGTTGCCTATGCACAGTGGGGGATTCCCGCCGGCACGGTGCAGATGCTCGACCGGCTGGAAAGTGAAATCCTGGCTGACCGGGTGAGTGAGGAAAGCCGCCGCTGGCTGGCATCGTGCGGCCTGACCGTGGAGCAGATGAAAAACCAGATGGACCCGGTGTACACGCCGGCGCGAAAAATCCACCTGTACCACTGCGACCATCGCGGCCTGCCGCTGGCGCTCATCAGCACGGAAGGGGCAACAGCGTGGTGCGCAGAATATGATGA
>SKEF01000372.1_pt1 | contig 46919 bp, 51 predicted proteins | sample 4826691 | NCBI WGS metagenome assembly SKEF01 (sample SAMN11008816, study PRJNA524170) | human gut metagenome | biome: Human fecal sample; material: Feces; isolation source: fecal sample from pouch patient p23, p27 | host: Homo sapiens | place: Israel: Tel-Aviv | collected 2016-08-24
CTCTAAAGATAGCTACCACCGTGGTAAAACAAGACTGCAGTATGTAGCTCTGTTTTTACTAGAGAATTCTTGAAAGCTAGCCATCAACTGAAAGTCTGCTAGAGCTTATCATACGCCATTAGAGACTTTAGTCTCAATGGGAATTAACGTTTAATTTCTTCCATGATGTAGCCTTCGATGATGTCATCAACTTTAATGTCGTTGTAGTTTTCAATCATCAAACCACCTTCTTGGGCGTTTCCGATTTCTTTAACGTCATCTTTGAAGTGTTTAAGGCTAGCAAGTTTTCCGTCGAAGATAACGACACCATCACGGATGACACGGGCGTTAGCATCACGAGTGATTTTACCACTTGTAACCATGAATCCACCGATTGTACCAACTTTAGAAACTTTGAAAGTTTCGCGGATGATAGCTTCACCGATAATTTTTTCTTTGTATTCAGGGTCAAGCATACCTTTCATGGCATCTTCAACTTCTTCGATAACTTTGTAGATAATTGAATGAAGACGAATTTCTACTTCATCAGTTTCTGCTTGTTGACGTGCTTGTGGTGTAGGACGTACGTTAAATCCAATGATGAAGGCATTTGAGGCTTCAGCAAGGGTAACGTCTGATTCGTTAATAGCACCAACAGCTGAATGGACAACTGAGACTTTAACGCCTTCAACATCAATTTTAAGAAGTGAGCCAGCAAGAGCTTCAACTGAACCTTGTACATCGGCTTTGATGATAACATTAACAGTCTTAACTTCACCTGCTTTAAGCGTATCAAATAGGTTTTCAAGGCTAACACGTTGTGTTACTTGACGTTGTTTCATCAATGCACGTTTAGCACGTTCTTCACCAGCGGCACGCGCAGCTTTTTCATCTTCATAGACGGCGAAGTGGTCACCTGCCATAGGTACTTCATTCAAACCAGTGATTGATACTGGTGTTGATGGTTCAGCTACTTTTACACGACGTCCAAGGTCATTAACCATAGCACGAACACGGCCAAACGTGTTACCAACAACGATTGGGTCTTGAACGTGAAGAGTACCTTGTTGAACAAGAAGTGTTGCGATAGCACCTTTACCTTTATCAAGACGAGCTTCAATAACTGTACCAATAGCACGAACTGTAGGGTCAGCTTTCAATTCTTCCATTTCAGCAACAAGGAGAACTGTTTCTAGCAATTCATCAATGTTTTGACCAAATTTGGCTGAAATTTCAACAAATTCACAGTCTCCACCCCAAGCAGTTGAAATAATACCGTGTTCTGCCAGTTCACCAATAACACGTTCTGGGTTGGCTCCTGGTCTATCAATCTTGTTAATTGCAACGATGATTGGGACACCAGCAGCTTTAGAGTGGTTAATGGCTTCGACTGTTTGGGGCATAACACCGTCATCAGCAGCAACAATCAAGATTGTAATATCTGTAATTGATGCACCACGCGCACGCATTGATGTAAATGCCGCATGTCCTGGCGTATCAAGAAAAGTAATTTTCTTACCATTTTCAATAATCTGATAAGCACCAATATGTTGCGTGATACCACCAGCTTCGCCTGTAGCGACACGTGAATTACGAAGGGTATCAAGAAGGGTTGTTTTACCGTGGTCAACGTGGCCCATGATTGTAACAACAGGCGCACGTTCAACCATGTTTTCAAGGTTGAGGTAATCTTCATCTACGAAGAAGCGTTCGATATCAGCTTCGTCAACCTCAACTTTTTTATGAGCTTCAATACCATAATCAACCATCAGCAGTTCGATTGTATCGCTGTCGAGGGATTGGTTTTGTGTTGCCATAACACCCATCATGAACAATTTTTTAACAATTTCAGCTGGTTCGCGTTTAATACGTTTTGCGATTTCAGCGACTGTCATACCTTCAGTATATTCAAATTCTTTAGGCAATTCATGGAACTTACGCTCTGTTACAGGTTTTGGAGCATTATTACGATTATTTTTACCTTTTTTGTTTTTCTTATTATTATTCCAGTTACTATTTCTTTGATTTCTCACTTGGTTTTGATTATTCCAGTTTTTTCTATTTTTATTCTTGCGCGATTCGTCTTCATGACTGTAATCATGTGATTTTTCAGGACGAACTTGTTTCTTACGACGTTTATCAGCAGTTGGGGTAGGATGTTCTGCCACCACAGTTTGTGGAGCAGGCGCAACCTTTTTAACTACCGCTTTCTTCTCTTCACTCTTAGCTTTTGCCTCAACACGAGCTTTTTGTTCTTGCTCTTTTGCAGCAGTTGCTTTACGTTTGGCCTTTTCCTGCTCATAAATTCGTTTTTCGCTTTGACGTGAATACTCAGCATTTTGTTCAGCTTTTATAGCAGTGGCACGTGCTTTAAAGTCAACACGTGGTTTTGCTGCTTGCTGACGGTTATCACGTTGATCTCTTCGACTATGATTTTGAGGATTGTGATCGCGTTTATTCTGTTTGCGATTATTTTGAGTATTCCCTTGTCGGTCATTAGGATTTGAACGATCATCGCGACGCTGGTCGTTACGACGTTTTTTATCGCCACCATTAGCACGTCTTTCAGCTTCGGCTTTGGCACGTGCTTCACGCTCAGCCTTAAAATTACGGCTTTGTGGTTTTGATGGTGTTGCAGGAGTAGCTTTTGGAGCTCGTGCAACTGTTTTTTCAGATGCTTTTTCTACTTTAGGTTTAGCTGGAGTAGATTGAGGCTTATCTGAAAATTTTGCCACAATACGTTTGACATCAGATTCTTCCACGCTAGAAGAATGGCTCTTAACAGCAAGTCCTAATTCTTGAGCATATTCAACAATTTCTTTGCTTGATTTACCTAATTCTTTAGCGATTTCATATAATCTTTTCTTTGACAATTGATGTCCTCCTATTCTTTTAGTTCATAAGAGTCCTCATTTTCTTTGAAAATCCAGCATCTGCTATGGCTACCACTTTACGTGGTTTTCCAAGAGCAGCACTTAATTCCAGTGTGTTAAACACTGTAGAGACTTCTATTTTGTAATATTGACATTTATCAGCTGTTTTCTTTGTCAAATTAGCGCCAGCATCATTAGCAAGAAAAATAAGCTGTGCTTTTCCAGATTGAATCGCTTTGATAACTAACTCTTCACCAGAGATAACTTTTCCTGCTCGCTGTGCTAGACCAATTAAATTTGACAATTTTTCACGGTTATTCAAGACCCAACTCTCTTCTTTTTACTTTGTGATCAACGTAAGCAATTAATTCATCGTAAAATTCGTCAGGAACTTCCATTGAAAAACTACGATTAAACACTTTTTTGTTTTTAGCTTGGATTGCCTCTTCATTGTCAAGTTTGATGTAGGCACCGCGACCGTTTTTCTTACCAGTCGGGTCGATAAAAATCTCGCCTTCTTTATTCTTAACAATGCGAAGCAAATCGCGCTTATCAATTACTTCGCCTGAAACAACTGATTTTCTTAAAGGTATTTTACGTGTTTTAGCCATCAAACACCTCTATCTTTCTTTACTCTGCGTCGTTTGCTACAACTTCAGTTTCAACAGATTCAGCTGCTTCTTCAACAGGTGCAACTTCTTCTTGTGCTACAGCTGCGTTTGCTTCATGTTCAGCTTCAAGTGCTTCGTATTCTGATGCAGATTTGATGTCGATACGGTAGCCAGTTAAATGAGCTGCCAAACGAACATTTTGTCCACGACGACCAATAGCAAGTGACAATTTATTGTCAGGAACGACAACAGTCGCACGTTTACTGTCCTCTTCGTCAAAAAGAACCATATCAACTTCTGCTGGCGCAATGGCATTGTAGATGAATTCCGCTGGATCTTCAACCCATTGGATAACATCAATATTTTCTTCGATTGGCACTTCAATACCAGCCTTAGCATCATAACGTTTTGGATGGAATTTGCTAATCACTTTCTTAATGTTGCTTCCACCACGACCGACAATAGTACCGATAGCATCAACGTTTGGATTGTGGCTACGAACAGCAACTTTTGTACGGTCGCCTGCCTCACGTGAAACGCTCATGATTTCAACTGTTCCGTCAAATACTTCAGGAATTTCTTGTTCCATAATGCGTTTGATGAATTGTGGGTGGCTACGGCTTACAAAAACGTTGACACCTTTTGGATTGTTTTCAACTTTGTAAACATAAACTTCAATACGGTCATGTGATTTGAAGGTTTCACCAGGAATTTGATCTTGGTGTGATAATTGCGCTTCAAGCGAACCAAGGTTAACATAGATGAAACGTTGGTCAAAACGTTCAACAGTACCAGTCATGATTTCGCCTTCGTGTTGTTTGTACTCATTGTAAGTTACTTCACGAATTTGACGGCGCATTTTTTCCATGATTGTTTGTTTAGCTGATTGAGCAGCAACTCGACCAAATTCAGCAACAGATTCTTCAAAACGAATTTTATCACCGAGTTCATAAGCTGAACTGATTTTCAACGCATCTGACAAACTGATTTCTAAACGGCTATCAAAAACTTCTTCAACAACTTCACGAACAGTGTAAACTTTAAAATCACCTTTTTTGTCATCGAATTCAATAACACATGATTCAGATTGACCATAACGACGTTTGTAAGCTGATTTCAAAGACTCTTTCACAGCATCAATGATGTCTTCTTTGTTAATGTGTTTTTCTTCTTCCAAAATACGGAAGGCTTCTAGCATTTCTTTGCTCATTGTTTTCATTGCTCTACATGGTCAGTAGAGCGTATCCTTTCGTCTATATCTAAATAAAATCAGATTGTAGTTTGTAAAACTTGACTACAATTTCACTGCCAAACGCGCTTTTGCAACTGTCGAATACGGAATTTCAACTGTTTTTTTCCGCGTTTTATCCAAATAATCAATGGTCAATGTGTCACCGTCAAAAGCAACAAGGTCCCCTTGGAATACCTTAACTTTATCAATCGCTTTGTAGAGACTAACATTGACATAAGAACCTACAGCTTTTTCAAGAGCTTCTTTCGTTTTTAACGGACGCTCTAAACCAGGGCTAGACACTTCCAACATATACTGCTCTGGAAATGGGTCTGGTTTAATGGCATCAAGCAAAGGGCTGATAATTTCAGTCAACTCTGCTGTATCATCTACCGTAATGCCTTCTGGCTTGTCAATTAAGATGCTAAGCACATAATCGCTCCCCATCTTCTCATACTCGACATCAACTAATTCAAACGGCTCTTTAATAGCTGGTGCAACCACTTCTGTAACGACATCAATGATTGTATTTGCGTTTGCGATAAGAATCCCCTCCTTTATCTTTTAAAATCAAAAATAGAAAGTTCACTACGATCACTTACTTCTACGAAGTGGACTTGTAGCGTCTCATCGTAGAACTTCGCTCTTAATCTCTTGTAATCACTAGCCTTTTTAGCTAAAATGAGATTTAAGCACCACAAGAGGCGAAGTCACAAACTTCGCCTCCTTCCTCTTATTTTCTATTATAATAGCACATTTTATCTGAAATATCAAGACTTATGCTTGATGAAGCTAGAAAACTTACCCTTTCCCAGCAAGAATGTCTGATACTTTATACAATCCTGGGGAATATGTCCGACCAAATAATTTTTTCGTCAAGGCATTAAACGTATAATGGTCATCTAAAATCAAGACTTCGTCATATGTTTTTAGAGTGCAATAAAGTCATCGTCTGTTAAATCGAAATTATCCCTAGTATCAATATTTTCATTCCAGAGGTAATACCTTGTTGCGCTGTCGCTGTACAATGCCATTAAATCTAAAAATTCTTGGTCAGCCGACACAAAATTATCTCTGGTATATCAACATTGGCATCCCACGGATAATAACAACTAGCATATTGGATAAAATAACTATCTACATGTTCTTTATCCGCCGTTACAACCAAAATTCTATCCGTTGACGAATCGCTCTGATTTCCAGTAAGCTGATGAATTTCTTTTGCGACCTCATTTGTTTCCTGATTGTTATTGTAAACAATGCTATTATTTTCTGCCAAGACCTAGATTATGTTTACTGATAATTTTTCATAAGGACTAGTATTCCTACCAAGATTGCTAAAACGATGAGATTGTCATGGCCAATCAAAACACCGTTATACACTGAGCGTATCAATAACATTAACACAGCAAAATACTTAATGATGCTTGATTAAAAAAATCCCTTACTTTTCCTAATACCATTACAGCCTCACCATTCTAAGTAGTTTTACTACCAGCAGCTTGCTCCCAAATATTCAAACTATAGTTATTATTTTTTAAATATTTATTAACATCGGTGAGAGTCTTTCCCATTCATAAATCTCAATAACATTACGATAATTGAGTACAAAAAATGCCCTGATTTTTTACATCATTATCTATAAAATAAAGGGCATCTTTTACTATTCAATTTTGTAAGGAGAGGAGGGGATTCGAACCCCCGAGCCCAATTGGACTACACGCTTTCCAAGCGTGCGCACTCGACCACTATGCGACCTCTCCGAAAGAAGCTTAGATAACCACTTCTTTAACCAGTCCACTAATTACTGAAATTGTGCTTCAACACGGTAAATGACTTGTCCTTTTTGAGAAAATTTTTCCTCATATTCAGTCATGACATTTCCCTCAAAATCACTAGCATGCAGATCTAACCAAACTTGTTTTAAAATCATGCCATATTGTGAGAAACTTGCCAAACTGTATTCAAACAAACCACGGTTATCCGTTTTGAAATGAATTTCACCTTGTTCTGGTAAAATTTGACGGTAAGTATCCAAGAATGTCTTATAAGTTAAACGGCGTTTTTCATGACGTTTTTTCGGCCATGGATCTGAAAAATTCAAATACATTAAATCAATCTCACCATCTGCAAAATAATTTGTCAAATCAGAGCCATCAACTAACAACAAACGAACATTCGGTGCTTGACTATCTAACACTTTATCTAAAGCATAGCTAAGCACAGATACTTGAATGTCAATTCCGATATAGTTAATATCTGGATTTTGCAAAGCCATTCCAGTAATGAAGGCTCCTTTTCCTGAACCTACTTCAATGTGGATTGGATTATCATTACCAAATACTTCGCGCCAACGTCCTTTGGCTTCTTCTGGATTTAAAATAACATAGTGTGGGTTATTTTCTAAGTGCTCCTCAGCACCCTTACGTTTTCTAACTCGCATTATTTCTTTTTACTAACTAACTCCCTAAATTTTCGTAAACCATAAATTTCTTGATTCACGTGCTCCATGTCACGCTTATCAAAACAGTTTAAAATTTGTGAAAGATATGAGAATTGTCCGTACCAAACAATTTTTTGGCGTACTTTCTCATTATCCTTGTAACCATAATAATTTAACCACTCATGCCAACGTGAATATGGAATGTAATGACTCAAAAGAAAGGCTACATCATACATTCTATCTGTCAATCGTACAGAATCCCAATCAACAAGGTAAATCATACCACTAGTCGTAATGACCCAGTTGCTATGCTTAATATCACCATGCACAATCGTTGCAACTTCTGAACGAAACTCTGGTAAACTGCGTTTTAATTCTTTGACGATACTTTGCAGATAAGTATTCTCTTGGATTTGAAGTGGGGCATTTTTTTCCCAATCCACCAACAAATCATAAGGATTTTCAATCTTATAGTTCAACTGTAACAGCTGATTAACTAGAGGGCGTGATTTGTGCAAACGCAAAAGAATATGGACAATTTGTTTACTCCCCATATCCTCTTTTGTCAAAATTCTACCATCAAGCCACTCTTGAGCACTCATTGTATCACCATTGCCAGTTCGACGTACCCACAATAATTGTGGTGCAATCTGTTCTTTAGCAAGTGCAGGCAAAATCGGTGTCGTATTCAATTTAATAAAGATTTTTTCACCGTTTGGATATTGACCAATAAAGGCTTTACCACTCTTACCTTGCAAGGGAGTCATTGTCAATTCTTGATCCGATACTGTCACCTGTCCGCCCTCCTTTTCTTTCGTGAATCGTTTGTTTACTCCTATTTTACTTGTTTTACAGCGCCTAGTCAATCATCTTATTGATTTTGTAAGGAAGATACCATTCTGTAATAATAACCGTTACCAAAATCAATAAGCCTGCTGCTTGCCAAGAAAACGTTAATAACAACTCCAAAAAGCCCAATAAATACGATAATTTTTTCAAAAATGTCTTTAAATTAGCCGCCTTTTGCTTTTCAGAAATTGGATAAAGATTGGTCAAATATTGATAATCAAAATGTTGGGATAGGGTTAATAATTGAAAAAGTAATAAATAATTAAAGACCAAAGCCAAGCCAACTGCTACCAAGCGATTGGAAATAAAGATAAGCGCAAGCAAGCTCAATGCGAGTAATCGCAAGGTTAAAGCAAAATAATCTGAACTCCGTAAAAACGCACGTAGGTATAAATTTGACCATGTTTTGGCATGTGTTTTTTTGACCAAACCAAGCAAACTATCCAAGTACGAACGACGTTTCACACTAGCTGAAATTCCCTTAACCGTTGTGAAAAGTGAAAAGAATTTAAGCACTCCTTGACGACGTTTTGCTTCATAAGAAATGGCAGCATCCCATGAAAATTTTCCTTGAGAAAAGAATACCTTGCTTTTTTCTTTCATTACAAGCCATTTCACAACCGCTAAAGCAAGCAATAAAATGCCAAAGGTAACCGTTGAAAAACCTAGTTTAAAGAAGATGGGAGCTAATAAAACAAGAATTGCCGTTTGCACGATTGTCCAAATCACAAAAGCACGACGTCTTGCCTGTGATAGCCATTGCAAAATCTCAATTTCTTTTGGCAAATAGAACAATTTATCAGGTGCTTCCAAATAAGTCGCAATCTTCCCAAGGCTAAGCAAAACAAGGATAACCAAGACCAAAATCACGTCAATAACGACTGTCTGACTTGGAAACTGACGTAACAGCTGGCTGTATTGAACCATCAGAAAACCTGTTAAGAAAACCAAGACTAGCACAAAATGGTCATTAAAGACATAACGAAGATACTTTAAGCATTGCCCTAAAAAAGCACTACGGCGCTTTTGAAAAACTTCTTTCATATCACACCTCTTTAGTCAATGACATATAAATATCATTAAGCGTTGCTGTCTCATCACCAAATGCTTCACGTAGCTCTGCTAATGTACCAGTTGCACGAATTTTCCCTTGATGCAAAATCACAAAACGGTCACACATCTTTTCAGCAGCATCCAAAACGTGTGTTGACATCAAAATCGCTTTTCCTTTTGCCTTTTCTTGCGCCAATAATTCTGTCAAATCAGAAATTGCTAATGGGTCCAAGCCCAAAAAGGGCTCATCAACGATAAACAAACTTGGATTAACCATAAAGGCACAAATAATCATGACCTTCTGCTTCATCCCTTTAGAGAAATTAATCGGAAACCACTCTAATTTATCAGATAAACGGAAAAGTTCCAACAATTCTGTCGCACGCGCCATCGCCTCATCATAATTAAGGTCATAAGCCATTGCAACTGTTTCTAAATGTTCACGTAAAGTCAATTCTTCATATAAACTTGGCGTTTCTGGGATAAATCCAATTTTCTTACGATATTCTGCCTGATTCTGCGCCAAAGTCAAACCATCAATCGAAATTTGCCCTTGATATGGCGTTAAGAGCCCAATAATTTCATTGATTGTCGTTGACTTACCAGCCCCATTCAAACCAATCAAGCCAATAAGCTCACCATCACCAACTTCAAAAGAAATATTTTTTAAGACAGGGATGTTAATATATCCCCCAGTTATATTTTCAATTTTTAACATAAGATACCCACAAATTTTTGATATAATAATTATAACAAAATCAAAGGATTATAGGTGATTCAAATGGAAAATTGTATCTTTTGTAACATTATCGCTGGTGACATTCCGTCATCAAAAGTCTATGAAGATGACCAAGTACTTGCTTTTTTAGATATTTCACAAACAACTAAAGGACATACTCTATTAATTCCAAAAGAGCACGTCCGTAATGTTCTTGCCATGTCTCAAGAAACATCAGAAACACTCTTTGCTCGTTTACCGAAAGTCGCACGTGCCGTCCAAAAAGCTACTGGTGCTGTCGGAATGAACATTCTTAATAACAACGAAGAAGTCGCTGGACAAACTGTTTTCCATGCACACGTCCACCTCATCCCACGTTATGATGCTAACGATGAAGTCACATTTGCTTTCACAGAACATGAACCTAACTTTGAAGCTCTTGGCAAATTAGCAGAGCAAATCTCTCAAGAGGTAAAAGCATGAAATTAAGACATCTTATCGCACTCGGCGTGGCTGGCTGCGCAGGATATGCAGCCTATCATGTCTATAAAAACCGCGACCAATTTAAAGCAGAAATCGCAGAAGCTGATGACATTAGCGAAAGAATTTCAACTGACATCGTAAAAATTCGTCGCAGTATTGACGACATTAACAACCAGCTTCCAACACTTCAAACAATCAGCCAAGATTTGGATTACAAACGTCGCCTTTTTGAACAAGAAACCAATAGCCGCTTAAAGCAAATCAAAGCAACGCTAGCAAAATATCAAGAAGAAAACTAAGCAACAACCACCAAGCTAAAAGGCTTGGTGGTTTTATCAGCCATATTCAACAGTTAATAGTGACATGATTTCTGATAAATTATTTCAATATCTGACACTTCAACTAGTTCTTAGTACATTAATATTTTTACAAGTGACTAATAAGAAATCAACCTTTCATTTATTTCCCTTTTGAACTTGCTTTTATATGTCTATGGATACAAGAATATATATTTTCCCTATTAATAAAGAGTGCTAAAAGGGAGCCAAATATAGTTTGTTTAACATTAGCATGTTGCAAAAAGTTATAAAATTTCATTTTGAATTAAGTTTGACGTCGTTTATCAGAATGTATTCATAATTTATATTACTTATTGAATAAAAGTAGTACCTAATTTGTATAAAATGACATAAAAATTAAATTTATACTTTGTATCCCAAAAAGAAGCTGCCGATAAGACAACTTCCTCATAAGTTAGAAAAACATTGCACTTTGCTTTCTCAGAAACATTTGATGGTGTATAGGAATGATTGAAATAGTCTAGCATATCACTATCATTGTCCCCATAACCGAATACATAAATTTCATTTGAATCCCATTGATTAATTTCCATTAACTTTTGGACATATTTGGTAGGATTTAACTCTAATATATCAATCTTTACCACCTGATCTTTAATCTTTCGAACATCCGCTTCAAATTGAAAATGAGATAACATGTAGTTTATATATTCTTGGTTTCTATTTTTTAATATTCTCTTATTCCAAATACTCCATATAGAACAACACTCAATATATTATATTCTTTACGATACAATCCAACGTATATCTTACTCTATTATAATATATCCAACATTATAGTTGAATAATATTTCCATAATGTTCTCTGCAACTTGAGGAACAACAATCTGTTTATAAATTATTTTTTCTACCATTTGTCAATTATAACAAGGTAATTCTCTTTAGAAAATGTTTAATACCTTTACTTAGAGGATGCTGTCAGCTGATTTTTCCAAAAAAAGGGTACACAAAATCATCACCTTACTATCAATTTTTTAAATAAGGTGTTACAATAATTGAGCATAGACGACTTTAATGACTTTGGGTAGCAGTATAGTCGTAAAGTTTGTTATGCGTTATGAGGTAATACATTGTCCGAATGAGACGATGTACAGCGGCAATCGTATGTGGCTTCGTTGAAGTTGTTTGCGATTGTCTTTTTCGTTTGTCATAGAAGTCCGCAATATGACTGGGATTAGTGTGACTAGCAACAGCGATATTGTGAATGCATTTATAGAGAATTTTCCTAGCATAAGGATTTCCCCGTTTTGTGATGTGTTCTTTGGCAAGAAAGTTTCCAGATTCGTAATGCCTTAAATCAATACCAATAAAGGCATTAATTTGGTTGGCAGACTGAAAGCGGCGAATGTCCCCGAGTTCTCCGATAATGCTTGTTGCTGTTGCTTCAGCGATACCAGGAATAGAGCATAGAATATCGTACTCGGGTAATGGTTGAGCTAGACTAACCATTTCATCCAGTACGACTTGTCTTCGTTCTGTTAGTCTAAGTAATTCTTGTGCATAATATCTTACTTCTTCAGTCATAGGAGAGTTTTTCTTAACAGCACAGTATGACTGTTTAGCAAGCGGTTTAAGTTTGTCAATCAAATAAGCAATGCGTTTATCAGAGATTCGTTTAGAAGTGGATTGAGAAATGACGTCGGTTAACTCACCTTCACTTAAATTGAGAACGAAGTTCCTGCTAGGAAAAGCAATAACCAATTTCCAGTATTGTTCTCCAGTAGGTGCAGATAAGGGCTCCTCCAATTCAGGGAAAGTCACTTGTAAAACCTTGTGAAGTCGATTCTTAGTACGAACAATATCTTCAGTTAGATTCTGATAGAATCGACTTAAATCATGTAAGTTTTGATAGACTTCTTTTTGAACGTAGGTTGGCTTTCTATTTAGCACAAACTGAGATTGTGCTAGCTTTTCAGCGTCAATTTTATCTGTTAAGCTATCGAGTTGTTTCTTAGCTTCCAGTGAATTGAGTCGTGTATAAGCGTAGCCACTGTCTTCAAGAAAGACCTGGAGGCGCCGAGAGTAGACTCCGGTTGCCTCAAAGATGATTTCGGGGTTGTTGGACGATTGTTAAATCGCTCAAGAGACGTGCAAATCCGATGGCGTCATTTGTTATTGTGTAATTATGGATTTTCTCTCCATTAACTAGAATAGCAACTTCTGAACTTGCCTTACTCACATCAATTCCAAAAACAACTCTCATGATAAATACCTCTTTGTCTTGAATGATTCCTTGTTTTAATGATTTCATTTTCAATACTCGACGTTAAACGTCCCACATACTTCGATAAAATTCCACCTAAAACAATGATGTCTTGCCAGTTTTATATACGACGTCTAGCGCCTAAAGAACTTACGACTTAACAAGACACCTCTACTTTAACATAATGAAAAAGTAGTAAGTACTTTCTCTCGTCAGAGATTTCCTCACTACTAATCTTAGAATGTTTTATTTCTATCTAAAATGATTACCCCATTCATAATGATAGAATATATAGGTTGTTTATAGAAATCCAAACATCTTACCCCATAATGAGTTCCATCTAAATCACTCACAAAACTCTTCATAATTATAACTCAGTTCCATTTGATGCGATTACTTTCTTATAGAATTCAAAACTATCTTTCTTGATACGATTATATGTACCATTTCCATAGTCATCTATATCAACATAGATAAATCCATAACGTTTGCTCATTTCTCGTGTGGATTCAGAAATCAAGTCAATACATCCCCACCAAGTATAACCAATCAAATTAACACCATCTAAGTTTATCGCATCACTCATAGCACATACGTGTTCTTTCAAATAATCTTCACGATAAGGATCATGCACTTTTCCATCTTCTGAAACCACATCTCTTGCGCCTAAACCATTTTCCACGATAAATAATGGCTTTCTAAAACGATCATACAGTTCTACTAAAGAATAACGTAATCCCGAAGCATCGGTTTGCCAGCCCCATTCACTGCTTGGAAGATATGGGTTTTTAACTCCGTTAAAGGTATTTCCCGGAGATAATTCCAATCCTTCTGTACTAGCTGCCCAACAAGAGGTCATATAATAAGAAAAACTTACAAAGTCTACAGTACCTTCTTTTAAAATTTCTTCATCATCTTTTTCAAAATGAACTTCAAATCCTTTATTATCGATTTCTTTCTTTAAATAAATAGGATATTCACCAAATACTTGAATATCGACATAGCGATAAACACTTCTCATTCTTTGTTGCGTTGCCAAATTATCTTCCGGCTTACAGGTAAATGGATAGAAACATAATTTTGTCATCATGCAGCCAATCTGAGAATCCGGACAAATTTCATGTCCTATTTTAACAGCCAAAGCACTGGCAACCATTTGATGATGCATGGCTTGATACATCGCCTGTTCAAATGGCACATCATCAAACTGGTCTTCGATCAGCCCGCCACTTGTAACCGGATGTCTTAACATGGCGTCTACTTCATTGAATGTCAGCCAATATTTTACATATTTTCCAAAGTGTTCAAAACATGTTCTTGCGTATTTTATGAATAAATCTATACATTCTCTACCATACCATCCACGATACTTATTGATCAGTGCAACCGGTACATCATAATGAGAAAGCGTAACCAAAGGCTCTATATCATATTTCTTTAATTCTTTAAGTACATTCAAATAAAATTCTATACCTTTTTCATTTGGCACCTTATCTTCAGGATTTGTATAAATTCTTGACCAGCAAATGGACATTCTATACACTTTAAATCCCATTTGCGCAAACAGTGCGATATCTTCTTTGTAATGATGATAAAAATCAATACCTCTTCGTTTTGGATAATTGATATCATTCTCTGTTTGAGCCATTTCCAGATCTTTAGAAGAAAACGCAAATTGTTTTCCCATATCTGAAATGTTACCTGCACGGAATTCTAAACAATCTTGGATCGTCATTCCTTTTCCATCTTCATCCCATGCGCCTTCACATTGATTTGCGGCTGTAGCACCACCCCACAAAAAATCTTTTGGGAAGTTTAATTTTCCTTCATTTGTATACATTATCATTTCCTCCTTATAGTACAACTTCTGCTTTTGTCTTTTGTCCAAATGAACTAAAAGAATATTCTTTATTGTCAACACCTTCAGTAATGATCAACATTGTCGTTGGATCATATCCGGCTTCCTTTACCATTTCCAGATCAACATCAACAATTTTTTGTCCGGCTTTTACATGAGATCCCTGTTTAACATGTACATTGAACCCTTTTCCATCTAAATCAACTGTATTGATACCTACATGAACCAATACTCCGGTACCATCTTTCATGCGAATCGCAAACGCATGTCCGGTTGAAAACATGACTTCTAAAACCCCATTACAAGGAGCTACGATTTCTTTGGATATTGGAATAAAACCTACTGTTTTTCCCAGAACTTCTTTTGAAAACATCTCATCTTTGATATCTTTTGCCGGAATCATTTCACCATCACATACAGAAACCATCTTGTCATCCGGAATATTCGGTAACGTTTCTTTCTTTTTGAACATATTCAGAAATCCCATAGTAAACATCTCCTTTTATTTTTCTAAATTTTTTCGTCTTCTTTAATTCCAAGAACCATTACGATCACAAAAGCTACAATAGCCGATACTGCCATTCCTAAAGCTACACACCAAAAATTATCTGTCATGAATGCCGGAGTAGATAAAATACAAGAGTTAACATATGCCGATGCTCGACCACCAAACATACCGACAATTGCACCACCTACAGCACCGCCAACAACTGTCGCAAGCATTGCGTTTCTAAATTTCAAGAATACGCCATAAATACCGGGTTCGGTAATACCGATAAATGCTGAAATCGCAGTAGAAGCTCCAATTTGTTTATTTTCTGATTTCTTTGCACGGATCCATACAGCCAAGCAGGCTCCAAATAATGCAAGCGTCCCCATTGTATGCATAGGCAATAACCAGTCATAACCCAATCCAGCCAAATTTCCTAAACAAATTGTACTCAATGATAAATGCATGCCTGTCATTACAACAAACAAACGAGTTCCACCAATGATTGCCCCGGCAATGATTGGAGATAAACCATATAAGAAATTAAACAAACCAACCAAAAGTTCAGAAATATACATTGCCAAAGGTCCAATCGCAACTAATGTCAATGGAGTCATGATCAATAATACAACCATTGGTGTAAATACAATTCTTAAACTCTTAGGGATAATTTTATCCGCATATTTATAAACATAAGATAATACCCATACTGTCAAGATAATCGGAATTGTACTTCCATAATATCTAGGAAACGGAATCGGTAAACCAAACAAGCTCATCGCTTCTAAGCCTGCTGTATTTCCCGCTGTCATTGTCGGATATAACAAGACACCTGCCAAAGAGATTGCCATTGCGATATTTGTCTTAAAATGTTTTGCGGAAGACCATGCCACTAAGAAAGGTAAGAAATAGAAAGCACAATCACCAGCCATATTCAATACAACATTAAATGTACTCTCTGCATCAACTCCACAATAAGAAGTTAAAATTGTCGAAATACCTTTGATCATACCGGCACCGGCAATAGCAGGAATTACAGGTAATAGAATTGCTGCCAGTGTTTGAAAAATCGTATTGATTCCAAACTTGTATTTTTCATCGTCTAAGTTTTCTTCAATCTTTGATTCTGTATTTAATCCAGATACTTTACAAAAATCCTGATATACATCATCTACATGTTGCCCAATAATGATCTGTAGCTGATTACCATTCCACTGATAACCCGTTACACCATCAAGCTTTTCAATTTCTTCTACTTTAACCAAACCTTTATCTTTAACATTTAAACGTAAACGAGTCATACAATGATAGGCACGAGTAATATTTCCGATCCCACCAACTTTTTCAAGAATCTCTTTCGATAATTCTTTATAATCTTTTTTAGCCATTTCAAGCTTCCTCCTAATTTCTTAATATATTTTTTCGATACATTGCGCGCTTTTATGTATCGTAAAAACCTTATTCAACTATTTCTTCTCGATTACTCAATCGATTCACATGAAGAATGACATACATCATTTCTTCATCATTCGGTAATATATCTAATGCTTCACAAATTCTCTTTGCACATTCATATGTCTTAGGATATTCATCAATCAATTGATCAAACATCTTCTTATTTTCGGTTTTGATCTCTTTATTGTTCATTACTCTTTCTAATAAGTAATACATATGAGATACAAATCTTGAATAATTAAATCCCTCTCTATCAATTTTTAAGCCCATACACTCTTCAACGATCTGAGTACACTTTTCGATCTTGCTTTGATTTCCTTTTGTACCTGTTTCAACTGTAGCTAGTCCATAATCAATAACATGTAAAGTGATTAGTGCTGCTTCTTGTTTTGGCAAATCTATATCCAATCTGTGTTTGATAAGTTTTAAAGCATGCTCACCAATCTGCATTTCATTAGGATACATATGCTTTACTTCATAGCTCAAAGGCAAATCTATATGAATATTTTCTTTATATCTGCGAATACTAAACGTAATATGATCGGCAAGAGTAAAAATTAAATTTTCATTAAACTCTGTCTTTAAAAGTTGATTTGCGTAATCGATAATTTCTGTACTTAATTGAATTATTTCTTCCGGTATTTGAGATAACATATCAATAAACATTGGGTTAACGTTATAGAATGTTCTTTCAATTCTATTGATTGGAATATCATAAGGCGGTTTCATAAACCCAATCCCTTTTCCAAAAGCGATTACTTCATTTCCCTTACTGTCCAAACAAAGGGAAATATTATTATGAATATTTTTCACTATCCTCATACAGCAACCTCCTTAAATGCAAAAAAACTCTTCGACCTCGCCATCACACACAAAAAACTAAAATTTGTGTGATAGGACAAGCCTCGAAGAGTAACTAACCTATTCAATAACTAGATTGTATCAAATATTGTAAACGATGTCAACAGACTTATTAAAATTAATTATATGAATATAACTGAAAGTTCCAAAATGAAATTGGTCACTCACTTGAAATTTGATAAAGTTAGTTAGAAGTTATATTTATATTCCCGCTGTGCTAGTTAATCCTAACCGAACTAAAAAACTTTGCGTATCATAACTCAAAACAACCATGAAATGAGGAGATGATATGCAAAGCCAAGTTCATTATCTTGTAAATCCCAATCAAACACAAGTCATTTTTTCAAAAATTTTGACTAAAGTTATCACTTTATATCAACGTTTTGTCCCTAATGAAGTTAGAAATAGACGAAATATCTATTTACAAAAACAACCTAGTGTGGTTATGATCACTAGCTATCTCTGGGCAGTTCAAGAGGGATACCGAACTGCGAGTGCTATTTACCGTGCCATTCATCACAATCTCTTCCCAAACAGTTCCCCAGAACGCTCTCGCTTTTGCCGTATTTTCCCAAATCTTGCTCAAAGCATTCAGCGGATGCGCTATTTTATGGTCTTAGACTTGTGTCAAACCTGCTCTTTCGGTTTGATTGATAGTTTTCCGTGTGCTCTGTGCCAACGCGTTCCCACCCTACTATCAGATATTGGCTATAACGCTACTAAGAAAGTGCACTACTACGGTATCAAGTTTTCAATACTTGTGAGTGATAGTGGATTTCCGATAGATTATGTAGTAACTCCAGCCTCTATTTCAGATGGCCAGTTTATCTTTGAATTGCTTGAAAAGAGCCCTCTCTATCATTTACAGAGATAAGGACTATGTGGATAAAGAAGTGAAGTCGGAATTATCTCTGTATGGTATCAAGTTCATATCACAACTAAAGAAAAATATGAGTGACCATTCGTGGTTTGATAATTACCGAAACAGTCGCTTGAGGAAACCTATAGAGACCGTGTTTTCGAGTTTAGAGCAACTTGGGATAGAGAGCGTTCACGTTGCCAAAGCCTACAGGCACTCAAATTTTGAACAGAAGCGATACTGCTAACCTATTCACTCATGCTTGAAACTAATCAATATGATTTTGGGTTGAGTCTAAAATATTCTCTAGCTCACGCCTGATTAGCTAGAACAACGGGTATTTATATATGCATATATAAATTAACTTTTCTGGTAAGCTGAGTTACATAGCTTGCCTCTTCTAATACAGATCTCTATCGACAGTATGTATGTTCTAATTTTTGAAGAATGTGCCATCACAAATTCAACAGAAATATTCAACCTTCTTTCTTGTGTTTCTGTTGGGATAATGACAGCGCCGAAAAAAAGAGAATATCAAGGCTAAATTTCAAGCGCAAGTTCGATATTCAGTAAAAATTGTCGAGGAGCTAAGTAGTTCAAGCTTTTTTAATTCCTTTAGTCAAACATCGTCTGATAAAACACCATTTGATTTTATTCTTATTTGTCTGTAAGCTTTACCAAGTAGCCCAACAATTTGATGATAACTAATGTCTTCAGAATTCCTTTACTGTGCTTGTGATGAACTACATTTTATCTCTTTGCGATTTTTTCATTAACTTCGATAATATCTAACCACTTATTAATTTATTTCTAGGAATATTTATTCTATTATCGCTATTTTGAATCCAGCTTTGCTTCCATAAAATACATCACTCACCCCTATAATAATTAAATCGTAACGTTGCTCTATTCGTAAACATCATCTAATTGTAACTATTAATTTTTTACATTGCCAAGCGTAGTCTAAAATATCTTTTTCAAAAGATTTATAAGTTAGTTATTTTACATCCACTAGTTATTAAAAAACATGGGAGTTGAGAAAAGGACCTCGACTCCCATGTTTTATGTAATTATATTCTTAATATGAATAAGCACTTTAATCAGAATAAGTATCTGTGCTATAGTCGCTATAACCACCACTATTGTAATCACTGTAACCACTGTCATAGCCGCTAAAACCACTATAATCACCATAGCCACTATCATAAGAGCTTGATATTCCACTACCATAAAGATTTTCATAGAGAACAGCTGTCGTTTGCAAGGTTGTACTTTCATCTAAGCCAAGTTGTTTCTTGATATTATTTTGAATTTCAAGCAGATGGTCTGATGTGACAATCTGATATGATGTACCATTAATCGTCGCATCCTCACCTTGTAGTTGGTAGGTTTTAATATCACCCAAAGCATCTGTATAGCCAAGTAAGCTTGGAATCGTGCTAGATGAAATTTCAATATTTGTTTGCATATTGCTACTTACAGCAGAAAGGATTTTTTTATATGAACTTACACTATCAAGTGCTAAAATTTTCTGCAAAACTTTTTGAATGACTTCACGTTGGCGTTTTTGACGTCCATAGTCACCTTCAGGGTCATCATAACGCATACGTGCGTAAACCAAAGCTTGTTCACCATTTATCTTGTGAGTACCAGGTTCAACGGTTGCTGTATATTCAGGTTCATTTTCTGCAATCGAAATGGCAAAATCGAAATTATTGGTTACGGTAATACCACCAACAGCATCAACCAAATCTACCAAACCTTGCATGTTGATTTGGACATAGTAATCAATAGTAATGTCCAACAAACTTTGTACCGTCATGATAGCCATTTGCGCACCACCAGAAGCATATGCAGCATTCAATTTAGCTTCAACGCCATTCATATCATTATCTTCTGGTCCAGTAAGTGTCACCAAAACGTCACGCTCCAAACTAGTCATCGTTGTTTTTTTCGTTTCAGGATTAACAGTCACTAGAATCATAGAATCGCTGTTACCTTCCCACGTTGATGTACGTTCTGAATCGCCTGTGTCAACCCCCATTAAAAGAATTGAGATAGGTTTTGTTTGCTCAATAGCATTACTACTAGAATCAGACGTCTTGTAGTCTTTAAACGTTTTTGAAAGCTCACTTGTTGAGAAATTGTAAGCTGTTGTAATATAAACACCTAAGGCAACAATTGTTGTTACAAAGATTGCTGCTATCATTAGCAGAATTTTTTTTCCGAGTTTCATTTGTTTACTTTTAGTCTATCAACCTACTCATCAAGTAGACGTCAAGAAATTCTCCATCTTTAGTTTTTGCGCCACGTTCTTTCGCAGCTTCAATCTTAAAACCGAACTTTTCATAAAGGTGAACAGCTCTGCTATTTCTAGCTTGAACTGTTAACTCCAAACGGCGAATCATTGGCGTTTGCTCTGCCCAATCAAGAGCAACTTCCATTAACAGTGAACCAAGCCCGTATCCCCAATATTTTTCTTGCAATGCAATGAAAACATCTCCGATATGATTAGTTTGTGGTGAGTTCGTGCTAACAATATTAAGCACTCCTGCAAGCTCAGAACCAACTCTAACAACCAAACAAATTTCATTTAAGACTTCTGCACGTATTTGCAAAAAAGTCTGCATATCATCAATAGATAAATTTTTCTCTAAAATGATAAAATCTGTTTCTGCATTGACTTGATTGAGTAAATCAATCAAAGCTTTGGCATCTGAAGGCTGCGCTTCCTCAATGATAACTTCCTGCTCAGCCACGTTCAATCGCCTCCAAAAGCGATTGACTACGTGAACCATTAGCATGTAGTGTTATTTCACGCCCATCTCCTGACGGCGTAATAACAACTTCTAGATAATCACCAAGCAAGTCAGTCTCAAGAAGCTCTCCCCATTCAATCACAGTTACGCCATCACCATACAAAAAATCATCTAAATCGATAGAATCAGGATCATTTCCGATACGATAAACATCTAAATGATAAAGTGGTAAACTTCCTTCGTATTCTCGAACAATCGTGTATGTTGGACTCTTAATCATCTGGTGAATATCAAGTCCTTTAGCGATTCCCTTGGTTAAGGTTGTCTTACCAGCACCAAGATTTCCTGTTAAAACAAGAACATCTCCTGCCTGTAATTCTTGACCAAGCCGATTTCCATAAGCAATCAACTCATCTTCATTATGACTATAAAACATGGAACTATTATATCAAAAAACTGGAGCTCTTCCAAGTCTCGTCCGATTTTTATCCTATTTTTATTATAAAAATTCAAAATTCTAATTTTGCAAGCACCTTAAAACAGCTACTCAATACCGCCTAAAAAGATTGAAAAAAGCTGGAGGAATTTCTCCTCCAGCTTTCATCTAAAACTATATCTTTTACAAAATTGCCAAGCAAACAAAGTTAAGAATGAACAAGAAGTCCAAAATCCACATAACAAAGTGAACATCTTTAGCTTGACCTTTCACAATTTTAACTAATGTGTAAGTGATAAATCCAGCTGCGATACCGTAAGTAATGCTATAGCTGAATCCCATAAAAATTGATGTGAAGAAAGCTGGAATAGCTTCACTCAAATCATCCCATTTAACATTTTTAAGATTTGAAAGCATCATCACACCAACGATGATAAGGATAGGTGCTGTTGCTTGTGTAGGAACGATTGAAACAAGTGGACTAAAGAAGCTTGAAATAGCAAAGAGAACAGCTACAACAAGGGCAGTCAAACCAGTACGACCACCAGCACCGATACCTGCTGCTGATTCAACGTAAGTTGTTACATTTGAAGTACCTGCAATCGCACCCAATGTTGTACCAACTAGATCAGAATAAAGGGCACGATCAAGCGCTTGAGACTCTTTATTTTCACCAGTTGTAGCAACAATACCAACCTTCTCACCAGTACCAACAAGTGTCCCAATTGTATCAAAGATATCTGTTAAAGCAAAAGCAAGGATTGCCATTAAAACGCCTGGAATACGTGAGGCATCTGAGAACAACGACCCCAAACCTTGACTTCCAAGAGCAACACCAAACACTTCTTTCAAATCATTGATAGAAGCTGATAAGTTTGTCGCTGACCAGTTGATTGAACCAAGATCAACCACGCCCATAAAAATACCAAGAATAGTTGTTACAGCAATTGAAAGAATAACGCCACCACGAATACCTTTAACAATAAAGAAAATAGTAATAGCAAGACCAATCAATGCAAGGATAACAGCAGGTGTGTTAAAAGCAACCAAACCTGGAGTGGCTGAAGCATTAGCTGTAATTGAAGCAAGACCTTTGTCAGCACCTGTTCCAGATACTGTGTATGTTCCTGCATCAACAGAGAATTTCAAGAAACCAGCATTTTTGATACCAACGTAAGCAAGGAAAATACCAATACCTGCTGAAATCGCTGATTTTAAAGTTGCAGGAATTGACTCAATAATCAATTTACGAACTTTAGTAAGAGTAATCACAAGTGAAATAATTCCACAAATGAAAACCATCGCTAGCGCTTCTTGCCAAGTATATCCTAATGCAAAGACAACTGTATAAGTAAAAAAAGCATTAAGTCCCATACCAGGTGCCTGGGCATACGGAAGGTTTGCATAAAAAGCCATCATCAATGTACCAACAACAGCTCCTATAATAGTAGCAAGGAATACACCTTGCGTAGGCATACCAGTTTGTGAAAGAATTGAAGGGTTGACAAATAAAACATAAGACATTGCAAAGAAAGTTGTCAAACCAGCAGTTACTTCTGTACGAACATCTGTACCATGTTCCTTAAGTTTAAAAAACTTTTCCATTTTAAAATGGTTTCTCCTTTGATAGGGTTAATAATAATCGTTTTTCGTACAATTTCCGAACAACTCATATAGTCTATCAAAAAAACGTTCATTTTTCAATAACTTTATTTGAAATTTTCTCGGTCAAGAAATACCAGACATAAAATCTGAATAAATGTAAACCCTAACACAAAATGAACAGCATCCCAGCTAACAACGTCTAGAATTTCACTAATAACGGTTTTTGGACGTGTGAAAATATCCCAAGAATTCAAGCGGGCGTAACGCCCGATATGGATAGCAAAACTTGAAATAAATGACAAAACACCAATAAAAAGCAACCGTAAATAATAATTTTTTAGTTTAAAAGTAAGAACAATATTTTTAACACTTTCAATCCCACAAAGAACACCAAACAAAATACTAGACACATATAACATATACAAAATCAAACTTGTTTTGTTCCACAATACTGTGCTTGTAAATTGCATATGAACAATATCCGTTAACATATAGAAAGTATTAGGATAAAAGAATAGCCACAGAATAGCTCCTAATCCCCTTACAACTTTTTTACTTATATAATAGGAAACAAGTGAAAAATCAAGAGCCACCAAAGCTAAAAACATATTCCAAACAAGGTCTGGTCCTTCAAGATGATAATGATAAATGCCAAAAGCAATACCTCCGAAAAATAGATGAACAAAAACAATTTTTTTAGCCATGTTTTTCTCCTTTCCTTAAACAGACATTATAACAAAAAAGATTTTAAAAAGCCCTTTAAAACTAACAAATAAAGTGAGCATAACCACCAGACATGGTGGTAAAATACTAAAAAATAAAAGCCAAGGGCAACTCCTTAGCTTAATTAATCATTATCCAACAAAATAAACATCATCACCTGTACAACCATTAATCCTAGAATAAATGGCATATTAATTGTTGTCAGAGCTTTTGAGACCTGCTCAAAAATATTGAGGTGTTGTGATAAAATCACTTTCCAAGTAATCCCCAATGTTCGTAAAATCTGAAACATTAGACTAGCAAAAAATGCAATTCCCATTACAAAGAATACTTGAATATAATGATTTAATTTAAATGCATTTAAGATCAACCGTATACTCAATGTTCCAGCAATCAAGGCAAATACAAGAACTGCCAAATAAAGCATGAAAGATTTCATCCCATTTGATGTCCATAAAGCAGCAGTATCCCAAGATGTGTCAGCCACACTAAACAAGACATTCAAATTATAAGGATAGAAAAAGCACCAAAATATTAAAACCAAGCCACGTAACAAAACGTGTTTGAAATAATAGAATAAAAATCCCATTTCCAAAGTCAACAAAGCAAACAGGACGTCATTCATCAAACCATCAACGTTAGACTGATAATAAACAACTCCCAGAATAATGCCCAAGGCAAATAAGTGACTCCAAACAATTTTATACATGAATCGAAAACCTCATTTTTTATTACTACTATTATAGCATAGAAATCTTTTCTTTTAATTTTATAGTCTTTTTTGTTATAATAACAGCTATGATAAAGAAAATGATTGCACTTGATTTAGACGGCACATTGTTGCGCAGCGACAATACCATTTCAGATTATACCGTTGAAACGATTAAAAAGGTTCAAAATAAAGGGCATAAGGTCGTTATTGCAACTGGGCGTCCTTATCGTATGGCACTTGAACACTATCGCCGCCTTGAATTATCAACTCCGATGATTTCTTTCAATGGCTCGCTCACGCATTTACCCGAGAAAAAATGGGAATGGGAACATAGCGTTACGATTGACAAGCAATACCTGCTTGATATTCTTGATATGCAACAAAGCATTGAAGCAGATTTTATTGCCAGCGAGTACCGAAAAAAATTCTATATTAGCGCCCAAGACCATAATCGCGTAAACCCTCAGCTTTTCGGTGTCCCAGAAATTACTAAAAAAATGTCAATGGACATCAAAAAAATCACTAAAAATCCGAACGGCATTCTCATGCAAACACGCCATCAAGATAAATACGCTCTTGCAGAAGAGATGCGTAAACACTTCAATTACGCAATCGAAGTTGATTCTTGGGGCGGTCCGCTGAACATTCTCGAATTTTCACCAAAAGGTATCAACAAAGCCTATGCTTTAAAATATCTCCTAAAAATACTCAATATCTCTCAAGATAACTTGATTGCTTTTGGTGACGAACATAATGACACCGAGATGCTATCATTTGCTGGAACAGGCTACGCTATGAAAAATGCAAGTGACACTCTTCTGCCATTTGCCGATAAACAAAGTGAATTTTCTAATGAAGAAGATGGTGTTGCCAAAGAACTTGAAAAAATTTTTCTATAAATTTATGAAAAACTCTCTTTTTTGAGTTTTTTCTTTTTTCATTCTTTTTAAAACGTTTTCATAACATTTTCATTTTTTTGATAGGCAGTATCCGAACAAATGCTATTTTTTCTGTCAAATTCAGTCGTTTTAACCTGAGCGTTTCTGAAAATTTTTCATGATTTATGCTACTTTTTCTCAAAAAGCTATTGCTTTTTTATTGAAAACGTTTTACAATAATATCGTTCTTAAATTTCCTTGAAACGGAAAAGAATTGCCAAGTTCGCTTGGAAGGAGATTATTCTTTTTTGTTTCAACGAAAAATATTTAAAAGGAGGAAGAACAAGAATGGGTATCGGTATTATTATTGCCAGCCATGGTAAATTTGCTGAAGGTATTCATCAATCAGGTTCTATGATTTTTGGCGAACAAGAGAAAGTTCAAGTCGTAACTTTCATGCCAAGCGAAGGACCAGATGATTTGTATGCACACTTCAACGATGCTATCGCACAATTTGATGCTGATGATGAAATCCTCGTACTAGCTGACCTTTGGAGTGGTTCTCCATTTAACCAAGCTAGTCGCGTGATGGGTGAAAATCCAGACCGCAAGATGGCTATCATTACAGGTCTCAATTTGCCAATGCTTATCCAAGCCTATACAGAGCGTATGATGGACGCTAATGCAGGTGTTGAACAAGTTGTTGCAAATATCATTAAAGAGTCTAAAGACGGTGTTAAAGCACTTCCTGAAGAACTCAATCCAGCTGAAAAAGCTGCTGCTGCGCCTGTTGCACAAGCTGCACCTCAAGGTGCTATCCCAGAAGGAACTGTCATTGGTGATGGTAAACTTAAAATTAACCTCGCTCGTATTGACACACGTCTTCTTCACGGCCAAGTTGCAACAAACTGGACACCAGCGTCTAAAGCAGATCGTATTATCGTTGCTTCTGATACTGTCTCTAAAGACGAATTACGTAAAGGTTTGATTAAACAAGCTGCGCCAAATGGTGTTAAAGCAAACGTTGTTCCAATCAAGAAATTGATTGAAGCCGCTAAAGACCCTCGTTTTGGTAACACACATGCACTTATCTTGTTTGAAACACCTCAAGAAGCTCTTGAAGCTATCGAAGGCGGTGTGCCAATTAAAGAACTTAACGTTGGTTCAATGGCTCACTCAACAGGTAAAACAATGGTTAACAACGTTTTATCTATGGATAAAGATGATGTTGCCACATTTGAAAAATTACGTGATCTTGGCGTAACATTTGATGTACGTAAAGTTCCTAATGATTCTAAGAAAGACTTGTTTGATCTTATCAAAAAAGCAAACGTTCAATAATATGAGCTGTGTTTAACATAAAAAGTGAGCGTTTCTATACATTACCGATTATTATAAACACAAACTCAACATCCTGTTTTTATCCAAATTAAGTAAGCCGTGGTTTCTGGCTTACCTATTGCACATTGAAAACTTTTATAAACGAAAGGAACTAGAATAATGTCAGTTATTTCTATGATTTTAGTCGTTGTAGTTGCCTTCTTCGCTGGTCTTGAAGGTATCCTTGACGAATTCCAATTCCACCAACCACTAGTTGCCTGCACGCTTATCGGTCTTGTTACTGGTAACCTTGAAGCAGGTATCATCCTTGGTGGTTCACTTCAAATGATCGCTCTTGGTTGGGCTAACATTGGTGCCGCTGTTGCGCCTGATGCTGCCCTTGCCTCAGTAGCTGCTGCCATTATCATGGTCAAAGGTGGAGATTTCACAACTAAAGGTATCGCTGTTGCAACTGCGACTGCTATCCCTCTTGCTGTTGCTGGTCTTTTCCTTACAATGCTTGTTCGTACAGCTTCTGTTGCCCTTGTTCACGGTGCTGACGCTGCCGCTAAAGAAGGAAACATCGCTGCTGTTGAACGCACTCACTTAGTTGCCCTATTCCTTCAAGGACTTCGTATTGCTGTTCCTGCTGCACTTCTTCTTGCAGTACCAACTTCAGCAGTACAATCTATCCTTAACGCTATGCCGGACTGGTTGTCAGGTGGTATGGCCGTCGGTGGTGGTATGGTTGTTGCCGTAGGTTACGCTATGGTTATCAACATGATGGCTACGAGTGAAGTGTGGCCATTCTTCGCTATCGGTTTTGCTGTAGCAGCTGTCTCTGATCTTACTCTTATCGCACTTGGTACAATCGGTGTTGCTCTTGCCTTTATCTACCTTAACCTTTCAGAAAAAGGTGGAAATGGAGGCGGAACTGCTTCAGGTTCTGGTGACCCAATTGGCGATATCCTAGAAGACTACTAGAAAGGGGCACAAACATGACTGAAAAACTTCAATTATCAAAATCTGATCGTCAAAAAGTTTGGTGGCGTTCAACTTTCCTTCAAGGTTCTTGGAACTACGAACGTATGCAAAACTTAGGTTGGGCATATGCTTTAATCCCTGCCATCAAAAAACTTTATACATCGAAAGAAGACCGAGCTGCTGCTCTTGAACGTCACTTGGAATTCTTCAATACTCACCCATACGTTGCTGCTCCAATCATCGGTGTAACTCTTGCCCTTGAAGAAGAACGCGCAAATGGTGCTGAAATTGATGACACAGCTATCCAAGGGGTTAAAATCGGTATGATGGGACCTCTTGCTGGTGTCGGTGACCCAGTCTTCTGGTTTACTGTTCGTCCTATCCTTGGTGCCCTTGGTGCTTCACTTGCTATGGCAGGTAACATTGTTGGTCCACTCCTATTCTTCTTTGGATGGAACATCATTCGTATGGCATTCTTGTGGTACACTCAAGAGCTTGGTTACAAAGCTGGTTCTGAAATCACTAAAGACCTTTCAGGTGGTATTATCCAAAAAATTACTAAAGGTGCTTCAATCCTTGGTATGTTCATCCTTGCTGTCTTGGTTGAACGTTGGGTATCAATTACATTTACTGTAAATCTTCCTGCAACTCAATTGTCAGAAGGTGCTTACATTGAATTCCCTAAAGGAAACGTAACAGGTACTGAACTTCAAGGTATTCTTGGCGATGTCGCTAGCGGACTTAGCTTGACTTCTACACAAACTAATACACTTCAAGGTCAATTAGACTCATTGATTCCTGGTTTGATGGGGCTTCTTCTCACATTCTTCTGTATGTGGTTGCTTAAGAAAAAAGTTTCACCAATCACAATCATCATTGGATTGTTCATCGTTGGTATCATCGCTCGCTTCTTCGGAATCATGTAATAAAAGAAAGGAAGGATTTCGGTCCTTCTTTTTTTATTATGTTATAATAGACTAAAAGCTTATCAGAGGAGATGACATGGCACAATCAATTAATTCTACGGTAGAATTAACGACTACTGGTGTTTCTTACCTCGGTATGGGGGGAAAAGTAGGCAAATTTCTTTTAGGCAATAAAGGCTTAGAATTTTACAGCGATGCTAATGTTGAAGATTACATTCAAATTCCTTGGGAAAATATTGAAAAAATCGGAGCAAATGTTTCTCGCAATAAAGTCAGCCGTCACTTTGAAGTCTTTACTGACAAAGGTAAATTTCTTTTTGCCTCAAAAGATTCAGGAAAGATTCTAAAAGTAGCTCGCCAACATATCGGAAACGACAAAGTTATCCGTATGCTAACCTTGGTTCAAATCATTATTAAAAGACTATCAAGATTTGTCAAAAGGAAATAAATCTAGTATAATAAAGAGTACGGATAAGTAAGAGTGGATCTCTTTCAGAAAGTCTGCGGTTGCTGTGAGCAGATAGAGTGATAATTCCGAAATTCTACCGTTATATCATTTAAAAATAGAAAATTAAGTGCACAGGATGTGAAGCTGGATGGAACCGCGCGATTGCGCTCCAGCAAGTTTACATGCTGTGCTTTTTGTTCATCTGAGCTTTATTTAGCCATATGAACGCTGAAGATCACTGGAGGAAAACTATGTTAGACATCAAACGTATTCGTAACGATTTTGACGAAGTCGCTAAAAAATTAGCAACACGTGGCGTTGCTGCTGAAAAATTAGTTGAATTAAAAGAACTTGACGACAAACGCCGTGAATTGCTTGTCAAATCTGAATCAGCTAAGGCTGAACGCAACACAGCATCTGCCGCTATCGCTCAAGCAAAACGCAACAAAGAAGACGCTTCTGAACAAATTGCAGCAATGCAAAAATTATCAGCAGATATCAAAGCTAATGATGCCGAATTAGCTGAAATCGATGACAAATTAGCCGAATTCACAACTACACTTCCAAATATCCCAGCCGCTGATGTTCCTGTCGGTGCTGACGAAGATGAAAACGTAGAAGTTCGCCGTTGGGGAACACCTCGTGACTTTGACTTTGACATCAAAGCTCACTGGGATCTTGGTGAAGACCTTGGCATTCTTGACTGGGAACGTGGTGCCAAAGTTACTGGCTCTCGCTTCCTTTTCTACAAAGGACTTGGTGCTCGCCTAGAACGTGCTATCTACAACTTTATGTTGGATGAACACGCTAAAGAGGGTTACACAGAAGTTATCCCACCTTACATGGTCAACCATGACTCAATGTTTGGTACTGGTCAATATCCAAAATTCAAAGAGGACACATTTGAATTAGCTGACTCTGACTATGTTCTTATCCCAACTGCGGAAGTGCCACTTACAAACTACTACCGTGGTGAAATCCTTGACGGTAAAGAACTTCCAGTTTACTTCACAGCAATGAGCCCATCGTTCCGTTCAGAAGCTGGTTCAGCTGGTCGTGACACACGTGGTTTGATTCGTCTTCACCAATTCCACAAAGTTGAAATGGTGAAATTCTCTAAACCAGAAACATCATACGACGAATTGGAAAAAATGGTGGCTAACGCTGAAAACATTCTTCAAAAACTTGGTTTGCCATACCGTGTTATCACACTTTGTACTGGCGATATGGGATTCTCAGCTGCTAAAACTTATGATTTAGAAGTTTGGATTCCAGCACAAAATACTTACCGTGAAATCTCAAGTTGTTCAAACACAGAAGATTTCCAAGCACGTCGTGCTCAAATCCGTTACCGTGACGAAGCAGATGGCAAAGTTAAACTTCTTCACACACTTAACGGTTCAGGTCTTGCCGTTGGACGTACAGTCGCTGCAATCCTTGAAAACTACCAAAACGAAGATGGTTCTGTAACAATTCCAGAAGTTCTTCGTCCATACATGGGTGGAGCTGAAGTTATCTCACCTAAATAAAAAAATTTCCTGCTAGCCAATTGACTAGCAGGTGTTTTTTTACTAAAGAAACCAGAATACAATAAAAATTCCCTTGAACCATCCTCAAACCAAGAAATTTTTCAGGATTTGAGGCTAGCACAAGCGGGATTTTTTAATATTTTCTAAAACGTTGATAACGACTTTCAAGGAGTTTTTCCAATGGTAGTTGACTAAGCTCATCTAATTCAGTGATTAGATTTGTTTTAATCATTTCAACAATTTCACTTGAAAAATAGCCATGTTCGGGAATAACTCTATCAACTACTCCCATATTATAAAGCTCACCAGCTGTGATTTTCATCAATTCAGCGGCTTCTGTCGCACGAGAGCCATCTTTCCAAAGAATAGAGGCAAAGCCTTCTGGACTCAAAATCGCATACATGCTGTGTTCGAGCATCCAGACCTTATCAGCCACAGCGAGTGCAAGAGCACCACCAGAGCCCCCCTCACCAATGATAATAGCGATAATTGGCACTTTAAGGTCGCTCATTTCAAGTAGATTGCGTGCAATGGCTTCCCCTTGTCCACGTTCTTCAGCACCAACACCAGGATAGGCTCCCGCTGTATTGATAAACGTAACGACAGGACGACCGAATTTTTCAGCTTGTTTCATCAAACGTAATGCTTTACGGTAACCTTCTGGATTTGGTTGACCAAAATTGCGTTTGAGATTCTCTTGTAAATTTTTTCCTTTTTGAATACCAATAACTGTCACAGGACGACCATCTAGGCGTGCGATACCGCCAACAACAGCACCGTCATCAGCAAAATGACGATCGCCATGAAGTTCCATGAAATCATCAAAAATGAGTTCAGCGTATTCCAAGGTTGTCAAACGTCCTTGATCACGCGCTTCTTTCAATATTCTTGATACATCACTACTCATTTAGCACCTCCATGAAACGCAACTAATTTGGCAATAACATCTGGCATTTCCGTGCGTTTAACAATCGCATCAACAAAACCATGTTCCAAAAGGAATTCTGCCTTTTGAAAATCCTCAGGTAAATTTTCTCGAACAGTCGTTTCAATAACACGTCGTCCAGCAAAGCCGACTAAAGCTTGTGGTTCAGCAATAATAATATCACCTTCCATAGCAAAACTTGCTGTCACACCACCCGTTGTAGGGTCGGTCAAAATCGTTAAATAAAACAGACCAGCTTCAGAATGACGCTTAACAGCAGCTGAAATTTTTGCCATTTGCATCAAGCTCATAATACCTTCTTGCATACGAGCACCACCTGATGCTGTGAAAATGACAACAGGTAGTTTTTCTCCAATTGCTAATTCGAATAAGCGTGTTATTTTCTCACCAACAACTGTTCCCATTGATGCCATGATAAAGTTTGAATCCATAATGGCAAGCGCCACTTTTTGCCCCTTTATCAAAGCCTTACCAGTCAAAACAGCTTCATCAAGTCCAGTTTTTTCACGTATTTTTGCTAATTTGTCTTGGTAACCTGGGAATTTAAGAGGATCTTGCGTTTGTAGCCCAGTAAAGAGTTCCTCAAAACTTCCTTCATCTACGGTAATAGCTAAGCGCTCTTTGGCAGAAATTCGAAAATTATAAGAACAAGCTGGACAAATTTTTGCCACTCCTAAATCCTTTTGATAAATCATATGCTTACAAGCTGGGCACTTTGCAAACAATTCATCAGGTACCTCTGGTACTTCACGAGGCGCTGATTGGCTTAGGGAATTATTGGGAGTAATTCGAATGTATTTATCTTTTTTACTAAATAAAGCCATGAAATCTCCTAATCATTTTCTTTATTATAATTTGGCAAGAAAGTCTCCATCAAGAATGACGTATCGTAGTCTCCAGCGATGACATGCTCATCTGAAATTAAATCCATTTGGAATTCTGCATTTGTGGTAATACCTTCAATTTCTAACTCATAAAGGGCACGCTGCATTTTCATCAGAGCATCAAATCGATTTTCACCATGAACAATAATTTTAGCAATCATACTGTCATAATAAGGTGGAATACTATAACCATTGTAAACAGCTGAATCGACACGCAATCCAACACCACCACTTGGCAAATACAAATCTGTAATTTTACCAGGACTTGGTGCAAAATTGAATTTCGGATTTTCAGCGTTAATACGACATTCAATTGCATGACCTGTGATTGTAATATCATCTTGTGTCACAGATAATGGTTGACCTGCTGCAATACGAATTTGTTCCTTAACAATATCAACACCAGTAACAAACTCAGTGACAGGGTGTTCTACCTGAACACGTGTGTTCATTTCCATAAAGTAAAATTCTGATGTTTTCTCGTCAAGCAAGAATTCAATCGTACCTGCATTTTCATAGCGAACTGCTTTTGCGGCACGAATAGCGGCATCGCCAATTTGAGCACGCAAGGTTTTACCAATAGCAACTGATGGACTTTCTTCTAAAACTTTTTGGTTATTACGCTGAAGAGAGCAGTCACGTTCACCAAGATGAACGACATTGTCATGAGAATCACCTAAAATTTGAACTTCAATATGTCGAGCTGGATAGATGACTTTTTCGATGTACATAGCACCGTTACCGAAAGCCGCCAAAGCTTCTTGTGAAGCTGATTCAAAGGCAGGTACAAGTTCTTCTGCAGATTCGACTTTTCGAATTCCTTTACCACCGCCACCAGCAGAAGCTTTTAGCATAACAGGATAACCAAGCCTATCAGCCACTTCAAGTGCTTCCTCTGCAGTAAATACCTCACCGTCAGAACCAGGAATAACAGGTACGTTTGCAGCAATCATTTCAGCACGAGCATTGATTTTATCACCCATTTTATCCATGATTTCAGCACTAGGACCGATAAATTTGATGTGCATTTCTTCACACATGGTAGCAAATTTTGAATTTTCACTTAAGAAACCAAAACCTGGATGAATGGCTTGCGCTCCTGTCACAATAGCAGCTGACAAGACAGCATTCATATTAAGATAAGAATCCGTTGAACGAGCTAGACCGATACAGATTGCTTCATCAGCCAAAATTGTATGCAAAGAATTTTTATCCGCTTCAGAATAGACAGCTACCGTATTGATTCCCAATTCACGCGCTGCACGAATAATACGCACCGCAATCTCACCACGATTGGCAATTAATAATTTTTTAAACATACGTCTGCTTTTATCCTCCTATCAGGAATTGCATCTTTGCAACCCTTGTCAAAATTCTTTATGTTGTCACAGTTTACGTTAAACTACTATTCTTCTTAACTGCCAATAGCAAATGTCAATGTGCCAGAAGCTGCTAATTTCCCGTCAACTTCTGCTTTTGCTTCAACTACAGCAATTGTACCACGACGTTTGACAAATTTTGCTGTCATCACCAATTGGTCACCTGGAACAATTTGTTTCTTGAAGCGAACTTTATCCATTCCAGCGTAGAAAACTAGTTTCCCTTTATTTTCTTCTTTTGAAAGTTCCAAAACACCAGCAGTTTGCGCAAGAGCCTCCATAATAAGAACACCTGGCATTACTGGATATTCTGGAAAATGACCATTGAAAAACGGCTCATTGATTGTCACATTTTTAATTGCAACAATTTCATCGTCACTCACTTCAAGCACACGGTCAACCAAAAGCATTGGGTAACGGTGTGGCAAAGCTTCACGAATTTGTTTAATATCAATCATTTAATACGTACCAATCCTTGTCCAAATTCAACAACATCTTCGTTATTTACCATAATTTCTGTGACAATACCATCGTTTGGAGCTGGAATTTCGTTCATCACTTTCATTGCCTCAATAATCAACAATGTTTGACCTTTTTTAACAGAATCTCCAACTGAAACAAAGGCTGGTTTATCAGGAGCTGGAGCAAGATAAGCTACACCAACAAGCGGACTTGTTACTTCATCACCTTCAGCAAAAATATCAGTATCAACAACTGTTTCTTCAGAATCGCTTGCTGCTTGCGCAGGGGCTACGGGAGCAGTTGCTGCTACTTCAACTAGTGCCGCAGCAGGAGCTTGACTAGCTTGTTGTGGTACTACTGGTGAAGTGTATTCATTTTTGCTAAATGTCAATTCAGCTTCACCTGTTTTAAATGAAAATTCACGTAAACTTGATTGGTCAAATTGTGCCATCAAATCTTTTACTTCTGAAATATTCACCATTACGCCTCCCAACGTTTAAATGCTAAAACAGCATTGTGTCCACCAAAGCCAAATGTATTTGAAATAGCATATTCTAGCTCTGCTTCTTGACCTTGTCCATAAACGACATTGGCTTCAATATCTTCTGACAACTCACGTGTACCAGCTGTCATTGGAATGTAGTTATGACGAAGTGCTTCGATAGTAGCAACAGCTTCAACAGCACCAGCAGCACCAAGAAGGTGACCAGTAAATGATTTTGTTGAAGAAACTGGAACATCTTTACCAAGAACTGTTACGATAGCTTTGCTTTCGCCTTTTTCATTGGCTTGTGTAGAAGTACCGTGTGCATTGACATAGTCCACATCTTCTGGAGAAATACCTGCTTCTTTAATAGCCAATTTAATCGCTTTAGCCGCACCAGAACCGTCTGGTGTTGGTGTTGTTTGGTGATAAGCGTCACAGTTGCTACCATAACCAACAACTTCAGCAAGGATTGTTGCACCACGTTTTTGAGCGTGTTCAAGGCTTTCAAGAACAAGGACACCTGCACCTTCACCCATCACAAAACCGTTACGGTCTTTATCAAATGGAATAGCAGAGCGAGCTGGATCTTCTGTTGTTGAGAGGGCAGTCAGAGCATTGAAACCACCAATACCGATTTCATTGATTGCTGATTCAGCACCACCAGCTAAGATAACATCGTGATAACCAAATTTAATTTCACGGAAAGCTTCACCGATTGCATCATTAGATGAGGCACAAGCTGTTGTGATTGATTTACATACACCACGAGCACCAATACGCAAAGCAATGTTTCCTGCAGCCATATTTGACAAAGCTTTTGGAATGAACATTGGTTGAATACGTTTGATTCCCTTTTCGTGCATACGAATAATTTGCTCCTGCATTTCTTGCAAACCACCGATACCAGATGACACGATAACACCTGTACGGTCACGATCAACAGTGTCCATATCAAGTTTTGCATTTTCAAGAGCTTCTAAAGTCGCATAAATCGCATAAAGTGAATATTGGTCCATACGATTTTTATCTTTGCGAACAAAATATTTATCAAATGGAAAATCGTGAATTTCACCAGCATTGTGAACAGGAATTTCAGAATTATCAAATTTAGTGATTGGTCCAATACCAATTTTACCGTCGTGAAGATTATGCCAAAATTCTTCGGGTGTATTGCCAATAGGGGATGTTAAACCGTAACCTGTAACTACAACTCTATTTAATGTCATTTTTATCTCCTTTGAAGAGAAATTTTCAATTCTAATTAAAATCATTAAGACAAAGCAACCGATTATTGCATTGTCATACCACCGTCAATAGCTATCACTTGACCTGTCAAGTAATCTTGCTGTGCTAAGAAACTAGCAATAGAAGCCACCTCTTCAGCTTTACCAATGCGTTTCATTGGAATTCCCGCTAAAATTGCTTCTTGCATTTTTTCAGGAATCGCATCAGTCATATCTGATTCAATAAAACCAGGGGCAATAGCATTGACACGAACACCGCGTGCGGCTACTTCACGAGCAACTGATTTCGTAAAACCAATCAAACCAGCTTTTGAAGCAGCGTAGTTAGCTTGTCCAACGTTACCAGTCAAACCAACAACACTTGATAGGTTAATGATAGCACCTTGACGAGCACGTGTCATCGGTTTTAAGACTGATTGTGTCATGTTAAACGCACCAGTCAAATTAACTTTAAGCACAGACTCAAAATCAGCTTCTGACATTTTTAGCATTAATTTATCATTGGTAATACCCGCGTTATTAACTAAAACATCAACAGAACCAAGCTCATTGATAGCTTCATCAACCATACGCTTAGCATCATCAAAATTTGACACATCACCTGAAATAGCAATTACTTTAACGTGATAGTCTTTAAAGCTATCAATCAAATCTTGCGAAATTTCAGAACGCCCATTAAGGACAATATTAGCACCAAGACTAGCAAATTGGCGTGCGATAGCTAAACCAATTCCACGAGTTGAACCCGTTACGAAAACATTTTTATCTTTGATTTCCATGATTTTCTCCTATTTTTCTAGAAAAGCTTCTAAACTAACTTCATCTTCAACCGTTGAGACTGGAATAGCCTTATCGATTTTACGAAGAAATCCGCTCAAAACTTTACCAGGACCAATTTCGATAACTTCTGTCATTCCAAGCTCACGCATTGTTTCGATAGAATCATAAAAACGAACAGACTCTTTAACTTGTCTAGCAAGTAAAGATTTAATATCAGCACGGTCCATAACTTTTGCTTCTGTATTGCCAATTAAAGGAACTTGAAATTCAGAAAACGTCACTTTATCAAGAACCTCTACCAAACGTTCACTAGCAGATTGCAGTAAAGCGGTATGGAAAGGCCCTGAAACTTTCAAAGGAATCAAGCGTTTTACACCTGCTTCTTTTAGCAACTCAACGGCATAGTTAACGGCTTCTATTTCTCCACCGATAACGATTTGTGCAGGTGTATTGTAGTTAGCAGGTGTTACAATTCCCTTGCTAGAAGCCTTTTGACAAATTTCTTCAATCAATGAAGCCTCTGTATTCATGACAGCAACCATTTTTCCAGTACCAGCTGGCGCTGCTGTTTCCATAAATTCACCACGCTTAGCAACAAGTGCAACGGCATCTTCAAAACTTAAAGCACCTGAAGCCACCAAAGCAGAATATTCACCAAGAGAAAGACCAGCCACCATATCAGGACGATATCCCTTTTCTTGTAACAAGCGGAAAATAGCAACCGAAGTTGTCAAAATCGCTGGTTGAGTATAGCGAGTTTGGTTGAGTTTATCTTCTTCATTGTTAATTAATTCATGAATATTATATCCGAGAATGCTACTAGCTTGTTCAAAAGTTTCTCTAACAATAGGATATTTTCCATATAAATCACTTGCCATTCCAAGCTTTTGAGCCCCTTGACCGGCAAATAAAAAGGCTATTTTTGTCATTAAATCCTCCTAAGCGGGAAAATTGATTTATCTTATATTAATTTTTTTAGTCTTTATTACTAATCAGACCAACGTTCAGCTTCTTCTAAGATGATTTTTTGAGCACCATAGTAAAGGTCTTTTAAAATTTCTTCACAAGTTTCTTCTTTACGAATAAGCCCTGCAATCTGACCGGCCATAACTGAACCAGTAACAACATCACCGTCAACAACCGCATTACGTAAAGCACCGGCACCAAGCACTTCAATATCTTCTGCCGTCTTACGTCCAGCTAGAAAATCTTTTTCAGCATGGGCATATGATGTTGTTAATTTATTTTTGATAGCACGAACTGGGTGTCCAACAACTGACGCTGAAATAACTGTATCAATATCTTTTGCTTTTAAGATTTTATCTTTAAAATTTTGATGTGCATTAGATTCTTTAGAAACTGCAAAGCGTGTTCCAACTTGAATAGCTTCCGCACCAAGCATAAAGATTGCTGCAGCACCACGTCCGTCGCCAACACCACCAGCACCGATAACAGGAATATTTACCGCATCCACAACTTGACGAACAAGTGTCATTGTTGTCAATTTACCAATGTGCCCACCAGCTTCCATACCTTCTGCGATAACCGCATCAGCACCTAATTTTTCCATACGTTTTGCAAGAGCAACACTTGGAACAACCGGAATAACTGTAATACCTGCTTCATGGAAACGTTCCATGTATTTACCAGGGTTACCAGCACCTGTTGTGACAACTTTTACACCTTCTTCAATGACTAAATCTACAATATCATCAACAAATGGTGATAAAAGCATAATATTGACACCAAAAGGTTTGTCTGTAATTTTTTTAACTTTATCGATATTAGCTTTAACAACTTCCTTTGGGGCATTGCCACCACCGATAATACCTAAGCCACCAGCATTAGAAACAGCACCAGCTAAGTCGCCGTCAGCAACCCATGCCATTCCTCCTTGAAAAATTGGATATTTTATATTTAATAATTCTGTTATACGTGTTTTCATATTAAACCTTCTTAGTCTTTATAAAACAATAATTTGATAGTCAAACTATCATAATAAGAAGAGAGGGAGTAAGATAAGCACTAATGTCTTAGTTACATATCCCACAACCCTTCCTACTAAATATAGTGGAGTTAGTTTTTAGCACCAACTCCAGCCATGCTATTATTTTGTTTTTTCTTCAACGTAAGCAACCAAGTCACCTACAGTATTAAGACCTTCTTCAGTTTCAATTTGGATGTCGAATTCATCTTCGATTTCTGAAATAACTTGGAAAACATCAAGTGAATCAGCATCAAGTTCATCGAAAGTAGTTTCCAATTTTACTTCATCTGTCTCTTTACCAAGTTCTTCAACGATAATTTCTTGTACTTTTTCAAATACTGCCATGATTATTTCTCCTTATAAATATAAATAAAAATTTTATCTTGTGCTTATACACAAGTTTGTAACTAGATTTTAACAATTAGACTGCCCCATGTCAAACCTCCACCAAAAGCAGAGAAAAGAACTGTTTGTGAACCGTCTAATTTAATGTATCCTTTATCAACATACTCAGATAAAAGAATCGGAACACTTGCTGCACTGGTATTTCCATATTCCATCATGTTAGCTGGAAGTTTATCTACATCAACACCAATTTTTTTAGCAATTTTATCTAAAATACGGATATTAGCTTGGTGTAAAAACAAATAATCCAAATCTTCAGCTGCCACATCAGAAGCTTCAATTAAAGCCTTGATACTCTTAGAAACGTCACGGATTGCAAAATCAAAAATTGCTCTACCATCCATTTTTAAGAATTTATCATCAGTTTCTTCTTCTGAAAATGGCGAAGACAAGCCAACCTTCCCTGAAGTTAAACTAAACCCACGACTGCCGTCTGTGTGTAGTGATTCTGCTAAGAAATGTTTTGTTTCGGAAGCCTCAATCAAGACACCACCAGCACCATCTCCAAATAAAACTGAACTGCTACGTTCAGACCAGTCTAACGTTTTTGACAAAGTCTCAGCACCAATCACAATTCCTCTTTTGTACATACCTGACTGGATGAATTTATCCGCAGTTGCCAAAGCAAATACAAAACCACTACATGCTGCTGTCAAATCCATTGCAAAGGCATTAACCGCACCAACATTCGCTTGGATACGTGCCGCAGTAGAAGGCATTAAACTATCAGGGGTTATCGTTGCAACAATGATGAAGTCAATATCTTCAGCCGATAAACCAGCTTTAGAAATCAATTGCTTGGCAACTTGTGTCCCTAAATCGCTAGTTGTTTCATTTCGAGTGATGTGCCGTCTTCTGATACCAGTACGTGATGAAATCCACTCATCACTAGTATCCATAATTGCAGACAAATCATCGTTTGTAATCACTTGTTCAGGGGCATAAGCTGCTGCCTGAGCAATTCTTGCAAATACCATTATTACATTAACTCCTCAAGAAACTTATGAAGATTCTTCAACCCTTGAGCCAAGGCTTCAAATTCCTCTTCATTCATATCTTCCGCAATATGGATAACCATATTTTTGTGGAATTTATGATGAAGTCTGTCTAGTAATCTTCCTTTTTTTGTCAAAGTTAAGTGAACAACACGGCGATCCAATTTTGAACGTCGTCTTTCAATATAACCTTTTGCCTCAAGTTTATTCAGGCTAGTGGTTATTGTTCCGAGCGTTAACATCAACTCACGAGCAATATCACTTGGAGTAACATTAGAATTTTTACCAATAATCTCAATGGTATGCATTTCTTTTAATGAAACATCATTGAACTGACTTGTTCTTAGACTTGTCTCTTCAATGACTTGAACACGATTAAAAATATCAACAAGGTATTCATTGATTCGATTATAATCCAAGACCTCACCTCCTAAATAAACTTTGACAGTCAAAGTATATCAAACATCAAAACATTTTGCAAGATATTTAAGAATCTTTCATTCAATAATTTTAAAATCAAATCATTCTCTTACATTATTTTCCTGAAAATTTTGGACGACGTTTTTCAGTAAAAGCACGAACGCCCTCTTTAAAGTCTTCTTTAAATGCTAGTTCTTCTTGAAGTTGCAATTCAAGTGATGTATAATCTTCCCAACCTTCAAAAGATGCCTTCCATGACATTTCTTTAATCGCTCGGTAAGAATTTGCTGCGCCTCGTAACAAACGTTTTGTAAGTTGATTTGTTGTTCTTTCAAGCTTTTCAGATTCACATAGTCGGTAAACAATGCCATATTCAAGCGCTTTTTGGGCATTTAAACCTTCCCCAGTCATTGCCAATTGAATGGCACGAGTTGTACCAATTGCACGACTCATTAAGAAAAGCCCTCCAGCATCTGGCGCAAGACCTATACCAACAAAAGCTTGAATAAATTTAGCTTTTTCACTAGCAACAACAAAATCTGCAGCGACAGCCATATTTGCAGCTGCTCCCGCAACCGCACCATCTACACTCATAATAATTGGTTTTGGTAATTTTTTCATTACAAATGAAATTTTATTAACCAAACTAGCAATTTCAACCAATGATTCAACATTGTCAGATTCTACAGCACGTTGCATTTCTGCCAAATCACCGCCAATTGAAAAAACTTTTCCAACTGCCTTAATAACCAAAATCTTGACAGAATCCTCTGATTTAACGTTACCTAAAACCTCAAGAATCTCTTGACATGTCGGGATATTAAAACCGTTTGAAATATCAGGACGATTCAAGGTTAAAGTTGCCACTTCGCCCTTTTCATAAATAACATTATTAAAAGACATCTATTTACCTCCAATAAATAGGACAAAAATAGTTTGATGATTTAACTATTTAGCAAATGCTATTTTAGCATATTATTTCTTTTTTTATCAAGTAAAAACTGTTTATTTCACAAAATAATTTGATATATAAATAATTCAATAATCAAATAATTGTATTAAAAAAGTGGAAAACTAGCGATAATTGCTAACTTTCCACTACTTTTCAACAAGTGCTTCAAAAATCTGTGTCAAATTGTCAACCAATCGATTTGCCTTGCTTTGGTTCATTCCAAATAACTTATCCTCAATTGCCCAGACATGTAAGTCAGCAGAAATACCTGCTTGAATGCCTTTTTCACTATCCTCAATAACCAAAATATTATCCTGATTCGTTCTTAATTGCCGAGCAGCTTCCTGATAAATAGCTGGATGAGGTTTTCCTTTTGGAAACTCTTCCCCCGATAAAATAACTGAGAAGTACTCTCTCATCTTTGTATCGTCTAAAGCCTTTAAAATATCATGTTTTGTTGAACTTGATGCTAAGCCCAAACGATAACCATTATCATAAAGCTTCTTAATCACTTCAAAAGTATCTGCAAAAATTAAGTCCTTATAAGGAAGTGGGTGATTATGCTTATAAGTTGTATATTCTTCTTGCAATTGGTGAATATCCCAATTTTCATAATCATCACGTAAAATATCTCGCCAAATTTGTTTCATGTTTCCACCGATAAAAAAACTAAGTGGTAAATGCTTTATACTAATTCCTCTTTCAGCTAAAAATTTTTCACGTCTATGATAATAAAAAGTCTCTGTATCAAATAATACACCGTCCATATCAAAAATAATAGCATTAAAATTTTCCATTCTTTCATTATACTATCTTTTTCTTTTAAAAACTACTGACAAATTTTCAGAATTTTGCTATAATTGTTTACAAATTTATATTTTGGAGAAGTTCATGAAAGTAATCAAATTTGGTGGTAGCTCGCTCGCTTCTGCTGAGCAACTCAAAAAAGTATTGAACATTGTTAAATCAGACTCAGAACGACGCTTTGTCGTTGTATCTGCCCCAGGTAAGCGTAACGCTGAAGATACCAAGGTAACAGACGCCCTTATTAAATACTATAAAACATATACAGCTGGCGATGACGTTACTTCTGCGCAAGAATGGATTATCAATCGTTATCAAGCCATGGCAGACGAACTCGGTTTAAATTCTTCTATCGTGAGCAAAATTGCTGGTGCCATTACAAATCTTGCAACTCTTCCTATCGACGGAAATGATTTTCTTTATGATACTTTCCTAGCAGCTGGTGAGGACAATAACGCAAAACTCGTTGCGGAATACTTCCGTAAAAACGGTATTGCTGCTCGTTATGTTCACCCTAGAGAGGCTGGAATCATCGTATCTAGTGAACCAGGAAACGCTCGTATTCTTCCGTCAAGTTATGACAAACTTGAAGAATTACGTGATTCTGAAGAAGTCCTTGTTATCCCTGGCTTCTTTGGTGTAACAACTGATGGGCAAATTTGTACCTTCTCACGTGGTGGGTCAGATATTTCAGGTTCTATCGTTGCCGCTGGTGTCAAAGCTGATTTATATGAAAACTTTACTGATGTTAATGGTATTTTTGCAGCCCACCCAGGCGTTGTCCATAAACCTCACACTATTAAAGAGTTGACATATAGAGAAATGCGTGAGCTTGCCTATGCAGGGTTCTCTGTCCTACATGACGAAGCGTTGATTCCTGCTTACCGTGGTAAAATTCCACTTGTCATCAAAAATACTAATAATCCTGACCATCCAGGGACATGTATTACTTTAAAACACAGCGGACCTACAATTCCTGTCATCGGTATCGCTGCAGATGATAACTTCGCAAGTATCAACATGTCTAAATACCTCATGAACCGCGAAGTCGGATTTGGTCGAAAAGTCCTCCAAATTTTAGAAGACCTCAATATCCGTTGGGAACACATGCCTACAGGTATCGACGATATGTCAGTTATCGTCCGTGAACGCGAATTAACACCAATCAAAGAACAAGAAATTATCTCTTATCTCACACGAGAGTTAGGTGTTGATGAAGTTGATATCGAGCACAATCTTTCAATCATCATGATTGTTGGTGAAGACATGAAAAACCATATCGGGGTAACTGCTACAGCAACCAAGGCTCTTTCAGATAAACACATCAACCTTGAAATGATTTCTCAAGGTTCAAGTGAAGTTTCTGTCATGTTTGTAACCCAAACAGAACAAGAAAAACAAGCCGTCCGCTCTTTATATAATGCTTTCTTCATAGGAGACCAAAACTAATTCTACACACGAAACTCTGAGACAATAAAATCTCAGAGTTTTATTTTTTATGATAAACCTATTCCGTAGCAATGATATGACGGTCCAGGTTCTTGGCAATATCAGAAACAGAGTTGCCATTTTTTACATAAGCCTCTATTATAACAAGCTTATTTGTGATAAGATAACTTTTTATGTCTAACTTAATTTTACAAATTAGGGATTCAAACCTTGTTACCACAAAAACAAAACTCAAAGACTTTTGGAAACAGCTTTCAGTTACCTTTGATAATTAATTTTTGAAAGAATGAACGTTCCAAAACAAACTTACAACTCCTCTGTAAAAGGGGGAAATGAAGATTGATATTCATTTGATTATATTAAACAACTTAACAACACGTTCATTTAATTACGAAGCGCTAAATCATCTTGACATTCCTAACAACAATGGAAATATCGCCATTTCTGTCCATACCTATGAATTATATTCATGAACAATAGATAGCAGCGAAAGCCACAAAGACCACAGTAACAACAAATACAGTAGCTGTAATCTAGATACTCTAAACATCATCATGAATGACTTTACAAAGATTCAAAGCGAAAAAATGCTCCAATTACTATCAGTAAATTGGGTGCCTCAGATTTCAACAATACAGACGAATGCGTTGGGCAAAAGAGTACATGGCTCAGCTACTAGCATTGACTTTTTGTGTGTCCTTTGGGATAATAATGCTGATAATGACTACTCATCAAGCGAGAGTTTCGGATTTATTAGCCGTTCAACAAACAAACTTTATGACAGTTTCAACACTCATTAACTATGCCAAAAAGAATAGCTCAACTGATGCTAGCAGTACTGGTGATAATTCTGGTTCAGAAAAAGACTATCCTTTGAACAATTTGTTTGCTGCCAATGGAGCAAGCTACCAATCACAAGAAATTCCTAATGCTCTAAACTACATTAACATTGAAGCTAACACTAATAAATACGGCTTTGTTTAGAAGAAATCTATTGCTAACTTCTCTCTTAAACTTCAAGAAACGATACGAAACACTTTGCAAAAGGGAAAGACAGCCATAAAGTGAAACATCGAAAACTGACGAATGATTTTTTAAAATATGAACAGCATCAAGAAACGTTTGTAGAATACAGTACTTTTTCGAAGACCGATACAAACGCTACCTTTATGCAGATAAAAGAAAACAATATGGAGTTGGGACTTTTTTACTAAATGATTAACTCAAAGCAAGCGACAATCTTCAAATTAACACAGAAAATCAATTTGTTCTCCATTATAGTATTTTTAAAATCCAACTGATACCAAAACCCCATTTTCATTTTTAGAAACCTATCCGCATGTTTTAAAAGGATTATCGCTGAGGCAGGTGAATTTACAAATCTCCTGATGGCTAGGAGCATCCATTTTCACACACCTAGATTAGGAAAACAGCAACAGGTTTTGAACAAGAAATCAATATCGTAGTTTACAACCAAATGTTTCCCTCAAAAAGCTCTTTATGTCAATGGCAGCTATCAAGAGTTGAAATACCAAGAAAGTCAAGCATTTCTATCTGAAGAAAGCAGTCAGATTTTCACACAACACAAAGGTGATGTGAAACTGGTCTTCAGCCAGATAAAGGCTCTCAGGTTACAATGTTTGTAACCTGAGAGCAAAAAAACAAATAACCACCTTAAATACAACAGAAACACGAAGAGAACTAAAAAATAGAGACTCATACAAAAGGTGACTCTCTATTTTTTAGTTCTGAATCCTTTTTATCTCAGGCTCTTTTTGCATCTATATTATTCTATAGCCTCGTACTCTCCAAATAATGTTTTCAATATTTAGAAATTATTTTTAAATTCGTTAAAGAAGGGCTCAATCTGGGCTAGAAAAGCCTTTTTTCCCTCAAAGCGTTCCCCACGCATCACCTTCGCCAATTTCTCTCGTGCCTCTATTCCCAGTCGCTGCTCAACCGCTTGCAGCCGCTCCTGATAAGCCACATAATCCGCCAGGTCCAGAAAACTTGTTTGTGCTAAACAATGCCCCACATCACTAATTTCCTCATATGGTAGCTGATTAAACTTGCGTTTCAGGCTTTCCTGATGACGAATCACATCCTTGAGATAGTTGGAAAACTTTGTTTTAAAATAAGAATAAAGGGACAACTCATCCTGCAACACGTCTGGCTTTTCTTGTAAAAGGCGGAAAAGAACCACCCGTCCCTCTTGTAACCAATCATCGTAGTCCCACAGTTTAACAAAATAGTGACGACGCAACTTAAGTACAATCGGTTTAACTTTTTCAAAATAGGCTTCAAATGCTTCCATCATTTTCAAATCTCCTTAGAACTTAATTTCCCTACTTAAAAGGTATCACCATTATAAAAAGAAAAGTACAAAAAGACCATGACATTTTTGTCATGGTCAAAAAACTATGAAGTAAGATAAAAAAAGCAACAGCCTAGAACTGTTACTACCGTTTTTCTTACTCCGCCAGTAGGACTCGAACCTACGACATCATGATTAACAGTCATGCGCTACTACCAACTGAGCTATGGCGGATAAAAGCTAAGCGACTACCATATCTAACAGGGGGCAACCCCCAACTACTTCAGGCGTTCTAGGGCTTAACTGCTGTGTTCGGCATGGGAACAGGTGTATCTCCTAGGCTATCATCACTTAACTCTGATTGATTATCCAATCAAAATTGAATACCTATATATTCTAACAAGTTTCCGACGCGCTGTCAATTCTTCTCAGTTACTTTGGATAAGTCCTCGAGCTATTAGTATTAGTCCGCTACATGTGTCACCACACTTCCACTCCTAACCTATCTACCTGATCATCTCTCAGGGCTCTTACTGATATTAAATCATGGGAAATCTCATCTTGAGGTGGGCTTCACACTTAGATGCTTTCAGCGTTTATCCCTTCCCTACATAGCTACCCAGCGATGCCTTTGGCAAGACAACTGGTACACCAGCGGTAAGTCCACTCTGGTCCTCTCGTACTAGGAGCAGATCCTCTCAAATTTCCTACGCCCGCGACGGATAGGGACCGAACTGTCTCACGACGTTCTGAACCCAGCTCGCGT
>SKEF01000394.1_pt1 | contig 45177 bp, 37 predicted proteins | sample 4826691 | NCBI WGS metagenome assembly SKEF01 (sample SAMN11008816, study PRJNA524170) | human gut metagenome | biome: Human fecal sample; material: Feces; isolation source: fecal sample from pouch patient p23, p27 | host: Homo sapiens | place: Israel: Tel-Aviv | collected 2016-08-24
CAAATACGGAGGGCGGTGGTATTATAATCTCATCAAAAGAAAACAGGAAAAACAAATTCAAGGAATTAATTTAAGAAATCATTCAATTCATAGCATATATATAAATGTTACATGAAAAGGATGAAATTAAATGAAAGGGTAAAGGTGATACCGTTGGGAAAGTAGTCAATCATTTTCAATATGAGAAGTGGCAGAAATCAAGTTTCCTGCAAGAAAGACCTGATACATAAATTATCCATTATTTAAATCAGATTATCGGAATACATTCGGAAGAGAATATTAAATATATTACCTGGTGAACAGGACTTTCAGAAAAAGGATAATCTTTATAAACGTATTACAGGTATATAGAATTGATTACTCATATTGAATAACTGTCACAAACCTGATATAAAGATTTTTGAATCTGTGTAAAGAAACATTTTCAAATATTGCGATCCATAAACGTGAGTTATATGAATCAAAGCTTTACATCAGAAGAATATCTTCTCACAAAAGATATTAAACAGAAATAACAGAAACCTTATTCCCGAAGAAAACAGTTTGAAATTTAAGAAGTTAAGTTTGAAGCTGCTCTAGTCTGACGGAAAAGATTTCAGAGATTATTTCAAAATGGAATTATAATCCGTAAATTATAATTTCGACTCTATGAACTTTCTAAATGAATCGAATGATAAACATCATATCGTTTATGAGCAGGAAATTAAATGAACTGTAACCGAATAAAGACACGATATAATATATATAATAAAAACTGAATACAGAAGATTGAAGGAAGTATACTATAAGAGGTATCAGAGGATTTCAATCAGCAAACAAGACGAAAAGTTTTGAAAGAACAAAGAGGTAAATTAAAATTGAATATTGAAGATTGTTAAGACGGTCATCATTTCAGGATTATGAAAAGTAATTGTTAAGAGAAGTGATGACCGTCTGACTGTTGTATAAAAAAGTTTTTTACGATATACTCTCCATAGAAAGTGCGAAAGCATAAAAGGGAGAGCTTTTTTTATGTGGAATAATAAGAATAGTATAGAAGATATGATCATATTTGAGGATAAAGACATTCTGGTATGCCATAAAGCTGCGGGTATTGCAGTTCAAAATGCACGAATTGGAGCTGCAGATATGGAAAGTTCTTTAAAGAATTATCTGGCTTTAAAAAATACGGAAACAGTTCCTTATCTGGGAGTTGTGCACAGACTGGATCAACCGGTTGAAGGGGTTCTGGTATTTGCAAAGAATAAAAAAGCAGCAGCTGGTCTGACGAGGCAGATTACAACGGGAAATATTGTCAAAGAATATCTGGCAGTGACAGACAGGATGTCGGAGAAACGCCAGGGACGACTGGAAGATTATCTGATAAAAAATGGAAGAACCAATACTTCTGAAGTAGTAACATCAAAGACGAGCGGAGCTAAAAAAGCAGTTTTAGATTATGAGGTTATACATCAAATTTCAGATGAGAGGACAGAGAGCGGAAAAAGAATCCTTATAAAAATTCATTTGGAAACTGGTCGTCATCACCAGATCCGTGTACAGATGGCACATGCGGGAATGCCGCTTCTTGGTGATCGCAAGTATAATCCAGGAGATACTTCACACTTACCGTTGGGATTATGCTCCTGCCATCTGGTATTCCGTCACCCGATCAGTGGGAAAAAGATGGAATTTACGGTTACACCGAAGGGAGATTCTTTTGCAGGTTTCCCAAATCCGTGATTTTAAAACTGGTAAAATTGCCGTATTTTCCTCTAAAAGATGAAAAAACTATGAAATCTATAGACGCAAAAAAGAAAATGTGTATAATGTAGAAAGATAACGGTAACAGAGCGCATTTGTATAAAAATATATTCAGAAAAGAGGAAAATACGATGAAAAAAGCAGCTGTTGTGGTGCTTCTTCTTGCAGGTGTGGCTGTAGTGGCAGGAGAAGCCGGTATAATGGATGGCTTTGGTAATTTTGTTGCGGATGTGCAGGCAGAAGATGAACTGCCGGATAACGAGAAAGCTCAAAATGAATCAGAAGAAGTAACAGGTGAGGAAGAGGACAGTGCATCCAAGATAGATACTTCCATCACAATTGGGACAGGGAGCAGGATTGCTGTTGTAAGCAAGGCTACAGATGGAGAATACTGGAAACTTGTTCACCGGGGCATGGAAGATGCTGTGAAGGATATCAATACAGCATATGATTTTTCTTCCGATGATGCAGTCACTATGACATTTGAAGGACCTTCCGATGAACAGGATGTAGAAACACAGATCAATACGCTTGATGCGGTAATTGCGGAGAATCCAACGGTTCTTTGTATGTCTGCAAGTGACATTGAATCCTGTCAGGCACAGCTTGAAGCAGCAAGTGAAAACGGAATTCCGGTCGTAGTATTCGATTCTAATGTTAATGAGGATGAACTTGTGGCAGCATTTCGCGGAACCGATAATACATATGTAGGAAAGCTTGCCGCAGAAAAACTGGCAGACGCTATTGGCGGGTCCGGTAAGATTGCAGTATTTTCTGCCCAGGAAAAGACAGAAAGTTCCCAGAAACGAGTGGAGGGATTCAAAGAAACCCTTACGGAGTATCCGGATATTACGATCGTAAGTGAATTGTATACAGATAAAGTAGATGATATGGAAACTGCAATGGCAGATGTACTTAACAGATATCCGGATCTGAGCGGAGTGTTCTGCACAAACGAAGATGTTTCAGATCTGTATCTTGGTCTTGATAAGGGAGAGAAGGCTCCGGTTATGGTTGGAGTTGATGCGACGACTGTTCAGCAGAAAGCGATTGCAGATGGACAGGAACTTGGAACAGTATCACAGGATCCATATGCTATAGGATATCAGACGATCATTGCGGCTGCACAGGCAATGTCCACGGATGTTCAGAAGGCTGCGGAAGTAGAAAAGAATGTTCTTCTTGAGCCTAAATGGATCGATGCATCAAATATCAGCGATGAGACCAACAGTAATTATCTTTATTCCAAATAATATATGATAATGGCAAAAGGGTGTCATAAATAGTTTTCAACTCCAGCAAGGACAGTTCACATCGAACTGTCCTTGTGTTATAATAGATAAGATTCGACAAAAATATAATGAATCGGATTTAGAATGGAGGAAATTTTTTTGAAAGAAAGAGAAACATTTGGCTCAAGACTTGGATTCATCCTGGTTTCTGCAGGGTGCGCAGTAGGTCTTGGAAACGTATGGAAATTCCCATACATGACAGGTAAATATGGCGGAGCTGCTTTTATCCTGATCTATCTTGTCTTTCTCGTACTGCTTGGACTGCCGATTCTTGTAAGTGAATTTGCAGTAGGACGAAGCAGCAGACTGAGCACGGCAAGAGCATTTCACAAACTGGAGCCGGAGGGTTCCAATTTCCATAAGTACAGCTATATGGGAATGATCGGTAATTATATGCTGATGATGTTTTATACCATGGTAGCAGGATGGATGATGTACTACTGTTATGTTATGGCGACCGGGAAACTGAGCGGAGCTTCTTCTGATGAAGTGAGTGGCTTTTTCTCAAACCTGATGACATCTACCGGAACAATGACCGGTTGGATGATCGTAGCTGTTCTTCTGGCATTTGGCGTATGTTCACTGGGACTTCAGAATGGAATCGAGCGTATCACAAAAGTCATGATGATCTGCCTTTTGGCACTGATCGTGGTGCTGGCTGTTCATTCTGTAACGCTGGACGGAGCGATGGAAGGTGTTAAATTTTACCTTGTACCAAACCTCGACAATATCCGTGCGGCAGGTCTTGGAAACGTGATCTTTGGTGCGCTGTCACAGGCATTCTTTACTTTGAGTATCGGTATCGGTGCGATGGAGATCTTCGGAAGCTATATGGGAAAGGAACGTACCCTTGCAGGAGAAAGTATTAATATCCTGATCCTGGATACATTTGTAGCACTGATGGCTGGTCTTATCATCATTCCGGCATGTTTTGCATTTAACGTAGAGCCTGGTGCGGGACCGGGACTTGTATTCATCACTCTGCCAAACGTATTCAACCAGATGGCAGGTGGAAGACTCTGGGGAGCTCTGTTTTTCCTGTTTATGTCCTTTGCGGCACTGTCTACGGTTATTGCAGTATTTGAGAACATTCTGTCCTTCGCAATGGATCTGTGGGGATGGAAACGTAATAAAGCAGTTTTATTTAATATCGTTCTGCTCATTATTCTTTCCATGCCGGCAATTCTTGGCTTCGGACCGTGGTCCGGAGTTCAGATCCTCGGTGAAGGAACAAATATCATGGATCTGGAAGATTTTATTATTTCAAATAACATCCTGCCACTTGGTTCAGTAATCTTCGTGATTTTCTGTGCATCTAAGAACGGATGGGGATGGGATAACTTCATTAAGGAAGCCAATACTGGAAAAGGAATAAAATTCCCGACATGTATCAGAAATTACATGTTGTGGGTAATTCCGGTCGTTGTAGCGATTATTTATCTGAAAGGTTATTATGATATGTTCCAGCCGAAAGGAAATACTTATCTGATTCCATGGATGATCGTGGGCATCGCAATGCTGATATTGGTAGGATGGATCGTATTCGGACATAGTAAGAAAAACAAGAAGTAAGAAATAAGAGGAGGCATAAATTATGATAGCAGAAAAAATGAAACCTTTTGTACAGAACAATTCAGCAATTCGTATGATGTTCGAAGAAGGAAATCGTCTCCGGGCAAAGTATGGTGCAGACAAAGTCTATGACTTCAGCCTTGGTAATCCAAGTGTTCCGGCACCGGACTGTGTACGCGAAGCAATCATAGATCTCGTAAACAACGAAGAACCGACGGTTCTTCACGGATATATGAATAATGCCGGATTTGAGGATGTCAGAGAGACGATCGCACAGTCTCTGAACCGCCGTTTCGGGACAGCTTTTTCTGCACATAATCTGATCATGACAGTTGGTGCTGCCAGCGGTCTGAATGTCATCCTCAAGACGATATTGAATCCGGGCGAGGAAGTGATCGTTTTTGCACCGTACTTTCTGGAATACGGTGCATATGTACGTAACTATGACGGTAAGCTTGTGGAAATCTCTCCTAATACAGAGACTTTCCAGCCAAATCTGAAAGAACTGGAAGAGAAGATTACAGTCAATACCCGTGCAGTGATCGTAAATACGCCACATAACCCGACCGGTGTTGTTTATTCTGAGGAGACGATCAAAGAACTTGCTGCGATCCTCGAGAAAAAACAGCAGGAGTTTGGTTCTGTGATCTATCTGATTTCGGATGAACCGTACAGAGAACTGGCTTATGATGGCGTAGAAGTTCCATATCTGACGAAATATTATAAGAATACGGTTGTAGGATATTCCTACAGCAAATCTCTGTCTCTGCCGGGAGAGCGTATTGGATATCTGGTCATCCCGGATGAACTGGAAGACAGCGCAACAGTCATCACAGCAGCAGCAATTGCAAACCGTGTACTTGGAAGTGTTAATGCACCATCCCTTATGCAGAAAGTTATCCAGAAATGCGTAGATGCAGAAGTGGATGTGGCTGCTTATGACAGAAACCGTCTGGCACTTTACAATGGCCTTAAAGAATGTGGATTTGAATGTATCAAACCACAGGGCGCATTTTATCTGTTTGTGAAATCTCCGGTTGCAGATGAGAAGCAGTTCTGCGAGGCCGGTAAGAAATACAATATCCTGATGGTTCCGGGAAGCTCCTTTGCCTGCCCTGGATATGTAAGACTGGCATATTGTGTATCTTACGAGACGATTCAGAATTCTCTGCCTGAATTTAAGAAGCTGGCAGCAGAGTATGGGCTGTAGGAAGCCGGAATGTACAGTACACGAATTTGTAAAATGTATAATAGAAATTTATAAGAGTAAAAACAGATAAAAAAGACGCAGGAGCTGACTTTTTTGGTCATGCCCCTGCGTCTTTTGCAGTGCATATCGAGGAAGCACCGGTGGTGCGCTGGTCAGATCTTGTCAATTTTTTTACGGATATCCAGCATTTTCTGATCGAGCTGTGTGATCACAGAAGCACACTGCTGTAATTCTTCATTGATCACTGCTGCCTGCTTTTGTCCGCGTTTGTAACGCAATTGATGGTCGAGGTTGGCCCAGTAATCCATGGCAGCAGTTCGAAGCTGCAATTCCAGTTTGATCCACTGGTTTTCTTTCTGGAATGGAATTGCAATTTCCAGAATCAGATGAAGGCTTTGATAGCCGGATTTCTTTGGCTGCTGTACATAATCTTTGATTTTCAGGATATGGATATCCTGTTGTTTTTCGATCAGGTCAGCCACTTTGTAAATATCATCTACATAAGCACATACAGCACGAACACCGATCAGGTCATTGATCTTTTCCAGTGCCAGATCAAAATTCAGCTCCAGTCCTTTTTTCTGCATTTTTTTGCAGACACTGTCATAGCTTTTGAGTCTCCAGGTTTTCATCTGAATAAAATTCCGTTTATATTTCATCAGCAGAAATGTGTTGATGATGTCGAGTTTGGTCATCATAAGATTGATGGCACATTGTCCTTTAATGCTAAATTCACTGTCGGTCAGCATGCTCTTAAGAAGTTCTTTCTTTTTCAATTTCTGTCTTTCTTCCTCTAATTGTATCAGTGTAAATGTTTCTGTTGCCCGTAATGCATTTCCCGTTCCCATTAGAATACTCCTCCAGTAATAAATCTGTACGTGATTTGCGTTAAATCAAAGTTAAACAGTCGCGTTGCCAGCGTTAGCTGGAATGCAACCCGTGTGCGGGAATCTTGATTTGGATTTCTGTTTCCCATCATTTAATCTATGAAAAGGGGTGGAGAAATATGACAGGAAAAAATAGAAAATTTTGTTATGAAAATCACAATCTTATGAGCATGAAATCGAGGAAACAGACTTTGAAAACAGGTGTATATCAAATTTTTTGCCTGGGAATTAAGAGGAATGATGAAAATACGGATTGTATAAAATGATGATTAATGGCGAAAATGTAAGAAATAATTTGTTTGAAATTTTAACAAAATACAGATTGACAAATGATTAACGAACCCGTATAATAAGCGCATATCAATCATTGATAAATAATTAACGTTAATAAATTGACGGAATTGTTTATCGGACTAAAGAATAAGGCTCATATCATAACAGAAAAACAGGAGGATTCACAAATGGCAAAGAAAGAAACCCACATCCCGGCAATCATTGATACTCCGGAAGCACTGGAAGCAAAGATCGCTGCGATGAAAGAAGCACAGAAACTTTTCGCCACTTATACACAGGAGCAGGTAGACAAGATCTTCAAAGCCGCTGCAACTGCTGCTGACAAAGCGCGTATCCCGCTTGCAAAAGCTGCTGTTGAAGAAACTGGAATGGGTATCGTTGAAGATAAGGTCATCAAAAATCATTATGCAGCAGAATATATCTACAATGCGTATAAAAACACCAAAACCTGTGGTGTTCTTGAAGAAGATCCGGTTTATGGAATCAAGAAGATTGCGGAGCCGATCGGTCTGATCGCGGCAGTTATTCCAACTACAAACCCGACTTCCACAGCAATCTTTAAAACGCTGATCGCGTTAAAGACCAGAAATGCGATCATCATCAGCCCACATCCTCGTGCAAAAGGAAGTACGATTGAAGCTGCAAGAGTTGTTCTGGAAGCTGCCGTAAAAGCAGGTGCTCCGGAAGGCATCATCGGATGGATCGATGTACCGAGCCTTGAACTTACAAATCTTGTAATGAAAGAAGCTGACATCATTCTTGCAACAGGTGGTCCTGGAATGGTTAAAGCGGCATATTCTTCCGGAAAACCGGCACTTGGAGTTGGCGCCGGAAACACACCGGTTATCATTGATGACACTGCAGATGTTCGTCTGGCAGTAAACTCTATCATTCACTCCAAAACATTTGATAATGGTATGATCTGTGCATCCGAACAGTCCGTAACAGTTCTCGAAGGTGTATATAAAGCAGTTAAAGAAGAATTTCAGTACAGAGGATGCTACTTCCTGAAGAAAGATGAGATTGAAAAAGTAAGAAAAACAATCCTGATCAATGGTGCACTGAATGCCAAGATCGTTGGACAGAAAGCTGCTACGATTGCAGAGATGGCAGGCGTTACAGTTCCGGCAGAAACCAAGATCCTGATCGGTGAAGTAGAATCTGTAGATATCAGTGAAGAGTTTGCACACGAGAAACTTTCTCCGGTACTTGCCATGTACAAGGCAAAAACATTCGACGAAGCGATCGCAAAAGCAGAACAGCTTGTAGCTGACGGTGGATATGGACATACTTCTTCTCTGTATATCAATGTGAATGAGAAAGAAAAAATGGCAAAACATGCAGCAGCAATGAAGACCTGCCGAATCCTGATCAATACTCCATCTTCTCAGGGTGGTATCGGAGATCTCTACAACTTCAAACTCGTACCATCTCTGACACTTGGCTGTGGTTCCTGGGGTGGAAACTCTGTATCTGAAAACGTTGGTGTGAAACATCTGATCAATATCAAGACTGTTGCTGAGAGGAGAGAGAACATGCTCTGGATGAGAACCCCGGAAAAAGTTTACTTCAAAAAAGGCTGCCTGCCGGTTGCTCTGGATGAGCTGAAAAATGTGATGGGCAAGAAACGCTGCTTCATCGTAACAGACTCCTTCCTGTACAAGAATGGATATACAAAGAAAATTGAAGATAAACTGGATGAGATGGGAATTGTTCATACATGCTTCTCTGATGTAGAACCTGATCCGTCTCTGGCTTCTGCAAAAGCAGGTGCAGCAGCAATGCGTGCATTTGAGCCGGACTGCATCATTGCAATGGGCGGCGGATCTGCAATGGATGCCGGTAAGATCATGTGGGTTCTTTATGAAAATCCAGATGCAGACTTCGATGACATGGCAATGGATTTCATGGATATCCGTAAGAGAATCTACACATTCCCGAAAATGGGTAAAAAAGCTTACTTTATCGCTGTACCTACATCTTCCGGTACAGGATCTGAGGTAACACCGTTTGCCATCATTACAGACAAAGAAACAGGAATTAAATGGCCACTGGCTGACTATGAACTGATGCCGGATATGGCAATCGTGGATACCGACAACATGATGAGTGCACCAAAAGGACTGACAAGTGCTTCTGGTATCGATGTTATGACACATGCGATCGAAGCATATGTTTCTATGATGGCTTCTGACTACACAGACGGACTTGCTCTCCGTGCGATCAAACTTGTATTTGATTATCTGCCAAGAGCATACAGAGATGGAAATGATGTAGAAGCAAGAGATCATATGGCAAATGCATCCTGCATGGCCGGTATGGCATTTGCAAATGCATTCCTTGGAGTAAACCACTCCCTGGCTCACAAACTGGGTGCTTTCCATCACATCCCGCACGGTATCGCAAATGCTCTGGTTCTGACAGATGTTATGCGTTATAATGCTGATGAAGTTCCGACCAAGATGGGTACTTTCCCGCAGTATCAGTATCCAAAGACACTGGCACGTTATGCAGAGATCGGACGTTTTGTAGGACTGACAGGAAAAGATGACAAAGAAGTATTTGAGAAACTTCTGGATAAACTGGAAGAACTCAAGAAGATTATTGAGATCAAACCTACGATCAAAGATTATGGTGTAGATGAGAAATACTTCCTTGAGACTCTGGATGAGATGAGTGAACAGGCATTTAATGACCAGTGTACCGGTGCAAACCCGAGATATCCACTTATTGCAGAACTGAAAGAAATCTACCTGAAAGCATACTATGGTAAATAATAAATTTTAGATTGGTGTGTTTTCTTCCATAAAAATATTATAAGCAGTGATTGCCCCGGAATTACAGGAATGTAATACCGGGGCAATTGCTTTATTGGTCATACTATTGTAAGAGAAATTTAGATAAAATTCAGAATCTGTGTATTGCAAGCCGGGGGATATGGATGTTACAATAAGCACTAATGACAATGTTAACATAAACAGAGAGCTTATATAGGAGATATATAAGGAAAAGAAGCTGATGCTTCAGGGGGCATGATTATTGAAACAAAATGAAAACACAAAATATGTAAAACTTGGTATTACAGGAGCGGCAGTTCTGGCATTTGGATTTGCCATCATGTATATTCTGAATCAGAGCAAGAATATTGCAGCAGGTATTCAGTTGGTATTTAATATTCTGAAACCTTTCCTGTATGGTGCGTTGATTGCCTATCTGCTGGCACCGATCTGTAACCGGATGGATGAGCGTTTCCTGAAATGGTTTCCCAAGGCAACAGAAAAGCAGAAGAAAGGTTTGAAATTTCTATCTATTGCAATTGCAGTTATTTGTGCAGTCACGATTGTAGTTCTGCTGATTCTGCTGATTCTTCCGCAGGTATGGGACAGCACAGTGAAGATCATTAAGATACTTCCGGCCAGACTTGCCTATTGTAACCGCATGATCGATCAGCTGCTCAAGGATCAGCCGGAATTACAGACATATTTCAATCATTTTTCATCACAGGTGGAGAATGGGCTGAATGATATTCTGAAAGCAAATTCCAGTATGATGACAACGATTCAGGGAATTGTCAATAATATTACAGTACAGCTGATCGAGGTTTTAAGCGTATTCAAAAATATGTTTCTTGGATTTTTGATCGCAGTATATCTTCTTGCAAGCCGTAAACTGTTTGGAGCACAGGCAAAGCTTCTTCTGTATGGTATCTTTCCGAATAAATGGGCGAAGATCATTGAAGAAGAAGTTCATTATACAGACAAAATGTTTAACGGTTTCTTTGTTGGTAAGATCATCGATTCTGCAATTATCGGTCTGATCTGCTTTGCGGGAACCACTTTATTGGGATTCGAATCCGCTGCATTTATCAGTGTTGTGATTGGTGTGACGAATATCATTCCGTTTTTCGGACCATTTATCGGAGCAATTCCATGTGCATTATTACTGCTTCTGGGAAGTAATCCGTGGGATGCTTTATACTTCCTGATCTTTATCGTGATACTTCAGCAGGTGGACGGAAATATCATCGGACCGAAGATCCTTGGTAATACAACCGGAGTTTCCAGTTTCTGGGTATTATTTTCCATTCTGTTATTTGGAGGTCTGTGGGGACTGGTTGGTATGGTGATCGCAGTACCATTGTTTGGGGTTATCTATGATATTATCCGTAAACTGACAGCAAGAGGACTGAAAAGAAACCGACATGAAGAGATGATGCAGGAATATAATGAAAAATTTCATGAAGAGCCTGAAGAAACAGAGACAACTCAAAAGGATACGTTCAGCAAAAAAATTAATGCAAAAATCAATGAGTACATTGATAAGAATGTAAATAACAAATAGCATATTGAGTATAAAAGTAAGCCCCATGAGTTTTGACTCATGGGACTTATTTTGTGTAAAACACCTTAAGGTGTTTATATTAATGTTTTTATCACTGCTTACGAAATGCTGCACGTTTTCTTTCTCTAGGATCCAGAATTCTCTTACGGATACGAAGGCTTTCTGGTGTTACTTCCAGAAGTTCGTCCTGATCGATGAATTCGATTGCCTGCTCGAGGCTGAGAACTCTTGGCGGTGTCAGTTTCAGAGCTTCATCCGCGGAAGAAGAACGTGTATTGGTCAGATGTTTTGTCTTGCAGACATTCAGCTCGATGTCTTCGGCTTTACCATTCTGTCCGATGACCATACCACTGTATACTTTTTCGCCAGGACCAACGAAGAGTGTTCCACGATCCTGCGCTGAGAACAGACCATATGCAACTGCTTCACCGGATTCAAAGGCAATCAGGGATCCCTGTTTACGATACTGGAAATCTCCTTTATATGGTGCATATCCGTCGAAAGTAGTATTCAGGATACCGGTACCCTTGGTGGAAGTCAGAAATTCACCACGGAATCCGATCAGTCCACGGGATGGAATGTGGAATTCCAGACGAACAGATCCGTCACTTGCTGTGCTCATTCCCTGAAGTTCACCTTTACGCTCGCTCAGTTTCTGGATAACAGTACCGGAGAATTCTTCCGGAACATCTACATAAGCGATTTCCATTGGCTCAAGTTTCTTACCACGTTCGTCCGTGTGATACAGAACTTCCGGTTTACTTACTGCGAATTCATAACCTTCACGGCGCATGTTCTCAATCAGTACGGACAGATGAAGTTCACCACGTCCGGAAACTTTGAAGCACTCTGTAGAGTCAGTATCTTCTACACGAAGGCTGACATCGGTGTTCAGCTCACGGTACAGACGGTCACGAAGATGACGGGAAGTGATGTATTTACCTTCCTGTCCGGCGAGCGGGCTGTCATTTACCATGAAGTTCATGGAAAGAGTTGGCTCGGAAATCTTCTGGAAAGGAATTGCTTCCGGGTTGTCACCGCCGCAGAGGGTATCACCGATATGGATATCTTCGATACCGGAGATCGCTACGATAGATCCGATGGATGCTTCTTTTACTTCGACCTTGTTCAGACCATCAAACTCATAAAGCTTGCTGATCTTAACTTTTTTACGTTTGTCAAGATCGTGGTGATTCAGAAGTGTCAGCTCCTGGTTTACTGCAATCTTACCGTTTTCAACTTTACCGACACCGATACGTCCAACATATTCGTTGTAATCGATGGTACTGATCAGTACCTGTGTGTCTGCGTCCGGATCACCTTCCGGTGCCGGGATATATTTCAGGATGGTTTCAAACAGCGGAGCCATGTTTTCCGGTGTGTCTGCAAGGTCAAGAACTGCATGTCCTGCTTTGGCGGATGCATACAGGAACGGGCAGTCAAGCTGCTCATCGGATGCTTCAAGGTCCATGAGAAGTTCCAGAACTTCATCAATAACTTCTTCCGGACGGGCTTCCGGACGGTCGATCTTGTTGATGCAGACGATGACATGAAGGTCCAGCTCCAGAGCTTTACGGAGAACGAATTTAGTCTGTGGCATAGCACCTTCAAAGGCATCTACCAGAAGAATAACGCCGTCTACCATCTTAAGAACACGTTCTACTTCACCACCGAAGTCTGCATGGCCAGGGGTATCAATGATATTGATCTTTACTCCCTTGTAATGTACAGCAGTGTTTTTGGATAAAATAGTAATTCCACGCTCACGTTCAATGTCGTTGGAGTCCATGACACGTTCCTGAACTTCCTGGTTTTCACGGAATACACCGCTTTGTTTAAGGAGCTGATCCACCAGGGTAGTTTTGCCGTGATCGACATGGGCGATGATGGCAACGTTACGTACGTCTTCGCGTTTTGTCTTCATAAAAATCGAAATCCTTTCTTTTTTCTTCTATATAAATGTGTAAAAACTTTTTTTCGTGATACGATATTCCAGTTTACCACATTTTTCGCAGATTACAAGGAGTTACAGAAATTTTTTTAATTTTTTGGTTCTAAATCTTCAGGGGTATTCATAGCTTAGTATAGACAAAATACCCAAAGAGGAAGGAGAACAACATTATGGCAGACAAAATCATTGAAAACAATCAGGTATCGATCATGGGGAAAATTGATACAGGCTTCACATTCAGTCATCAGGTATTTGGTGAAGGCTTTTATACCATGGAGCTTCTTGTGCGCAGGCTGAGTGATTCTGAGGACAGGATTCCGGTCATGGTTTCAGAAAGGCTTCTGGATATAACGCAGGATTATACGGGGCAGTATATTGAGATCCATGGACAATTCCGGTCTTATAACAGGCATGAAGAAAAACATAACCGTCTGGTTCTTTCTGTTTTTGCGAGGGAAGTAAATTTTGTTGAGGAGCAGGACGAATCACTTCCGGTCAATCAGATCTTCCTGGATGGATTTATCTGTAAGCCGCCGGTCTACCGAAAAACGCCGCTTGGCAGAGAAATTGCAGATATGCTTCTGGCAGTGAACCGTCCTTACAGTAAATCTGATTACATACCATGTATCTGCTGGGGTAGAAATGCCAGATATGCATCAGCGTTTACTGTTGGAGGTCATGTGCTTCTGTGGGGAAGAATTCAGAGCCGTGAATATATGAAGCGGATCGGTGAGAATCAGTCAGAGAGAAGAACAGCATATGAGGTGTCTGTAAGTAAGCTGGAATATATAGATTAGAAGGGGCAAAGTAGTTCGGTATTGCTTTTTTGGCGGAACTGCGGTAAGATAAGACCAATAATGCGATAAGCGAGTCTTAGATAACATTAAGAGGAAGTATTATGGAAAAAGAATTAACAGAGGTATACTGCGGAAACGGCAAAGGCAAGACTGCACTGGCTATCGGACAGAGTCTCCGTGTGGCTACCCAGGGCAAAAGCGTGATCGTGATCCAGTTTCTGAAAGGAAGAGACCAGCGTTCGCTGGATTTCCTGCAGGATGTGGACAACCTGGATTTTAAGATCTTTCGCTTCGAAAAGAGAGAATGCTGCTACGAAGACCTGACAGAAGAAGAAAAGGCAGAGGAGAAATCCAACATTCTGAACGGACTGAATTTTGCCCGTAAAGTTGTTGTTACTCAGGAATGCGATTTTTTGGTTCTTGATGAGATTCTTGGACTTCTTGACTGTGGTATCATAACAGTTGAGGGAATCGCAGATATACTGAAACACAAGGATGAATCTATGCATATTGTCATGACTGGATGGAATTTCCCGGAGGAATTAAGACCGTATGTAGATGTGATCACAACGCTGAACACCGAGGAAGTTCATCCATTGGATGCCAACGAATAATATAAATTACAGAAGAATAAAAGGAGGAGTTAAAATGGCAATTTTTAAAGGTGCGGGCGTCGCAATTGTTACCCCTATGTATGAAGATGGAAAGGTGAATTACGATAAACTGGAAGAACTGCTGGAATTCCAGATCGCCAACAGCACAGATGCCATTATTATCTGTGGAACAACCGGTGAGTCTTCTACAATGACACACGGAGAACATCTTAAAACAATTAAATTTGCAATTGATAAAGTAAATAAACGTGTACCGGTTATCGCAGGAACAGGTTCTAACTGTACAGAGACAGCAATCATGATGTCAAAGGAAGCTGCATCCTACGGAGCAGATGCATTACTGGTTGTAACTCCTTATTATAATAAAGCAACACAAAAGGGACTTATCGCTCACTATACTGCAATCGCAAATGCAGTTCCTGAGACTCCGATCATTATGTATAATGTACCGAGTCGTACAGGATGTAACATCCAGCCGGCAACCGTTGCCACACTGGTTAAAAATGTTAAGAACATCGTAGGCCTGAAAGCCGCAAGCGGAGATCTTTCTCAGATCGCAAAGACAGTATCTCTGGCAGGTGCTGATCTGGAACTGTATTCCGGAAATGATGATCAGGTTCTGCCGATCCTTTCACTTGGCGGACTTGGCGTTATCTCTGTACTTTCTAATGTTGCACCGAAGGAAACACATGATATGGTCATGAAATTCATGGAAGGTGACACTGCAGGTGCTGCCAAGATTCAGATCGATGCGATTCCGCTGATCAATGCTCTGTTCTGTGAAGTCAATCCGATTCCGGTTAAGACAGCACTGAACCTGATGGGTATGAATGTAGGACCTCTTCGTATGCCTCTTTGTGAAATGGAAGAAAGCAATAAAGAAACCCTGAAGAAAGCACTGCAGGATTTCGGAATTAAGCTGGCATAAAACAGGCATAGGATACGGAGGAATACTATTATGGTAAAAATTATCATGCACGGATGCTGCGGACATATGGGACAGGTGATTTCTGATCTTGTTGCAAAAGATGCCAATGCAGAGATCGTAGCAGGAATTGATGTAACAGATAAAGGAAATACTACTTATCCGGTATTTACCAATATTAAAGAATGTCAGACAGAGGCAGATGTCCTGATCGATTTCTCTTCTGCAAAGGCAGCAGATGCATTACTGGATTACTGCACAGAGCGTAACCTTCCGGTTGTTCTCTGCACAACAGGTCTGTCTGAAGAACAGCTTGCAAAAGTTGAAGAGACAGCAAAAAAGATTCCGGTACTGAAATCTGCAAACATGTCACTTGGTATCAACACTCTGATGAAACTGATCCAGGAAGCTGCAAAGGTTCTTGCAACAGCTGGATTTGATATGGAGATTGTTGAGAAACATCATCATCTGAAACTGGATGCTCCGAGCGGTACAGCGCTGGCACTTGCTGACAGCCTGAATGAAGCGATGGATAATCAGTATCACTATGTGTATGACAGAAGCCAGAAACGTGAGATGCGTGATGAAAAAGAAATCGGTATTTCTGCAGTACGTGGCGGTACGATCGTTGGTGAGCATGAAGTGATTTTTGCCGGCGAAGACGAAGTGATTGAATTTAAGCATACCGCTTATTCAAAAGCCATCTTCGGTAAAGGTGCAATTGAAGCGGCTAAATTCCTGGCTGGTAAACCGGCCGGAAAATACGATATGGCTGATGTGATCGAAGGCTGATCGTAGTTTTGTATTAATATTGAAATTCTGGCAGGCATGTATCGAAAGATATGTGCCTGTTTTTTTACATTATTTTGTATAGGAATCTGCCAGATTGTACATATTATCATTACAAGTTTAAATCCATAGTAAAGGAGAAATTAGAATGAAAAAAATACGCACAATTCTGACAGGAATCCTCCTGATCCTGACGTTGAGCATCTTTACTGCCTGCGGAAATAACAATGCACCGGCAGATGAGGCAGGAACAGCTGCAGAAGAAAACACGACCGATACAGGGACGAATGAAAATGCAGATGCTGTGAATGATAAAAAAGACAATGAAAATACGGATAATTCAAATAATAAAGTAACGGACAACGAAGGTGTGGCAGACGATGCTGCAATCGATAACGGTGATACCATGTCCGAGGGAACAGACAATGATAATGTGCCCAATAATACAGAAGATGGAAATGTGGCGCAGGATCTTGGTGATGGTGTCCGTGATATTGGCGATGGAGTTGGCAACGCAGTAGAAGATGTCGGTGATGCGGTCGGAGATGTCATTGATGGAGATGCCGAGACACGATAACGGTTACTGTTCACCCCGTTCACAGCAACCAATGATTTGATTTATTCGTTTAGCACAATAAAGTGCTTGCATCAGATGAAAAATCATATTATCATAGCATCAGATAAACCTGATGATTTATAGTACAGGCTTCGGATTCAGGAAATCCGGGGCCTTTTTGAAAGGAAAATACAGATGAAATTTCGACCATGCATTGACATACATAATGGAAAAGTAAAACAGATCGTAGGCGGAAGCCTCAAAGATGCCGGAGATCAGGCAAGAGAGAATTTTGTGTCCGGTCAGGATGCAGCCTTTTATGCTGAGCTGTATAAAAATGCCGGATTAAAGGGCGGACATGTTATCCTTTTGAACGGAAAAGATTCAGAGTATTACGAGGCGACCAGAAATCAGGCACTTAAGGCGCTGGCAGCTTATCCGGGAGGCTTACAGATCGGCGGTGGTGTCTGTCCGGATAATGCGGAAGATTATCTGAAAGCAGGGGCAAGTCATGTAATTGTTACTTCCTACGTCTTTAAAGACGGACAGCTTTCCTGGGAAAATCTAAAAAAAATAGAAGAAATTGCAGGAAAAGAGCATCTGGTCCTGGACTTAAGCTGCCGTAAAAAAGACGATCAGTATTTTATTGTGACAGATCGTTGGCAGAAATTTACAAATGTACCGGTGACACTCGAAGTAATGGAAGAACTGGGAAATCATTGTGATGAATTCCTTGTGCATGCGGTAGATGTCGAGGGAAAGGCAAATGGAATTGAAACAGAACTGGCGGACCTGCTTTCTGACTATACACAGCGACCGGTGACTTATGCGGGAGGTGTTGGAAGCATGGAAGATCTGAAACTTCTGAAAAAGCATGGAAAAGATCGTTTGGATGTTACCGTTGGCAGCGCATTGGATCTTTTTGGAGGAACGATTCCGTTTGAAACACTAAAAAATCTGGATGATCTGCATATATGACAGGTGGAAATTCTTGACGAAAAAGTTTTCTGATTATATGATGTAGGCAGGAATATGGGTGGTGAGAACACTTACTAAATAAATGATCACAGGGAGGTATTTATCATGAGTGAAGTACTTGACAAAATCAAAAGCAGAAGAAGTATCCGTAAATACAGGAGTGATATGATTCCACAGGATAAGCTGGAGAAGATCATCGAAGCAGGAACTTATGCGGCAACAGGAATGGGAAAACAGTCTCCGATCATCATTGCTGTAACGAACAAAGAACTTCGTGATAAGCTTTCTGCAATGAATGCAAAGATTATGGGTGTTGATAATATGGATCCATTTTATGGAGCACCGGTTGTTCTGATCGTGCTGGCTGATAAGAGCAGACCAACATGTGTCTATGACGGAAGTCTTGTTATGGGAAATCTGATGCTGGAAGCAGAAGAGCAGGGAATCGGAAGCTGCTGGATCCACAGAGCAAAAGAAGAATTTGAAAGTGAAGAAGGAAAAGAAATCCTGAAATCCCTTGGAATCGAAGGTGATTATGAAGGGATCGGACACTGCATTCTGGGTTATGCGGACGGTCCGGCACCGAAGGCTGCACCAAGAAAAGATTCCTATGTATATCATATAGATTAAACGTAGTAATAATATTGCTTAAATAATGGGTTGGTGGGGAAATTTCCCCACTGACCATTTTTTGTCCATTGAAAATAGAAAGTTTATCTGAATATAATGTAGAAAGATAAAAAAATATTGCCAGAGATGGAGGAAATACCAATGAACAAGATTAAACATGCAGCAGCTAAGAAGGTTTTCGCAGGAGTAATGGATTATGCTGTTGATCAGGTGAATAAGAATCCTGAGACAGCTTATGAGAAAATTATCGACACTGCTGAGAAGTATTTAAAAGATTTTGGAAAGGGTGTGAACTGGGATTATCTCAGGAAAGTTGCCTGTAATCCGGAATATACACTGAATCGTTATATAACTTCCATGGTACAGGAACTCCATCCTAATGTTCTGAAGACAACTCTGATGAATCTTGGATTTGAGGCTTTCTATAATGGAACAAAAACAATTCATGAGATGCGAGAAATACATAAATGTAATATCCCGTGGATCATTCTGATGGATCCTACCAGTGCATGTAACCTGCATTGTACAGGATGCTGGGCAGCAGAATACGGAAACAAGCTGAACCTGTCCTTTGACGATATGGATTCAATCGTTACACAGGGTAAAGAACTGGGAGTTTATTTCTATATGATGACAGGTGGAGAGCCGATGGTAAGAAAGAAAGACATCATCGAACTCTGCAGAAAACACAATGACTGTGTATTCTTTGCATATACAAATGGAACACTGGTTGATGAAGCACTCTGCAAACAGATGCAGGAAGTTGGAAACCTGTTTCTTGCCTTAAGCGTTGAGGGTGAGCCGGATGTTAACGATATGCGTCGTGGAGAAGGTGTGTACAATAAGGTTATGCATGCCATGGATCTGCTGAAAGAGCATGGACTTGTATTTGGTACATCAATCTGCTATACAAGTGCCAACTATAAGAGCGTTACCAGTGATGAGTTTATTAAGATGCTTGTTGATAAGGGTTGCCGTTATGCTCTGTACTTCCATTACATGCCGGTTGGAAATGCAGCATCTGTTGATCTGCTGCTGAATCCGGAACAGCGTGTTTATGTGAAGAACCGTGTAAGAGAGATTCGTAACATGGAACATGGCCCTGGAATCTTCACTATGGACTTCCAGAATGATGGAGAATTTGTTGGTGGATGTATCGCCGGAGGAAGAAACTACTTCCACATCAATGCAAATGGTGATGCAGAACCTTGTGTATTTATCCATTATTCCAATGGAAACATTCATGAGAATACAATCCTTGAGATTCTGAAACAGCCGTTATTCATGGCTTACCATAACAACCAGCCGTTTAACGATAACATGCTTCGTCCATGCCCGATGCTTGAGAATCCAGAGATCCTGCAGCGTATCGTAAAAGAAAGTGGTGCACATTCAACAGATCTGCAGTCTCAGGAGACAGCAGAACATCTTTGCAGTAAGTGTGTTCATTATGCCGAGGAGTGGGCTCCGGTTGCGGATAAACTGTGGGCTGAGGAGCATAAGGAGTAAGCTATAAAAATTTAGGATATAAGGGTGGGACCTCTCATCCTGTATCCAGACTTCAGGCGTCTGGAGTCCGGATACAGGAGAGAGGTCCTTTTCTCATATCCGGAAGTCTTTTATATGGGCAGGGAGAAAAAAGGTTAGGGTTTATTTTTGCAGGGGTTTGTATTAGAATAGGGGTATTGGCAGGAATGTAGTTTTAGGAATTGGAGAGTATTTATGAAGGTTGTTATTTTAGCTGGTGGTTTTGGGACAAGGATCAGTGAGGAGAGTCATCTTAAGCCAAAGCCAATGATCGAGATCGGGGAGAAGCCGATCTTATGGCACATCATGAAGATGTATTCTGCGTATGGTTTTAATGAATTTGTAATCTGCTGTGGATATAAGCAGCATGTGATCAAGGAGTGGTTTGCGGATTACTATCTTCATAACAGCAATATCACATTTGATTTTACACAGGAAAATAAAATGATCGTGCACAATAACGTGCTGGAACCATGGAAGGTAACGCTGGTTGATACCGGTCTGAATACTATGACCGGCGGTCGTATCAAACGCGTAAAAGAGTATCTGGATGGAGATACGTTTATGCTCACTTACGGTGACGGAGTTGCAGATGTAAATATCAGAGAACTTCTGGAATATCACCGCTCCCATGGTAAAATGGCGACGATTACAGCAGCACAGCCGGGAGGACGATTTGGTATCCTGGATATTCAGAATGATGGAACAATCACGAATTTTAAAGAGAAGAAAAAAGAAGACGGAGGCTGGATCAATGCCGGATTTATGGTGCTGGAGCCGTCCATTATTGATCTGATCGAAGGAGACCAGACTGTATTTGAAAAAGAACCGCTCGTGGAGGCAGCCCGCATGGGACAGCTGAATGCATATCGCCACAAAGGATTCTGGCAGTGTATGGATACTCTGCGTGAAAAGAATCTTCTGGAGGCATTGTGGCAGAGTGGACAGGCTCCATGGAAGATTTGGGAATAAACAGAATCGGTCAGAAAACAATCTGGTGTAAAATAAATCTGTTGGAGGAATTGTTTTGAGTGCAACAAGCTGTGATTACTGTGCAAATTATGTATATGATGAAGAAAGTGAAAGCTATTACTGCGATGTGAATCTGGATGAGGATGAATACTACCGCTTTATCAGTACAGAATATAAAGAATGTCCGTATTATCGTAATGGGGATGAGTACAGGGTAGTGAGACACCAGATGTAAAAATTACGAAAGTCAGTAATTAAGGGATCGGAGAAAAACATGATTACAGTAGAGCTGGATAATTTCAGCCTGAGAGAAATCTGCCGGTCGGGACAGTGCTTCCGTATGCACGAGACGGCAGAAAATAACACATATGAACTGGTTGCCGGGGATAAATATCTGAAAATATCTCAGGCAGGAAGCATTGTAAATTTTTATTGCAGTGATGTAGAATTTATCTGTTATTGGGTACCGTATTTTGATATTGATTCGGACTATGGACGATATATTGAAAAGGTGAATCCGAGGGACACGTATCTGAGTGCGGCGGTACAGTGCGGAAATGGTATCCGTATTCTGCGACAGGATCTTTGGGAAATGATCATTACTTTTTTGATCTCGCAGCAGAATAATATTTCCAGAATCCGGAGCTGTATCGAGAGGCTTTGTGTCAGATATGGGGAGAAACTGAAAGCAGGAGATACCGAATATTATTCCTTTCCGACACCGCAGCAGTTGTCCGGGGCAACAGAAGAAGAACTGCGGAGGCTTGGAATGGGATACCGTGCCAGATATATCGTGGAGACAACGCGAAGCATTCTGGAGGGAGAAGTTTCACTGGAAAAACTGTATCAGATGAAGTATTACCGCAGAGCACGAAAAGAACTGATGAAGCTCAGTGGAGTAGGCGAAAAAGTAGCAGACTGCATTTGTCTGTTTGCATTGCATCACATGGATGCATTCCCGATCGATACGCATATCCGGCAGGTTCTTGATGAACATTATCGCAGAGGTTTTCCGAACAGGAGATATCATGGCATGAGAGGCATTATGCAGCAATATATTTTTTATTATGAACTGATCGGAGAGAGAGGGAAGATATGAAGTATTTTGTAAATGTGCTGGTGGATGTTCTTGGAGCAGTCTATCAGGCAGCAGGCGCATCGCTGCTTATCGCGGTTCTGATCATGTGTGTCTATATGCTGGGAAGGAAGCAGGGTGTTGGACCGGTAGCCAGAGCGTGGATCTGGCAGTTTAAAGAAAGCAGCTGGTTTCGCAGACACTTTTTCCTTGTGTTTTATACCTGTATGCTGCTTTTTCGTACGTTATTCTGTCGGAGCGTCTGGGGAAATCCGCTGGAAAACGTGATCGGAATCTGGGGCCTGCATTATAACGGACAGCTGTATACGGAGAATTTTGAGAATCTGATACTGTTTATGCCGTTTATTATTTTTCTTTTCTGGGCGAGAGAAGAAAAAGATCACACAAAGGATAAAAGAATTCAGGAAGTATTGTTGAACAGTTTTGAAATCAGTTTCTGCTTTTCACTTGGAATTGAAACCTGCCAGCTTTTTTTGAAAATTGGAACGTTTCAGCTGACAGATCTTTTCTTTAATACGCTTGGTGGAATAATCGGCGGAGCAATCTACTGGGGATTTGAGAGAACCAGAAACAGAATTGTTTCCAGTGTGAAGAAAATCGGTGGCTGGGATGTTATCCCGTGGAAAAGTGCTACTCAGAAAGAAGCAGATGTGGAAAACACCTCGGAGGCTGTTACAGCTGTAGAGGGAAGCCTTCCGGAAGAGGCGATTGCGCCGGAATGTTCGGAGCCGAGATATGCTGCAATCGAGAAACTGGTAAGGGAAGCCGGACAGAAAATGCTGAAGGCGAGGCCGGGTGAGGAAAATATCCACAAAAAAGAGGGACTTGCAAATTTCTGCACGGATTATGATACAGCAATCCAGAGATTTCTGATCAAAGGTCTGGGTGAGATTCTTCCGGGAGCTGCTTTCTTCGGGGAAGAAGACACGGAAGGAAACGCTGGTGCTGATGCAGAGGGTGAATTTACTTTCTACATAGATCCGATCGATGGAACTACGAACTTTATGTTTGATTATCATCACAGTTGTATATCGGTTGGTCTGGCGCATGGCGAGCAGATGATTGCCGGATTTGTATATCATCCATATGTGGACGATATGTATGTGGCAGTGAGAGGACACGGAAGTTATCTGAATGGAAAAAGACTTCAGATGGCTGACAAACCGGTGGAGGAGGGAATCGTGGAATTTGGCTGTGCGAGATACAATGAAGCAGGAATCGACTGGCTGTTCCGCGTGGTAAAAGAAATGTTCCAGAACAGTCTTTCTATTCGCTGCGGTGGTTCTGCGGCACTGGGACTCTGCAGAGGAGCATCCGGAAGTAACACCGTTTATCTGGAACTGAAACTGCAGCCGTATGATTATGCGGCAGCATCGGTGATCCTGGAGGAAGCCGGAGGTAAGATTACACAGATTGATGGCAGCCCGATCACCTTACATGAAGGATGTTCGATCATCGGCGGAACACCTGCGGCATGGCAGGAGAGCAAAGATGCCTTTGAAAAATTAAAAGAAGAGATGTAGATAAAAAGCATTGTGTGGTTGAAAAACTGCATAGTGCTTTTTTGTTACAGAAAAGTTAAATAAAGATAACAAGTGTATTTCATGCTATTTCTTTAATGAAAATGATTTTTATTAAGCTATTTAATGAGAAAAAAAGTCGATTTATGGTTAGAAAATGCTAACATTTTTGTGGACATGAAAAAGGAGTTATGGTATAAAAATAAATGGTTAGAAAACGCTAACACAATAGCGTATATATAAAGAGGAGGAAGGAAATGGCAAATCAGAGATTGATGAAAAAAGTTGCACCAGTTGTTTTGAGTGCAGCGGTCGTAATGACAAGTATGCCGGCAACAGCTTTTGCAGCAGATTTTTCTGATACAGAAGTTACTGTAGCAGAGGAAAGTGCTGATATTGAAGAAGCAAGTGCAGAAGCTGCGGACACAGATGTTGTGGAAGATACAGAGGATACAGATGTAGACGTTGAAGAAGCAGCAGAGGACGTGACAGAGGATGAAGAAACATCTGATGAAGAACTCTTCAGCGCAGAGGTCAGTGAAGATGAATTTGCTGATGAGGCTGGAGATGGACAGACAGAAGGCGAAGCATATGTCCTCATGAACATTCCTTATGACGATTTTTATAAAGCAGAATTAAAGAATAATGATGTAAAGGTTGATACATTCACATCTGCAACAAAACAGAAGACAAGATCCAGTCTTGCAAAAGGCTCTTATCACGTAAATTCAGATGGAAGCGATATCACTGGTGTGACTTTTCCTGTGAAAGTATCTGACATTTCAGTATTGAAGGACAAAAAACAGATTAAAGATAACGCTTCAGTGAGTATCACAACAGCTATAAAGGGAAAAGAAACTACTACAGAATACAAAGGAAAAGATGCTCTTTTTGAAAGCGACTCATATTCCTATTATGTTCTTTCTGAGGAACCATCCTACTACAAAGAACTGACAGTCGGTGAAGATGGAAGTTTTACATTCAGTGCCATTAAAGGTCAATCAGCAGCACCGAAGACAAAACAGGTGCAGGCTGAATTCAAAACAAAATCCAACTATGGTGACTACCAGCTGAAGTTTGATAAGACTGAATTCAACAGCATTATCAATACAAACACTGACACAGTGTATGGTGCAGTTATTAATACAACAGACGGAACAACCTATGGTCTCTGCCATCTGGAAAATATCTGGAAAGGATATGAGTTGGCATGGAGTACAGGATATACAACAGAAAGTCATGGATGCCATCTCAACTCTGAACATTTTGAGTCTATGATGGGAAAGACAATTGACAGCGTAACATATTATGCAAGTAATGGCATTTATACATTAGATATTGCAGATGTAAAGGTTCTGGACAAAAACAGCTATGTGTACGCAGGACTCACCTGGGGTGAATACTGGAGTCAGGAGAGTGTGACCGCAGCGGGAAACGTAAGCGGATCTGATGAAAAAGACTCTCATAATGAATCTGATACAGGCGCATTTGATGCAGTAACAAGAGCTACAACAAATCATGGCCTTCACAGAGGAAGCTATCAGTGCATGGCAACAATTTATACAACAGAAGGCAATACATATCAGTTATCTTACTGGAAGAGCAGTACAGAACCGGTTCTTGCAGATGGAACAGTTGCAATCTGGACTCCGGCAGACAGAAAGACTGGTACTCCGGCATCTATTCAGGTAAATGGCGGAGCGAAAGAAAGCCTTGATCATTATGCAGTAACAGGTATTAAATATGTCCCTGTACAGGTAAAAGCTGAAGATTATGCAGATTTTGCAGCAAAATATCCGGTAGTAAAAAATGGTGAAATACTTGTTGGTGGTTTCTCTGAAAACAATCTGAAAGCATACAGCGAGACTGCAAATGTAACAGTAAACACAAATGGACTGAAAACAGTAACTAAGAATGAAGATGGAAGCTTCTCTTTCAGTGCAAGAAAAACAGGAACAGAATCCGGTATTCAGGGAACTGATCTCAAAGTTGCAACTGGAATTAAGCCAGAGGTTAAAACAGCAAGTGGATCTTATGGAGAATTCCTTCGTGTGGATCTGAATGGTAATTATGGTGGTCTTGGTGCTGCAATGCAGGCAGTTAAATGGGATTACTATGGAAATGGTAATACAGTACTTGCAACATATGGTACGAAATTTGCTGCTGATAACTGGATGCATAAAATGATGGGAATTCAGCTTGGTCTGACACATTCTGTAAGATGCCAGCTTCCGGCAGGAACAGATGGAACAGGTCACTGGAAATTGACTGTTTATGCACTGGGATATCAGGACTATACATTTGAGTTTGATGCAACAGCTACCAATATTGTGACTCCAACAGATCCGTCCACAATTGATACAACAGCACTGAAAGCAGCACTTGAAAAAGTAAAAGCTCTCAATAAGGATGATTATACAGAGGAATCCTGGAAGAAAGTAGAAGATGAAGCTACTGAAACACAGGAAATGCTGGAAGAAATTGAGGCAGCAATTAAGGATAAGACAACAGTTGCATTCAGCCAGGCTGCAGTAGATGAGCAGGTTAATGAGCATCTGACAGCAGCAATCAATGGACTTGTGAAGAAAGAAAAACCGGTAGAGCCAGTAGTGACACCAGATGTTAAACCAACAGTAACACCAGGTAAAAATGAAACCAAGCCAACTGCAACTCCAACACCAGTGGTTAAGCCTGGTATCACTGCAAAAGTTTCACAGGTTTATGTCGGAAAGAAAGCTACAATCAAAGTTACCAAAACTAAGGTAACAGGAAAAGTTACTTTCAAATCCAGCAATAAGAAAGTTGCAACAGTCAACAGTAAGGGTGTTATCACAGGTAAGAAAGCTGGAAAAACTGTTATTACTGTAAAAGTTGGTAAATACACCAAGAAATTAACAGTTACTGTTAAGAAACCTTCCTTCAAGCTTGTAAAATCTTCTGCAAAACTGAAAAAAGGTAAGAAAACAACGATTAGAGTAAAAGCAGCACCGGTATCTAAAGTTACATACAAGACCAGCAACAAGAAAGTTGCAACAGTTAACAGCAAAGGTGTTGTAACAGCTAAGAAGAAAGGAACAGCAAAGATTACTGTTAAATGCAATGGAATTACAAGGACATTCAAAGTAACAGTAAAATAATTCCTTTATAAAATACACATACAAAAGAACGGGGGCCGTTTATAACTGCCCCTTCTTTTGTATGTTAAGGGGTAGATTATATGTACAAAAAGAATCTTATGAAACTTCTTCCGGCAGTTGCTGTAATTATTGCGATCGCAGCAGCTGGATTTCAGCAGGACAGTGAAGTGAAAAGTACAAAAACAGTTCAGGCAGCTGAGAATGAACTGATAAAATCAGATGAACTTACGAGTCTGCTGACAACTGCATATTTTAATGACGGAGGAATGAAGGATACGGATGAGGCAGACAGCAGCATTCTGAAAACAAAGAAAAGTAAATCCAAAATAAAAAAAGCGGGAATTACGACAGGAAAAACAAAAGCACTTCCGGAAAAGTCAGCAGCAGCTTCTGGGCAGGGGCAGGGAACGACCACGACACCTACAACTTCTGTTCCAAAGGGCGGATATAAAGATGGGATTTATCAGGGAAGTGGAACTGGATTTGGTGGAACGATCACTGTTCAGGTAACGATTTCCGGAGGAAAGATTGCTTCTATAGAAATACTGAGTGCTGCTGGTGAAACAGGCTCTTATTTTGCATCAGCCAAAGGCGTGATCAGCAAGATAATCTCCGGTCAGACTCCAAATGTCGATGCTGTCAGTGGTGCCACCTATTCATCAAACGGAATCATTCAGGCAGTTCAGAATGCACTGTCAAAGGCCGGAAAAGGAAAAGCTGCAAAGACAACGAAAAAGACGACAAAGAAGAATACCAATACTTCAAATAAAACAACGACACCGGTTGAAATTACAAAACCGTCCGGAGAGGTAACTTATAAAGATGGAATGTATATTGCAGAAGCAGAAGGATTTGACGGTCCGATAAAAGTTACTGTTACGATTAAAGACGGAAAGATAACCGCAATCACAAATACGAACACTGATACAAAAGAATATTTTAATAAGGCATGGAATAGTATTCAGCCGAAGATTCTTGAGAAGCAGGCAGTGTATGGTGTGGACACCGTAAGCGGAGCAACGTTTTCTTCAAATGGTATTCTGCAGGCGGTACAGAAAGCCTTGGAACAGGCTGCGGTAAATGTGACACCGGCACCAGAAGTGACGGTAACTCCAACTCCGGCACCGACAACCGCTCCAGCACCGGTTATACCGGACACCCCGAAGGTTTTATATAATGACGGCACATATACGGGTACCGGAATTGGATATGGTGGAAAGATAAATATCTGTGTAACAATTAAAGATGGAATGATTACGGAAGTATCTCAGACCAATGAAGGAGAAACACCAAGATATTTCAGAAATGCATGGAATGTAATACAGCCGGCAATTCTTGCAAAACAAAGCACAGATGGCATTGATACTGTATCAGGAGCAACATATTCTTCTGAGGGAATTCTATATGGAGCAAAATCAGCTTTAGAGCAGGCTTTAAAAACTTCAGATATAACAGCGACACCAACTCCGAATCCAACAGCAACACCAGAACCAACGGCAGCACCGGAACCAACGGCAGCACCAGAGCCAACAACAGCACCTGGAGCTGGCTATAAAGACGGAAGTTATACGGGAACAGGAGAAGGATTCAATGGTCAGGTAACTGTTACGATTAATGTATCAGGGGGAAATATTGTGTCAGCCGGATATGATGGGGAAGATGATGAACCGGAATTTTCAAATGCATGGAATGGCATTTATAATCAGATCATGGGAAAACAGTCTGCCGATGGAATAGATACAGTGACAGATGCTACATATTCTTCAAATGGACTGATTCAGGCATTTCAGAGTGCTATCAGCCAGGCAAAATAATAAATGTTCGATAGTGAAAAAGAAAACTTGAAAATATAAGGAGTCTGAAAGGAAAACTTTAGATGAAATACCAGAATTTTATTATGAGAATTTTGTGTCTTCTGTTGATTCTTGCCGCTGTAGTAGGATATAATTCTATGCAGAAAAAAGATACGCAGGCACAGGAATCACAGGAGATTACGGCACTCACAAAGCGTGTGGAGAAGCTGGAAGAACAGAATACGGAGATACTCTCTGCTCTGGAAGAGGCTGCTAAGAATCAGGAAGCAGCGGTCGCACAGGCACAGAGGGATGCAAAAGACAAAGATGATGCTGCAAAAGAGGATGCGGAGGAAGCTGACGCTGCAGATACAGAAGAGTCTGATGATTCGGAAAATGTATACAGAGATGGTACGTATACCGGTTCCGCACAGGGATTTGGCGGTGCGATCACCGTACAGGTCACACTTGCAAATGATGAGATCACAGATATTCAGGTGACAAGTGCACCGGGTGAGGATTCCGCTTATCTTTCGCAGGGAGAGGGCGTGATCAGTTCCATCATTTCTGCACAGAGTACGGATGTGGATACGGTATCAGGTGCGACATTCAGCTCTACAGGTATTATCAATGCAGTTGTAGATGCTCTTGGAAAGGCGGAAAACTGATGAAAAAGAGGCAGAGAAAGGTCCGTTTGATCCGGGCTGCCATACAGCTTGCATTTTTTATCTTTTATCCGGCGCTTTTTTCAACGGCATTTGCGGGCGTGAAATCTATTTTTCAGGCAATTGCAGCACACCAGCAGATTGCCTGGAACTCATTTCTTGATGTGACAGGATTACTTCTTCTGGTTACGATTTTGTTTGGCAGACATTTCTGCGGATATGCATGTGCATTCGGTTCATTGGGAGATGCCATGTATGAACTGACTGTTTTTATCAAACAGAAAGTATTTCATAAAAAGGGAAGACATGGTTATCCGGAAAAAGCAGTCAGAATTCTTCAGAAGGTGAAGTATATACTTCTGGCATTTCTTCTGCTTTCCATCCTGACCGGATGGTATGCATCCCTTCAGGGGATGAGCCCGTGGGATGTCTTTTCCATGCTGACAGCAAGAAAACTTCCAAATGCTTCTTATAAGATTGGAATTATCCTGCTGGTGCTGATCCTGATCGGAATGTGTACACAGGAAAGATTTTTCTGTCAGTTCCTTTGTCCAATGGGAGCAGTTTTTGCAATGATGCCGATCCTTCCGTCTGCATTGTTTAACAGAAACAGGGAGAAATGCCCTTCAAAATGCGGACTGTGCAGGAAGAGATGCCCAGCACATCTGGAGATTGACGGAGATACACCGCTTTCAGGGGAATGTATCTGCTGTCATGCCTGCCAGGTGACCTGCCCACGTAAAAATATACAGATTGGCCCGGTAAACAGAGGACAGGAAGTAAGATAGAAATCAGATTAAAAACAAAAAAAGTTATACCTCCAAAATAATTACAAATAACAAATAGAAAATCATAGAAATAATTTTAGGTTCCCACTATAATGAGTGCAAATAAAAACAAAGCTACAAGTTAAAAACAGGGAGGTTTTTTACTATGAAGTGTAATATGAAACAGTGGGTAACCGATTACATCAATGCGCCGAAAAAGAAAGCAATGCCAATCCTTTCTTTTCCAGGTGTGCAGCTTATTGGACACACGGTTGAAGAACTTGTCAGAAGTGGAGAACTGCAGGCTCAGTGCATGAAGGCAATTGCAGACCGCTTTGATACAGGGGTGGCATTCAGTCTTATGGATCTTTCCGTAGAAGCAGAAGCATTTGGTGCACCGGTACATTACAGTGAAGATGAAGTACCAACTGTTCACGGAACTCTCATTCATGATGAAGATGAAGCAGATGCACTGAAAGTTCCGAAGGTTGGAGATGCCAGGACAGGAGAATGTGTAGATGGTATCAGAAAAGCTAGCGAACTGATCAAAGACAGACCTGTTCTGGCAGGAATTATTGGACCATATTCTCTGGCAGGACGTCTGCTTGATATGACAGAGATTATGATCCTCTGTTATGAAGAGCCGGAAATGGTAGAAACAGTTCTGGAAAAAGCTACAGAATTCCTGGTCGAATATGCAAAAGCTTTTAAAGAAGCTGGCGCGAATGGAGTCTGCATGGCTGAGCCGGCAGCGGGACTGCTTTCTCCAAACCTGATCGATGAATTCTCTACACCATATGTGCAGAAGATCCGTGAAGCAGTTGAAGATGAAAATTTCGTTGTTATGTATCATAACTGCGGAAATATCACACCACTGATGCAGAACATAAGTGACATTGATGCAGTTGCATACAGCGTTGGAAATGCAATTGATATTGAAGAAGCATTAAAAGTGATTCCACAGGATAAAATGGTTATTGGCAACATTGATCCGGCGGGAACTATCCGTAACGGAAATCCGGAGATGGTTTATAAAGAAACAACAGAATTGATGGAACGTTGCTGTAAATATCCCAACTTTGTGATCGCATCAGGCTGTGATATTCCACCAGTATCTCCACTGGAGAATATTCAGGCGTTCTTTGATGCAGTAAGAGATTTCTATAATAAATAAGAGGGGTAATATACATAGCAATAATGTTGTATAGTATTAGTTGCACAAAAATATCCCCATAAATCAAAAAATAATACTAAAAATCCACAATTGAAATTAATTATCCTTTGAAAAACTAAAAAATAATATAGATTTTCTAAAAAAAGACGCAAAATGTTATTGGTAGAAATTATATAATATATTCATAAAATAAAGCGGAGATATAAGAAGACAGCGGAATCTTTTTATATTTGACTAACGGAGGTAGAATAATGGCAAATGAAATTGTAAGTGAAATCAGTGAATTTCTTCAGAAAGGAAGAGCAAAAAACGTTAAGAAACTTGTACAGCAGGCTCTTGATGAAGGTGTTGACGCGAAAGAAATTCTTGACGAAGGATTACTTTCAGGAATGATGACAATAGGTGGAAAATTCAAACGTAATGAAGTTTTTGTACCTGAAGTACTCGTAGCAGCACGTGCTATGAATGCAGGAGTTACAATTCTTGAGCCAAAGCTGATTGAAATTGGAAACGAACCGATTGGTAAAGCTGTTATTGGAACAGTAAAAGGTGACTTACATGATATCGGTAAAAACCTTGTTGTTATGATGATGAAAGGCGCAGGATTTGAAATTGTTGATCTCGGAACTGATGTACCGGCAGAAACATTTGTTGATAAGGCTGAGGAAATTGGAGCAGATGTGATTGGTATGTCTGCACTTCTTACGACAACAATGCCAAACATGAAAGATATCCTTGATGTTCTGAAAGAAAGAGGACTGAGAGACAAATATATCGTTATGGCTGGTGGGGCACCGGTAAATCAGGCATTTGTAGATCAGATCGGAGCAGATTATTATACTGAAGATGCTGCTTCAGCAGCTGAGGTTGCAAAAGAAGCAGTAATAAAAAGAAAAGCAAGCTAAGAGTTAATGCGATACAATTTAATTCAAAGAAAGGATGTTACGGTAATGACAGAAGTCATTTTGTAGCATCTTTTTTTATAAGGGGTGTGGCAAATGGATTATTGTATATTAGAGGGACTGCAGGCACAGATTGACAAGGAGGAAGTCTTAAAGACAATGGACTGCTATGAGGACAGTCCGGTTTATGATGAGGTTTTAGAAGAATATGAAGAGATCATAGGCGAAATGCAGACACTTATAGAACCGATTGGAATCATTGGGTTTGGTAAGATCACAGAAAATATTGCAACGGAAAAATATCCGGCAGGAACCAGAACGATTTTTGCGGTGCTGAGTGTTGGCAATGCGATCAAAGAACAGAGTACGAAGTATTTTCACGAAGGTGATTATGTAAAAGGGATGCTGATCGATGCAATTGCAGATGCAGCATTATTTTCGTTGGATGATGCCATGATGGATAAGCTTCAGGCATTCTGCCGGGAACATAAAGTCGGTATCAAAAAGCGTCTGGAAGCACCGCATGATATTCCGATGGAGGCGCAGAAGGCAGCATGGGAAACCCTGCATTTAAAAGAACGCTTTAATATTGATATCAGCGAAGGATTTATGTATGATCCGGTAAAAACCTCCTGCCAGGTATTTATTTTGTCAGATAATACAGCAGAATTCAGAGCAAAACATGACTGCCGATTCTGTGACAATTATAGCTGTAAGCATCGTAAGGTACAGCCAGTGCAGATTACTGTACATAAAGGAGATGAAACGGACACTTTTGAGCTGCCGCCAATGATTTCTGTGATGGAAGGACTTCGAAAAGAAGGATATCAGTTCAATGCAGCCTGCGGAGGCAAAGGGCGCTGTGGAAAGTGTCGGATACGTGTTATCAGAGGAGGGACATATGTCACAGCCGAGGACAAAACTGTATTTACGGAACAGGAACTGAAAGATGGCTGGCGTCTGGCATGCAGAGTGTATCCGGGAGAAGATCTGGAAATAGAATTTGCATTAAATGATGAAACAGAGTTTGAGGTACTGACAAGGACTGCGGCAGAAGCCAACTCTGTTGAAGCAACATGTGAAAAAGAGAATTGTATAAAAGAAAGTGGATATGAAGTAGCAATTGATATCGGGACAACAACGATCGCAATGGAACTCCTGGGAAAAGACAGTCATAAAATATGGGGAAAAGCTGCCTTTATCAATAGTCAGAGAGCATATGGTTCAGATGTTATTTCACGTATACAGGCCTCCACAGAGGGTAAGAAAGAGGAGCTTCAGAAATGCATCCGCGAAGATCTTAAAAAAGGACTGGGTCAGCTTGTCAGAGAAAACAATATCGCATTGACAGAGATTGAACGGATCATCATCAGTGGAAATACTACAATGGGACATCTTCTGATGGGATATGACTGTGCAGGGTTGGGTATTTTCCCATTTACACCGGTTAATATTCAGCTGATTCGCGGAGATGCGAATGAGATCCTGGGAATACAGGGATTGGGTACCAGGGTGGAGATCCTGCCAGGAATTTCCACCTATGTGGGCGGAGATATTGTGTCTGGATTGTATGCCTGTGATTTTGACAGAAAAGACGAAGTATGCCTGCTGATCGATCTTGGAACAAACGGAGAGATGGCAATAGGGAATAAAGATAAAATTCTGGTAACTTCGACAGCAGCAGGACCGGCATTTGAAGGTGGAAATATCACATGGGGAACAGGAAGTATACCTGGCGCAATCTGTACAGTTCGTATTGAAGATGAAAAAGCAGTAGTTGGCACAATAAAAGATGAGCCACCGGTTGGTATCTGCGGTACAGGAGTAGTGGAAACAGCAGCAGAACTTCTTAAAGAAGAACTGATCGATGAAACCGGAAGACTGGAAGAAGAATATTTTGACGAAGGATATCCTCTGGCTGAGACTTCAGATGGCAAAAAGATTCTGTTTACTCAGAAAGATATGCGTGAGATTCAGCTTGCCAAGGCTGCAATCCGGGCAGGTGCAGAAACGCTTGCATATCATTATGGAGTTGTCAAGAACGATATTGCCAGGATATACGTAGCAGGCGGCTTTGGATATAAACTCGATGTAAAAAAAGCAATTGCTATTGGAATGATTCCGGAAGAGTTTGAAGGACGTATAGAAGCTATAGGAAATAGTTCTCTTAAAGGAGCAGAGAAATTTTTAACAGAAACAGATGGTCAGACAAGAGTTCAGCATATTGTGAAATTATCAGAGGAAATCAGTCTTTCAACGGATAAAATATTTAATGAAGCATATATGGATGCCATGTTTTTTGAATAAGCGTCGGAAGAAAAATAACGGCTACCCCAGAGATACAGAAATGTAATACTGGGGTAGCCATTTTGGTTTAATGTAAAAACTACTTTATAAAATGTAAAGGACGTGGATAGCCATAAGATTTGAATAACTGCTCCATCTCTCCCTGAGCCAGGTTAAGCGCCTCTTCTACAGAATAATTTTTCTGAAGTATATTATGAAGTACATTACAAAGAATGTGTTCAATTTTATTCTGTGGAATAACTAATGATTTGTTTCGACACGGACCGTTTCGTTTACGGCAGTATTTAAAACTTTCTTCCGTGTATTCCAGCCATGGATAAAGCTTCAGAAGTTCATGACTGTGGTAAGGAGCAATTAATGGTGATTGTCCGTCAAGTATGGTCATATAATAGCTGGTTTGTTTCTGACAGATCCACTGAAAATACTGATAGACAGCGTCTGTTTGTGCAGAGAATGGATTTAGACCAAAATTCCATCCGATACTTGCTGGTGTTTTGCCCGGAAGAGTCTGATATCCGACTCTTCCGATATTTTTTGAATGAATCAGGTTGCTTATCTGAGCAGCATATTCTGTATAAGTGATCAGCATAGCTGTCTTACCTTCGGCAAAATCAGTTACAGTCTGCTGGATAGAAGTTTCAAAAGGACTTTTTTCAGCACATCGAATAGAATTAATGATATGGTGAAAGGCCTTAATGTTCTGTGGAGAATTCAGACATACATTATAGGATCGATCCCAGATGTTTCCGCCAGCAGCCCATAAACGTATGAGAATTTCCGGTGCAAGTTCTTCGTCCATGCTTCCGGCAACAGAAGTTCCAAATTCAGTTGGAGAGTCAGGGTTAAATGTTCTGGTAAAGAATTCAGCAGTGCCATTAAACTCCGTCCAGGTTTTGGGAGGACGAAGTGAAATCTGGTAAACATTTTTGAAAGCTTTGGCAATCTCATGATTTTCAAACAAGTCCTGCCGATAAAACATAATCTGAGCGCCACCGATGATTGGAATTCCATAATAGGATTCATTAAAAAAACAATTATCCATATTCTGTCGAAAAAGCTTTGAAATATCAAATGAATCACTTTTGACAAAATCAGTAATGTCTGCCACGAGATTATTTTGAATCATGTATTCCAGCCAGGGAACATCGTACATATAGATATCAAATTCATTTCTGGAAGTGTCTACATCTTGTGAAATACGATGAAAAAGATCACTATGGCGAACAAGCTCAAATTCTATTGGTATTCCAGTTTCTCTTGTAAACTGTGAGGATAAAAGCGTTAGTGAATGTGAAGTTGCCAGATCAACCATAAGTACATGAAGTCTGCACTCAGAAGAAATGGATATAGAAGGCAACTTAAATTCTGCTGGAGGAGGAAGTTTTTTCTGAAGATCTGGAAGATTATCAGAAAAAAGCAGGGTCTCGGGTTCAAAAAGCAATGGAGCGGAAATATTTTCATCAAGAAGCTTGGCGGCTTCTCTTCCCAGTGTAAAAGCTGTTCGAGAGGAATGAATCACACCAGGATATTTTGTTGTAGAGTTCCATGATTCCACACTTAAAGTAAACAGCTGTACCTGTTCGGGAACTTTAATTCCGAGAACGTACAGGGCTTCCAGAACACCATGTGCAATGTTCTCAGAAGTTGCTATAATTGCCTGTACCGTCAGAGAACGCAGACAGCTCATTGCTGTTTTGAAAGCATCCTCTTTAGACATATCAGTTTCAAATATGTATGAGTCAATGACAGGCAGATCGAAATCATGAAAAGCAGTTTTGTATCCGTCAATACAGTCCTTTTCGCTGGAAAATTCTGAATTACCTGTAAAAATAACGATATCACGATAAGATTTTTCTAATAAGGAAAAAGTAATGTAATTGATAGTTTTATAATTATCAAAACTTGCAAAACTGACATCGATATTTGCAGGCCTGCGCTCGATAAACACCGTTGGGATGTTATAATTTTTCAGTCGATTTACAAAGAAATCAGTGTTTTGTGGCTGACAGGTAATAATCATAATTCCTGAGACATTCTGACTTACAAAAGTGTCGATTTTTTCACATTCAATTTCAGGAAGACTGTTGGAAAATGCGACACTTATTATATATCCGTGTCTTTGTAAATAAGATGAAATTCCTTTGAAAATTTCTGTGTGATAGGAATTGTCAATATCTGTCAGGATAACACCGATTCGATTTGTATTTGTGGAACGCAGATCTCTGGCAGATGAATTAGGAATGTACTTTAGTTTTTCGATAGAATCCATAATCTTAATGCGGGTTTCTGGTTTGACAGTACGCTTTCCACTGAGACAGCAGGAAACAGTAGCAATTGAAACCCCGGCATCTTTTGCAACGTCTTTGAGGGTTGCCATAGCAGCTCCTTTCTGAATATCTGAAAATCAGAAGATCATTCATAAGATAGTTAGAATGTAGCATAGTATCATAGCATTGTCAATAATCTAAACGTTTAGATTAATAATTAGAAAAACGCATTGATTATTGCTTTGAAATAGATATAATTAAATTATCAAATGACAGAGACAAGTTGTGGACAATATAAAGGAGGTATATGATGCAGCGATTTGGACAGGTCATCAGAGTAAAAGAAGAATATTTGGAAAAATATAAAAGACTTCATGCAAATCCATGGCCGGAAATAAATGCCATGATCAAGGAGTGTAATATTCAGAATTATTCAATCTATTACAGAGATGGATTTTTGTTTAGCTATTTTGAATACGTAGGTGATAACTACGAAGAAGATATGAAAAAAATGGCAGCAGATCCTAAGACAAAAGAATGGTGGAAAGAAACAGATCCATGTCAGATGCCGGTAGAATCGGCAAAAGAAGGAGAATGGTGGGGAGACATGGAAGAAGTTTATCACCTGGATTAAAAATGTCACAGCAAAAACTATATGAAAGGGGAATGATATATGACATCAAGAGAAAGAGTTTTAGCAGCAATCAATCATAAGCAGCCAGATTATGTACCATTGGATTTAGGAGCTACTCCAAGTTCAGGAATATCTGCAATTGCTTATAATAATCTGAAAAAGCACCTGGGGATGACTGGGGGGCAGACCAGAATTTTTGATGTGGTTCAGCAGGTAGTTGTGCCAGAGAAAGAGATCATCGATAAGTTTGGAGTGGATGTTATTGATATAGGCCGAGTGTTTAATGAAAAAGATGAAGACTGGCATGAAACTGTTCTGGCAGATGGATCCATTGGGCACTATCCGAACTGGTTCAATCCGGAGAAACAGCCAAATGGAGATTATCTTGTTCATGACAGCGAAGGAACACTGATCGCAAGAATGCCGGTAGGTGCAACATTTTTTGATCAGACTTACTTTCCATATGTGGATGATTATCCGGACGATTACAGTGATCTGGATCACCAGATGGGAAAAGTTTTGTGGAGTGCACTGGTACACAGCCCATGGGATCATGCTGGTGATAAAGATTTTTACAAGACGCTGAGAGAAAAAACTCTGAAACTTCGTGAGAGTACAGATAAAGCACTGATGATTACCTGCGGATGCAATTTGTTTGAGTGGGGAACATTCTTAAGAAGAATTGATAATTTTCTTATGGATACTTATGCAGATGAAGAGAATGTTCAGGAATTGGTTGAAGAGTTAATGGTTCGTCATCTGGCAACTCTTGAAAAAGTCTGTGAATCTGTCGGAGATATTGTAGATATCCTCAGATTCGGAGATGATCTTGGAATGGATACAGGAATGTTCATGTCCAGGGAAAAATATCAGACACTGTTTAAACCGTATCATACACAGTTAAATGAATATGTTCATAAACACAGTAACATGAAGACTTTTCTTCATTCCTGCGGTTCTCTGTATCCGATCATTCCTGACCTGATCGAGGCGGGATATGATGTGCTGAATCCGGTGCAGACAACAGCATACCAGATGAATCCGGAGGTTCTGAAACGAGAATTTGGAAAAGATATTACTTTCTGGGGAGGTGGATGTAATACCAGAACGGTTCTGAATCATGGAACACCGAAAGAAGTATATGAATATTCCAGAAGAATGATTGATATTTTTAATCAGGATGGAGGATTTGTATTTAATCAGGAACACAATATTATGCCGGATGTGCCGCCGGAAAACATTATAGCAATGTATGAGGCAGTAGCGGACGCAAGAAAGTAGAGTGAGGGTGGCAGAAATGGAAAAAAAGCAAGCTAACGGGGTAAAGAAGCTGTTTGCCCGAGGAGAAGTTACAGTTATTATCGCTGTATTGATATTGGGAGTGATATTTACAGTATTTTCAGATAGTTTTTTTACAGCATATAATCTGTTCAACATGAGCAGAACAGCAGCAATTTATATTTTTATAGCTATAGCACAGGGACTTGTAGTAATCGTAGGTGGAATGAATCTTTCTCTCGGTTATATTGGAGGTTTGACCGTTGTTATTGCTGGTTATTGTATGCAGGAAATGGGTGTCTCATCACTTCTTGCGATCGTTATTGGAATTCTTGTAGGAATTACCGCAGGTGCAGTCAATGGTCTGGTGATCACGACACTGAAACTGAATTCCTTTGTTGTAACACTGGCAACTTCGTTTATTTTTCAGGGACTGATCAATGGTATTTCTCAGGGATTCCCGTATAATGATATTCCTGAAAATTTCACATTCATTGGTCGAGAAGGATTGCTTGGAATACCATATCTTCTCTGGCTGGCAGCTCTGGCATTGATCATATTGGGCTATTTCTTTAAATACACAGTTACAGGACGTCGTGTGCTGGCAACTGGAGGAAATGTGGAAGCAGCCAAAATGTCAGGTGTAAATACAAATAAAATGATCATACTTGCAAATATTGGATCAGGACTTTTTGCAGCAATTGCCGGACTTCTCTGGATTTCCAGAACAGGTTCTGCACAGCCTTCCACAGGTGTTGACTGGATGGTTATTTCTTTTGCCGTAGCTGTAATCGGTGGAGTTGCATTAAAGGGTGGTGTATTTAATGCAATCGGTATTTTCTTTGCAGGTTTCCTGATCGTTATGGTAAAGAATGGACTTGTAATGTTGAATGCAAATATTTATTTTGAGCAGGCATATTTAGGACTGATCTTATTACTTGCAGTTTCACTTGACAGCATTAAAGAAATCATAAATGCAAGAAGACTGAAACAGGAATTAAAGAAGAGTCAGAGCAGTGCTCATTAATGAAATCTTGGGGGAAATGTATCAGGTAGACATCATTTATTTTTTAATATAAGGAGGATGAAGGTATGATGAAAAAAATGATGGCAGCAGTATTATGCGGTGCAGTTGTTGTTGGAGGAATAACAGGTGTATTAGTAACTCCTGAACCAGTATATGCAGCGGATTCCAAAATCGCTTGGTATGCACCGGCACCACATCCGTATTTTGACGAAGTTAAAAAGGGTGTTGAAAAGTTCATGGAAGAGCAGGACACAGAAGTTATCATCCAGATTGGACCGGACTGGACACAGGCCAGTGAAAATGAAAAAGTAGAAGCACTTGTAGCACAGGGTGTAGATGCACTTTCTATTTACCCATGTGATGCATCCGGAGCCAATGGATTGTATGAGGAAATCCATGAAAAAATGGGTGTAAATGTTATTAACTTTGGTACTGATACCGCAAAACCTACATCTGCTTCCTTTGCAGTAGGAACTGACGTAAAACAGGCAGCGAAAGATGCAACAGAAGCTCTGATCGAAATGATGGGTGGAAAAGGTAAGATTCTGAATGTTCTTGAAGTTCTTGAAGATCCGAATACAGCACTTCGCAAAGAAGGTATTGAAGAAGTAGTAGCAGAATATCCTGACGTTGAGATTATTCAGGAAATTGCAGGTATTAAAACGCAGGAAGATGCTGTAAGCAAGATTGAGAGCGCAATTTCTGCAAATCTTGGAAAAATTGATGGAATCATCTGTACAGGTATGATCAGCAGTGTTGGTATGGCACAGACATTAACAGATTTCTATGCAAAACAGAGTGATGCAGAGCATATTTATGCAATTGGTATGGATACCGATTCTGGTGTTATGAAAGGTATTGAAGATGGCGTTATTGATGCAACAATTGCACAGAATTCCGAAGGTCATGGATATATTTCCTGTATGGCACTGAAACTTATGGGAGAAGGATATACTGTAAAAGATGATCAGTATTTTATTGACTCCGGTATTGTTCTGGTAACAAAAGATAACACAGATTCTTATGCAGAAGATCTGGAAGAAGTAACCAAAGGCATCTTAGAAAAACTTCCAACAGATTACCTGACAAAATAAAATGTCCTGTCAGGGCTGGCGGAAACTATGGAGGTATCATAAATGTTGGAATTAAAGCATATAAGTAAAATTTTTCCCGGAGTCAAAGCTTTGGATGATGTGTCATTGACTTTCAAACCAGGTGAAATCCACGCATTAATGGGAGAGAATGGTGCGGGTAAATCCACACTGATGAAGATTATTACTGGAATTTATCATCCGGACGGAGGCGAAATCTATCTCGACGATCAGAAAGTAGTAATGAAAAATTTCCGTGATGCAGTGGATCATGATATCAATATGGTTAGCCAGGAAATACAGGTAATTCCAGATGCTACAGTCGCGGAGAATATCATTCTTGACCGGTTGGATCAGTTTAAAAAGGGTATGACTGTAGACTGGAAACGGATTAATGAAACAGCTGTACAATATCTGGATATAGTGGGGCTTTCTATCAGCCCCACTGATAAAATTGAACATCTTACAGCTGCACAGAAACAGTTGATTCAGATTGCAAAAGCATTATCTTCAAAGGCGAAGTACATTCTGCTGGATGAACCCACATCCTCTCTGACAACGTATGAAAGTAACAATCTGATCAAGATTGTCAGGAAATTAAAAGAACAGAATGTGGCAGTTATTTTTGTCTCACACAAGATTGAAGAAGTACTGGAACTCTGTGATAAGATTTCTGTTCTTCGTGATGGGAAATTTGTGGGAACAAAAGACTGCGCGGGGCTGGGACGTCAGGACATTGTCAAAATGATGATTGGTCGTGAAGAGTCACAGGAACATCTGGGATTTCTGGACATTCAGGATGAAGTTGTTCTGGAAGCAAGGAATATCACAACATACGGACAGTTTGACAAGGTAAATTTCAAATTGAAAAAGGGTGAAATCCTTGGATTTTATGGCTTGGTTGGGTCAGGAAGAACAGAACTTGTAAGACTTCTTGTCGGTGCTGATAAGATGGATTCAGGAGAAGTTTACATTAATGGAAAGAAAGCAGAGATCCATTCCATACAGGATGCACTTGAAAAATATAAATTAGGATATGTGACAGAAAACCGTAAAGAAGAAGGTTTGATGCTGGATGCATCTGTCGGAACCAATACAACAATCACAGTATGGTCAAATCTTATCAACAAAATACGTAAAATTGATACAAAAGAAGAAAAGAAAATCATTGATTTTATGATTGATAAGATGAAGGTTAAAACACCATCCAGTGAGACAAAAATTGGAAGTCTGTCTGGTGGAAACCAACAGAAAGTCAGTATAGGTAAATGGCTGGCAGCAAACTGTGATATTCTGATCATTGATGAGCCAACGGTAGGCGTAGATGTCGGAGCCAAGAAGTATATTCATAATCTGATCTGGAATCTTGCAAAGAATGAAGGAAAATCTATTATTCTGATCTCATCAGATATGCCGGAGCTGATTACACTTTCCCGGAGAATTCTTACATTCAAAGATCAGAAGATTACAGGAGAGATAAATGATCTGAATGAGAAAGAGAGAACTTACGAAGAAGTCAGCAATGAGATTGGAATGCTGATGTCTTAAAACAGAGACTATATATAGGCACATAAAAACAGTACCACTGGTTTTCAGCGGTACTGTTTTGGCGTTAACCCGGTATATTTTTTAAATACTTTTGAGAAATAGCTTTGATCCATGAAGCCGACAGCCATGGAAACATCAATAATAGAGTACTCCGGATTGTGGAGGAGACGTTTGCTTTCTTCAATCCGTACCATGTTAAGGTATTCCTTGAAGGTGGAACCGGTAGACTGTTTGAACAGAGTAGAAAAGTATGCCGGATTCAGATGAACATGATTGGCTACATCTTCGAGTGTCAGATTATCTGCAAATGTCTGAGAGATATAACGTATTGCTTTCTTAATGATCTCATTATTTTTGGTAGGAATATAATTAAACATACATTGAGTAAAAACTTCCACTGATTCCTGAAGCTGGTAGCAAAGATCATCTAGGGTATCTATCGTCTGCAGGGAGCGCAGGAATTGATTGTTTATCTTAAGTACGTTGTCACTGGTCGCACCCCCTTCGATCGCTGCCCGGGAAAGCAGAGAACAGAGCTCCAGCGAGCGAGTCTTTACAATATCAAGATTACTTCCCTCTGCAAAAAAAACATATCCGAGCAGATCATTCAGAAGTGCTTTGGATCCTTCTGTATCACCGGTCTTCAGCTTGGTGATCAGGGCTTTTTCTTTATCATAAGGGTATTCCTTGTTATTGATAGAAGAGGAAGCTTTATACGTCTGAATTGCCTCATTGATCTCTGACTGCTGCATAAACTTATTGTGGTTCAGTACGAACTGGTTGCGCCCATCAGTTACAAGACCGGAACACATATAATACAGAAGACGGCTGATATAAGTGACACGTGAAGGCTCGATTATTGGAAGGGTGTCAGCCTCTTCGTACATTTCCAGAAGATTCTCAGTTGGGATAGAATATTTCTTGCCGAGATTGGAAAGAGTCAGAGAATCTGGATGATCCATGAGAAAAGGACCGACCAGAATGGAACCTAGCAGCACGTTATTGTTGGATAAGGGAAAAACAATGTGGTTGAGATTGGAGTGGCAGGAAAAAATATAGGCCTCCCCAAGACTCATGGCAAGTTTGCTGGCATTTGCATGTAACTTCATGCAGGATTCATTCTCAGGCAGAAACTTCTTGAAAATGCGACAGTAAGAATGAGTCTGGCCAAAGCTGTCCAGAATTTCGCCCTTTTCATTCAGAATCTGTATCGGAAGATTGATGCACTGGTTAAAAGTTTCGAGCATTTTGTGAAGATGGTGACGGTCGATAATATCGTATAGTATTGGTTGCACAAGAATATCTCCATAAATCAAAAAATAATAATAGTTTACAACTGGGTTTTATTATACATCGAAAAACTGAAAAATAATATAGATTTTCAAAAAGTCCACAATATAACAAATGAAAAAAAGGACTAAAGCGATGAAAATATTGAATTCATATTTTTATCGTTTTTTTTTATAATCTTCAATAGAAAAAGAGAAGACGGACAGGTATAAAAAGACTGTCTGTCAGATGTGCTGGAAAGGATGGAATTTATGGTACGAAGATTTGGACAGATGATTAAAGTTAAACCGGAAGGGTTAGCAGAATATAAGAAATGGCATGCAAATCCGCTTCCAGGTGTAAATGAAATGATCAAAGAGTGCGGACTTAAGAATTACTCCATTTACAGTAGAGGAGATTACCTGTTTACTTACTTCGAATACGAAGGTAATGATTATGATGCGGATATGGCAAAGATGGCAGCGGATCCGACTACTCAGAAATGGTGGGATATCGTAAAACCATTGATGCAGCCGTTGGAGGATCGTGAGGAAGGTGAGTTCTGGTCAGATATGGAGGAAATCTATCATCTGGATTAAGAATTAGATGTGGTAAAAGTATTCACAGATAAACAATAACAAAGTATGATATGACAGAAAAAGAGGGAAATGACATGAATAGTAGAGAGAGATTTTATGCAACTGTAGAGAGAAAGCCTGTTGACAGACCCGCGTGCTGGTTAGGGGATCCGACTCCAGAAGCAGTACCTGCATTATGCGAATATTATCATGTAGATAATATCAAAGAATTAAAAAAAGTCTGCGGAGATGATTTCTATGCAGTAGAGATTCCGTATAAATCACCTACATGCTCCGCTATTTTTGCAGCATTTGACTGGTATATGAACGGAAGCGATATTGATACAGAACACAGAACACTGACAGCAGAAGGATGTTTCGCCCAGTGTGAAGACATTGAAGATATTGAAGCTGTTAATTTCGAGTGGCCGGATCCAGCACTTTACATTGACCCGGAAGAATGCCGTCGGTTGGTAGATGAGGCACCAGATGATAAAGTTGTCATGGGTATGCTTTGGGCGTGCCATTTCCAGGATACATGTGCAGCATTTGGTATGGAGAACTGTCTGATGAACATGATCTCTGATCCTGAGATGGTTCATTATGTAGATGACCGAATCGTTGATTTTTACGTAAAAGCACTAAAGATTTTCCTGGAAGCAACAAAAGGAAAAGTACAGGCAATCCTGATCGGTAACGATATGGGAAGTCAGAGAGGTCTGATGATCAGCCCAGAACTGGTAAAAGAATTTGTAATTCCAGGTGCTAAGAAACTGGTCGAAGTAGCACACGGCTATGGTGTAAAAGTTGTTTATCATTCATGTGGATCTATCGTAGAAGCAATTCCGCTTCTGATTGAAGCCGGGGTAGATATCATCCATCCGATTCAGGCACTGGCAGCAGGGATGGACCCACAGAACCTGAAAGACAAATTATGTTCCGTGTTCCTTGGGTTGATGACAACGGCAATGTGCAAGTAAACCGCGGTTTTCGTGTACAGTTTAACAGCGCTATCGGTCCTTACAAAGGTGGTTTGCGCTTCCACC
>SKEF01000395.1_pt1 | contig 45125 bp, 20 predicted proteins | sample 4826691 | NCBI WGS metagenome assembly SKEF01 (sample SAMN11008816, study PRJNA524170) | human gut metagenome | biome: Human fecal sample; material: Feces; isolation source: fecal sample from pouch patient p23, p27 | host: Homo sapiens | place: Israel: Tel-Aviv | collected 2016-08-24
CGGCGCCTGGCATCAGCGTACAGGGTACAGACGGCTGGTTTACGTGCGGTCCGCAAGGCAGGCCCGGCGCCGACAAGCCCAATATGGATACGGTGCCTGCCATGGCGCTCTTCTCCGCGAAGAAACCGCTCAAGCGCAACGTGACGTGGCAGTATGAAGGACCGGTGCTCGCCGATTTCGGCCACCAGCTATCGCGTACCTACGAATGTCCTGACCTGTTCCAGCTCGACGGCAAGACGGTCGCCATCGGCGCGTTGATGCACTACCGTGACAAGCAAGGTCGTTTCCAGCAGGTGCGTTGGTATGTTGGTGATCTCAAGGACACCGCCGAAGGTCCACGTTTGCAGGTAGGGAACAGCGATTGGTGCGATTTCGGTACCGGCTACTACGCGACACAAAGCTTTGCTGCCGACGACGGCCGACGTATCGTATTCGGCTGGTATACCGACTTTCCCGCGATGCGTGTGGAAAAGCCGTGCATTGCCAACGGCATGATGTCGCTGCCACGTGAACTGCACGTGCGTGACGGCCGCTTGACCAGCCGTCCTGTCAAGGAAGTGTACGAGCAGCTGCTAGGCGATCGTTTGGAAGCGCATGCAGACGAAAACGGGACCTTCTTTATTGTGCCGAACAACGCGTATTACACGGACATGCATCTGGCTGACGATGACGATTTCACAATGCTCATCGCGACCGGCACCAATCCCGCCAATGGTAATTCGACTGAATTGCAGCTGCAGCGTCGCGACGGCGTGACCCGACTGGTCACGAAGGGAACAGTCGTGGACGACATCGATTTCGATAGCGGCATCGCCGATGTGCGTCGCGTCGAAATCTTCTTCGACCGTAATGTGGTGGAAGTCTTCCTTAACAACGGCGAAGCGGCCGGCAGCATGCTGTTCCAAGGTGCGGACGGCGATGGTGAGTTCCGTTTTGTTGCTGACGGCAAGGTCGATTGCGTGGATGTGCGTGTGCTTGATGACATCTGGCGGTGACATACAGCTGCTGCAGAGGCAGGTGATGACCGGCAGTCATCTCAGTATGTAAGGCAAATAGACGAAAGGCACGTGTTTTGGCACGTGCCTTTCCTATACTTGAGCACACGTCCGGCAATTTGCCGAGACGGTAACTGGATATTCGCACCTCACGTTTAGGGAGTTCCATGAACAAGGCAATCATCACCGTCGTCGGCCAGGATACTGTCGGCATCATCGCACGCGTCTGCACATACCTTTCCGAACATCAGGTCAACGTGCTTGACATTTCCCAGACCATCATCGACGGTTTCTTCAACATGATGATGATTGTGGATTATTCCAATGCCGACAAGGAATTCGGCGAGGTCGTGGACGATCTCGACAAGCTTGGCGAGGAGATTGGCGTGCGCATTCGCTGCCAGCGCGAGGAGATCTTTACTAAGATGCACCGCGTCTGATCCGCGGCATACGTGAGTCACGCAAGTAATCAAAGCCACGAATCGTACTAATCGTAAGGAAAAACCATGCTGAATATCATGGAGGTCCACGAGACCAACCAGATGATCGAGCAGGAGAAGCTCGACGTGCGCACTATTACCATGGGCATCAGCCTGCTGGACTGCGCGGCCGACAGCGTCGACGAGGTCTGTGAGAACATCTATAGCAAGATCACCACGTATGCCAAGGATCTCGTATCTACTGGCCAGGCCATCGAACGCGACTACGGCATTCCGATCGTCAACAAGCGCATCACCGTCACCCCGATTTCCCTGGTCGGCGCAAGCTCGTGCAAAACGTCGGACGATTTCGTGAAAATTGCGCATGCGCTTGACCGTGCGGCGAAGAAGGTCGGCGTCGACCTGATCGGCGGCTACTCCGCGCTCGTATCCAAGTCCATGACCCCTGCTGAAGAGCTGCTCATCCGCTCCCTGCCGAAGGCGCTGAGCGAAACCGACATTGTCTGCTCGTCTGTCAATGTGGGATCCACCAAAACCGGCATCGACATGAACTCCGTCGAGCTGCTCGGCCACATCATCAAAGACATCGCACACGCTACCGCAGATAACGATTCCTACGGATGTGTGAAATTCGTGGCATTCTGCAATGCCCCCGACGACAACCCGTTCATGGCAGGCGGCTTCCATGGCGTGACCGAAGGCGACGCGGTCATCAACGTCGGCGTTTCCGGCCCCGGCGTGGTTTCCCGTGCATTGGACGAGGCCAAGGGCAAAGACTTCGAATTCCTGTGCGAAACCATCAAGCGCACCGCGTTCAAGATCACGCGCGTCGGCCAGCTGGTGGCCCAGGAGGCATCCCGTCGCCTCGGCATTCCATTCGGTATCATCGACCTTTCCCTCGCGCCAACCCCGGCCGTAGGCGACTCCGTCGGCGAAGTGCTTGAAAAGATCGGCCTCGAACAGGTTGGCGCACCGGGCACTACCGCGGCGCTCGCCATGCTCAACGACCAGGTGAAGAAGGGCGGCATTATGGCGTCCTCCTACGTCGGCGGACTTTCCGGCGCGTTCATCCCTGTCTCCGAAGACAAGAACATGATCGACGCGGCAACCAATGGCTGCCTGAAGATCGAAAAGCTTGAGGCCATGACCTGCGTGTGCTCCGTCGGCCTCGACATGATCGCCATTCCGGGAGACACCACCGCATCCACCATTTCCGGCATCATCGCCGACGAGGCCGCGATCGGCATGGTCAACCAGAAGACCACCGCCGTGCGCGTGATTCCGGTGGAAGGCAAAGGCGTAGGGGAGATGGCCAACTTCGGCGGCCTGATGGGCTATGCGCCGATCATTCCGGTGAACCAGACCAGCTGCGAAGCTTTCGTGACCCGTGGCGGCCGCATTCCCGCCCCAATCCACAGCTTCAAAAACTAGCCCCTCCCTTCCCTACGCATCTTTCGCAGTGGTTGCGTTGGTTGCGGAAGGTCGCGGGGAGTCGGCATATTCTATTCCCGACACGCTCCGGGCCGCTCAGGCCAAGTCTTTACGGTCTGAAACAGAACATGCCGGCTCCCCGCTTATGTTGCGCTTCACATCAGATTAGGTTGACGCTTGCTTTTTGTTTGCAACAACGTTGCCTTGTGTGCCATAGCAAGCAGTAGGGCGGGATATTCTGTTCGGGACCGTAGGCTTGGCCGAACGGCCTTGAGTGTGTCACGAATGGAATATCCCGCCCTACTGCGTCCCTAGTATCCATAAGGTAATGAATTGGAACGAAAGTTGGCAGGCAGGGGAGGGATTACTGGCCGCCGGCGAAGCCTAGTTGACGCCAGGCTTCGTAGATGGCGATGGATGCGCAGTTGGTGAGGTTCAGGGAACGCAGGCTCGGGCGCATTGGCAATCGCACCTGTTCGGCCACGTGCGGACCGGCCATAATATCCATCGGATCGGGAATGTTGCCCGGCTCCGGGCCGAACAGCAGAATGTCGGTCGGTTTGTATTCGATGTCGGTATACAGTTTGGTGGCGTGTGCAGTGAATGCGATGATGCGTGAATTCGGCATGGATTCCACTAGGTTTTCAAAATTCGGGTGTAATACCACGTGCGCCATATCGTGATAATCCAATCCGGCGCGGCGCAGCTTCGTATCGCGCAGATTGAATCCAAGCGGTTCCACCAAATGCAGGATCGTGCCGGTCACCGCGCACAGACGGATTGCCGAACCGGTGTTGCCTGGAATTCGGGGGGAGTAGTAGCACAGGTGGGGCGTGGAAGTTTCGGCTTTTGCCGCGTCTTCGGCCGACAGCATTGCGTCGATTACAGAAATCGGATTGCCGTGCGCGTCGGTCACGAGTTCGTCCGGACCGTAATTCGACTTGCGATAGCCGTATTCGAACATTTTCTCGACTTTGGCTTCCGCTGCATTTGCGCCTTGCGCGTCATTGGTATGCTCTTCGTTCGTCATGAATGCAAGAATAGGTACGATGAACGACACGAACGGGAATAATGCAGAAATCGAAAATGCCGAAGCTGTGGCGGTCGCGCTCGCCGAATGGTGGCATGCCTCGGCGCGTGACCTGCCGTGGCGATTCGGCCGTGCCACGCCATGGGGCGTGCTTGTTTCCGAGGTGATGAGCCAGCAGACGCAGATGAGCCGTGTGGTGCCGTATTGGAACGATTGGATGGAGCGTTGGCCTGATGCGGCTGCGCTTGCAGGTGCTGCAAAATCTGATGTGATCACTGCCTGGGGCAGGCTTGGGTATCCCCGGCGTGCGTTGCGATTGCAGGAATGCGCTCGTGTAGTCGCTTCCGACTATGGCAATGAGCTACCGCAAACATACGATGAGCTGTTGGCTCTGCCGGGTATCGGCGATTACACGGCCAGCGCGGTGATGAGTTTCGCGTTCGGAGAGCGTATCGCGGTGGTAGATACGAATATTCGCAGGGTGCTTTCGAGGGTTTTTCTTGGTGTGGAGTCGCTTGGTGGTGCTGCGAGCCCTGCTGAGCGTGCGTTGGCGAAGCAAGTGTTGCCACAGGATGGTGCGTCGAAATGCAGGCGGTTCGACCGTTCTTCGGTGGTGTGGAATCAGTCGGTTATGGAATTGGGTGCGATTGTGTGTACGGCGAAATCGCCGTTGTGTGAGGCGTGTCCGGTTTCTTCGCGGTGTGTGTTTTTGCGTGATGGACGCCCGGGATTGGGGGAGCGTCGTACAAGGCCGCGTCAGCGTTTCCAAGGTACGGATCGTCAGGTGCGTGGGCTGGTGCTGAATGCGTTGCGTAATCTGCCGGAAGGTGAGATTGCCGTCGACCGTAAGTCGCTTGAACGATTGTGGAATGATCATATCCAACTTGACCGTTGCGTCGCGTCGTTGGATGAGGATGGTCTTATTGAGATCCTGCCGAATGCGGATGTGCGTCTTCCGGTATGAAAAGGCGGGTGCTGACGTTCTTTGGATGCGCACACGCTAGACTGTGGAATCATGGCACAGAAGACGTCCTCGAAATCCGGCAAGAAGCGTTCGAAAGAGCAGCAGGCGATATTTCGTCGTCGTCGCATTGTCGTCGGTATTGCGGTGGTGGTGCTGGTCTCTTTTCTGGTGTTTTGTCTGTATTCTCTGTCTAGGGGGATTGTCGCGGTGAATCGGGAGATTCATCATGCGGATGCGTATGCGATTTCCCGTAAGGAAGTGCCGTCCCCGACGAAGAAGAAGAAAAGCGGGGTGCCGGACTGCAATGCGACGAATGTTGCGCTTTCGTTGACTCCTGCGGCGTCGAGTCTCGGCGTGGGCGGTTCGATGGATTTTACGACGGATATCAAATATGACGGTTCCAGCAAGGTAGGCTGTTTGGTTGATATATCTGCTTCCAACGTTGTGTTGACGATCAAATCGGGCGATGATGTGATTTGGAAGTCTAATGTGTGCCCTGTGGATGCGGATTATCGTCTGTTGGCGAAGGGCGACAAGGTCAAGCAGACGATCACTTGGCCGGGAACGCGTACCGGCAGTGAGTGTGTGGATGAATCCACCCTACCGAAGGTGGATCGGGGCGTGTATTCGGCGCAGCTTTCGATTGGGGGGCATCCCAAGGCCAAGTCCGATCCGGTCGGCATGACCGTCGAATAAAAATCTACAGGATATGTTATTCTTATGACTTTGCGTACATGCGTGTCATATAGCGGGCACGCTGACAAGGAAGAAGCGCCCGCGTACTAGGCATATGGTGGCCAATGGGAGCGCTTCCGGGGAAACATATCGAAACGATTTAGCGAGCGATAAGGAACGTCCATTGGCTGAGGCTACGACGAACACCACCATCATCATCGCACGCGCCGACCAGCACGATATTGATCTGCACAAGGCGTCGGACCGTGTGAACTTCGGCTCCATCCGCGAGCCCATTGATGTACCCTACCTGTTGGGTGTACAGACTGACAGCTTTGACTGGCTCATCGGCAACGAGCGCTGGCAGAAGCGTGTCGAGAAGGATCTGGAGAACGGCACCAACACCGTGTCCCACACTTCTGGTCTTGACGAGGTCTTCCAGGAGATCTCTCCGATCGAGAACTTCGCTCAGACCATGAGCCTGACCTTCTCCGATCCGTATTTCGAGGAACCGCGCCACACCGTACAGGAGTGCAAGGAGAAGGATTACACCTACTCTGCTCCGCTGTACGTGAACGCTGAGTTCGAGAACGGCGACACCGGTGAAATCAAATCCCAGACTGTGTTCATGGGCGATTTCCCGCTGCAGACCCCGCACGGCACCTTCATCATCGGCGGTACCGAGCGAGTGATCGTGTCGCAGCTGGTGCGTTCTCCGGGCGTGTACTTCGACCGTAGCCAGGATCGTACTTCCGACAAGGAAGTTTTTGGCGCTAAGATTATTCCGAGCCGTGGCGCATGGCTCGAGTTTGAGATCGACAAGCGTGATGTGCTCGGCGTGCGCGTGGATCGTAAGCGCAAGCAGTCCGCCATCGTGTTCCTCATGGCCATCGGTATGACCAAAGATGAGATCGCCGACGCCTTCAAGGATTACCCGCTGGTCATGGACGCGCTCGCCAAGGAGACCGTGCAGACCCAGGACGAGGCTCTGACCGATCTGTACCGCAAGATCCGCCCGGCCGACACTCCGACGCCGGAAGCTGGCCGCAATCTGCTGGATTCCTTCTACTTCAACACCAAGCGTTACGATTTGGCCCGCGTCGGCCGTTACAAGATCAACCGCAAGCTCGGCTTGGAGAAGGATATCAACGATCGCAGCCTGTCTCGCGAAGACATCATCTCCACCATCAAGTATCTGGTCACGCTGCATGCCGGCGACACCAAGTTCCCGGGCAAGCGTGATGGTCAGGATGTGGATCTGCGCGTGGACGTCGACGATATCGACCACTTCGGCAACCGTCGTATCCGTCAGGTCGGCGAGCTGATCCAGAACCAGCTGCGCACTGGTCTGAGCCGTATGGAGCGCGTGGTCCGCGAGCGTATGACCACTCAGGATCCGGAGGCCATCACCCCGCAGTCCCTGATCAACATCCGCCCGGTGAACGCCACCATCAAGGAGTTCTTCGGAACCTCCCAGCTGTCGCAGTTCATGGACCAGAATAACCCGCTGGCAGGTGTGACCAACAAGCGTCGTCTGTCCGCTCTGGGCCCTGGCGGTCTGTCCCGTGACCGTGCATCCATGGAAGTGCGAGACGTGCACCCGTCCCACTTCGGCCGTATGTGCCCGATCGAGTCTCCTGAAGGCCCGAACATCGGTCTTATCGGCTCTCTGGCAACCTTCGGTCGCATCAACCCGTTTGGCTTCATCGAGACCCCGTACCGTAAGGTCGTCAACGGCCATGTGACCGACGAGGTCGAATACATGACCGCAGACCGCGATGCCGAGCACGTCATCGCACAGGCCAACCAGGAGCTCGACGATAACGGCAACTTCGTCAAGAAGCAGGCCCTTGCCCGAGTCGGCGAGGAAGAAGCGGTCGATGTACCGGTCAGCTCTGTTGACTACATGGACGTTTCCCCGCGCCAGATGGTTTCCGTCGGCGCATCCCTGATCCCGTTCCTGGAGCACGATGAGGGCCACCGAGCGCTGATGGGTACCAACATGCAGCGTCAGGCCGTGCCGCTGATCGAATCCGAGCGCCCGCTGGTGGGCACCGGTGCCGAATGGCGTGCAGCCGTTGATTCCGGCGATGTCATCCTGGCTGAGAAGCCGGGCGTGGTGACCTACGTTTCCGCCGACATCATCCGTGTGATGAACGACGATGGCACCACCAGCTCCTACAAGCTGGCCAAGTTCCGCCGTTCCAACCAGACCACCTGCTACAACCAGGTGCCGCTGATCCACGACGGCGAACGTGTGGAAGTCGGTACCGTGCTGGCCGACGGCCCGGCAACCCAGAAGGGTGAAATGGCTTTGGGCAAGAACCTGCTCATCGCCTTCATGCCGTGGAACGGCTACAACTACGAGGATGCTGTGATCATCTCCCAGCGTCTCGTGCAGGACGACACCCTAAGCTCCATTCACATCGAGGAATACGAGATCGACGCCCGCGAAACCAAGCTGGGTGCCGAGGAGATCACCCGTGATCTGCCGAACGTCGGCGAAGACGCGGTGGCCAACCTCGACGAGCGTGGCATTATCCGTATCGGCGCCGAAGTCGAAGCCGGTGACATTCTGGTGGGCAAGGTCACCCCGAAGGGCGAAACCGAGCTGACTCCGGAAGAGCGCCTGCTGCGCGCCATCTTCGGTGAGAAGAGCCGCGAAGTGCGTGACACTTCGCTGCGTGTGCCTCACGGCGAGACCGGTACGGTGATTGACGTCAAGGAGATCACCCGCGAAGACGCCGAAGAAGACGGCGACGAGCTGCCGAACGGCGTGAACCAGATGATTCGCGTCTACATTGCGCAGCATCGTAAGATCACCCAGGGCGACAAGCTCTCCGGCCGACATGGCAACAAGGGTGTTATCTCCCGCATTCTGCCGGAAGAAGATATGCCATTCCTCGCGGATGGTACTCCGGTCGACATCATGCTGAACCCGCTGGGTGTGCCTTCTCGAATGAACCTCGGCCAGGTGCTGGAACTGCATTTGGGCTGGATTGCGCATGCCGGCTGGGACATCTCCCTCGACCCGGATATCGAAGCCGCTTGGAAGAAGAACGTTCCGCAGGGCGCCGAAAAGGGCGAGCCAGGCACTCCGGTGGCAACCCCGGTGTTCGACGGCGTTCGTCCGGAAACCATCAAGGGCCTGCTTTCCTGCACCTTGCCGGATCGCGACGGCAACAAGCTGGTCGGAGACGACGGCAAGGCCGTGCTGTTCGACGGTCGTACCGGTGAACCGTACCCGAAGCCGATCTCCGTTGGCTACATGTACATGCTGAAGCTGCACCATCTGGTCGACGACAAGATCCACGCACGTTCCACTGGTCCGTACTCTATGATCACCCAGCAGCCGTTGGGTGGCAAGGCCCAGTTCGGTGGCCAGCGCTTCGGCGAGATGGAAGTGTGGGCCCTCGAGGCCTACGGTGCCGCCTATACGCTGCACGAGATGATGACCACCAAGTCCGATGACGTCGACGGCCGCGTGCGCGTCTACGGCGCCATTGTGAAGGGCGACAACCTGCCGCCGGCAGGCATTCCGGAATCCTTCAAGGTGCTGCTCAAGGAAATGCAGTCCCTGTCCCTGAACGTCGAAGTGCTCAACGCGGAAGGCATGGCCATCGACATGAAGGACGAGGACGACGATCCGTCTGCTTCCTCCGACGATCTTGGTTTCAACATCGGCGCGCGTCCCGACGCGGTCGCCAAGGCTGACCAGGTTGTGGAAGAACCTGAATTCCAGTGATCCCATGGCTGGCCGCGTCGTATGAAAACGTGGCGCGACCAGCCTGACGAAACGTGATTAAGCATTAAGAATCGATAGACAGGACAATAGAGTGCTGGACGTCAACGCATTTGACAAATTGAGGATTGGCCTGGCCACCGCCGATGACATCCGTAATTGGAGCCACGGCGAGGTCAAGAAGCCTGAAACCATTAACTACCGTACCCTGAAGCCGGAGAAAGACGGTCTGTTCGGCGAACAGATCTTCGGACCTACCCGTGACTGGGAGTGCGCCTGCGGCAAGTACAAGCGCGTACGCTTCAAGGGCATCGTCTGCGAACGCTGTGGTGTGGAAGTTACCAAGAGCCGTGTGCGCCGTGAGCGCATGGGCCATATCGAGCTTGCCGCGCCGGTGACCCACATCTGGTTCTTCAAGGGTGTTCCGTCCCGTTTGGGCTACCTGCTGGACATCGCTCCGAAGGATCTGGAAAAGGTCATCTACTTTGCCGCCTACATGGTCACCAGCGTCGATGAGGAACAGCGTCACGAGGATCTTCCGGGTCTGCAGGATGAGTTCGACAACGACATCGCCAACCTGGAGAAGCGTCGTAACGCGGAAATCGAAGAGCGTGCCAAGAAGGTCGAATCCGATCTGGCCGAACTTGAGGCCGAAGGTGAAGCCAGGGGTTCCGCACGCGCCAAGCTGCGCAATAGTGCCGAGCGTGAAATGGCCGCGATCCGCGTCCGTTTCGACGAGCAGATTCAGCGTCTGAGCGTCGTGTTCGACCGCTTCAAGAACCTGAAGCCGGGCGACATGGAAGGCGACGTTGACCTGTGGCGCGAAATGGAAGACCGCTACGGCGACTACTTCGAAGGCTGCATGGGCGCCGAAGCCATCAAGAAGCGCTTGCAGGACTTCGATCTTGAGGCCGCTTCCAAGCAGCTGCGTGAGGAAATCGACACCGGCACCGGCCAGCGCAAGGCCCGCGCCCTGAAGCGTCTGAAGGTCGTCAACGCTTTCCTGACCACTGGCAACAAGCCGGAAGCCATGGTGCTCGACGTGATCCCGGTCATTCCGCCGGATCTGCGCCCGATGGTGCAGCTCGACGGTGGTCGTTTCGCCACCTCCGATCTCAACGACCTCTACCGTCGTGTGATCAACCGTAACAATCGTCTGAAGCGACTGATCGAGCTCGGCGCTCCTGAAATCATGCTCAACAACGAAAAGCGCATGCTTCAGGAAGCCGTCGACTCCCTGTTCGACAACGGTCGTCGTGGCCGTCCGGTCACCGGCGCTTCGAACCGCCCGCTGAAGTCCTTGAGCGACATGCTCAAGGGCAAGCAGGGTCGTTTCCGCCAGAACCTGCTTGGTAAGCGTGTTGACTACTCCGGCCGTTCCGTGATCGTGGTCGGTCCGTCCCTGCGCATGCACCAGTGCGGTCTGCCGAAGCCGATGGCCCTCGAACTGTTCAAGCCGTTCGTCATCAAGCGTCTTGTGGATCTCAACTACGCGCAGAACATGAAGAGCGCCAAGCGTCTTGTGGACCGTGGCGATTCCGAAGTGTGGGGCGTGCTCGAAGAGGTCATCGCTGAGCATCCGGTGCTTCTGAACCGTGCACCTACGCTGCACCGTCTGGGCATTCAGGCATTCGAGCCGATCTTGGTGGAAGGCAAGGCCATCCATCTGCCGCCGCTTGCCTGCGCCGCATTCAACGCCGACTTCGATGGCGACCAGATGGCAGTCCACCTGCCGCTGTCCGCCGAAGCTCAGGCCGAGGCTCGCTCCCTGATGATGGCTTCCGACAACATTCTGAAGCCGGCAGACGGTCACACCGTGACCATGCCGAGCCAGGACATGATCCTCGGTCTGTACTACCTGACCACCGTCATCGACGGTGCCAAGGGCCAGGGCCGTGTGTTCTCCTCGCTTGAAGAGGCCGAAATGGCGCTCGACAAGCACGAGATCGACATGCAGGCCAAGGTGCTTATCCGCCTTCCGGAAGACTTCGTGCTTCCGAAGGGTTGGGAACCGAGCGAAATCGAAGTCGTCGATCCAGAGCCGGGTAGCCCGGCGGTGGTGAAGGAAGAGCGCTTCCACGATGGTTCCGTGCTTTTCGCAACCTCCTACGGTCGCATCCTGTTCAACAGCACGCTGCCGGTCGACTACCCGTTCGTGAACGATCAGGCTCCGAAGAAGCGTCTGAGCAAGATCGTCGACGACATCGCAACCCGTTACTCCACCGCACAGGTGGCTGCAACGCTGGACGCTCTGAAGGATATGGGCTTCACCCGCGCACCGTGGTCCGGTGTGTCCTTCGCGTTCTCCGACGTTATCCAGCCGTCCGAGCGCGACGAGTTCATCGAGAAGTACGAAGCCGAAGCTGAAAAGGTCAACGAGAACTACGAAATCGGTATGCTCACCGAAGAGGAGCGCCGCCAGGAACTCATCGACCTGTGGACCAAGTGCACCAGCGAGGTTTCCGAGGCTGTCGAGGAACACTTCGACTCCAAGAACAACCTGGCTATCATCGTGCAGTCCGGTGCACGAGGAAACATGATGCAGATCAACCAGATCGCAGGCATGCGAGGCCTCGTGGCCAACCCGAAGGGCGAGATCATTCCTCGACCGGTGAAGTCCAACTACCGTGACGGCCTGTCCGTGCTGGAATACTTCATCTCCCAGCACGGCGCGCGTAAGGGTCTGGCCGATACCGCACTGCGTACTGCAGAGTCTGGCTACCTGACCCGTCGTCTGGTGGACGTCTCCCAGGACGTGATCGTGCGCGAAGAGGATTGCGGCACCAAGCGCGGCTTGACGATGAAGGTCGGCGAGCGTGACGCTGAGGGCAACCTGCATCTTGTCAAGGCTGCCGACGGTGGTCCGTACTCCCGTCTGCTCGCAGCTGACGTGATCGATCCGGCCGACGGCGAAACCGTGCTGTACAAGGCTGGCGACGCACTGTCCATGGACGTACTCAACGATCTCGTCGCCCACGATGTGGAAGAAGTCAAGGCCCGTTCCGTGCTCACCTGCGATTCCAAGCGCGGTGTGTGCGCCAAGTGCTATGGCTGGTCTCTGGCCACCAACAAGCTGGTGGACGTCGGCGAGGCCGTTGGCATCGTGGCGGCACAGTCCATCGGCGAGCCTGGTACCCAGCTGACGCTGCGTTCCTTCCACTCCGGCGGCGTCGCTTCCGCATCCGATATCACCCAGGGTCTCCCTCGTGTTACCGAGCTTTTCGAAGCTCGTACCCCGAAGGGCGAGGCTCCGATCGCGGAATTCGCAGGCGTGGTCAAGGTGGAAGACACCGAGCGCGGCCGTCAGGTCATGCTGAAGCCGGACGACGAATCCGTCGAGCCGATCGTCTACCCGGTGACCCGTCGCGCTCCGATGCTGGTCAAGGACGGCGAGCATGTCGAAGCTGGCACCCAGCTGATCGAAGGCTCCGTCGATCCTAAGAAGATCCTGCGCATCCTCGGCCCGCGTGCCGCCCAAGTGAACATTGTGGAGGAAGTGCACACTGTGTACCGCTCCCAGGGCGTGGATATTCACGACAAGCACATCGAGGTCATCGTGCACCAGATGCTGCGTCGTATCACCGTGATCGACTCCGGAGACACCGACCTGCTTCCGGGTGAACTGGTGGATCAGGCCCGCTTCAAGGCTTCCAACATGAAGGCTGTGAAGGAAGGCGGCAAGCCAGCCGCCGGCCGTCCGGAGCTGATGGGCATCACCAAGGCTTCGCTGGCAACCGATTCCTGGCTGTCCGCAGCCTCCTTCCAGGAGACCACCCGCGTGCTTACCGAAGCCGCCCTGAGCCAGAAGGTCGACGACCTGAAGGGTCTTAAGGAGAACGTCATCATCGGTAAGCTCATTCCGGCCGGCACCGGTCTTGCCCGTTACCGTAACGCCGTGGTCGAGCCCGACAAGGCCATTCGCGACACCATCTACCCGAACTTCGGTTTGGGCGGCGACGAGTCCGATGCTGCCTTCGGTGACGCGGATCTGTCCGAAGTCGACTTCTCCAACATTGATTTCGGCGATCTGAAGCTAGGCGACGACTTCAATCCGGATGACTTCTTGGACGACAATGGCGGCCAGATGGATTTGGGCGACACCCTGTGATCCGAAAGGCGATGATGGAATGACGTAACGTCTGAAATCATCCGATAAACATAAAAATGGGGATTGGCTTCAAACAGCTGATCCCCATTTTTAATACGAAAAAACACTATTGTTGCGATCATTATGCCAACAGTCGGCATATTACGAAACTGCCTGTATTGCAGAGCGAATTTAATGACGCAAATCAAACGTCAAATTACAATGAGGGTATGAGCTTTCTTCCATATCCGCCGCCGCCTGAACCAGGCTGGTACGACGATGACGCCACCGTAATGCCTTCCTTCGCCGATTCTGCAATGCCGGGAACGGTGCAATCTCAGCCGATGGAGCAGGTTTCCATGTTGCTGGAACCAATCAATGACGAGTCGGTCAACGACGAACCGGCCAATGATGATGAGATCGATTGGGATGGCACGGTGCTGTCTTCGGCCTTCACCATGAAGCAGCCGAAGCTGGAATACACGCTTTACAATGAGCAGACCGGTCAGGAAGTGATTATCGACATGGGCGTGCTGCTGGGACGCAAGTCGTCCGTTGAAGTGCCGGAAGGTGCTAAATCCGTGAAATTGGAGGATCCGACGCGCACGATTTCACGTAATCATGCGGCGATCAGCTTCGATCAGGATGGCACGTTGTGGATTGAGGATTACGGATCGCTTAATGGCACGTACATTATTCAAGGCAATGAGGAGACCAAGGTCGAGCACAAGCCGATAAAGTTTGAGGCACCTTGCACGATTCGTATCGGAGATCAGTTCTTTACGCTCGAACAGTGCTGATTGAGATGTTGTGTTGCGATTCGTTGCCTACCGACTGGCGCTTGCTGACGGGCTATTTGCTACTTGCGCAGGCGGATGGCCGCGTTGACGGCGGAATCATTGAGACTGGCAAGCCAGTCAAGCAGATCCGGGTAGATGTTCGGATTGCGTGCGAGGAAGGGGTGCAGCTCCGGAGCCTCGCTCGCGATCTGGGCCATCAGCATCTTGTCTTGCGTGGTCATGGCCAATTCCGCTGGATTGGTGTACGGGTCGGCATATTCCGTTGAAACGTCGTTCGCCCTATTCGATGCCGACGCTTCCAAGGACGATTCAGGCTGGTATTGGTCGGTTGCCGGCGGCTGGTATTGCATCTGATACTGCGCTTCCGACGCTTGCTGCGACTGCTGACACTGCGCTTGCGTTTGGAATTGCTGTGCCTGTTCCGGAGCGGTTTCGGTATTCCTCTGCATAACGCTTTCCTGCGGAACCGGCCACCCCATTGCGACCAGCTGCTGGCGTGCGCGCTCATCGCCGAATTGGGCGACCCAACGTTTCAGACCCGGATACGCACGTGGATTGGCAACCACATTCGCGCCGAATTCCGGATTTTCGTAAGCGATTTTCGCTAGAAACACGGGATCTGCGTTCGGATCCTGCACGGCTGCGGCCGCGGTATCGAAATCGACCATCATGATCTCCTTATCTCGTGTTCTGTAAATATTGTATTGAATGCGCTGATAACAGAGTGGTCAATCTGATGATCGACGATTGCCATTGCGGGAACATGCGCGTTATTGAACGGTTTGCAACGTCTGCAATGTGCCTTCCTGCAAATCGCCGATATCCTCATGATCTCCGATTGTGCTGACGTTCCAATCGATGTCAATCGTAGTGTTTGTTGCTGTATCGGCTGCGTTATTCGCTGAATCGTCGCGCAGGTCAAGCGCGATCGCCGTGACATTGTCATTGCCGCCGGCATCGAGCGTGGACTGCACCAGCATTTCCGCGGCGACTTGCGGATTGTCGTACGCTGCCGCCGTGTTTGCCTCGAAAATGAAAAACGTCGGCAAGTGAGAGTTTGGCACGCCATCTGCGTAATGTCGGCAATGACTTGAGTATGTACTTGCGTTCCTGCGCAATATCGTGCCAATACTGCTGCACATGCTCCTCGTTGAGGATATTACCGGAGAAGGCCGCGTAATCGGCTTGTGCGCCCAAGGCAAGCAACGTTTCACTGGAAATATCCATCTGGCTTGCGATGGAGACCGCCTGTTCGCTGCGCGTGCCTTGAATGTCAAGTCCGCTTTGCCGAGCGAGCGCCGCCACGGATTGCCATCCTGCCGCCACTCGCTGTTGTGCGCTGCCGTGTTTTCTTGACCGTGCCAGTGCGATCGCTTTGATGGCGAGCAGGAGGCCGCATACGATGAGCAGCATCCACAGTGGACTTCCGTAGATGGCTATTTTTCTTGCGATTCTGCCGAAATGCTGCCAGAAGAGGTTGATTGACGTTTCATCAGCCATGCTTCCGCCGATTGAGGACTTGCCTCTGGCTTGGGCGTCGTCGCGTAGCGGGTCGGTGAGGGGTACTGGGGGTTGACGCACCAGGGTTTGCGGGTTCGGTGGGGTGAGGTTCTGGTTTTCATCGGGGACTTTGGTTTCCTTCGGCGTCGGGTAGAACGACACCCACCCGTAGCCGTCCAGTTTGATTTCCACCCATGCGGTCACGTCGTTGCCGGTGAATTCGATGACGGTGTTTTTCCCTTGTTTTTCGGTGCGGTTTTCGCTGATTTCGCCTTCATCGTCTTTTGGTAGGAATCCAAGCACCACTCGGCTTGGGAGTCCCAGGCTGCGTGCCATGAGTGCCATTGCGGAGGCGTATTGTTCGCTGTCTCCGACCATGGCCGTTCCAGCGAGCAGCTGGTCGATACGGTAGTTGCCGTGGCCGGCGGTAGACGGGTAATCACCGCTCAAGCCGTGCGAGAACCAGCCTGATTCCTTGAGTTTTTCGGCGATAGCCTGGGCTGCTTCGCCGCCTTTGGATTGGCCGCCGGCTATGGCTGTGGCGAGTTTGTCCACACAGTCGGGCACGTCTTCGGCTTTAGGCTGGCTGATGGATGCTGCGTTGGCTTTGGTGATTTGCTTGTCGGTGGGAACTGCTGGCATGATGCCGGTTTCCGTGTAGGTGAGGCCTTCGGAGGTGCGTGAGGGGTAGATGGCCGACATGGTGTCGCTGTTGTAGTAGAACGAGTCGGCGTTTTCACTGTTGTCGAAGGTCACGCTGGATGCGGCTCCGGCAATGGGTAGCCAGTAGTCGCTCAGGCCTTTGTTCACGGTGAACGTTGCGGTGAATTTCTTGCCTTCGGCGTTGTTGGTGATGGAGGTGCCGACACGATGGTAATTGGAGGAGTCCGACGACATGGTGGAATCGGACAGGTTCCATACGTTGCCATCGAAACGGTCCATGACCGCTAGTCGCACGCTCGAACCTGCGGGCAGGTTTTCGACGGTGAGAAGCACATCGTCCTTGCTGTTTTTGATGTACGAACGCATGCCGCTCAACGGGCTTGTGTAATCGTACGGGCTGAGCGGCGGATCGTAATGGTCGCGCAGAATGGTGCGGTCCTGACCGACGGCAAGGCATCCTCCAATCGCCAATGCGATGCAAACAACCACGATTGTCACGGAACTGATCCAACGTCCAAATTCCAGTAATTTCCAACGTGCGCTGATCCAAATCACGATCACAAGCGCCATCGCGGTGCCGATGAATATGCGGTAATAGCCGGAAGATGAGCCGAGCAATGCACAGATCACAAGATTGGCGATGACGGGAATGATGGCGATCATAGTGAATCGGCCATCTTCCGTCACTGCGAAAATACCGGTGAGCAGCGCGAACCACAGGCAAATGGTCCATACGGCAAGCAGACAGCCGTCCGCGGTACCGGTTGGAGGCTCGACCGACAGAATGAATTTGAAGGAGCCAAGCATCTGCACCCAACCTTGCGTAAGCGTGCGCAGGGTTGGAATGAAGTGTGCGATGGTGGTGTCGTTGAGGAACAGAACCGGGCCGACAACCAGTTGGGCGACGGCCATGAACAGCATTTGCCACCAGAGGCGGAGCGTGGGAACCGTGCCTGCGAGCGCCACGAGGGATCCGATGATGGTGGCTGGAGTGGCGGCGAGGGCCCAGGATGCGACTGATCCGTAGACGTCGATGAGGTTGCTGGCTGCGGCGAGGGTGAGTAGGGCTGCTACGAGAAGGCTTGCGTATTGTGAGGTGCGTGGTCGGCATAGGTAGGGGAGGGCTTGCGATTTGCTGTCTCGTGACATCCAGATGACGGAGTGTGTGGAGTCGGCCCATGAACCTGTTCCGGTGCCTGTTTCCGTGAAGGTGCCGGTGGATGATCCGGTGAAGGTGTTGCCGAATCCGGTGGTGTGTCCAGTGCCGGTCTCGTCGGTATTGGCGTTGTGTTTGCTGAATTCTGTGGTGTTCATGCCAGTACCCCCATGATTATTGGGAGGTCGTCTAGGCTTCCTACGGTCGCCAGGGTGAAGTCGGAGTATCGTTTGATGGCACGTGGTTGCCCGATGGTGGTTTGCAGTACCACGCAGGTTGCGGATCGGGGGAGTGCGAGCGCCATGTGTTTGATCTCGTCGATGCTTTTGAGTCTGCCGACGGTGATGTAGTAGAACGATGAGTCGGGGGTGTGGGTGAGGGTGGTTTGCGCGAGGTTCGGATCGTCGTTGATGTCGGGGGTGATGGCGCTGCAGCCGTCGAGGAATTCCGTGGAGTTGCGTGGCACGGCGTGTTCGTTTCCTGCATGTGCGGTTACCGGGCGGTTTTGGAGCAGGCATTGCACACCGATGGATGCGTGGACGGATACCGCCAGTTCGAATTCGTCGGAGCTGAGGTAGTCGTCTGGGTTCACGCTGATGGTCAATGCGGTGTCGGTGCGTCGGGTCGCTTCGTATTGGCGGATCATCAGCGTTCCTGTTTTTGCGGAGCTGAGCCAGTGCACGTTGCGCACGTCGTCGCCCGGCTCGTATTCGCGCAGTCCGTAGAAGTCGAGGTCGTCGTCGACGATTTCGCCACTGGGCTGACCTTCGAGGTCTCGCGGAATTCCGGCGTTGAGTGTGTTCAGCATGACGGTTTGAGGGTGGATGAACACGTTGATTTGGTCGACGAGTTTCTTTTCGTGCCGTACGAGTCCGAATGGGTCGCCTTTGCGTATGGAAAGCGGTCCGATCGGCAGCACCGCGCGGGAGATGGCGGTGAATTCCACTGTTGTTTGGCGTGATTGGCCGGCGGCGAGCATGGGGATGGAGAATCGTTCGTGGTTGTCGCTGATAGGCAGGTCGCCCCGTGCGGATGTGGTTGGCGTACGTCCCGGATTGTCGATGCGCATGCCGACTTTCACGGTGTCTGACACGGTGACTCGCCTGCTGGACACGTCTATGGTGGCGGTGAACGACGTGTTGCCGAGCGACAGCAGGATGGCGGCGACCATCATGCAGACGAATACGATCGCCATGGCCAACAGTTCATGCCATCCGAGAATCGTGAACGCTATGAGTGAGGCGATGGCGAGTCCGGTCACGGCCCATCCGAGCGGTGACATATATGAGGTGACCAGTCGTTTGATGCGATGCTTGATGCGTCGCAGGGATCGTTGTATGGTTCTCCTGCGTTGCATGGTTTTGGATTGTCGCATACTTGACCTTTCGGGGGTTTACGAACGTTTCGTGCGATTGCGTGCTTCTGTCTTGCTGCGCGTACAGTGCAGCTGCGTTGGGTATGCGCTTCAGGCGGTGGCGCCTACGGTCGGTGCGGGTACGTTTTCGAGGATCTGTTCGATCATCAGTTCGGGGGTGGATCCGGCGAACGTGGCCTCCGCGGTGAGCGTGATGCGATGCGCGAGCACAGCGACAGCCAGCTGCTTCACATCGTCAGGCACCACATATCCGCGATTGTTGGACGCCGCCCACACGCGGGCGCATCGGGTCAGCGCGAGTGCGCCGCGCATGGACGATCCGACCTGGATGCGTTCGTTGTGGCGTGTCGCTTCCACCAAGCGCACGATGTATTCGAGGATCGCGTCGTCAAGATGCACGGTTTCGCTGATGGCGCGCATGCGCAGCACGTCGTTGCCGGTGAGCACCGCATGTACGGTGGATGCACGGTCGGTGACGTTGACCTGTTTGAGAATGCTCACGCTCACGTCGTGGCTCGGATAGCCGATGGTTGTTTTGATGAGGAAACGATCCATCTGCGCTTCCGGCAGTTTGTAGGTGCCGAGCTGTTCTATGGGGTTCTGGGTGGCGATGACCATGAAAGGCTGCGGTACCGCGTGGGTTTCGCCGTCGACGGTGACTTTCTGTTCTTCCATGACTTCGAGCAGTGCGGACTGTGTTTTCGGCGAGGCTCGGTTGATTTCGTCGGCAAGCACGATGGATGCGAAAATCGGGCCTTCGCGGTATTCGAATTCGCTGTTCTTCTGGTCGTAGTAGGTTACGCCGACCACGTCGGAAGGCAGCAGATCCGGAGTGAACTGGATGCGCTTGAACGACATGTCGATGGAGTTGGCGAGGCCTCGGGCCAGCTGTGTCTTGCCTGTTCCGGGGTTGTCTTCAAGCAGGATGTGGCCGCCAACGATCATGGCGGTGGCACATTGGCGGATCGGTTGCTCCTTGCCGACCACAACCTGGGATACGTTGTCGACCAGTTTGGTGAACTGGTTGTGGAATTCGGTGATGTCGGCTTGTGGAGCGGATATCATGGATGAGGTCACGGTCGGCTGCGCGGGCTTGGCTTGCGGTGCCGCTGCCGGAATTGGCTGTGATTGCGGCAACGGTTGTTGCATCTGCACAGGCTGTGCCGGTTGTGCCTTCAAGGGTTGCGCTGTTGGAAGCGTAGGCATTGCAGGACTGTAGGGCCTTGCATTGTATGCGCTGAGCATGGTGCCTTCATCGTCGGTATCGAACGTGTTGGTGGCGTAATGGTTCACATTATGCGCGCTGAGTACCGTGCCTTCATCGTCGCCGCTTTGCTCCTGCGGATGCGTTGGCAGGCTTGGAGCTTGGAATGCCGGGCGCGCCTGCGGATTGCCGAGCTGTTGCGGCTTGTTCATATGGTGCCCGATGGAACCCAGCTGGGTGGCGTCGTCGTTTTCGTTGCTCATGGGTGCTCCTTGCTTGCTTCTGTTGGTCGTATTGATGATTGACTGTGTCGATATTGGATTGTTCGTCGAGATTGCCGTACCGGCTAGCGATTGGCGTAATAGGCCAAGCCTCTCACCCACGGCTTGCTTTTTCCATCGATGGTGGAAAGAGCTACGGATGAAGCCGTAGGGGTGCCACTTTGCTTTGATTCCGACTGGTCCGGATTGAGGTCAGGCTCAGGATCGGTGGTCGGCTCGCTATAGCGGTCGGAGTCTTTGATTGTTGATCCGTCTGCCTCGTTGTTGAGTGCCGGGTCTGGTCCGGTGACTTTGAACTTCCATGTGTAGTCGACCCCCGTTGGTAGCTTTTCGGCGTTCAACTGACTGGTACCTGGGGTCCAAGGGATTTCGTATGTTTTGCCACCTCCGGTGAATACGAAGGAGTAGCTGCCAATTTGATTCCACGTTTTCACCGATCCGCCGGCGACCTTGATGAGATTCGTGGCATTGGCATCCCAGGCAAGGGTCGGCATGGTAGTGATTTCCGCCTTGGTTTTGTTACCTACGGTATTGCTGTTGGCAGTTTCAGGGGTACTGATATGTGACGTATCAATGAAGTATTGTTGGACATTTACCGTATCGCAGGTGCTCCAATTACCGGAAAGCGGCCACTTTGCTCTGTTCTCGTGAACATCATCATTGTAATAATCCTTGGCCTTTACAACAAAGCCCGTGACGCGTCCTTTTTTGGACCAGGACGCCACACATATATTGTTGTTGAGTTCCAGCTTCACATTGGTTGGGGGATCGACTGCCGTGAAGGGCGAAACGGACGTTTCGCTGCTCAATGAGCCACTGCGTTCCGTGATTACGGTAATAGTCGGCTTAATTTCTTTGTAATACCATTCGTTCCTGATGTCGAATTCGACGGAATAGTCCGTGGCATTGGTCTCCACGGATTTGTCTTCATCCCTGATACTTACCGTGATCGACTGGTATTTCGAGTTACGTGCGTCATTGATCCGCCCGCTCACCACAATCTTGTCGCTATTCTGCACTGCGGATATGGTCGGCCTGTCGGGCGTGCCCCAAGGCGAAACGGCATTGGATGCGACGGAGGGCTGACTCCAGCTCACCTTGTTATGCGCCTTGACCGTGGCGGTATAGGATGCGCCATTGGTAATCGCATTGTCGTCGAATCTGAACGTGAAGCTTGTACCTTCAACCCTTTGCATAGGATTCGCTATATTGGACCCATTTAATGTCACCTCATAGCCATCGACGGCGGAGAAATTGCCTTCCGGAGCCTTCCAAGTGACAACAACGGTGTTCTTGCCGGCTTCGGCCTTCACATCGGTCGGCGCGTCCGGAAGCTTGTCAGGCGTGCCCTCCACGCCGTTTGACTCCTTCGACCAGCCGACCTCATTCTTGGCTTGCACCTTGAACGAGTATGTCTTGCCGTTCTTCAAACCGGTAATCTGGCAGGAGGTCACGGAACCGCACGATTTCTCGCCGGAACCGTCGCCGCTCCATGTCACTTTGTATTCGCTGATCGGGCTGCCGTTCGAAGAGCCGGCCGTCCAACTCAGATTCACCGCGCCATCCTGCGGGTCTCCCGCGATGGGGGAGAGCAGAGGCGCATCCGGCTTGTCCATTACCGAAACGCTGATGGTGCCTGTCACCTCACGTTCCTTCGTATTGGTGGCATCACGCACGTTGACGATCACCTTGTTGGTGCTCGCGCCGATGTCGGAAGCTGCACTGATCGACACCACACCGTTGGCCGGACAGTCCACGGTCAGCTTCGACGCGCCATCGGACGTGCATCCGATCACGGTCAACGTGGAATCGGGGAACGGATTGTACGCGTCGGCAAGCAGGTTCACTTCTTCGTTGCCTCCCGCCTTGACTTTCATGGCTTTCGCGTTGATGCGCGCCAAAGGCCTGTTGGATGCCGTCACACGAACCGTGACGCCTGCGCTCACCGTGCCCTTCGAATATTGGATCGAAATGGGCACGCTCACCGTAATTCCCGGCGACGTGGTCTTGTCGGCGGACACGGTCAGCTTGCCGTTCGAACTCACCTTGGCGCTCACCTGGTCGGAATCAGCGCCACCCGAATACGTGTACCGCTTTTCATCGTCGTACAGGTCGGACGCCGAATGGGTCAACGCGGTCAGATCAATGGTGGTGGCGCTTTCGCCGGCGACCACGTCGATGGTGGACGAAGAGAATGTCGGCGCGGGCACGTCGCGCCCGATTACGGTGATCGGCAGCGTCAACACCGCCGAATTGATGATTTTCACCTTGTCGTTCTTGTCGCGCTTGCCATCCACCGCGGTGAAGGTAATGGACGCGGGGCCGGAGTAATCCTTCGGCGCGGTGAACTTCAACATCTGGTCGTTCACATGCAGGTCGCCGTCCGCAGCCTTCGTGGCGCTCACCGAATCAGCGCCATCCACATACGCGGTCTTGCCTGCGCCCACACGCACGTAATCGGCGATATTGATGGTGATCGTCTCGCGTGCGTTCACCTTCAAAGCCGGTGCTTTCGGTCGAAGGATCGGCGGGAACACGCCGTATGCGGGCACTTGGATGAACGCCGTGGATGTGATGTCATACGTCGTGTTGGTCACGGTGTATGGCACGGCTCGCGCTTCGTCCGTCAATTCCACGGTAATGGTCGTGGACTTGTCTCCGCCCCTGACATGCGCATGGTCGGTGGCCGAATCATCAACGGCCACGTGCAGTTCGTTGGCGCTGCCGGAAGGGTTCGCGATCCATTGCGAAACGTCCACGTCGACCGATTTCTTGTCGATCGTCGCCGAAGAAGGCACACGATAGTCGTATGCGGTCGGCGGTTCGATGGTGGCGTTGCCATCGACGTTCACCGTCAATGTTGCGGTGTCAGACAATCCGGCTTTGTCTTTGACCGTATACGCCACGTAATAGGTACCCGCCTGCTGCGGTGTGGTGAAGGTGAGCGCATTATCCATTACGGTCACATTGCTGATAGCTTGCGATTCGACGTCTTCGCTGACGGTCAGGTCGGTGCTGTCTCCGGAAATGTCGTTTTGCGCCACGGGTACGGTTGCCGCGGTGTTGGGACGCAATGTAATTTCGTCGTCGCGCGCGTACACGCCCGAGTCGGTGCCGGATTTGAACACGCCCACGCGGATCTGCGCTTGGGATCGTTGGCCGGTCCAGTCTTCGACGGCGTATGAGAAGGTGTCGGTTCCTGCGGAGTCGGCATATGCCTCGTATACCAGGTAGGTGGCTCCGACTTCGCTGATGCGTCCGAGCGTCGGAGCCTTGTTGCCGAGACCGAGCAGCTGCACGTCGTCACCATCGGCGTCGATGCCGGTCAAGGTGATCGGGATTTGGACTTTCTGCCCTGCCGCAACCTGTGCCTCAACGTCGGATGGTGTTGGCGCCGCCTTGTTTTCGGCGTCTTTTTGATGCACGTTGATGGTGATTGTGGCGGATGCCGCGTTGCCGAGATTGTCTTTGACCGTGTACGTTACGGGGAAGGATCCGGTTTGGTCGGATGCTTGGTATCGTACGGTGTTGCCTGATACGAATACGAGTCCTTTGAACGTGTTCTTGTCGTATTGCAGGCCGTTTTGCAGGCTTACCGTGGTGCCGTCGGCGTAGGTAACGTGGTCGAGCACGTCGATGGAGACGATGCCGTCGGTGCGTACCTGCGTGGTGATGTTGTCGGCTTTCGGCACTGAGTTGGAGGTGGTCAATGCCGGCGGCTGCAGTACGATCACGCCGGTCGACGTGCCTGCCGCGTTGGCTACGCCGTATTTGATTTGCACGGGTTCGGTCGGTATCTGCCGTGCGGTGATGTAGACGCGTTTGTTGCTTACGACGCCGGCTTTGATGCCGTTTGCCGCGTCGGTGGTCACGTTGGTCACGGACAATACGCCGCCCATCGGGTCGACGTCGTTGGCCAGGGGCTCCACGATCGCGGTGTTGTCGGCGCCGAGCAGCGCCACGTCGTTGGCGGCGATGGGCTTGGCGGAGTCTCCGGCCACGGCCTGCACTTCGATGCGGGCCAGGCCTGTCGCGGGAATGGATCCTTGCGTGATGGTGTAGGGCACATAGTAGGTACCGGGGTTGGATGCGCTGAAGGTGAACGACATGTCGGCGGCGTTCATGGTGGTGGATGCGCCGGATGGGGTTTCCACGGCGGTCAGCTGCGCGGGCTCGGCCGAGGTACCGTGCACGTATTGTTTGAGCGAAACGGTGGTGCGCGTGTCTGGCGTGGTCTGCTTGACTACCGGATCGATTACCACGGCCAACGTGTTGGCCGGTTTCACTGAGAAATACACCATGCCGGTGCCGGTCTGTTGGCCGTCGGAAACGGTTACTTCGATGCCGGCGCGTCCGGAAGACATGGATCCCGCGTTGAATACGAGCTGCCCGTCGGCTCGCGTGGAGACGGTCACCTGGTCGGTGTTTTGCGGGGTTGCGGATACGAGCGTGAGCGGATCGCCGTCGGGGTCGGAGAAGCTGCCCAATGCGTTGGTGGTGTAGGTGGCTCCTTGCTCCACGTCGATTTCCGGTGGCGTATCGGTCTGCTGGGGCGTGTTGTTGTCACCTCCGACCAAGGTGAGGTTCACTGTAGCGTTGGATGTCTGTCCGCGTCCGTCGGAAATCTCATAGCTGAACGATGCCGATCCTTCGGCTGCCGCGGATGCGTCGAGCTGCAGATATCGTCCGTCGTATACGGGCGAGACGCTGATGTTGGCTCCGTCCGGGGCGCTTACCGAGGTGATGCGTAGCACGGAACAGTCGGTCTGCTCGTCGTTGCGAAGCACGTCGAGGATCTGCTGCGATCCTGTTCTCGCGCCGAACGAATCGTCTTCCGCTTTAATCTGCCCGGATTGCGACGAGCAGGTTTTGCTGAAATTATGCTGGTTGTTGGCACTGTCGTTGTTCTGTTCCTGCTGCTTCGACTGTTTGGTTTCCACCTTGTTCCATTGGATTTTGATGACTTTGGTGGATTCCTGCGGATTCCAGACATTGCCGTTGACCACGTCGTTGAGTATGACCAGACGATGGTTGGTGCGGAATATCAGTTCCGAAGTGGCATTGATGTTGGTCAGGGTGTCGAATGCCATGTCCGAACCGTCGGCGGAGCATACTTTGGCGTAATTGTTGGCTTTCTGCGCCCATGCGGCGAATACGCATCCGCCTGTGGATACCGGCTGGGCGGCCTCGCCCTTGCCGGAATTCGGTGTTTCAGAGGTTTTCTTGGTGCTGAGGTTCACCGTTGCGAGCCCGCGTGGTGTCGCCACGGCCACCCATCCGTTCTGTTTGCCGTCCGTGGAAGGGGCCTGCAAGGTCATGTCGCCCTGCAGATTGATGGCTGCGCTTCCCTGCGGCCAATACACGGTGCCTTTCGCCGCCACGACCGGGGTTTTGCCGATGACGGTGAACGATTCGGCATGCGGTGCGCCTCCTATCGTGCCAACTTGCTCGCGCGCGCCTTGCGACTTGTCGATGCTCATCACCGCGCCATCGGAAGCACGATATCCGTACACGGTTCCGTTATGCGTCACCGTGATTTTTCCACCGGATCCCAGTTTCATTTTCGGCTTGTCGGTGGTTGGATTGACGGATTTCACATCGGAAGCGGATCCCACCCACACATTGCCGGTTTTGACGTTGATGAACGCTGCGGTATCGCCTCCGACAATGGTTTCGATATCCGTTTTGATGGCGGTGTTGCCGGTTTCGCTGATTGTGGAAGCCGCGATGTTGCTGGCTTTCGTACCTTCGGAAATCACGGTGCTGCCATTATGTTGGGTCACGTCGAAACGGGAGGCTGCAGACGAGACTCCAGCGTCCACATCCTTGTTTTTCGCATTGAATCGTGCGGCCTTGCGGTCCTTCAGCGAAGTAATCCACACGGTGCCATCGTCAAGTTGCACATGCTGTTGCGTCACCGAACTGACGATGAACGCGCCTGCGATGATGCCCAGCAGCAAAAGCAGCATGACGATCGGTGTGATCCACCGTCTGCTTCCCGACGGCAACAGCAGTTTGCGCATCATCGGTCCGAAGTGCAATTGACGTTCGTGCGATTGTGCCGACTGATTGGCTGCGTTCTTGCGTTTGCCCATTTTTCGGTTCTTCCTTGAGCGTTTCGATGGTCGTTGTGTTCGTTCCGGACATCGCCTGCGATTGAATAATGCCGTTGGCCAACCCTGTTATGAAGTGCTGTGATGCTTATGGTTTGGCTGCGCACGCGATCGCAGGATTCTGCGACATCTGATGGTTGGCTCGGATGAGGCTCACCTGAATGCAGGTCTGCGAGCCGTCGGCGGGTTCGATGCTGATATGCGTGTCGGTGGTGGTGGTTCCCTGGGTATTCAGATTAACACCGGCATCGCCGACCATCGACCATGCGTATGAATCCCCGTTCTGCGGGTCGGGATTCGCCCAAGTGAACTGCACACTGCCGCCATCGGCGGAATATGCCCCGGTCAGATTCTCGACACTGGGCACACTGCCGGTGGTGATGACCGAATCAGGCGAATCGTTCTCCGGATCATACGTTTCCGGATTCTTGATTTGCACGCTGCTGTTGTCTGAAACGGAATCCATATTCGGCATGATCACATACGCGAACGCCAGCTCGACGGCTGCAATCGCGGCGACCACCGAAACAACGATCGTAAGAGGCTTGACCCAAATGCTGCGCTGCTTTGGGGCAGTTGGCGAAACCTGAATGTTCGCCTGCGACTGTGCATACAGGTTCTGCGGGAACGGCGGTTCCCCCTCAACCGTGGTCGGCGTGGCATGTCCATACAATTCCTGCTGTACACGCTGCATGTCGCGCGCGAAATCATATGCGGAATAATATCGGTCCTCCGGCGTTTCATTCAACGCCTTGCGCAGGATCCGCTCCACTTGTGGAGGAATATCCGGACTGTTGAGCTTGGGCAGTGGATTGGTGAGAATGATGTTCCTCAGTAGAGCGCCGCGCTCTTTGCCTCGGGTTGCGCCAAGAGCTGCGGAATAGCCGTATTCGTACGGCGACTGGCCCGTCAGCATGGCGAACAGCGTCGCCCCCAGAGAATAAATGTCGGAGGATTCGTTGCCTCCGCCGTTCTTCGCAAGCACTTCCGGCGGAGCCCACGCGATGGTGTAGCCGATGCCGGGGCTTCCGTAAATCGTTCCCGCGATGCCGAAATCGGAAAGCATGGGCATGCCATGCGTGTTGATGAGAATATTGCTGGGCTTGATGTCGCGGTGAATGATGCCTTCGCGATGCGCAGTGAAAAGGGCGCTTGCCAGATTGATGCCGACGGTGAGCATCTGGTCTGCGTTGAGACGGTTGGATTCCAGGAAGGTCTTGTAATTGCCTCCCGGAGCGTATTCGAACACGGTGTAGCCGTTGCCTGTGGCGGTGATGCCGCTTTCGTACACCGAAAGAATGTAAGGGTGTGACGAGATCTTGCCCATGAAGTTCGCTTCGGAACGGAATCTTGCCGCCGCGCGCGGGTCGAGCATTCCCTTGCTGACTTTGATGGCCACTTGACGGCTGGGGGAAAGCTGCTGATACAAGTACACGTTCGCTTCGGAACCGGACCCCAACTTCTGGGCGAATGTGTACCCAGGGATTTGAGGGGGAATGCTATCCGTGGCTTCCATATGCTCTCTTTCCTCGTAATGCGTATGCTTTTCACTGCCTTCTCTGAAGGCCATGCTATCCGAAGACCAACCCGGAAACCTACCAGTAACGGGTCGAATATCCGCATACGAAGACGGGCATCCGAGGTGTTCCCATGCCTACCGCCCTTTCGCGGCCACCGAGCCTTCCAGCATGAGTTTCCTCCATTGCCGGATTTGTCAGGTAAGGGAGGGCGAGACTAGTAGTGTTGGGAGGCATGATGGATTTGGAAGATCTTGCTCACGTCACGTTGGTTGCGGGAGCGCCGCGCAGTGGAAAAACCGAGTTTGCGTTGGACATGCTGATCGCCGCAATGAAGCGGTATGGTGATGCGAATGCCGTGATGACGGTGTCCGGCAGACAGATCGCCGACATGTTGGGCGATCGCGCGATCCGTGAATTGTCGGCGGTTTCGCAGGCTCGACCGGTCACCACATTGTCGGCCGTCGCATTCCGCCTGCTGGCGGCCGCAAGATCCGCACAGGGCAAACCGTTGCCGAAACTGTTGAACGGCGCCGAACAGGATGTGATCATCCGCAAGGTGCTTGCATCGCATGTGGAACATAGGCAGCATGGCGACGAGTGCGCCACCTGCGATCTGCTGCGCGTCTATTTCGCTGTTTCCGAATGGTCCGGACTGGTGGCCGACGATTCCACCGACGCATTTGCCAACCAACTGCGAGACATGCTTGCGCGCATGAACGAGATCGGTGCGAAACCGGAGCTTGAAAACATGCTCATCGCCCGCGCGGCTAGCAGGAATGGCGAGCTTGACGCGCGTCGCGAACGTCTGCGCACCCAATGGCGTCTCGCCTTCGCACTGCGTGAGGAATACAATGCGGCGATTCGTGCAGCCTATTCCGGCGAATACCGTCTTGATGCGTCGCAATTGATGATCGACGCCACCGAGGCCGTGTCTGACATACGAGATGCCGATATTCCAAACATGCTGATCGTCGACGATTTCCAGGATGCGACGTTGGCTGGTTTCGCCCTGCTTGAGGCCTTGCATAATCGCGGGACGCGCCTGCTGTTGGTGGGCAATCCCGACGAAGCCGTGCAGACGTTCCGCGGATCGTATCCGGAATATCTGTTCAACGAGGCGCAGTCGCGCATGGGAGCGCGATTGGAGCGCATCGAAAACCTGTATGCCGCATGCGAAAATGATGGCGCGCAAACCATTCGAAACGCGTCGAACAGGCAAAGCGTGCATGACGACTATCGCACGCTTGTCGCGACCCGCGTAAGCCTGTCGATCGCAAGTACGGAACCGACTGACGTGCCCTTGCCGGAGCGCCCGGGCAAAATGCGGAACATACCGGGGGCGATGCCTATCGAAGCATTGCCGTCCGGCAATACGGATGCTTGCGTCACGCATGCCGACGGCAGTGTGGAAACGGCCCTGTACCGTTCCTCGTCCGAAGAGCTCGATGACGTGGTGTGGAAGATCAAAACCGAGCATTTGCAACGTTCCCGCGAATGGAACGACATGGCTGTGATCACGCATGACAATGCCACCGTACGCGCGTTCGGCGAGCGTTTGCGTGCCGACGGCGTTCCCGTGCGCTATTCGAGCGTGACGCGACCGTTGAAGGACGAACCGTTCGTGCAAGGCCTGTTCGCGCTGATCGAATTGGCAGAATTGAAAAGGCGGACAATCGCGGCTTCGGGCATGGACCCGCAGGCGGCCGGATCCTATATTCGTTCACGTGTGGCGTCGATCATGGCATCCCCGCTGATTACGGTCGGCGGCGACAGACGGCATGAAGGGCGCCCGGCCCGTCTCGCGTCCGTGGAATCCGCGATGCATGCGTTGGCTTCGCTCGCTGAGATTGTGGGCGATGATGAGATTCGCGCGCAGGGTTCTGCGAACATGGCGAAGACGGACGTCGAACAGCAGTCGTCGCTGCTGCGTTTGATGGCGGATTGGCATGAATACATGGCGAAATGCCATGCGATTTCCGACGAAGGTCAACATGATGGTGGGCATGATGGAGACCAGGATGATCTCGTGTTCGATATGGACGCTCTATACGTGCTTCTTTTGGAAGGAAACACCGATCGTGTGATCGACACGATCGCCTCCGTGACGGGGTCGGATCCACAGGTCAAGGCTTTCGCATCATTGTGGAAAGTGCTTGACAAAACGTGCGAGGCGGAACGCAAGCTGGTTTTGCGTGAACCGCAATACGTGTTGGATTGCGCATGGCGTGCCTGCGGAAAAGCGGAAATCTGGCAGCGCGTAGCCTTGGAGCATTCGGCGGCCGGCCGTGCCGCGAACGACCGACTTGATGCGGCGATGCGCTTGTTCAACTACGCTTCCGGCGGCGAATCAAGCGGCGAGTTCGCCGCACGCACCATTGAAGCGTTCATGGAACAGGTGCGCTCGCTGACTATCGAGGCGGATTCGTTGGCTCACACCGCGCCCATCGACCAGGCGGTGACGCTGACCACGCCCGCAGGCGCGGCGGGAAGGCATTGGAACCTGGTGTTTCTGCCGTCCTTGCAGCAAGGGCAATGGCCGAATCTTACGCCACGCAACACATTGTTCGGCGGTGAGGAACTCGCCGATGTGATGTTGCACGGCGAACTGTCCGATACCGTCACCACTTCGGCGGGCAAGCGGGATGCGCAATTGGCTGCCGTGCTCGCATCCGAGCAGAAAAGCTTCCTGGTGGCGTTGACCCGTGCCGATGAGTGCGCGGTGATGAGCGCCGTGCTGAACGACGACCACGTGCCATCTGATTTTCTGTACGGATATGTGCCGGAATGGTTTGACCGCGATAGAGACGCTGATATGGAACGGCGCGAATATGCGGCGATCGGCAGTCAGGGCGATTATGCGGGACTTGAATCCGATCCCCGTGGTTTGATCGCGGCCGCGCGAAGCGTGCTTGCGATGGAACCGCCGGACAGCCCGAAGGCCCGTGACGCCGCTGAAACATTGGCATTGCTGGCCTCCCGAGGCATGAGGGCGGCTGATCCCGATTGTTGGCCGTTCGTGGAGGAGCCGGTTTCGCTCGCTGAACGGGAAACGATTCAAGATGGCAAGACACGGCAATCCGACGTGGTGACCCTGTCTCCGTCCGCGGTGGACAATCTGTGGGCGTGCCCGGTGTGCTGGATGCTTGAAAACCGTTTCTCCGGCCCGCGCATGGGCAGCGTCGCCACGAATTTCGGCTCGCTGATCCACACGGTGGCGCAGAAAGCCACCGAAGCCGGACTTGACATGCCGGAACAGCACACCGCCATCAGCGATATGGACAACATCGACGCGATCACCGAGCAAATGTATGCCGAATATGAGCGTCTACGCGGCGATCTGAACGGCATCACCGATCCCGCGCAACGATATCAGGCATTGAAAAAAGATGAACAGGCGAAGGATGCGTTGCGTAACATCGCCACGTATTTCGTTCAATCGAATCATGGTGATTATCCAATTAAAAACAATGATGCGTTCAGCGTTGGAAAACTTACGAAAGCCGAACCTGAACTGAAATTCACCGCAAAATTCAATTTCGACGATATTCTCGCCGCTTACAATGCGATGGACGGCATTCATGCGATTTCACGAAACGAATTGATCGCCATTATGGGAACGTTGGTCGGAGGATGGCCTCAAACGGGCATGAGCGAACATCTCACCGTGCGTTTGACCGGCAGAATCGACCGTGTGGAACGTCGTGATATGGCGGACGGCACGCAGCAAGTGCGTCTGATCGACTACAAAACCGGTGCAAGTCCGAACGGCGAAGGCCTGTTCAATGATCTGCAGCTCGTCTGCTACCAGCTGGGACTCGTGTTCCCCGAAGGAAGCGGTCTGCATGGGGCACAGGCGGTGGCTGCTGCGCCGAACATCACGCAAAGCGCGCTGTTCCACGTAACGAAGCATGCATTCCCGGCACCATATGGCAACACCGCCGCCGAATCGCATATGCAGCAGGCGTTGTTCGCGAACGGAAGCCTAAATACGGGCGTATTCGTGCCGCGTTACTACGTCAAAAAACTTGACAAGGATTTCCAAGACGGACTCGACGAGATGCTTCCACCGATGGAAGTGAGCGACGAGCATTGGAGTGAATTCGTCGGCTTGCGAGACACCATGGCGGTATGGTCTCTCACCATGATCGCCAGGGTCTTCTACGCGGCCGCAGCCAGCAGGGCAAACGAAATCACGGCAAGGCCAACATCGGAACATATGAAATATTGCAGGAACACTGCGGTCTGCCCGGCCTGCGCGGGCGAACAGAACACCGTATTCGAAAGGAGAACGGCATGAGCGGAACCATGAAATTCATCGACAGTCCGGAGCAGGCCGCCGTTATCCAAGCGCCCTCCTATGAGGATGTGGTGGTGGTCGCCGGTGCCGGATCGGGCAAAACCTACACAATGACCAGGCGAATCATCACACTGATCGAACAAGGCGTGAGCCCCGAAAAAATCCTCGGGCTGACTTTCACGCGTAAAGCGGCTTCGGAACTGCTGTCGCGCGTGTCCGCGGCCGTGAGCCGCAACCAGCGTGAACGTGGGCTGAAATCGGCGAATATGACGTTCCTCAAACCGGAAGTCTCCACGTACGACGCTTTCTTCCAATCCATTGTGCGTCAATACGGACTGCTTGTCGGCTTCGACCAAAACACGCAGCCATTGAGCGAAGCCGGAGCCATGCAGCTCATCCACACCGTGCTCGACAAGCATATGGGCGATCTCATGGCGTTCGATGGCGATCTGAAATCGTTCAACACTATAGCGGGCAACGTATTCGCCCTATCCAACGCCATTTCCGGAGCTATGATCGGCAGTGGCTGCACCAGCTTCGACGAGGCGGTGCAGCGCGTGCGCGACTGGGACGAAGCGTTTATCAACCAAATCACCAAAGCGCTTGACGGCGAAACCGTGCCAACTGAGCAGCCGAAATCCCCAAAACCGCCGAAACGGCTGAAAAAGGATTCCGACGCGGATTACGAAAAGAAACTGGAGAAATACCGCGAACTCGGGCACAGCATGTGCGTATACAACAGCACGCGACTCGCATCCGTCGCCAAGCAGCGCAACTTGCTGCTCGACCTCGTGCTTGACTATCATGCCGAAAAACGCGCCTGCAATATGGCGGAATTCAGCGATTTCACCATCGCGGCATTCCAACTGGTCTCCCGATTCCCGTCCATCGGCGTAACGTACCGCAAACGTTACTCGCATGTGCTTCTCGACGAATACCAAGACACCTCCACCACGCAGGCCGCACTGCTAAGCGCGCTGTTTCACGCTGACAATACGCATCGCAGCGCGGTCAACGCGGTCGGCGACCCCTTCCAATCGATCTACGCATGGCGAGGCGCAAGCCCGGGCGCATTCCGCATGCTGCAACACGATTTCGGCATGGACGCCACCAGCAAACCGTTCGCATTGACGGTGACACGGCGCAATTCGCGCATGGTGCTCGAAGCGGCGAACAATCTCACCAAACCGTTGCGACTGCCAGCCAGACGCCTCAGCAGCTCGCTGATGCGCGAAGTCGACGTGCCTGCACTCTCCAACATCGAAGAAGCCCCCGAAGGCACGATTGGCGTGCTCGGATTCGCCACATTCGGCCAGGAAGTCGACGCGGTCGTGCGCTTCGCCAAACATGCGATCGCCCTGCATACGCCCTCTGCGCGTGACCTCGACCATGGCGCGAAAGACAATCGCCCGCATGTGGCGGTGCTGTTCCGATCCAAAGGAACCATGTCGAAATACGCGGAAGCGCTCGAGCAGGTCGGACTGACCACGCTGGTCGTGGGGCAGGCGGCCCTGCTGGAACGCCCGGAAGTGCAGGACGTGTTCGCCCTGCTGCACGTGGTCAGCGACCATACCGATAGCGCGGCGCTTATGCGACTGCTGGCGACGCCACGATTCGCCGTTGAAGCCGACGATCTGCAGGCGCTTGCGGACACGGCGGAGAGGGTGAATACGGTGTACCGGTATCGTGCGCTCGTATCGGCGGGAATTGTTCCGGCGCAGACCGCAAAAGCTGGGAATTCCGGTGATTCTATACATTCCGGTGATTCCAGGAAAACCAGTAATTCCGAAAATAGCGAAACGATTTCCGATTCTGGTCTGTCGAATGCTGAAATCCGATCCATTGTGCGCGAATATCGCGACCAAGTGCCGAATGCTGTTTTTCTGGTGGATCTCATGCTACGAGACGATCTTGAACAACTCATAGATGGCAGGCTGAGCCGCAGGGGAGTGCAGGCGGTGCTTCGTGCCGCGGATACACTCCGCCAAGTGCAGCGCGTGCTCGGCCACCCGCTGCCGGAAGTGGTTCGCGAGGCCATTACGGCGTTGAATCTTGACATCGACATGCTGCTGGCTCGGCATATGCGTGCCGATCATGCCGAGGCCACGCTTGACGCCTCCCACGTGGCGCTCGCCAAATCGCCGATCGACGCTGTGATGAAACTCGTCGACACGTACATACAGGAGATCGCATCACAAGGCGTGCCGAGCCTGCGCGCGTTCATCTCATGGGTGGATTCGCTGCGCGACGCTTCCGAAGAGAACGCGGTGGCCCCCGATGTGCCCGTCGACGTGGTGTTGATGACCGTGCACCAGTCGAAGGGGCTTGAATGGGATGCCGTGGCCGTGGTCGGCATGACCGATGGCGGATTTCCCAGTAACAAGGGCGATAACCTGAGCGTTGTCGTTGACGAAACGCATCTCAATGGTTTCCAAGATGGCGTATGGACGCCGCCTGAATACCATGAAAACGCCAAAACATGGCTGACGAATCCTGCCGCGGTGCCTGTTCCTGTGCGCGTGGATGCGGATATTCTGCCGCGATTCCCCCATGACGCGCTCGTCGGCTGGAATCCATTGGAGGCCTTGGAAGCGTTGGAAGATGCGGAAATCATCGATGATGAAGTGTTCGGCACTCTGCGCACCATGAATGTTGACGATATGGAAGGCGTCGATCCGGACGGACTGTATTTGACGCAGAGCGAGGAATATGGCCGCCGCTTGCATGCCGACGAGCGTCGTCTCGCATACGTGGCGTTGACCCGCGCCCGCCATGAGGCGCTGCTCACCTATAGCGAAACGAATGTGGAAAGCCGTGATCCGCGTGCCGTGGGTGAGCGTAAACAAGTGGCCAAACCGTCGAATTTCTGGCAGGAAGTGTATGACTCCATGCTCAATATCGTTTCCAGAGTGAATGAACCGAGCAATCTGGGCGATAACGTGGAAGTTGAGGATGGTGCGGATGCCGTTTTTTCTGGAGATGGTATTTCCGGGAATAATGCTTCCGAAAATGGCATTTCCAGCTTGCATTCGATTGGTGCGCCATTGCCAAGCGGATATTTCGTGGGCGAGCATGCCTGCGATTTCGAGGATGCGGTGGTCGGTGACGCCTGGAACGCACCGCTTGAGCCTCTGGAAGGCGAGCGATTCCTGCCATGGCCGTGCGCTTTGACTGAAGAGACTTGCGAAATGTTGCGTTCGTCCGCCAATCAGGTGCGTGATGCGATGGTCGCCGGCGCTGCGGACCTGGATACCGGCGTGGGCGTGGATGCTGTTGCTGATGACGTTGCGCTCGGTTCGGCCGGTTCGCTGCTGCATTGCGCGCAGCTGTTGGTCGATGATGGCAATCTCATGCCCGACATGTTGGCCGACGCATCGCAGGATGCGTTCGACCGGTCGGTGCGTGCGCAAGGCGAGAAGATTCTTGCGTCCGGCCGTCAGAACGTCACCTCCCTGCAGGCGCGCGCGGGCATGATGAACGATCGTGGCGCCCGCGCCTACTGGCGTGGGCTCGTGCGTCCGATCCCCAATGTCGCGTCGCCAGCCGCGCAGTTGGGCACACAGTTCCATGCGTGGGCGGAACGGTTCATTATGGCCGATGTGGATATTGCTTGCATCGTCGGCGGTGCTGAAGGCAACGGAAATACGCGCGTAGCTGAATCGAGATCGTCGATGCTTACCGAAATCAAACGCAACAATGGGATGCAATCTCCAGAAAATAATGCGGCGGTCGAAAATGCAGCGGAAAATGCGATGGAAAACAATGCATTGTTCGATTGGCAGCAGCGTCTTGCCGCGTCGGCATGGGCGCAACGTAAGCCCGCGTGGGCGGAACGGCAGATCGTCGTCAATATGCCGCAATTGGGCACCATCATCAACGGCAAGCTTGACGCGGTGTTCTTCGGAGGTCTCAACGAAAAGGACCAATCGAAACAATATACGATAGTTGATTGGAAAACTGGAAAAAAGCCTAGGAAAAAAGAAGAAATACAAGAAAAATTAGTGCAGTTGGATATGTATCGGCTGTTGCTGTCGGCAATGGAAGGCGTGCCGCTTGATGCTATCGACGCCTGCCTCTACTATCTGAGTGAGCCCGTTGAGGGCAATCGGCAGCTGAACGCCGCCGACAAAACAGAAGAAGAGATCCTTGCCGAGTTGAGCTACGGAATTCCGAAACAATCCGACAACGACTAGTGCTGGTGCGCCAAAGGACGCGTGTATGCATCCTGCTTGTTCTTGATCATCGTTGGGAAAGCGGCGCTTTCCAGCCTGCACGTAGGGTAACGCACTACGTGCAGCGTTGTGGAGGAGCGCCGCTACCCTCGTGCAGCATGTGTGGGCGGGCACACGTGCCGGACGCAACGAAAGTTAAGGAGCGATAAGCATGGCTGCCACCAGCGCAACCGAAACCCCGAAGTCGCCATATTCCGTATTGTTCTCCATTCCGGGAACCAAAGCGTTCTGCGCTTCCGGAGCTTTGGCGCGACTGCCGATGTCGATGATGGGCCTCGGCATTATTCTCGCACTCAACCACCTGTACGACAATTGGACGATCGCAGGCGTGATGAGCGCCGCATATGTGCTCGCCACCGCAGCGGTCACGCCACTGTACGCGCGACTGTTCGACCGATTCGGCCAGCGTAAGGTCGGTTCGATGGTGCTTGTTGTGCAAATCATCACCATGCTTGGTTTCGCATTCGCCGCACTGGTGCGCGTGCCGATTCCATTGCTGTTCATGCTGGCCGTGGTGATGGGCCTTACGCAATTCTCGTTCGGCGCACTCGTGCGTACCCGCTGGGCGTACGTGCTCGACCGCACCGGCAACGGCGAACTATTGAACACCGCATACGCCATGGAATCCGCCATTGACGAAATCGTATTCATTTTCGGACCGATTCTCGCAGCGTTCCTTGCAGCTTCAGTGCACCCTGTTTCGCAGTTGTTCGTGCCAACGATTGCCTGCGCCCTTGGCGGTACCATTTTCTTCACATTGAAAGACACGCAGCCGCCGGTCGTGCATGAAGTCAAGGTCGTTTCGGCCTCTTTAGACGATGCCGATGTGCGATTGACTATCGATGGCGATGCCAGCAATACTGGCGATTCAGGTTCCGCACTGCGCAACAGGCTGACCATTGCGCAATTGAAGACGAGTGGTAATCGCAAGAAACGCAGCATTTTCACTTATGCTGGCGTGATTCCGTTGCTGCTGGTTTTCATCATATTCAACATGAGTTTCACCGCATTCGACACGTCCATGACAGCCGTCATGAAATCGTTGCATCTTGATTCCGTGCTCGGCGTGCAGCTGGCGATGCTAGCGGTCGGTTCGTGTATGGGCGCGCTGGTTTTCGGAACGCTTGAGCTCAAAGGATCCCGTTGGCGTTACATGATCATGTTCCTTGCGGCGATCACAGCCGGCTTCTTTGTAATTCACCTGTGCCAAGGCAATCTGATCGTAATAGGCATTGTGGAAATTCTCACCGGTCTGGCTGTTTCGCCGGTGTTCGCATCGGGCAACCTCGTGATGAAAGAAACCGTTCCTGAAGAGTCGTTGACCGAAGGCCTTTCCTGGGTGAGCACTGCGGGAACTGTCGGCGCATCATTCGGCTCGATGATCACCGGTATCATACTGGATCACGCCACACCCGACGTGAGCCTTATGCTACCGTGGATTTTCGTGCTCGCCTCGATCCCGTTCGCCCTGATCGGCTGGGTGATCACGCGTCGAAATGTTTTACAGCATTCATAGATGATCTGTGATTCATAGATACTATGTGGATTAAGCATTCTAGAAATTGCCCGAAAATGATCGTGAGGATTATGTTCGGGCAATTGTATTCTATTGTTGGATTCGTTGGAATCATAGAAAGCTGTTACAGATGGATGCAGCCAGAATGCCTGAAGGAGTTGCAATGATCAAGGTTTCTGTAGTTGGCGCCAAAGGGCGCATGGGTTCCCACGTGGTCGACGCTGTGAACAACGCGGACGACACCGAACTGGCGCTCGCGCTTGACGCTGGCGACGACCTGAGCCAAATTACCCCCGAAAATACTGACGTGGTGGTGGAGTTCACCGTGCCGAGCGTGTCTCTTGACAATGTGCGCGCACTCGTGGCGCAAGGTGTTGACGTGGTGGTGGGCACCACCGGTTGGACCGAAGAGAAGCTCGATCAGGTGCGTGCCGCGCTCGCTGCCGCGCCTCGCGAGGGCCAGAGCGTGTTCATAGCGCCGAATTTCGCCATTTCCGCCGTGCTTGCCGACTATTTCGCCAAGGTTGCGGCTCCGTACTTCGAATCCGCCGAAGTGATTGAACTGCACCACCCGAACAAGGTGGATGCTCCGTCCGGCACCGCATTCCATACCGCGCAGGGTATTGCCGTAGCTCGTAAGGCAGCGGGTCTTGGCCCTGTTCCGGATGCCACCGAAACCGATGGCGGTTCCCGTGGCCAAGTGGTTGACGGCATTCATGTGCACGCCGTGCGTCTGCGTGGCCTCAATGCCCATGAGGAAGCCCTGTTCGGTAACGACGGCGAGCAGCTGACCATTCGCGCCGACAGCTTCGACCGCATCTCCTTCATGCCGGGCGTGCTGCTGGCCGTTCGCAAGGTCTCCACTGGTGCATACCCGGGTGTGACCGTCGGCCTCGACAACTTCCTCGACCTGTAAATCCTTACAGTTGAACGGTAAATGGTCCCCAAACCGCTGATGTTGGCTTATTTCAGGCATCGGCGATTTGGGGATTATTCATATCGTCGTATACCTACGCAATACAATCTGTGCCTACGTAATAAAGCTGTGCGCTGACTTTTGGCAATTAGCTCAAGTGCTGTTATACAGTGTGACTGTCCGAATCGAAACGAATGCAATATGGAAACCGGTGAAACATGCAGGCTCTGATTGCCATCATCGTCGCATTGGCTGTGACGGTAGCCGTTTTGTGGTTCTTTTTCGCGCCGCGCAAAGCGTTCCGCGCCCGTGTCGACAACGGCGTGCAAGAGGCGGTCGTCGAAGTCAAAGGCGGGTACAGTCCGGCAGTCATCGAAGCCGAGGCTGGTTTGCCTTTGCGGTTGATCTTCGATCGAAAAGAAGACGGCGAATGCTCGTCGCACGTAGTGTTCTCCGATTTCGGCGTCGATCTTGCATTACCTCCTTTCCGTACAACGACGTTGACGATTCATCCTGATAGGCCGGGGGAGTACGGTTTTGCATGCGGTATGAACATGCTGCATGGCACGTTGCGTGTGTTGCCGGGAAAACATCATGCTGCAATGCAGGACGAGTATTCAGCGTCGGAAGAAAATCCGAATAATGCAGAATCTCATGTTCCTGTGCAATCGCAACAGACTGCTGTTGATGAAACATCGTATGAATCCGTTGATACTTCTTCTGTTTCTGCTGATTTTTCAGATGATTCTTCCGCATCTCGTGAAATGCGGGCATTGGTTACGCGGCTTATTGTGTCTGCCATCGTTACGATTCCGGTATTCGCTTCTACGATGTTGATGCTGTATCCGATGCCGAATTGGGCGCAGTTCATACTGATGCTGCCGGTGATGTGCTATGCCGCATTACCGATTTTCCGTAGCGGTTTCGCTGCGATCATTCACCGCTCTCCGGAAATGAACGCATTGGTCAGTTTGGGTACGGTATTCGCGTTTGCCTACTCGTGCGTGGTCACGTTTGTGCCTCAGATTCTGCCTGAGAATGCTCGAGAACCGTATTTTGAAGCGGTTGGTGTGGTCATCACGCTGATGCTGGTCGGGCAATTGCTTGAAGCGCGCGCTCGCGTCGGTACGGGAGAAGCCATGCGTGCATTGGCGAAACTGCAGCCGAAAACCGCTCGCGTGGTGCGTAATGAAATCGAAGAGGAAATTCCGGTCGATCAGGTGTTGGTCGGAGATATTATTGCGATTCGTCCGGGCGAACAACTTCCCGTTGACGGCACGGTTATTTCCGGTTTATCGTCTGTCGACGAATCCATGATTACCGGCGAATCCATGCCGGTGCTGAAGCGGGCTGGCGGCAATGTGACCGGTGCCACGATCAACGGTACCGGATCGTTACGGTATCGTGCCACAAAAGTTGGTAAAGACACGGTGCTCGCGCAGATCATTGGATTGGTGCAATCCGCGCAAAGTTCCAAAGCTCCGGTACAGCGCCTGGCGGATAGGATTTCCGGTATTTTCGTGCCGATTGTGGTGCTGATCGCCGTGTGGTCGTGCGCACTGTGGTTTGCGTTCGGGCCGGAACCGCGCGTGGTGCATGCGCTGGTGGCGGCGGTTTCGGTGCTTCTGATTGCATGCCCGTGCGCATTGGGTCTTGCCACACCGCTTTCCGTAACGGTTTCGACCGGTCGCGCCGCGCAAATGGGTGTGCTGATTCGTTCCGCCGAAGCGTTGGAGACGTGCGGCAAAATCAATGCTGTCGTGCTTGACAAAACAGGTACGATCACCGCTGGCAAACCGTCATTGACCGACGTGCTTCCGCTTGGAAAATGGCGTGAAATACCAGATGATTTGCTGGCGATCACAGCCAGTGCCGAACGGGATTCTGAACATCCTCTTGCCGCCGCGATTGTTGCCGGAGCGCAAGAAAAGCATCTTACGTTAGGCGAGGCAACGCAATTCCGCGCGATTTCCGGGCAGGGAGTCACTGCGCACGTCGCGTCACATAGTGTCGCTGTTGGCAATACCGATCTGATCGACGATCTTGACGTGGCCATGCCGAGCGTCGGCAACGAGGATCTCGATGACATCATCGAGACTATGGAACGGCTGTCGGCGGAAGGGAAAACGCCGATGCTTGCAGCGGTCGACGGCGAGCTTGCGGGAATCGTGGCCGTTGCCGACACGGTAAAACCCGATTCACAACAGGCCATCGCAGCTTTGAAATCGCATGGCGTCAACGTGGTGATGCTCACCGGAGACAACGAAACAACGGCACATGCCGTGGCAAATCAAGTTGGCGTCAGCAACGTGATCGCTGGAGTGCGACCGGAAAACAAGGCGGACGAAATCGCAAAACTGCAGGCGCAAGGCTATACGGTGGCCATGGTGGGCGACGGTATCAACGATGCTCCTGCACTTGCCCGTGCGAATGTGGGATTCGCCATTGGAACGGGCACGGATGTGGCGATTCAGTCCGCGGACGTGACATTGATGAATGGCTCTCTGATGGGTTTGGTGCATGCGCTTGATCTGACCCATGCCACCATGCGCAATATCGCGCAGAATCTTGGATTCGCTCTTGGCTACAACAGCATCGGCATTTCCATTGCGGCGGGCGTGCTCTACCCGTTCACCGGCATGATGCTCAATCCGATGATCGCGGGCGCCGCCATGGCGTTCTCGTCGCTGTGCGTGGTGACGAATGCGAGCCGACTGCGCCTGTTCGATCCAGACAAGGCGGTGCATGCCGCAAACAGGACGTATCAGGTTCGCCAGCCGAACCCGAACGATAATAATCACAACAACCATAGTCAGAAAGGATTCATCATGGGACTGTTCAGCGATCACAAGGCCAAGAAGGAAGGTATGCACGAGGGTATGGAAGGCATGGGCGGCGCGCATTCCTGCTGCGGCCACACTGCCGGCGCCGACCAGAGCGTGCTCGCCAAGGATCCGGTCTGCGGCATGAGCGTCGATCCGGCCGCCGCTGCAGCTACCCGCGAGTACAACGGCACCACCTACTACTTCTGCAACCCGGGCTGCGCCGCCAAGTTCGAGCAGAACCCCACCCAATACCTTGCCTGAGTTTGTTCTGGTGAGCGCACTGTTTCCCTCTTGGTGACCGTACTGTTTTGGAGTGTCGTGCGGTCAGGAAATCAAAATCGTGCGATATTCCGAAATCGTGCGGTTACCGGATCAAAATTGTGAAGTCATTTGGCTTGAATCCACCTGAGTATGCGGCTAGGCGTACCGATTCTTCCACTTGCTGGGGGATTTTGGACTGTGGGAGGCTTGACAGCGGGAGGATTGTCCCATTAACTGGAGGTTTTGGGTCTCTGGGAGGCTGGTTGCCGGGAGAATTGTTCCAGCGGGTGGAGGTTTTGGGAATGTGAGGGGTTGTTTAGCGTACCGTTTGTTCCATTGACTGGAGGTTTTGGGTCTCTGAGAGACTGGTTGACGGGAGAATTGTTCCAGCGGGTGGGGGATTTTGGTCTCTGGGAGGCAGTTCATATTGCGATATGGTCACGAACTCGGGCGCTTCGGCGTCCGTGGCGGGAAGTACCGTTGGCACTATGACTGACGGTACTATGCATCTTCTTGACCCCGCTCCATTCGGACGTATTCTTCCGGCCATGGTCACCCCTATGAAGGCTGACGGAGCTGTCGATTTCGAAGCCGCGCAAAAGCTGGCGAAGCAGCTTGTTGCCGACGGTGCGGATGGCTTGGTGGTCAATGGCACCACTGGCGAGTCTCCCACCACCCACATGGAGGAGAAGGTCGAGCTGGTACAAGCGGTCAAGGAGGTCGTGGACGTGCCGGTCATCTCCGGTGCGGGTTCCAATGATACCGCCCACACCGTGCGCATGGTGGAGCAGACTCAGGAGGCGGGCGCCGATGCGGTGCTTGTGGTCGCTCCGTACTATTCGCGCCCGTCGCAGGAAGGCGTGTTCCGTCACTACAAGGCGGTCAATGATTCCGCCGACAAGCCGATTATCGTTTACGATGTGCCTGGCCGTACCGGTTTGCACATTCAGTTGGAAACCTACCGTCGTTTGGCTGAACTTGATCATGTCAAGGCGGTCAAGGACGCTACCGGAGATATCGCGGGTGCCGTGCGTAAGCGTATGGAAACCGGTTTAACTTGGTATTCGGGCGATGACGGTCTGTTCCTGCCGTTCCTTTCGGTTGGCGCGGTCGGCATTATTTCCGTGATCGCGCATGCCGCATCCGGTCCGATGCGTGATTTGGCTGCTGCGTTCGATCGCGGCGACATTCATGAGGCGCAGCGCATTGCCGTGCAGCTTGCCCCGCTGGTCGAAGCGATGAATGGCAACGGTTTCCAAGCTGTTATGGCGAAGGCGTCGCTGAAGGTGCGTGGCGTTCTCGATTCCACTACGATGCGTTTGCCGAACGTCGGTCCGGGCGAAGCTGAGATTAAGCGCGCGGAGGATGGCATGCGTGCTTCCGGCTTGCTGTGATTGCGATGATTGCCGTACCTGCAGCAGCGATGTTTACGGCACTGACTTGCAATGGCGATTACGGCAAGCATTGCGACTACCGGTTTGCCGTAATACGTTTGCCGTAATGCGGCAAACCTACTGAATTCCTCGTTTCCGCACAGGCGGAGACAATTAGTAATAGAAATCCAACTAGGAAATGGCTACAGAAGAAACCAAAACAGTAACTACGCACAAGCGCGGCAGCAAAGCTGCCAAGCGCACTGAAAACACCCAGACCGCGGATGTGAAATCCGCGAAGTCTGTAAGCTCCGAGAAAGCCAACAAGGCCGAAACGACTTCCAAGAAGGCGAAGTCTTCTGGCCGTAGCGGTGGCCGTGGCACTCGCGCGGGCGATGCGTCCGGTTCCACCCGTGGCGGTTCCCGTGGCAATGGCAGCGGCTCCTCCAAGGGCACGAAGAACGTCAAGAATGCAAAAGGCGCCAAGCCTTCTAGGAACTCCAAGAGTGCTAATGCGGCAAGCTCTTCTGCCGGCAACCGCCGCAATTCCCGTCTTGCTCCGCAGACCACCGCACCGCAGCAGGATGACGTGTTGATCGCTCCGCCGAAGTACCGCAAGGGTTCCATGCGCATCGTGCCTCTTGGCGGTCTTGGTGAAATCGGCCGCAACATGAACGTGGTCGAATACAACGGCCATCTGCTGCTCATCGACTGCGGTGTGCTTTTCCCTGAAGAGGAGCAGCCGGGCGTTGATTTGATCCTGCCTGACTTCCATTACATCAAGGATCGTCTCGACAAGGTCGAGGCTCTGGTGCTCACCCACGGCCACGAGGATCATATCGGTGGCGTGCCGTATCTGCTGAAGCTTCGCCCTGATATTCCGCTGATCGGTTCCAAGCTCACGTTGGCTTTCGTCGAAGCCAAGTGCAAGGAGCATCGCATCAATCCGCGACTGGTTGAGGTCAAGGGACGCGACAAGCTGAAGGTCGGTCCGTTCAATCTTGAGTTTGTGAACGTCACGCATTCCATTCCGGACGCTCTGGCTGTGTTCGTGCAGACTCCGGCCGGAAGCCTCATCGATACCGGCGATATTAAGCTCGATCAGCTGCCGCTCGACCATCGCATCACCGATTTGGTGGAGTTCGGCAAGCTTGGTGAAAAGGGCGTGGATCTGCTGATGATGGATTCCACCAACGCTGAGGTTCCAGGCTTTGTCAAACCGGAAACCACCATTGGTCCAGCGCTTGATCAGGCATTCGCCCAGGCTACGCGCAAGATCATCGTGGCCAGCTTCTCCAGCCATGTGCACCGTGTGCAGCAGGTTGTTGACGCCGCTCACAAGTATGGCCGCAAGGTGGTGTTCGTGGGCCGTTCCATGGTTCGCAACATGTCCATTGCTGCGGATTTGGGCTACTTGAGGCTTCCTGAAGACACGGTCATCGACCTGAAGAAGGCTCATGACGTGCAAGACGACAAGCTCGTCTACATGTGCACTGGTTCCCAGGGCGAACCGATGGCCGCGCTTGGCCGCATCGCCGACGGCAACCATCGCGACATCACCATCAACGAATTCGACACGGTCATTCTTGCGAGCTCCCTGATTCCGGGCAACGAGCATGGCGTGTACAAGATCATCAACAAGCTGGTGCAGCTTGGCGCCCGCGTGGTCAATCGAGACAATGCCGCCGTGCATGTGTCCGGCCACTGCAATGAGGGTGAACTGCTGTAC
>SKEF01000435.1_pt1 | contig 42633 bp, 33 predicted proteins | sample 4826691 | NCBI WGS metagenome assembly SKEF01 (sample SAMN11008816, study PRJNA524170) | human gut metagenome | biome: Human fecal sample; material: Feces; isolation source: fecal sample from pouch patient p23, p27 | host: Homo sapiens | place: Israel: Tel-Aviv | collected 2016-08-24
CATCACGGCCACGCGCACCTTGCCCAGCGCTTCGAGCGCCTCCGCACCGGACGGGCATTCCGCCACTACCTTCATGCCCTCCTGCCGCGCCAGATAGTCGCGCATTCCCCGGCGAAGGTCGCCGTTGTCGTCCACCAGCATAATCCGCATATCACCCATTGTTTTTCCTGCTCCCTTCAAACGCTTTTTTTCGGGACGCTCCGGTGCGCTCCGCCATCTTTCCGGCGTCTTTCGCCTTCCGCGCGTCCTTTCGATGGCATTATAGCACGTTGATTTCCGTTTGTGGGGAATCCGACGAAAGCTCCATTCATTCTCACCATCTTTCAAATTTGATTTGTTATCTATCGTTTTTCCACAGTTTCGTTCACGTTTTCGTGATTTTGCCGGAATAATCAGTGCCTTTTCGACGCATTTTCAGGAATCCCCGGCGCTTTTTGCGGTCAACCAAACCTGTGCAGCACGCAAAAACGCTATTACGCAAGTGGATTTTCCGAAAACGTTTCGTGCATAAAAAAGCAGAAGCCTGCATCATGTCGGCTTCTGCTTTTCTTTTTTTTGGGAGACAGCATTCTCGTCGCCTCCGCAGGTGCGATTTTCCCCTGCGGCGGAGCAAGTCAAGAGACAAAAGCATCTCCCCGCGAAGGGAACGGAAGGGCGGCCGCAAAGCTCTGCCTTACGGCTCATACGACCACCGAATCGCATCCACCGTGCCACTCGTGTTCAGCTCATAATCCAGCTGCCAAATGTGGCTGTCGCCGGTTTCGACGCGGTAGCGGATGATTTTCGTGCCATCCTCCTGCTTGTAGATTTTGCCCTTGTTGAACTCACTCTCATACAGCCCGCGGTTGCCCGATGGACTTTCCACCTGTCCGAAATCCTTGTAGACGCTGACGACTTCATCCTCCGTGCTGCCAATTTGCGTCTTGCGCGGCGCGGTGAACTCGTCCCGCGTCATGTACAGTTCCACCAGCACATTCGCTGTCCGCAGGCGCGCAAAGCACGCATAGCCCCAGTCGTAAGTGACTTTCTCCATGTCCATGCCGATGGTGTAATTGTACACGGTTTCCGTCGCCGTGCCCTCGCCGCACTTTTGCGTGAAAGCCTCCTTTGTCGTCGTGCCGAGCTTCCAGTCGCCCAATGTGTCATCCACCGTCATCATCGTTTTCATCCACGGCTTCTTGTTGAACTTGTAGCCGACTTCCTTGATGGTGCTGGATTTGCCGTACCCGTTGACGGAAATCGCCTTCAGCGTCACATTGCCGCCCGGCATTTTGATTTTCTCGCCCGTGGTGTACAGCGGGCTGTCCTCGTCGGGTGTTGAGCCGTCGATGGTGTAGTAGATGGTGATGGTCTGCGCCACTTCGTCCGTGAGCGTGGCGGCATAGCCGGGGTTCTTCTCCAGCTGGTCTTTCGTCAGCGTGCCGGGGCGCAGGGTGATGCTGATGCGCTTGTCGTATGTGTCGGGGGCAAGCGAAACCGCCGGCTGCAAGGGCGTCGGCATGTAAATCTGGTAGCTGCCCTTCATCACATCGCTGACCAAATCACCGCTGACGCTCACTGCCCGCAGCGACCAGTCGCCTTCGCCCAGTTCAATCGGCCCGGTGTACAGCGTGCCTTCCTCCGGCAGCTGATTCAGGTCGTTGAACGTGTAGTACACGTCATAATCCTCCGCCACGGCAAAGGTAATCGTCTGCTTGGCGGTGTAGTAGCCCGCTGTAACGCTCGCGCCGGGCGTCGGCGGCAGGATGGACGTGCGCTGTGTGTTGAAGGTCGTTACGCCCGTGGCCTTATAGGCGACCGCCAGCAGCTCCGCCGCTTCCTTCTCGCGCCCCTGCGCCAGATAGATACGCACCTGATTGCGGTAGGCGTCCGACGCACTGGGCACAATGTCGGTGTACAGGTAGGCGTACACTTCTTCCGCCTTGTCCAGCTCGCCGTTGGCTTCGTAGGCATTGCCCAGCATCAGCAGACCGGAGACGTTCGCGTTTTCCTTGCCGTCCTGCTCGTTCGCCTTCACAAAGTAATCAATCGCGCCGCTCAGGTCGCCGTTGTTCATGCGTTCCTCACCAACCTGCCAGAGCGCGGCGGAGTTCGCCTCCCTGCCCATGCGCGCCATCAGCACCTGACCGGGATCTGTCTTTGTCAGGAACATGTACGCGCCAAAGGCAAGGCCAATCATCGCCACAACTGCGCAAACCAGCACAACCATCCAGTTCGTGCCTCGCTGCAAATACTTTGCGGCACGCTTCGGGCCTTTCTCGTGTACGCGCGGGGCACGCTTTCCGTAGGCAATCTCCTCCTCCGGCGCATGGCTGGGAGTGAGGATTTCGCTGTCATAGAACGGCTCATCCTCGCCATAGACGCGCTTTTCCGCGTCATGCGGGGCTGCTTCCTGGGGCGCGTCGGGCATGTCCTCCTCCATGGCACGGGAGGCGTTTCTTCGCCGCCGCTGCTGGGGTTTAGGCGGCTGCGGCGCCTGCTGGTGGGCCGCCAAATGTCTCCCCTGCCGGAAGGAGAGCAGGTCGCTGTCCTCCTGCTTCTCGCCGTCATCGGGCAGATTTACCGGCATCCCGCATCGGGGGCAGCGAACCGCGTCCGACGGCGCATAGGCGTGGCAATTGGGGCATAGCATTGTGCTTTCCTCCTTCCATCAGGGGCGATTGTTGATGGTTTGACCGTTAATGACCAAATCAAAGCTGCACTTCAGGAATGCCGCCGCCTGTTCGCACATAACGATGCGGCTCATGTAGATTTGCAGGTATTCCATGACCGAGGACGATTCATCCATCGTCAATTCGTGGCGGATGATACGCTTCACCGGGTCAACAATCACGCGGTTCTCCTGAATGGAGAAGTTCACGCGGTCGTGAATGTCGTTCAGGTCGGGTTTGCCGCCGCGGACGCGCGTTTTGTGCGCATCGGACTTGTCGCCCAGCGCCAGCGCCGCCGAAACCGCGCTGGAGATGAACCCGCTCTGCTCCTCGTGATTGCCCACCGCGGTGATGATTTCCATCACGTCGTCCATTGCCATGCCCGTCTCGCGCAGGATAGGCAGCAGCAGCACCGCGCCCAGCGGCCCGTGGTCATGCCGATTGACGGAGTTGCCCACGTCATGCACCCACCCGGCAATCGCCGCCAGCTCCACCTCGCGCGGCGAAAAGTTCAGCGCTGCCAGAATGCCCGCTGCCGTCCGGCTGACATAGCTGACGTGGCGTGGGCCGTGCTCGGTGAAGCCCATCGCCGCCAGATAGCGGTTGCCCGCGCTGATGAGCGCCTTGATGTCCTCGTTTTTCTGAATATCCGCCAGTGTTACCATGGATGCTCCTTACTGTAGGTTCGTGTCATCGTCCCCGTCGTCCATCGGGTGCAGCGCCTCGTATTCCGGGTCGTCGTAGAACTCGCGCTCCGGCGCCTCGCCACCCAGCTCCTCGATGGCGGCACGCAGCTCGATAAAGTCCATGTAGCGGCAGTTTTCCTCGTTCGCGGCGGCGATGAGAATCGGCAGCGCGCGCGGGTCGCCCAGTTTCGCCAGATAGCTCGCGAACAGGGCGCGGCGGTTCGGGTTCTTCTCGAACAGGCGCACCGCCAGCTGATACACGTTCTCGTGGCCGGGGAAGTTCGCCAGCACATCCAAGAGCGCTTCCTGACCGGCTTCGTTCGCCTTGTTCAGGTTTTCCAGCATCGGCTGCAAGGCTTCCTTGCCCATGTCGCGCAGGCTGTCCAGCGCGTTGTCCGCTAAATCATCCTTCATTTCGCGGTTCAGCTGCCACTGGATGTAGAGCATCTTCGGCAAGGTGCTGCCCATGTCGCGAAGAAGTCCGATGGCGGTCATGCGCGCCTCCTCCGGGATGACGTCGCTTTCGTCGCGCAGGAGGGTCAGCAGGCGCTTCTCGCACGGGCGGCCCACCGCCTGAATCTGCTCCATCAGCATATCCGGCACAGGGATGTCCTTCTGGCAGTACTGCACCATCCAGTCCACCAAGTCCTTCGCGTCCTCGAACTGCGTGAAGTACGCGCCGGGCGTCACACCGTCGAGCCACTTCGCGGGCATGTTCAGGAACTCCGTGTACACGCGAGGCAGATCGTCCTCCATCTCGTCGTAGGTCTTATATTCGCCGCGGTGCTCCTTCATCCACTTCGCCGTGAAATCCGCAAACCGCTCGTCAAAATTGATGCACTTCATGCTGTATTCTCCTTATTCCCGCGTTGCTTTTTCCAGCAGCTGCTTGAGTTCCTCCGTCGTGAACTGATACTGCTGATGGCAGAAATGGCAGCCGAGCTCCGCGCCGGTATCCTCGTCGATGATGGTCTGCAACTCCTTGCGTCCCAGCGAAATAAGCGCCTTTTCCATGCGCGCGCGGCTGCATCCGCAGTGATAGCGCAGGGGCGTGCGGTCGAGGACGACCGGCTTCATGCCGCGGAACCAGTCTTCCAGCAGCTGCTCCTTGGGCGCTTCGGTCATTTCGCGGCTGATGTCGGCAAACATCGGGCTGCGGAGTTCAAGCTGCTCAAGCGTTTCCTCCTCGCACCCCGGCATCGGCTGAACGAGCAGTCCACCCGCCTTCAGCACCACGTCGCCATTCACCAGCACGCCCAGCGACACCAGCGACGGCTGCTGCTCGGACACGGTGAAATACTGCGCGAAATCAATGCCGAGTTCGCCGCTGACCAGCTCAATCGTGCCGACATACGGCTCTTTCAGCCCCAAGTCTTTGATAACGGTCATGCGTCCGGTATGCCCGATCGCTCCGCCGACGTCAAGTTTGCCATCCGTGCGCAGGGGGAGTTCGACCCGCGCATCATCCGCGCAGACTTTCACGTCGCCGTGATTTGCCACCGCCACGATGGTTCCCATCGGGCCGTCGCCGTGGACATTGACCGTCACGGACTCATTATCGCCCTTCATCATCACGCCAAGCATACTTGTCGCGGTCATCAGCCGCCCCATCGCCGCCGTGCAGACGGGCGTTGCGCCATGAATATCCGCCGCGCGCTGTGCCATCTGCGTCGTTTCGCACATCATCACGCGCACCTGACCATCCATCAGCGTCAGGCGAATCATTTCGTCCCCTTGATGCCGTTCTATCATTTCTTCACTCATAACAAGTACCTCCTACCAGAGGCGCTGCCTCTGGACTCCGGCAGGGGCGCTGCCCCTGCACCCTGCAAGGGAGTTTCTCCCTTGACCCTTTCGCGCGATTGAGTTGCGCGCGTCTGCATACTTCTTCCGCGTGTTTATGCAGGGATTTCGCCTCTGCGGAGGCGATTCCCCTTGCCACTCCGAAGCCGGAGTATGTTTTGAGCCTTACTCCGGTTTCCGCGCCGCGATATGCCACCGATGCTCTTCCGGTGCGGGATGCGTAAGCGCATTCGTCCCGAACACCCGCACATCCACAAAACCAATCGACTGCAAGAGCGCCACCAGCTTCTCCGCCTGATACGCGCGCTGTACCTGCTCCTCGTCAATCCGCCGATACCGCCCGTCCGGCTCCTTCACGAAGATAGCAAGGTGCATTTCCACCTGCTGGCGCTCCGGAAAATACCGGTTCTGCCACATGTACGTCACGTCCCGGCGATCCTCGCCCATGAACTGGCTGCCCAGCAGGTGCTCCAGCTTATAAGGGGTCGACACATCGAAGAACAGCCCGCCGCCGGGCTTGATGGCTTCCCATGCGGATTGGAAGAACGCCGCCGCGTCCACGTCCTGCAGGAGGTAATTCACCCCGTCGCACGTCGCCAGCACCGCGTCCACCGGGCGATGCAGCCGCAATTGCCGCATGTCCTGCCGGATGAACGGGATGCCGAACCCCGCCTTGCGCGCCTTCTGCGCCGCCTGCCAGAGCATTTCCTGCGAGAGGTCGATGCCCATCATCTCATAGCCCAGCTGCTGCAAGGGCAGTGTCAGGCTGCCCGTGCCGCACGCGCACTCGCACACCTTCGCATTGCGCGGGATGCCGTAAGCCGTCATCATCCGGGCATACATATCCGCCCATGCGCCATAATGCACGTCGTTCATCAGCGTGTCGTAAACTTCCGCAAATCCTGTATACATTCGTTTTCCTGCCTGATTATCTGTTTTTTCCGCGCATCGTACCGCCGATTCTGCCCGCTTCCTTCGCGGACAGACCCGCCCAGCCGACGTCGCGGAGTTTTTCTGTCAGTCCGAGGGCTTCCGCCGTCTCGTACTTGCGGCGGAGCTTGTCGGGCAAGCGCCAAGGTCGTTGCATTCTCTGCTCTCCTTTCTCACATTAACAATCTGCAATGTTGCAGGGGTTTCGCCTCTGCGGAAGCGACAAGGGGGCTTTCCGTTCGCCCCCTTGACCCCTTCGGTTTCCCCTTTATTGCAGGTTGTTATAGCGTATAGCAGTAGTTTGCACGCCCTGCGCCCGCTTCATGCGGATTAGCACTTGTCCGTGTAGCCATTTTCCCACGGCTTCAGTTCGCGTTCTTCTTCCTGCTCGTCATCATCATCATCGTCGTCATTCTCCTGCGACAAGCCGCGGTTGACCTGCGCGCCCTCAATGCGGGAGTTGATGTACTTGTCAAACACCGCGTTGGTGAAGCTGGCGGTGATGAAGCGGCTGAACGCGAAGCCGAACACGAGGTAGTACGCGAACAGGAGCATCAGTACCCACGGCTGAAGCGTCAGCAGGAAAATCACGGTGAACAGCACCGTCGGGACGCAGTGCAGCAGTCGAATGCCCACGCTGCCCGGCAGCCGCCCGACCGCGAGAATAAAGCTGTTGCGGATGATGGTGCGGAAATTCATCTGATACGTCACCATCATCGGGTACATGTACGTCACCGCGAGCGACCAGAGGATGCCCAGCATCAGAATCAGCATCTGCGGAATGACCCACACGGCGTTTCCCACCGCCATATCACCGTAGAAGCGCCAGCAGATGTAGACAAGGAACGGCACGCAGCCGGTAATCGTGCTGACGAGCAGCCCCTGCTTCCAGTTTGCCTTGATGGCATCCTTGTAATCCGCCCACGGGAAGGCGTGTTCGTCGCGCGCCCAGTTGCGGGTGACGTAGCTAAGTCCCGCCGTGAACGGGCCGGTAATCGCGATGCACGGAATCAGAATCAGCAGCGTGACAAAAATCATGTCGTTGCTGGTCCGCATGGCTTCGCGGAGGGCTGTCTGGTCAATCGTATCCAGCACCGCACCCGTCTCGTCCACCTGCACCGTACCCGCCAGCGTCATAATCAGGCTGACGACACACAGCGCAATCGCAATCATTGCGGGCAGCCACGCCACGAAGTACATCAGGTTCATGCGGCACAGTCCGCTCATGCGCGTGCGGAGCATCTCCATGAACAGCTGCCAGCGGTTCTTCGGCAGGTCGTCTGGCGTGTAGTCGCCCTTGCCGCTCTTGCCGTAGTAGTAGGAATTCATCAGCTTGTCAAACACAGTTTCGTCCTCCTCGTCAGGCGAATGTCATCCCCGATTCTCCACCTGCATCGAGGGATGATAAATCAGTTTCTTATTATACCATATTCCGCGCAAAAAGCAAAGAAAAACATGCTCTTCGCGAAAAATGTTACGAAATCGTCACAAAGTGACACAAAGCCCCGGTCAGCCGTTTTCTCGCTGACCGGGGCAAAAAAACCGTATTACTGGCGTCCGCGCTTGCTGCGGCCGTAGATTTGCGCTTTCGCGTCCTCCATGGCATCGCCGTCTTCCGCCATATCGTCCGCGGTAAAGACCTGCTGCGCCTCGGCGCTTGCGGGCTTTTCGTTTGCTGCCACGTCGTCCGCTGTCTGCACCGCGTCCGCCGTTTCTGCCGTTTCAGGCTTTTCCTCGGCTTCCGGCGCATTCTCGCTTTCGTCCGCAATCATCACGCGCTCGTCTTCCGGCACTTCCTCGGTGTAATTGCGGCGTTCGCTGAGCTGCAGCTGCTCCTGCCCATCCTTCGGGCGATTCATCACGCGCCCGGCGATGCTTGCTGCCAGCAGCACGGCAGAAATCACCGCCAGCACCGCGAAGATGTAGTACAGCGTCGTCAGCACACCTTGGAAGGTCGTCACAGCGGCAGGCAAGGTGTCCTCCGTGGGCAGCTCCTCCGCCACAAAGGGCTGCGGCGTGGTGACAGGCACCTGCGTCGGCACGCTCGTCGGCGCTGCCTGCTGCACCTGAATGATGTTGCCCTCGAAGGTCGTAGCCTCATCGAGTTCGTTGCGCAGGGTCGCGTCGAAGCGGAATTTGCCCACCATGTTCACCTGCACGTCGCGCATCGTCGTGAAGGACTCGCCGGGCGCAAGCAGGGCAATGTTCGCCAGTGACACGCCTGAGGACGAGACGGTGATGTTCTTCGCGTCATAATTGCCGGTGTTGGTCACGGTGGTGGTGAAGCGGATGACCGACGGCAGGGTGAACACAACATCCGTGCTGGCAGTCGTTTCCACCGTCAGACTGGGGGCTTTCGCCGGGTCAATGGCGGTCAGTGGCAGGCGGCCCGTCGCCGTTTCAATGCCGGTCTTTCCCTCCATGCCCGTCACGGTGAACTGATATTCCGCCGTTTCGGTCATGGTGATGGTCTTTTCCAGCTTGACCGTCTTGCCCGCGTCCACCGTCACATCGGTAAACACCGTGTTCAGCGTCGGGTCAGTGACGGTGATGCCCGTGATGTTCTTCTTGCCCGTGTTCTTGAGCGTCAGCGTCAGCTTGACTTCATCGCCGATATTGCCGCCCTTGCGATCCGCGGTCAGCGTTGCGTTCAGGTTGACCGTGCCGTACTTGATGGCCGCATCCGCAACCTTTTCGGTGTAGCTTTTGCCGCCCGCGGAGTAGGTGACGGTCGCATTGGACGTGATGTTCTTCGTGCCCATCGTCACGGTAAAGGTATGCGACTTCTTCTCGCCCGCCGGAATCGCGCCGATGCTCGCCGTGTTTGACGAAACAGCGGAGGATTCCTTGATGCGCACGCCCGTCACATCCACCGTACCGACGTTGCGGATTTCGTACACCACGCTCACTTCCTGTCCCTTGCGGGCGATACCGGGCGTGATGGTGCGGCTGACCTGAATTTCCGGTTCTGCCTGCACCTGCGAAATGCGCTTGACAAAGTTGTTGCTCGCGTTGGAAACGATGCCGTTTTCATCCTTGCGGGGATAGCGCACGCGGAACGCCAGCTGTCCGGCGTTCAAATCCGCCTGTGTCACGTTCCACGCAATCGTGCAGCTCTGGCTCGCGCCCGCGTCCAGCAGCGGCGTGCCGAACGCCTCGATGATGCTGCCGTTGGGGTCAAGCACCGACACGGGGGACGTGAACTTCTCGTCCGTTACGTTCGTCACGCGAATCGTGACGGTAATTTCCTCCGGTGCGGTAAACTGGTACTTGGAGAAATCCAGTTCCACCTTAATCGGCAGCGTGCTGACGGTGCTTTCCGCCCCGGCGGTGCTTACCAGCCCCAGCAGCATCAGCAGAGCACAGAAAAGCGCAAAAATCCGTTTCTTCATCATATCCCCATCGGGCAGCGCACAGCCGCCCTTCCTCCTTCCGCGCCATGCGCCGGAAAAGGCGGACGCATCGAGCAGAAATCATGCCTGTCCACTTCCCTCGGAAATGGAACCACATACCCTATCCTATTTTACTCGTTAACATCCCCTTCTGTCAAGGTGCACGCCCCTTGGAAATGTAAAATGTTCATCGAAAAGACGGTTTCTGTGGCGAAATTTTCGTTTTTTCCCGCCGGACGGTTGTTTTTTTCGCATGTCCACCTTGAAAAATCGGGCGAAGAACGGTATAATAAAGACAGCTAACCGAACGTGTCCCGCAGATTTTTTCGCTGCGGACGCGAAAAACAAGGAGGCAGTACCCCTATGGACGTCAAGACCGCTTATGAACAATGGCTGCATGATTTTGCCGCCGATGCCGATACGATTGCCGATTTGAAGGCAATTGCGAATGACCCTGCGGAAATCGAAGACCGCTTCTATACCGAGCTTTCCTTCGGCACAGCGGGGATGCGCGGCGTACTGGGCGCAGGCATGAACCGCATGAACCGCTACAACGTCCGCCGGGCAACGAAGGGCTTGGCAAAGTACCTGCTGCAGAATCCGCAGGAAGCGCAGCGCGGCGTGGTAATTGCGTATGACAGCCGCCGCTTCTCCGCTGAGTTTGCCCGCGATACGGCGCTCGTGCTGGCACAGGAGGGTGTTCCGGCGTATCTGTTCGACGCGCTTCGTCCTGTCCCGATTCTGTCCTACGCGGTTCGCCACCTCCACGCCATCGCCGGCATCGTCATCACCGCCAGCCACAATCCGCCGCAGTACAACGGCTATAAGGTCTACGCCGAGGACGGCGCGCAGGTCGGCCCGGAAGCTGCGGACGGCATCACCGCGTTTATCCGTTCTACCCCCTACACTGACTGCAAGCTGATGGACGAAGAAGAAGCCAAGGCGAAGGGGCTGCTGAAAATCATCGGCAACAAGGAAGTCGATGACGACTACATTGCGCAGGTCAAGACGCTGTGCATCCAGCCAGAACTGCTTGCCGAGGAAGGCAGCAAGCTTTCCATCGTCTACACGCCCATCCACGGTTCGGGAAACGTGCCGGTTCGCCGCATCCTGCGCGAAGTCGGCATCAGCAACGTCTCCGTCGTCAAGGAGCAGGAGCTGCCTGACCCGAACTTCTCCACCGTCAAGGTGCCGAACCCGGAAGACCCCGGCGCGTTCGTCCTTGCCATCAAGCTGGCGGATGAAGTCGGCGCGAAGGTCATTTTCGCCACCGACCCCGACTGCGACCGTCTGGGCGTCGCCGTCAAGACCGGCAAGGGCGACTGGCAGCTGCTGACCGGCAACCAGATCGGCTGCGTGCTGCTGCACTACATCCTCTCCACCAAGCAGAAGCAGGGAACACTGCCCAAGAACGGCGCGGCGGTGAAGTCCATCGTGTCCACGTCGCTGGCGAACAAAATTGCCGCTTCCTTCGGCGTGGAGATGTTCGAGACGCTGACGGGCTTCAAGTTTATCGGCGAGAAGATTCAGCAGTTCCAAGACACCGGCTCTCACACGTTCCTCTTCGGCTTCGAGGAGAGCTACGGCTTCCTGTCCAGCACGTTCGTGCGCGACAAGGACGGCGTCAATGCCTCCCTGCTGATTGCCGAGGTCGCTTGTGCCTGCGCCGCGCAGGGCATCACGCTCTATGATTATGTGCAGTCCATCTTCCGCGAATACGGCTATTTCGTGGAAAAGGTCGTCAGCAAGACGCTTCCGGGCAAAGACGGCTTGACCCGCATGAAGGAAATCATGAAGGACCTGCGCGAGAATCCCCCGAAGGAACTCTGCGGCATGAAGGTCACGGCGGTTCGCGACTATTTGAAGGGCACGCGCACTGCGGACGGAAAGGTCGAACCGACGGGTCTGCCGAAATCCGACGTGCTGTACTTCGAGCTGGAGAAGGGCAACTGGGTCTGCGTGCGTCCGTCCGGCACGGAGCCGAAAATCAAGCTGTACGTCAACACCAACGCGAGCGACAAGGCGGACGCGGAGAAGCTGAATGCGGATCTGCGCGTTGCGTCTGAGGCGCTGCTGGACTAAGGGAATCCGCAACTGAATAGGCAATAACGGCGCGGGTCGTGCTTCCTGATATGGGAGGCACGACCCGCGGTTTTTTATTGCTTCATTGATGATTGACAGCTTGAAAGCAAAGTAGATTGGCGAATCAAGCATCATTTTGCCGCTGCTCTCGTCGCCTCTGCGGAGGCGAAGTTGTTACTTTCTGTTGCGACAGAAAGTAACCAAAGAACGCCCAGAGGGGGCTGAAAAGCGAAAGAGCGGGGATTTCAGCCCCCTCTGGACTCCCCCCGCCACCTCAATTTCTTGCGGGAAAGAGCAGCATTTGCTTGGCAAGCTGGTCACTTTTGCATAATTGTGCATGAAAAGTACACCGATTTATCGGCTTATCGACAAGGAAGTTCCTTTCAATCTTCCGCGAAGCATTATTTTCATGACTTTTCTTGGCACAGTTCGAGATACGCATCCACCGCCTCCCGAAAATCCACTTCCATTGCTTCGCGTGTCTCTCCTTCATACGAAATCAGACTGCGAACGCCCTGCACCTTGCCAAAGGACACGCCGTCCGCGTCGGAAAATTCGACCGAACCGACACAGCCTTTGTCCGTCATCGTTTGCTTCAATTTGTCCATTGCCTGATTACTCCACCCAAAACACCGCCGCGTCATGCTTCCCCAGCGTCGCCGTCAGCCCGTCCGTCATCTGCTGCTTCTCGCCCGTCCACAGTTCCCGCGCCGCCGAGTACGTCCCTTCCAGCATTTCGCCTGTCACGCGAACCGTCCGCGTCTCTTCCGACAGATTGAACAGCGCAGCATACAGCCCCTTGCCGTCCCTGCGCGGCGCAATCCACGCGCTTTCGTCCTCCGTCGTCCACAGCGGATGGGCGCACGCGCTCGTCTTTTCAATCGCCAGCACATCCCGGTTCGTCAGCAGCTTCAGCGTGAAGTCGTCATTCTTCGTCAGTTCGCCGCCCATCATCAGCGGCGAACGCATCATGCACCACAGCGTCATCATCGTCCGCTGCTCCGCCTGTGTGAAGTTCGTCCAGCCGTTTTGGTCGTAGCACTGCCGCAGTGCGCCGACGGGCAGCATATCCGCATCCGGCCAATGCCCCGGCGCGGCATGGACGCACCATTTCTCCGCCCGCTCAAACATCCCTTTGAGCAGCCGCCACTCGTCCCAGAAGTCGTCCGTGATGCGCCACATGTTCGCGTATTTCTTCAAATGCTCCGCCTGCTCCAGCGGCGCGGGGCCAGGCGACAAGGACAGTACAATGTCCCGTCCGCAGGCGCGGCAGGCAGCGGAAATGACCTCAATTTCCCGCTTGCAGTGCGGATATTCGCGCGCGATGTCGTCACACTTGACGAAATCCACGCCCCATTCGGCGTACATGCGGAAGATGCTGTCATAGTACGCGCGCGCTTCGGGCATGTCGCACCGCAAGCCGTACATATCGGGATTCCACGCGCAGATGCTGTTTGGATTCGCGACCTCGTGGCAGCCCTTCCCGCACCCCAGAATCGGCAAGTGCCGATGCGCCGCCATCCGCGGCATCCCGCGCATGATGTGGATGCCGAATTTCAGCCCCAGCGAATGGATATAGTCTGCCAGCGGTTTGAAGCCTTTTCCGCCTGCCGATGACGGGAACCGCCCCGGCGCAGGCTGCAAGCGCCCGTATTCATCCATCGTCAGTTCCGCAAACGGCTCGTAGGCGTGGCTCGTCGCGGTCGGCTGATACCACTGAATATCCACGACGACGTACTCCCAGCCGAACACCTGCAAGTGCTCCGCCATGTACGCCGCGTTTTGCCGCACGGTCGGCTCGTCCACCGCCGCGCCGTAGCAGTCCCAGCTGTTCCATCCCATCGGGGGCGTCTGCGCAATCATGATATTTTCCTCCTACATATATTATGAAATCGTGATTTGATGTCTGCTATTTTTTCAGCTCCAGATACACATTTCGATACTGGCTTGGCGTACACCCTTTCTGCGTCCGGAACACGCGGTTGAATGTCGCAATCGACCCAAAGCCAACGCGCAGCGCAACCTGCGTCACGGGCAGGTCGCTCTGGCTGAGCATCTCCGCCGCCATATCCACCCGCCGCGCATTCAGGTACTGGATGAACGTCGCGCCTGTGTGACGGCTGAACATGCGGCTGAGCGTGTAGCGGCTGAACCCCGCGTAGTCCGCCAGCACATCCAGCGTGATGTTTTCGGCGTAGTTTTTATTCAGGTAATCCAGCGCACGGTTGAAAGCGTCCTCGCCGGATAATCGCCGGTGGATGTCATTCATCTCCGCGCTGTTGGCGACATTGGGCAGATACAATTCCCCCAGCGTGGCGAATACGTCCATCAGCAGCGCATAGCACCGCAAATTCCGCAGCGGCGTGTACGCCTCGTAAGCGTCCACCAGCTGCATCAGCGTTTTGCGAACGATGGGCGTCGCTTCACTTTCCGCCGTGAGATAAATCGGCTGGCGCAGCATCGGGCGCAGCGCAGCAAATTCCTTCATTGTAAATGCGGCATTGTGTTCAAAGATGATGAGGTAGCGCTCGCTGCCCGCCGCCATGCGCAGGGCGTGCGTCGCGTCGGAGGGAACAAACAGCACCTCCCCCGCCTGCACATGATATACCTTCCCATTTACCACCACCTCGCACCCCCCCAGCAGCGGCACGCAGACTTCTATGGCCGAATGAAAGTGCGGCGCATAGCTGTCCGGGTTCGGCTGATGCCATACGCGGATGGTTGCGTCCCGCTGGTAGGTGATAAACTCCCGCTCGCCCTTCATCACGCGGAAGCCGGATGCCGTCAATGGTCGTTCGCGTTCCGTAATGAGCCTTCGGTTATTCATAATTTCTTCACAAACCTTTCGTGCAAGTTTGCGCATTTTTCCTTGTCTTTTTTTCCATCATACCACAAAGTGCAACGCATTTCAAGCAAATTATAACCAAAGACGGGCAAATTTTAAGAAGTTTTTTTCTCTCGTTGAATTTATAATATGGTTGAAAGCAAACCATTTTTATTCATTTGCAACGTATCGAAATTGATTCAATTCCAGTTTGAAGGAGGCACGGAAACATGGAGCGTTCCTTTGGCAGCAAGTACGGGAAGTGGATTGCCCTGACGGCGGTCGTTCTGGCGCTGGTGCTGTGGTTCGTTCTGTCCGGCGGCGTGGAGAACTACCGGGCAAAATACGAGGGTTATGACCTCTCGCAGCAGATTGGCGACATCGGGCGCAGCAGCACCTATTCGCTGTATTTGCGCGCGCATGAGGGCGCTCCGGACGCATCTTCGGACGTTTCCATTCCGCTGGTGACGGTGGATTCGGACGGCGTGACTGCACAGAAAGATGGTCTGCTGATGCAAAGCGGCTCTTCCGCAACGTTCGCCGTCACCGTACCGGAAACCGGTTTCTACAACATCCGCCTGACCTACCGCACTGAGGCGGCACGCGGCGTGGACTTGGAGCGCGAACTGCGCATCAACGGCGAAGTACCCTTCGATGGCGCGGATACGCTGACCTTCACCCGCCTGTGGCACGACGGCGGCGAAGTGCGGCAGGACTCGCAGGGCAATGACATCCGTCCGACGCAGGTGGAGGTGTTCGGCGAGCAGACCGCCTGCTGCCGCGATTCGATGGGCTACATCACCGAGCCGTACCGCTTTTATTTCGAAGCGGGGGAAAGCACCGTCACCCTGATTGCGACCAGTGAGCCGATGCTCCTGACCGCGCTTTCGCTCACCGCCCCCGAAAGAATGCCGGATTACGCCGCTTATGCCTCCGCGCAGCCGCAGGAGAACAGCGTTCCTGCTGACTTTGCCCTCGTGCTGGAAGGCGAAAGCAGCACCCTGCGTTCCTCCCCGTCGCTGTACGCGCGTTATGACCGTTCTTCCCCCGCCACCTCTCCCTGCGACGTGCGCCGGACGGTGCTGAACTACATCGGCGGCGATGCTTGGCGCGACGCGGGGCAGTGGATTGAGTGGGATTTCGACGTGCCGGAAAACGGCTGGTACAACATCACCATCAAAGGCCGTCAGACCTACAACCGCGGCAGCGTGTCCAGCCGTATCCTCTATCTGGACGGCAAAATTCCCTTCTCCGGTATGGAGAACGTCTCCTTCCCCTACACCACGGCATGGGAAATGAACACATTGTCGGATGATTCCGGCACGCCCTACCGCTTCTACCTTTCCGCTGGGCATCACACGCTTCGTCTGGAAGCGACGCTGGGCGACATGGGGCAGATTCTCTCCGACATGGAGGAAAGCATCTACCGCCTGAACCAGATGTACCGCCGTGTGCTGGTGCTGACAGGCGTGAACCCCGACCGCTACCGCGATTACCACTTGGAGCAGGTGTATCCGGAGGTCATCGAAGCGATGGCGCAGGAAAGCCGCCTGCTCTATAAGCTCGTCGATGAGACCGTTGCCATCACCGGACAGAAATCCGACCGCGTTGCCGTCGCGCAGACGCTGGCTGTGCAGCTGGAATCCTTCGTCGAAGATCCGGCGAAGATTACCGAAGCCTTCACGAATTTCAAGGACAACATCACCTCCCTCGGCACGTCAATGCAGAACATGCGGCAGGTCAAGCTGGATATTGACCTGATTGCCATCACCGCGGACGGCGTGACCGTGCCGCAGCCGTCGGAAAATTTCCTCGACCGCGCGCTGCATGAGCTGAAATCCTGCGTCACGTCGTATTTCGTGGATTACAATGCCTTGGGCGATGTGTACGATGCCAGCGAGGACGTGCTGGAAGTGTGGATTCTGACCGGCCGTGACCAGTCTACCGTCCTCAAAACCATGGTTGATGACACCTTCACCCCGTCTACCGGCATTCCCGTCAACGTCATGCTGGTTGACCCGAACGCGCTGCTGAACGCCGTCGTCGCGGGCAACGGCCCGGATGTCGTCATTTCAACCGACAGCTGGAACCCCGTCAACTACGCGCTTCGCCACGCGGTGGAGGATTTGACGCAGTTTGATGATTTGCAGGAAGTCCTCGACCAATTCTACCCCAGCGCCTACGCCGCGTTCAGCTTCAACGGCGGTCTGTACGCGCTGCCGGAGACGCAGCTGTGCTCGATTCTCTTCTACCGCAGCGACATTCTGGAAGAATACGGGCTGTCCGTCCCGGAAACGTGGGATGATTTGATTGCCATGCTGCCCACCATTCAGGGGGCGAACATGTCCGTCGGCATCCCCTACCCCGACATTGCCGCCCCGAATCTCTCTTCCTATTACGCCATGCTCTACCAGCTTGGCGGCGCGCTCTACAACGATTCGGCGACCCACACCACCATCAACAGCGAAGCGGGTGTGCAGGCGTTTGAGCGCTACACCAGCCTCTACAATGACTACGGTCTGCCGACCATCTTCGACTTCGTGAGCCGCTTCCGCTCCGGCGAAATGCCGCTTGGCATCTTCGATTACACGACGTTCAACACCCTGACCGTCTCCGCGCCGGAAATCCGCGGTCTGTGGGACATTGCGATTCTCCCCGGCACTTCCCGCACGGCAGAGGACGGCAGCACCTATGTGGACCACTCCGGGCATTCGCAGGGCGCCTGCTGCATGATGATTGCCACCGACAGCGAAACGACAAAACAGAATGCGTGGCAGTTCATGAAGTGGTGGACGTCCACCGACGCGCAGGTGCGTTTCGGACGCGAGATTGAAGCCGTCCTGGGTTCGTCCGCACGCTACGCCACCGCGAATATCGCCGCCATCGAGCAGCTTTCCTGGTCAGAAGCACAATTGGCGGTCATCCGCGAGCAGATGACGTGGGCAGTCGGCTTCCGCGAAGTCGCCGGCGGCTACTACACCACGCGCCACATGACCAACGCCGTGCGCAAAGTGACCAACGACAAGACCGACCCGCGCGAAACCCTGCTGGATTACGCGCGCACCATCAACGAGGAAATCAATAAGAAGCGCTTGGAGTTCGGTCTGCCGATCGACGAAGAGACGCCCTGAGCGAAAGGAGGAAGCATTCGTCATGACCGCGTTCTGGAAAAAGTACTTTGCGCTGAGACAGCGCAATGCGCGCATCGCGTGGGACAGAGCGAAGCACATGAAGTTCTGCTATGCGTTTCTGGCGCCCTACGCCCTGTTGTTCCTGACCTTCTACATCCTCCCGATGCTCATCTCCATCTACTACTCCTTCACCTACAACAACATTCTGGAGCCCGCGCGCTTCATCGGGATGGACAACTACATCACCCTGATTTTGAAGGATGATGTTTTCCTGACCGCCGTGAAAAACACGTTCCTGCTGGCGGTGATTACAGGACCTGTGGGCTACATCATGTCATTCTGCTTCGCGTGGCTCATCAACGAATTGCCGCGCTGGGTGCGCACGATTGCCGTCGTCATCTTCTACGCGCCGTCCATTGCGGGCAATGCCTACTACATCTTCTCCATCATCTTCCGCGGCGACGCGTACGGCTACCTGAACGCCATCCTGATGAAGCTGGGCATCCTCAACGCCCCGATTCTCTGGCTGACGACGCCGGATTACATCATGCCGGTCATCATCATCGTCACGCTGTGGATGAGCATGTCCACGGGTTTCCTTTCCTTCGTCGCAGGCTTGCAGGGCGTTGACCGCTCGCAGTACGAGGCGGGCTATGTGGATGGCATCCGCAACCGCTGGCAGGAGCTGTACTACATCACCCTGCCGAACATGAAGCCGATGCTGATGTTCGGCGCGGTCATGTCCATCACGTCCGCGTTCGGCGTGTGCGATGTGCCGATGGCGCTGGCGGGCTTCCCCTCCACCGATTACGCCGCGCACACCGTCGTCACCCACCTGTTCGACTATGGCTTCACCCGCTTTGAAATGGGCTATGCCTCCGCCATCGCCACCTTGCTGTTCCTGGTGATGATTTTGTGCAACAAGCTGATTCAGAGCGCTCTGAGGAGGATTGGCACATGAGTACCATCAATATCCGCAGCTACAAAGGTCCAGTCAGACCGGACGGCACGCCGATTGAGCTGCCGCAGAAGGTACTGAAGCTGACGAAGAAGTCGAACATGCGCCACAAGAAGCCGAACCGCTCCCGCGTGGGCGACTTTCTGGTGGGGCTGCTGCTGTTCCTCGTCGCGTGTGCAATGGCGTTTCCGCTGGTGTTCGCCATTTCGTCCTCGCTGAAACCGCTGGATGAGCTGTTCCGCTTCCCGCCGACGCTCTTCCCGCGCCACCCCACCATCGACAACTTCTCTGACCTTCTCGTCACGATGGGGCAGAGCTGGGTTCCCTTCTCGCGCTACATCACCAACACCGTCGTCATCACCCTTGTGGGTACATTGGGGCATCTGCTGATTGCGTCCCTCGCGGCGTATGTGCTGGCGAAGTACGATTTCCCGCTCGGCAAGCAGTTTTTCGCCCTCGTCGTGACGGCGCTGATGTTCAACGGCTACGTCACCGCGATACCGAACTACCTGACCATGACGCGCCTGAACCTTGTCGATACGCATTGGGCGGTCATCCTGCCCGCGTTCGCCGCGCCGATTGGGCTGTTCCTGATGAAGCAGTTCATGGAAGGGCTGCCCATGTCGCTGATTGAGTCCGCGAAAATCGACGGTGCAAAGGAATTCCGCATTTTCTGGACGATTGTCATGCCCAACGTCAAGCCCGCGTGGCTGACGCTCATCATCTTCTCCGTCCAGAACCTCTGGAACGCCAAAGCGTCCGCCGTCATCTACTCCGAGGCGCAGAAGACGCTCGTCTACGCGCTCCAGCAGATTCAGGCGGGCGGCATTGCCCGCACGGGTCAGGCGGCGGCGGTTACGGTCGTCGTCATGGCTGTGCCGATACTGATTTTCATCCTCAGCCAGAGCCAGATTCTCGAAACGATGGCGACATCCGGTCTGAAAGATTAAGAGAGGAGGACGCCGATGAACCGCATGGTTTCCCGTCTCTGCGCCTGTCTGGTAGCGTTCTCCCTCTTCGCCGCGCTCTGCGGCGGGATGGTCGCGCGCGCCGCAGACGGCTTTGACTACAATTACACCTACACCTACGATTACTGGGGCGACGAACGCCAGTCGCCGGATGCCTACCGCACCAGCGCCATGCTGTCCAGCGTCTCCCTTGGGCTGGAAACGCCGATGCGCACCCCGCGCGGGCTGACCGTCTCCGGCAATGACATCTACATCGTCGATACGGGCAACAACCGCATTCTGCAAGTCGCCCGCGACGGCGAAAGCTTCACGCTGACCCGCGTGATTTCCGAAATTTCCGGCGACATCACCCCGAATACGCTCTCCGCCCCGCAGGATGTGTTCGTCATGGCGGACGGCACACTGTTCATCGCCGACACGAACAACAACCGCATCCTGAAAGCAGACCGGAATTTGAATCTGCTGAGCGTCTTCACCCGCCCGACGGACGCGACCTTCGACCAGTCGATGGCGTTTCTGCCGACGAAACTCGTCTGCGACACGACCGGACGCGTCTTCTGCCTCGCGCAGAACGTCAACCGAGGCCTCATGAAGTACGAGGCGGACGGCACGTTCACCGGCTTCATCGGCGCGAGCGAAGTGAAGTACACATGGTACGAGCTGGTGTGGCGGCTGCTCTCCACGAAGGAGCAGCGCGCGCAGCAGGCATCCTTCGTTCCGACGGAATACAACAACATTGCGCTGGATTCGGAAGGCTTCTTCTTCGTCACCACGCAGACCTTCAATTCCAACGAGCTGACCTCCGGCGCGGCGAAACCCGTCCGCCGCCTGAATGCCATCGGCACGAACATCCTGATTGAAAACGGCACGAGCCACGTCATCGGCGACCTGCAATGGGCGCGCGGCGACACGAACATCACCAACTCCGGCCCCTCGAAGTTCGTGGACGTGACCGTGCTGGACAACGACATCTATTCCGTCATGGACAAGACGCACAACCGCATCTTCACCTACGACAAGCAGGGCAACCTGCTCTGGGCGTTCGGCGGTGTGGGCAACATGGACGGATACTTCCTGAATCCCGTCGCTTTGGAGCATCAGGGCTATGACCTGCTGGTACTGGACAGTCAGGACTGCTGCGTGACCGTGCTGACCCCGACAGAATACGGCAAGCTGGTCTACAAGGCGACCGAGCAGTACCACGCGGGCGAATACGCCGCTTCTGCCGACACTTGGCGCGAGGTCATGAAGCGCAACGGCAACTATGACCTTGCCTACATCGGCATCGGGCGCGCGCTTTTGCAGCAGAAGCAATTCAAAGAAGCCTGTGACTATTTCGCCATGGCGCGCGACAGCCGCAACTACTCCGAGGCGTTCCGCTACTACCGCTCCGAGTGGGTAGAGCAGAACATCGGGTGGATTTTCGGCATCGTCGCGGTGCTGCTGGTCGTTCCGATGGTCATCGGGCACATCCGCAAGATAAAGTGGGAGGTGGACAACGCATGACGCTCGCAGCAAAGCTAACCGACAAGCAGAAGTGGCAGCGTCTGCTGTCCTCCCTGCGCTATTCGCTCTACGTTATCTTCCACCCCTTCGATGGCTTCTGGGATTTGAGCCGCGAAAAGCGCGGCAGCCTCGGCGCGGCGAACATCATCGTGTTTCTGGTGCTGCTTGTCCGCCTGCTGTCCATGCAGTTCACGCCTTTCCTGTTCATGAACGTCTACTGGCCGAGCGTGAACATCATCCAGCAATGTCTCGCCGTCCTCCTGCCGCTTTTGTTCTTCGTGGCGGGCAACTGGGGGCTGACGACGCTGTTTGAGGGCAAGGGCACGTTCAAGGATGTCTACATCGCCACCTGCTACGCGCTGACGCCCTACGTCATCCTGCAAGCGGCGATGATTCTCCTCGCAAACGTCATTACCGCCAAGGAAGGCGCGTTCTACTACGTTCTGGAGGGGCTGTCGCTGGGCTGGAGCGGCGCTCTCATCATCTGCGGCATGATGCAGACGCATGACTACTCGCTGGGCAAGACGCTGCTGTTCACCATCATGACGCTGCTGGCGATGGTCGTCATCATCTTCCTGCTGCTGCTGTTCTTTTCGCTCGTTGGCGACGGCATCGGCTATTTCGTCTCCCTCTACAAAGAAGTGCTGTTCCGTCTGTACTGACGAAAGGAGAAAGTATCCATGAAACGACGCATCCTTGTGCGGGTCGTGCTGGTTCTGATTCTTCTTCTGGCACTTTATCCGCTGACGAAATTCGTCATTCTTCCGCTCTTTGACACCTCCGGCGAGCTGGAAGGGCACGACGTGCCGCTTTACGGCTACTCAGAGCCCGACACGCCAATGGTCATGGAGAATGACGCTCTCCGCTTTGAGCTTGACCCGGCGACGACCCACTTCACCCTCACCGACAAGCGCACCGGGCACGTCTGGCTGTCCTCGCCTGATAACGCGGACAGCGACCCGATTGCCCTGCCGGTGGAAAAGAACAAGCTGAACTCCACCTTGAGCCTCACCTACACCGCCTCCACCGGCATGACCACCCAGTTCACCTCGCAGGAACACAGCATTTCAAACGGGGTCTACGAAGTGCTGATGCAGGAGGATGGCAGCGTCCGCGTGAACTACTCCGTCGGACGCGTGCAGCGGTCTTTCCTCATGCCGACTGCCATTGGCGACGCGCGAATGCAGCAGTTCATGGAGAAAATGACCTCCAAGCAGAAGAAGGACATCAAGGAATACTACCGTGAATACAATATTGACAAGCTCCGCAAGACTGACGACAAGGCTGCTTTGCTCGCCGCCTACCCCGATTTGGCGGAAGAGCACGTCTGGGTGCTGCGCGACGGCACAAAGGATCACCTGAAGCAGCGCTGCGAAAGCATCTTTGCCGAAGTGGGCTACACGGCGGAGGATCTGGCATACGACAACAGCCGCATCGTGCAGGCGGGCAGCACCATCGCCAAGGCCGTTTTCAACGTCTCGATGGTGTTCCGTTTAGACGGCAGCGACCTTGTTGTCGAAGTACCGCTGGATGACCTTGCTTACGACGTGGATTACCCGCTGACGAGCCTGACGCTGCTTCCGGCTTTCGGCGCGGGCGGTACGGCGGATAACGGCTTCCTGTTCGTCCCCGACGGCAGCGGCGCGATTATCCGCTTCAACAACGGCCGCGTTTCCCAGCGCGCCTACTACGCCAACCTCTACGGCTGGGACTGGGCGTCCATCCGCACGCAGGTGACGAACGAAACGCGCATCAACTTCCCGGTCTTCGGCGTTTCGGGCGACAGCGGGTCATTCATCTGCATTCTGGAGGACGGCGCGTCGTGGGCGGGCATCGGCGCGGACATTGCCGGCCGCCTGACCTCCTACAACACCGTCAACGCAACGTACACCATCGTCCACGGCGACGCCTACGACGTTTCCGAGCGCACGAACAACGCCGTCTACATGTTTGAAACAGCGCATCCGACGGGCTTCATCCGCCAGCGCTACCGTTTTCTGCCCGAATCGGGCTACATGGACATGGCGGCGTCCTACCGCGACTACCTGACCGCAAAGTACCCGAATTTTGCCGCACAGACGGTGGATGCGGACGCGCCGCTGAGCATCGAGCTGATTGGCGCGATTGACAAGGTGCAGCAGGTGGCGGGCGTGCCCACCAGCGTCCCGATTGCCATGACGACTTATGCGGAAGCGAAAGACCTCCTGCGCGAGCTTGTCACCCGCAATCTGGCGCAGAACATGTCGATTCGCTACGCCGGATGGATGAACGGCGGCATGAATCAGCAGCTGCTGTCCTCCGTCCGCCTGATTCGGCAGCTGGGAACGCAGGAGGAGCTGTTCTCCTTCGCACAGAATGCCGCGATTGCGGGTGTGCCGCTCTATCTGGACGGTTTGACGGCTTTCGCGCGCGACAGTGGCCTGCTGGAGGGCTTCATCGCCTTCCGCGACGCTGCCCGCTTCACCACGCGTGAAGAAGCGGAAATCCCCGAATACAGCCCGATTTGGTACGGCGCGAACGACGACCGCGACACCTACTACCTCGTCAAGCCCGCCATCGCCATGCGCAGCGTCAACGCCCTGGTGAACGCGGCGGCTTCCTACGGCGCAGGCGTTTCCTTCCGCGACATTGGGTACATGCTCTCCGCTGATTACGACAGCAAAAACCACACGACCCGCGAAGCCGTGCTGCATCAGCAGGCGGAAAAGCTCGCTGAACTCAAGGCATCCGGGCGCGACGTAATGATTCGTCAGGGCAACGACTACGCCGCGGTTCAGGCGACGCTCATCACCGACATGGACTTCGACGGCGGACAGTATTCCATCATCGACGAGTACATCCCCTTCTACCCGCTGGCGCTGCACAGCCGCGTATCCTACACAGGCGCATCACTGAATCTGGCGGATGACGCGGAGGAAGTCCTCCTGCGCAGCGCGGAAATGGGCGCGGGTCTGCAATACACGCTGACCGCCCAGAGCGCGCGCGTTTTGCAGGATTCCACCTACTCCGAGTTCTACGGCGCGGACGCGTCGCTCGTGCTGGATGACATCACCGCACAGGTCGCGCAGTACCGTCAGACGCTTTCGGGCATCTTCAATCAGGAAATGACAGGCCATGAACGCGTCGGGAACGTCACCATCACGCCTTACGCAAACGGCACACGCGTCTACGTCAACTTCGGCTATACCGACGCGGCGGTGGATGGCATCACCGTTCCCGCCCGCAGCTATGCAGCGCAACAGGAGGTGAGCAAATGAGCGGCAAACGCATTTCCATTCGTGCGCGCCGAGCAGTATCCGGCTATCTGTTCATTCTGCCCTTCATCATCGGCTTCCTGTGTTTCATGCTGCTGCCGCTGGTGGATTCCTTCTGGATGAGCCTGTGCCGGGTGGACGTGACCGCCGGACAGGGCTTCCAGACGACCTTCATCGGGCTGGACAACTACATCCGCGCCTTCACCATTGACCCGGAGTTCAACAAGCTGCTCAGCGAAGAAATCGGCGTGATGGTCACGCACACCATTGCGATTCTCGTCGTGTCCTTCGTCATTGCCATCGTACTGAATCAGGAATTCAAAGGGCGCGCGTTCGTCCGTGCTATCTTCTTCCTGCCCGTCATCCTCTCCAGCGGCGTTCTCATCGGCTTGGAGACGGACAACACCCTGATGGCGGGAATGCAGCAGATGATGGCGGAGTCCTCCCCGTTCACGCTGTCCGAGTCGCTGATGAAGATTCTCAAGCTCACGGGCATCGGCAGCGACGTGCTGGACATCGTCTTTTCCCTGATTGACGAAGTGTACGACATTGTGATGGCAAGCGGCATCCAGATTGTCGTTTTCCTTTCCGGTCTGCAGAACGTTCCGCGCAGCCTGTACGAAGCGGCGGACGTCGAGGGCTGCTCGAAGTGGGAAGCCTTCTGGACGATTACCTTCCCGATGGTCTCCCCCCTGCTGATTGTCAACATCATCTACACCATCATCGACTTCTTCATGAAGACAGACAGCGAAGTCATGAAGAAAATCAATGAAGAAATGACGCTGAAATACAACTACGGCTTCTCCTCCGCAATGGCTTGGGTGTATTTCGCCGTCACGATTGTCCTCATCGGCGTAAGTGCCCTGATGCTGAAAGGAGTGGTGAGCAGCGATGAGTAAGCAGACCGCGACCCACGCTCATCCCAGCGGCAGCTTCTGGGCGCGCAACCGCAAGTCCGGCGGATATCTGCTCCGCAAGACGCTGCGGCGCAAGGGCTATCAGCTGATTCGCTTCCTGCTGCTGTTCGGGCTTTGCTTCATGATTATCCAGCCCCTGCTGGACAAGCTGAGCGTCTCGTTCATGGCGGAGCGCGACCTGTACGACTCCACGGTCATCTCGATTCCGCGCCACCTGACGACGGCGAATTACTCCCTCGCCGCCAGCAAAATCCTGCTGAATTACGGCACGACGTTCCTGAACACGCTGATCGTCTCCCTCGCGGTGTCGGTGCTGCAAATTGCCGCCTGCACGCTCGTGGGCTACGGCTTTGCGCGTTTCGAGTTCCCGTTCAAGAAGTTCTGGTTCGCGGCGGTCATCATCACCGTCATCATTCCGCCGCAGACGATTTCGTCCTCGCTTTACCTGCACTTCAACTTCTTCGACATCTTCGGCATTTTCAAGGCGACGACGGGCAGCAGCCTGAATCTGCGCGGTTCGCCCATTCCCTATGCGCTCATGTCCGCAACGTGCATGGGGCTGAAGAACGGCTTGTACATCTACATGATTCGCCAGTTCTTCACCGGCATTCCGAAGTCGCTGGAGGAAGCGGCGTATGTGGACGGATGCAGCATCTTCAAGACGTTCTGGCGGGTGATTCTGCCCGACGCCGTGCCGATTCTGGTCTCCTGCTTTCTGTTCTCCTTCGTCTGGCAGTGGACGGACACGTTCTACTCCAAGCTGTTCTTGGGGAACATCAAGCTCCTGAGCCTTGAAGCCTCTACCGTCGCCGACCGCCTGAACAGCTACGTTTCCATTCAGCTGGGGCTTTCCGGCGGCGCGTCGATGGGCTATCAGCAGCAGATGGTTTCGACCGCCACGCTGATGCTCGTCGCCCCCCTGCTCGTCCTCTATCTCTTCGCCCAGCGTTCCTTCGTCGAATCCATCGCTGCAAGCGGCATCAAGGGATAATGGGGAGGCGCCAGAGGCTCTGCCTCTGGACTCCGGCAGGGCTCTGCCCTGCACCCGCGAAGGGTCTTCGACCCTCTCGACACCCTTTTCGCGATTGAGTTGGTGACACTGGCATACAGTGTCCGCGTGTTTATCCACAGGTTAGTCACACTATCCCCGGTTTCCAAGCAGCGGGCTGTGCCTGCCGCTCTCAGCCCCAAAAGCCGCGGCGCCGAAGGGGCCAAGGGGGGCGACCGGAAAGCCCCCTTGTCGCCGCCGCAGCGGCGAAACTCTCGATCCTATGACCCGCAGGTCATAAAATAAAAGGAGGCAATCTCATGAAACGGTACCTTGCTCTGTTTCTCTCTCTGGTGATGATTCTCTGCGCCCTGCCGCTGGCAATCGCAGAAGACGTCGAAAACCCCTACGAGGATGACGGTATCGTCATCTACCGCGACGCGGACGGCAACGTCATCGACCTCGGCGGCATGGAAATCACCGTCTGCGACTGGTGGTCTTCCGACTGGCACGACGACGAACCCACCACGGCGGCGGGCGAAGCGACCTACGACTACCGCACTTGGCTGGAAGAGACCTACAACTTCAAGATTGTGCAGCGCAACGCCACGACTTGGAACGACTCTCCCTCCGACTTCACCAACTTCGCGACCACGGGCGGCGACGAGAACTATGTTTGGATTCTCCGCGCCGGCGCGTACCTCGCGCCCTTCAAGGCGGGTCTGTTCTATGACCTGTCCACGCTGGACTGCCTCGACTTCTCCGACGAGAAGTGGAACGGCACGGTTACCGGTCTGCTGAGCAAGGACGGCGGCATCTACGGTATGCGCCCCGAAAAGGCTGAACCCCGCAAGGGCGTGTTCTTCAACAAGCGCCTGCTCAACGATGCCGGTGTTGACCCCGAAGAGATCTACGACCTTCAGGCAAAGGGCGAATGGACGTGGGAAGCCTTTGAAGCGCTCTGCGAAAAGCTGACCCGCGACACCGACAACGACGGCGTGATTGACCGTTATGCCATGATGTCCTTCTCCTCTCACCTGATTCCCGCCGCCCTCGTTTCCAACGGCGCTGGCTTCGTTCAGGTGGATGAAAACGGCAAGTACTACAACGCGGCGGAAACCGACGCTTTCCTCGAAGCCATGAACTGGGTCATGGACATGGTGTCCAAGTACGAAATGAAGGCGCCCGAAGGTGCTGAATGGAACTACTTCGAGAGCGCGTTCATCAACGGCGAAGTCGCCCTGCAGGTGCATGAAGACTACTTCGCGGGTTCTCTGGCAAACATGGAAGACGACTACGGCTTCGTGTTCTTCCCCAAGGGCCCGCGCGCCGAGACCTACCTCTACGCGCCTTCTGACAACATCATGGTCATCCCGGCTTGCTACGACGCGGATCGCGCGTGGAAGATTGCCTTCGCTTACAACCTCTTCACCAACCCCACCCCCGGCTACACCGACAGCGACGACTGGAAGAACGGCTACTATCAGAAGTACCGCGACGAGCGCGCCGTGGACGAGACCATCACCATGATGCGTGAGCCGGAGCATCAGTTCGTCTGGTATTCCGACATGGTGACCGGCTACGACCTCGGCAGCCAGTACATCTGGGACGTGTACGCGCAGGCGACCACCCCCGCTGAAAAGGCGGAATCCATGCGCGGCACTTGGCAGGCGTACATCGACGAAGCCAACGCAAACTAACCCCGCAAAAACGGGTCGAGAGAATTGCTTCTCTCGACCCTCTTCGTTTTTTTTGGGAGACCCAAGGGGCGCTGCCCCTTGACCCCGCAAGGGAGTTCCTCCCTTGACCCTTTCGCGCGATTGAGTTGGTGACGACTGCATACTGCTTCCGCGTGTTTATTGAGGGAACCCAAGGGGCGCTGCCCCTTGACCCTGCAAGGGAGTTCCTCCCTTGACCCTTTCGCGCGATGCAGTTGGTGCCTTCTGCTTACTTCTTCCGCGTGTTTATCCAAGGGACGGAGAAGCTCAGTGCCGCCCAAAGCCCCCAAACCCATTCGAGTTCCCCACAACCGTGCTGCTCTGCGTCACCGTCGCGCTGGTTGAGCCAATCGTCACCGTGTACGTTTCGCCTACCACCAAATCCGCGCTGGAGAACACCACGCTGTTCGCGCTCTTCACCGTCACGCCCGTGTACAGCACATTGCCTTGGCTGTCCGTGATGGTAATCGTCTCGCCCGCGCCGAAGCTGTTCATCGTCACAAGGAACGCGCACTGCGTGGACGTGCTGCCGAAGTTCTCCGCCATGCTGCTCGCGCCCAGCGCAATCAGCGTACCGCCAGAAATGAAGCCTGCTCCGCCGTTTTCCGTGCCAATGTCCAGCGCGCCGTTGCCGCCATTGGACGGGCCGTTGACAGTAATGTCGCCGCCCTCCACGCGCAGGTTGCCGTTGGAATCCAGCCCGTCTCCATCCGCATTCACCGTGATTTTGCCGCCCGTAATCAGCAGCACCGGCTGCTTGTCGGTCGTGTCATCCGTGGTCGTGCTGTCTGCCGCGTCCTGCCCCGGCATGGTCGGCGGATTGCCGCTGGGCGCATTGCCGTCCGGCGGGTTCTGCATGTTGCTGTTATCCGGCGGGGTCATATCGCCACTATGATTGTTCGTGTCATTGCGCCGTCCGCCGAAGCTGCCGCCCATGCCGCCGCGTCCGCCGCCGAAGTCTCCGCCAAATCCACCGCTGAAGCCGTCCGAGCCGCCGTTGGCATTGATGCCGTCGTCCGACGCGGTTATATCCAGTTCACCGCCTGCCAGCGTAATCTGATTCGCTTCCAAGCCCTCATAGGAGGTCAGCACGGTGATTTTGCCGTCCAGCACGGTCAGGGAAAGCGCCGCATGAGCACCATCGTCGCCCGTGCTGAGGATGCATTCGCCGCCGGAAATCGTCATGTCGCCGTCGGTGTGCAAGGCGTCGTCCTGTGCGTCAATCGTAATCGACCCACCGGAAATCACCAGCGCTTTGCCTGCTTTCAAGCCCTTGCAGCTCGCGCTGTTATCGTCACTGGCGGAATTGTCGAAGTCCCACCAGCCGCGCATATTGTCGGTTTTCTGCTGCGCGTTTGCGCTTCCGCCGCCGCTAATGATGGAAACCACGCCGCCCGTCACTGTCAGCGTCGTTTCCGCCGACACGCCGTCGCCCGCACTGGTGATGATGATTTCGCCGTCCTCAATGGTCACGAAGCCCTTTTCCTCGTTCTCCGTCTCGTCGCTGGTGATGCCGTCCTTGCCGGATGTCACCGTCACCGTGCCGCCGGAGACGGTCACGCTATTCTTGCCCTTGATGCCGTGCCCCAGTGCAGTCACGCTGATATTGCCGTTCTTGATTTTCAGGTCTTTCGTGCAGTGGATGCCGTTGTTAAGGTAGTCCAGCACGGTCAGGCTGCCCTTGCCCTTGATTTTCAGGTCAGCCTTGCTTTGCAGCGCGCCGCCGGATGCTTCTTCGCTCTCCGTCGCAGCGGCAATGTCCACTTCTTCGCCGGATTGCAGGACGTTCGTCGTGCCTTCTTGCAACTCAATGGTCACGTCGTCGGCGGTGGCAATTTGAATCGCCGCGCCAGTAGTGTTCTTGATGCTCACGCCGCCCAGCACAAGGGTAATTTTCGCGTTCTCGGCGCTTTCGACAATGAGCGCACCGTCGCCAAGTGTCCCGGCGATTTGGTATGTGCCCGCTTGGGTGATGGTGACGGTCTGACCGTCGATCAGGACAGACGCATCGGTGGATGCGCTCCCATCAGGGGAGAGGGTAATGTTCCCATCGGCGAGGGCTGACCCTGCAAGCAGCAGCGTCGCGACTGCCATCATTGTGATTAGCCACTTTTTCATGATGATAAACCTCCTTGTTGCAGGCTTGTGTTTTCTATTTTGCATAGTTCCAAGGGCAATGGAAACGGGCGAAGTCTGCGTTCGCCCTCTGGACTCCTTCGGGGGTGCCCAGCAAGCAACAGTCTTTGACTGTTAGTCTTTTGGGCTGCCTAAGCTGGAATTACAGGCTGTCCTTATCCCCTGGATTCGTGAAGAGAATCGGGAGGTTGCCGTTGCGCTCTCGAAGGTCGTCCAGCAGTGCTTTCGAGGGAACTGCGCTCGGCAGATTCACCTGATAGGTCAGTTCAAACAGCGTGCCCATGCTTTCGGTGCGTACCTTTTCCAGCGTCGCCGTCACATGGTGCGCGCGGAAAACGTCGGGCAGTGCGGATTCGTAGTCCACATCTTCCGGCACGGTAATGCGCAGTGCCTTCGCGTTTTCCGGCATTGCGCCGAAGTGCAATTTCGTCAGCACCAGCACGGCGGCAGCGGCCAGCAGGAAGAAAACTACCGCCACGCCGAGCATTCCCATGCCCATTGCAAGACCCATCGCGACAGCGGTGAAAATCGCCGCGATTTCACGCGCCGTACCGGGCACGGAGCGGAATCGCACGAGCGCGAACGTCCCGGCGACCGCCAGCCCCGTGCCAATGCTGCCGTTGACCATCATAATCACCAGCGCGACCGACATCGGCAGGAGCGCCAGCGTCAGCGCGAAGGACGCGGTGTGCCTGCAGCCGCGCGTGAACACCAGCGCGGTCAGAATGCCCAGCACCAGCGCCGACGCCAGACACAGCAGCAGCGCGGAAACAGTCAGTGGTGTGGGCAGAATCGAGGTCAGCAGCGAATCAAGACGCATGTTCAATTTCTCCTTCGTTGTTCCGTTTGTGCGCCATCGGGCGAATATCCGGCTTCCGGCGCGCAAGGTGGTTCAAATAGCATGTGCCGTACTTGGAGAACGACGACATATAGATTTTGTGTCGGCTCAACAGCCGCGCCAGCCACAGCGGGGCGGCGTTTGCGAGCTTGACTTCCAGAATCACGGGGTCGTCGGGGCAAATCAGTTCTCCCGCGTCATCCGTGAAGCAGTCAAGGCGTGTTGTGCGGTAGCGCAGGTGCGTATCCAGCGTCACCCGCAGCGCCGGGTCATCCAGCCCGTACAGCGCCACGCGTTCATAGGCGAGGAACACTTTCGGGCGAATCGGATGCTCCGACAAATACCGATGCAATTCGCGCTGAATCTGCGGATTTTCGCCGTCCAGCGTTTCGCCGCGCAGGAAGCGCCGCATGTCGTCCGGGCTGACCGCAATGCGCCGCTTGTAGACCACGCCGCTGTACTTCTTCTTCAGTTCCGCGAAAATCAGCGAATCCTCCATCGGCGTACCATAGGCGCGAAGCCGAAATTTCACCTTGTACTTCGGCCTCTGAATCGACCTGCGGATCAGCGCATAATCATCGGTATCATAATACAGATTGCGGATGGTATGCTGACCATACTGGTCAACCGCCATATACCCTGCGGTCAAATCCCGCATCAGTGCCTCCGCCTGCGCATGGGTGAGGACGAATTTCTTTTCCACCCGTTCAAAGGAACACTGAACGCCCGCCATCAGCGCTCACCTCCGTTCGTTTTGCTTGCAGAAATGATGATACTGCCCTTCTGTGTCCGCAAAAGGTTCGCTATGTGAAGGTTCTATGAAAAAGGCGCATGAAATCGTTGCATTCTTCCGCCTTGCGGACGGGGGAAAAGTGCGGTATACTAAAGGAAAATATGGATACAGGAGGCATCCCCATGAACAACGTATCTGCCCACCGCGCCTTTTCCTTCCTGCGCACTTACGGCTATGAGCGTGTCAGCTGTTCCAAGGAGGAGCGAACCGTTGCCGAAGCGCTGCTGAACGAATGCAAGTCGCTCGGCGTTTCCGCCCAGCTGGAGGAGTTTACCGTTCCGTGCGGGCGCGTGTCTCACGCGCTGCTGCGAGTCACGTCGCCCTACGTCAAGGAGTACGAGGTCACGGGCTACGAGCGCGCCGCCTCCACCCCTGAAGGCGGGCTTGACGCGGAGTTCCTGTATGTCGAGAATGCCGACGAAGTGCTGCTGGAACAGGCGAAGGGCAAAATCGTCCTCGTGAACGGCTATCTGAACCGCGCGACGTACGAGAAGCTGCGCAAGGCGGAAGCCGCGGCCATTTTGACCTTCACCGGGCGCACGATTGACCGCGAGAGCGAAAGTGACCTGAACCGCTGCAAACTGCGCAAGACGCTGACGGAGCCGTTCGGCGCGGTTCCCGTGCTGAACATGCGCGCCGCCTCCGCCGCCGAAATCGTCCGCCGCGGTGCAAAGACGGTGCATATCGAGCTGACCGGCGAATGCTATGACGGCACGAGCCAGAACGTCTGCGCGACCATTCCCGGCACGGACAAGGCGGAGGAAGTCATCACCCTCGGCGGGCATTACGACAGCGTGTATTTCTCTTCCGGTGTGCATGATAACCTGTCCGGCAGCGTCATCGTGCTGGAACTGCTGCGGTATTTCGCCGCCCATCCGCCGCGCCGGACACTGCGCTTCTGCTGGTTCGGCTCGGAAGAGCAGGGGCTGCTTGGCTCGAAGGCGTATGTCAAGGCGCACGCGGACGAACTCAAGGCCTGTGTCGCCATGCTCAATTTCGACGTCGCCGCGCCGACCCTCGGCTCGAACCACCTCGTCACCCTTGCCACGGATGATGCCCTGCACTACGTCGCGGGCGTTCTGCGCGAAGCAGGCTACGGTTGCCGCGCCAAGCAGGACACCTATTCCAGCGACTGCATCCCCTTCGCGGATAACGGCGTGCCCGCCATCAATCTCGCCCGCTTCGGCGCAAACGGCGCGGACTACATGCATAATCGGCATGACAGCCTGAAGAGCGGGTATCTCGATGAGCACGCGCTGGATATCACCTTGCAGCAGGGCTTTGTGCTGCTTGATCGGCTGGCAAACGCTGCTTCCTTCCCCATCAAGCGGGAAATCGCCCCCGAAATCCGCCAGAAGGTGGATGAATACCTGTTCAAGGCAAAGAAGGAGTAATCCCCCGATGATAGGACGTTTCGCGCCGACTCCCAGCGGACGGCTGCATCTGGGCAATCTGCTCTGCGCGATGCTGGCGTACCTGTCCGCGCGCAGTCAGGGCGGGCAGTTTCTGCTGCGCATTGAGGATGTGGATATTCCCCGCTGCCCGCGCACGCTGGCGCAGCAGGCGATTGATGATCTGCGCTGCCTCGGCTTTCGCTGGGATGCGCCGCTGCTGTACCAGTCGGCGCGGAGCGGCGTTTATCAGGATGTGCTGAACCGCCTGCGCCGCGAAGGGCATGTGTACCCGTGCTTCTGCACCCGCGCGCAGCTGCACGCGACCGTCGCGCCGAATCTGGGCGACACGCAGTTCATCTACCCCGGCACCTGCGCGCATTTGACCCCAGAGGAAGCTGCCGAACGCGCCAAGACCCGTGCGCCCGCGATGCGTCTGCGTGTACCGGATGAGACAATCACCTTCACTGACCGCGTTTTCGGGGCGCAGGCGGAGAATCTCGCGCGCGACTGCGGGGATTTTCTCTTGCAGCGGTCGGACGGGCTGTTCGGGTATCAGTTAGCGGTGGTTGTGGACGACGCGCTGTCCGGCGTGACAGAGGTCGTGCGCGGACGAGACATCCTCAGCGCGACGCCGCGGCAGATTTACTTGCAGCATCTCTTGGGCTATCCGCAGCCTGCTTACGCGCATATTCCCCTGCTGATGGACGCGCAGGGGCGGCGGCTGGCGAAGCGCGACCGCGATTTGGATCTGTCCGCGCTCTCGAAGCGCTTTTCGCCGGAGGAGATTCTCGGCTTCCTCGCGTGGAGCGCGGGGATTCAGCCGGAAATGCGCCCGACGACGCTGGATGCGCTGATTCCGTTGTTCTCGTGGGACAAAATCCCCCGCACGGATTTGCGCCTGCCCGCCGAAATCTTCCCTGAAGGAGCTTCCACATGACGTTTGAACGGATTCCATCCCCGAATCACCCGCTGTACGCCGAGGCTATGGCGCTCTACGGGATCAGCTTTCCCGCGCATGAGCAGCGTGAAACGCCCTCGCAGACCGCCATTCTGACCCACCCTGACTATCACTTCACGGCGATTCGGGACGGCAGCGCCTTCGTCGGCGATATGCTCTACTGGGAAACGCCGGATTTCCGCTACATCGAGCATTTCTGCATTCTCCCCGCCCTGCGCGGCCAGCGGTACGGTTCGCGCGCGCTGTCGATGCTTCCCAATGACCGCCCGGTGATTCTGGAAATTGACCCGCCTGTGGACGAAATCGCCATCCGCCGCAAGGGCTTCTACGAGCGCTGCGGCTTCACGGCGAACCCGTATCCGCATGTGCATCCGGCATACCACAAGAGCGTTCATGGGCATGATTTGGTGCTGATGTCGCGCCCCGATGGACTGACGGATAAGCAGTGCCGCGCGTTTCATACTAATTCGATTCTAAAACATGGCATCGAGCATAGCAGATTTTTCGTTCCGGCAAAGCTGAGTGAAGCGAGGCGTACTGGAGGTACGCGCGAGCGGAACGATGCAAAGCCGGGGCGGAAAAGATGCTGTGCGAATGACATGGTTTAGATGAGAATTCGTATCAGGCGTATTTGGCGGATGTCGTGATGCGGAATGCGTATTGACCGCAAGAGTGCAAACCAAATCAAGCGAAGTCCGCCCACGCTGTGCTATCCTATTCACAGCGAAAGGAGCGAAGGACGATGGAAAACTGGTCACAGAGCATCCAGCAGACGATTGACATCATTGACCGCTGCATCCGCCAGCAGGAGGACGAAGCACTGACCCTGCGGGCGCTGTCCGCCGCATTGGGGTACTCCGAATCGTATGTGTCGCGGAAGTTTCGGGCGCTGTCCGGCATGTCCCTGCGCGATTATCTGCGCTTCCGGCATCTGGCGTTCGCCCTTCGGGATGTCCGCGACACGTCGGATTCCCTGCTGGAAATTGCCGTGCGCTACGGCTTTTCCTCGCACGAGGCGTTCACCCGCGCATTCCGCGCCGCTTATGGCGTGACCCCCAGCGCGTACCGCCTGCACCCGACTGCCGTCGTCCTCCACACCATTTTGAAGCCTTTCGACTGTTATCTGCTTGGCATAGGAGGAACGGGCATGGCCGCATCGACTGACCACATCAAGACGTATTTCATCACCATTCCGGCGCACAAGTTCCTGCACATCCGCAACTACGAGAGCATCGGCTACTTCGACTTCTGGCAGAAGCAGAGCCTGATTCCGGGGCAGGACTGGGCGACCATCTGCGGCTTGCTGGAGCGCATCCCCGGCAGCCTCGATCATTTCGGCGGCAACGAGCGCAACGCATCTTCGGGGCAGCTGATGGCGTACATCAACGAACCGACCGGGCGCATTTGCAGCTGGGGGATTCCGCTGGCGGAGGCTTATGGCATTCGTCTGCCTGCGGATTACGCTGGGGATGTCCCCGCGCCGCTCCAGCTCATGGACGTTCCTGAAGGGGAATACATCGTCTTTGAGCACGGCCCGTTCGATTACGAGACGGAGAACACGCAGGTCGAAACCGAAATCGAGCGCGCGATGAAGGACTTCGACTACGCCGCGCATGGGGTCAAACTGGACACGGCGCAGGGGCGCGTGTTCTACTTCTACCACGACTGCACGAGGTTTTGGAAGTATGTGCGGCCGGTGAAGCGGGTGGAAGGTATTTTAGGGCAATAACATTCCCAAAAACGAAGCGGCAGACCGCCATTTTGCAGGGTCTGCCGTTTTGCTTTTTTCCAAAGACTTCACTGTTCCGTTTTCCCGACCACATACACCGCCAAGTCCATCTCGCCCGCTTTCGTCGCCGCCGTCAGATCATCATGCAGCCACGAAACGTAATACGGCTGCTCGATGCAGTCATGCAGGAGCTTTTTGATGCACTCAATGTCGTTCACTGTCAGCGAAATTTGCGCGTCCGTCATCAGCTTCGCCGGAGCTAAGACAATCTCGCAGTCGGTGCCGTTTTCGTGGTCATGCAGGGCGATTTTATCCGCGAAGCCCGTCAGAAGCGTGTCGAATGCGTAGTACGCCAGCAGCATTTCTTCCTGATGGATGCCAATCCGCATAAAGACAGCGCCGTCTTCGCGAAACGTCTCCACCCTGCATTCCAGCTTCGGGATGATAGGCACGGTTTAGTCCTCCCCCAAATGCAAGTCCTTGAAGTCCCCCAACTCACCGCGGCGGAAGTGCTTCCGGCACAGGCTCACATACTGCCCATTGCCGCCGAGGACGACCTGCTCGCCCTCCTGTACCACGCGGCCGTCCACCACGCGGGCGTTGCACGTCGCCTTGCGCCCGCACCAGCAGATGGTCTTGATTTCCTCAATCGTGTCCGCCCACGCCATCAGCCACTGACTGCCCTCGAAGAAATTGTTCTGGAAGTCCGCGCGCAGACCGTAGGCAATTACGGGTACGTCGTAGTCATCGACCATCTCCACCAGCATTTCGACCTGCGCCTTGGTCAGGAACTGCGCTTCGTCGATGATGACGCAGCCGTAGCCCTGCGCATCCGCCGCCGTCACGTCCTCGATGAAGCGGCAGGCGGTTTCCAGCCCGCAGCGGGAACGGACAATCACCGCCCCGTCGCGGTTTTCGAGCTTCGGTTTGAGCATCAGCACCTTCTGGCCGCGCTCTTCGTAGTTATACTGCACCATGATGGCGTTGGCGGTCTTGCTGGACCCCATGGCCCCGTAGCGGAAATATAATTTTGCCATGATTATGTAGTCTCTTCTCTTATTGTATTTGCGTTTTTGATATTGCGCTTTATCGTAGCAGGGGATTTCGCCTCTGCGGAGGCGACCAGAGGGCTTTGCGGTCGCCCTCTGGACTCCTTCGCACTGCACTCCCATGTTTCTTGATTTTTCATGTTGCAGAGGGAATCGCGCCTGCGGGCGCGACCAAAGGGCTTTCCGATCGCCCTTTGGAAACCTTCGGGTCGCCACTACCGAAGTTGACTTTTTCCGCAGCAGAGGAAATCGCGCCTGCGGGCGCGAAGGTTACAGCGCCTTCATCGTGAAGGTGAACGTGTAGGGCTTGTCTGCCGGATAGCAGAACTGCGGCAGGACGGGCGCGCCCCAGCTGTCGTCGCCGCCGATGCCCTTGCGGAACATCGCCACATCCAGCACCGTGCGTACCGAGCCCATCAGGTCGCTCGGATGGTATGCCGCTTCCAGTTCCTCCGGCAGCCACGGCTGAACGCTCACTTCGAGGTTGTCGCCCGAAATCTCCACGCCGTGACCGTCCGCATCCGTCACCGAAACGACCTGCACGCCCGTGCGGTTGCCGCTTTCCTGCGGCTTGCAGTAGCGCGTCATGCCGTCCGCGGCGTTCCAGCTGTGCCAGCCCAGATACGCGCCCTCGCGGCGGTCGATGTAGTTCTCATCCGGGCCGTAGCCATAGCAGCGGACGCGGGTCAGGCGCGGGTCAAGCTGGAAGGACAAGCCCAGCGCGGGCATATCCGGCTGATTCGGCAAGCCGGGCCAGTCCACCGTTACGTCAAGGGCATCCTGCGAATGCACCGTGTAACGCACCGTGACCGCGAAATCCGGCAGCATCGGCGTGGTGTAGCGGTAGACGAGCGTCGTTCTGCCCGCTTCCTGCTGGATATCCGCGTCGCTGCACGCGCTGTGACGGCTGATAAGGTGGTACACGCCCTGCTGGATGTTGTTGCCGTTGCCGCGGTCGTTGTCAGTGGATGCGCGGAAGAGGCTCAATTGCGGCGCGCGCAGGAGCGTCTCGCGTCCCAGCCGGTCGCGGAAGGAAATGATGCCGCCGCGCCGCGCCAGCAGCACGCCCAGCCTTTCGCCGCGGAACCCGACATTGCAGTCGCCAATCACCGGGGCAGGCGCATTGTCCGGCGTTTCCGCCTTCTTCATCGCGCCCAACACGGTCTGTCCGTGGCTGAGCACCGTTCCCGCTTCCAGTATGCCCGTCTTTTCGCGCAGCACGAGGAAGCACGTTACCACCGTCTGCCCTTCCGGCAGCGTTCCGAACGGCAGGTCAATGTGGACTGATTCGCCCGGCGCAATGTCCGGCAGCAGCGTTTCGCCCGCGCTGATGGGCTTGCGGTCGCACTCCAGCGTCCAGCGCACGTCATAGCCCGTCAGCGTCTGGAAGAGGCGGCGATTCTTCACCGTCACGCCCGTTTCGTCCGGCGTCAGGAACACGTCGCGGAACAGGTACCGCACTTCCTGACACTTGCCCGTCTGCGTGCGGTCGCCCAGAATGATGCCGTTGGTGTTGAACTGCCAGTCCGTCGGCTTGTCGCCGAAATCGCCGCCATACGCCAAGCGTTCCTGCCCGTTCGGGGCTTTCACGCGCAGCGCCTGATCCACATAATCCCAGATAAAGCCGCCCTGATACATCGGGTACTTGTCCTCCAGCGCGGTATACAGGCTCATGCCGCCGCAGCTGTTGCCCATGGCGTGGGTGTATTCGCAGTTGATGAAGGGCTTGTCGGGATTGCTTTGCAGATACTCCTCGATGCTCGCGACCCTGCGGTACATGTTGGAATGCACGTCCGTCGTGTCAGGATAGCGCGGATCATTCGCCACGCCCTCGTAATGCACCAGGCGCGTCGGATCTTCCCGGCGGTAATACTGGCTCAATTCGTAGAGGTCTTTGCCGCCCCAGCTTTCGTTGCCGCACGACCAAAGCAGAATGCACGGGTGATTCTTGTCACGCTCCAGCATCGCCCGGCCGCGCGCCAGCACTGCCTCCTGCCACTCCGGGCGGTTGTCCGGCACCACCCAGTCGTGCATCGGCTGCCACGAGCCGTGCGTCTCGATGTTCGCTTCGTCGATGACGTACAGCCCATATTCGTCGCACAGGCGGTAAAATTCCGATGTATTCGGATAGTGGCAGGTGCGCACGGCGTTGATATTCATCGCCTTCATGTCGCGAATGTCGCGTATCAGCAGGTCATGCGTCATCACGCGCCCGCGGTCGCAGTCAAATTCGTGGCGATTGACGCCGTGGAACACGATGCGCTTGCCATTCAGGCACATGATTTTGTCCTTCATCTCGAACTGGCGGAAACCCACTTTCGTCCGGCAGACTTCGGTCACTTGCCCCTGCGCATTCGTCAGCACGACGGTCAGCATGTAGAGATTCGGCTCTTCCGCGCTCCACAGCTTCACGCCGGGAATCTCCGCGCTGACATAGCTTTCCAGCGCCATCAGCGGCTTCTCCGCCGTCCAGAGCGTCTTGCCCGCCTTGTCCGTCAGCGTCAGTTTCGCCTTGCCCAGCGACGCGCCCATCACCCGCAGGCGCGTTTCCAGCGTCGCGCGGGTGTAGTTGTCCGTCAGCGGTGTGCGGACGCGCAGATCGTAGAGATGCGTTTCGGGGTAGAAGTGCAGGGACACGCTGCGGTGGATGCCGCTGAACCGCCAGAAGTCCTGATCCTCCATCCAGCTGCCCGTGCAGCGCTTGAACACGCGCAGCGCCAGCCGATTCTCCCCGACGTGGACGTAGGGGGTCAAGTCGAAGCGGTGCGGTGTGAAGCTGTCCTCCGCATAGCCGACTTCATGCCCGTTGACGTAAACCAGCACCGCCGCTTCCACGCCCGCCAAATGCAGCACGGTACGCTGCTGCACCTGCGGCAGGGACAAAGCAAAGTGTCGGATGCACGTCACCGTCGGGTTGTAGACTTCGCTCACCTGCGGCGCCTGCAAGGCTTCACGACCATCCCACGGGTACTGCGTATTGACGTAATGCGGCGGATCCCACTCCGGCGCTTCCATCTGAAATTCGCACGGCACCTGAATTTCCCGCAGCGTTTCATCCAGCGCGGCGCTCGTCAGCAGCGTTTCCGGCGCTTCCGAGGGATTCATGGCAAAATGCGCCTTCCACGCGCCATCCAGCGATTTCACCAAAGAGGACGCATCCGCGTCTGCCTCCGCCATCGTCGCATAAAAGGCATGATCGGAGCAATCCGGCAGTTCATGGACGCTGAAAATTTCCGGGTTGCTCAGCCAAGCGGTTTCAAATCGTTCTCTTGCAATCTGCTTCATCCGAACTCATCCTTTCATAAGGAATCTTCTCCCTTGATTATAACGGATTGCGCGCGCCTTGTCCAGTCCCGCAAAATAAACTTTTGCATTCGGCAAAGAACGCGCCGTTTTCCCTTGACAGAAGCATTATTTGATTGTAAAATAGGAAGTGACCGGCTGTGGCGCGTCCGAAATGTTTTTCCAACCGCGCCCGTGCTGTTTTCGATAGACGCCTGATTGCTTTCAAGCGCCTGCGGATTTTCGCCGTTTTCGTGCGGTTTTCGCGGCGCTTCGGCTGTTTGACCAGTCAATGCGGATGGGCAGCGTGTCTGCTGATTCGCCTTTTCGGTGCTTTTCCCCGATTGGGGAGGATGCATCCTTTCCGAAACGCGCCTGTCATCACAAGTGCGCCTGTTTTCATGCGCCCTGCGGTGATATTTCTGACCTCGTATTCCCTTCGTCAGAGCGTTGTTTTTCGCCTGTCGCGACGGTTTTCGTCCTCCGGCAGTGTGTTGACTGATATGGTTTTGCCGTCTGTTCGTCCTGCCTGTCCATGCGGATGCGCGGGATGTTTTCGGACTGCGTGTGTCGAATTTGCAGCGTACAGCCGTATGGGGAAAATCGCTTCCCCGACGGCTTTTTTGCGTCGGTCGCATCAACTTCTTCGTAACTGAATTTTCAGCAAAATTTGAAAGGGGGAAACCATTCAGTGCCAACCATCGTATGGATTCTGATTGTCCTGCTCGTCGGTGCCGGCGGCGGCTTCGCAGGCTACACCTACCGGCAGAAGATGGTCGAAGAAAAGATCAACCGCAGCGAGGAAACTGCCAAGCGCCTGTACGAGGATGCCGTCCGCAAGGCGGATGACTACAAGCGCAAAGCAGACGACTACAAAAAGGAAAAGGTGCAGGAAGCCAAGGCGGAAATTCTCAAGGCTAAGGATGAGATTGACCGCGAAAAGGCGGATAACAACCGCGAGATGAACGAGATTCGTGAACGCCGCGCCGAGGTGCAGCGGAGCGAAAATCGTCTGGTGCAGCGCGAAGCGTCGCTGGACAAGCGTTCGGACAGCCTTGATGACCGCGAGAACGACCTGAAGAAGCGCAGCGACCTGATGGAACGCAAGCAGGAGGACACCGCCCGCCTGCACGATGAGGCGGAAGCCCTTGTCACCAAGCAGAACACAGAGCTGGAACGCATCGCCTCCATGACGCAGGACGAAGCGAAGCAGATCATCATCGACCGTGTGCAGAAGGAAGCCTTCCACGACGCGGCGGCGTCCGTGCGCGACATTGAAGCGCGCGCCAAGGAAGAAGCCGAGAAAAAGGCGCGCAACATCATCGCGCTGGCGATTCAGAAGTGCGCCTCCGATCATGTGGCGGAAAGCACCGTGTCCGTCATTGCTCTGCCGAACGACGATATGAAGGGCCGCATCATCGGCCGCGAAGGCCGCAACATCCGCGCGCTGGAAACTGCGACGGGCGTGGACATCATCATCGACGATACGCCCGAAGCCGTCATCGTGTCCGCGTTTGACCCGATTCGCCGTGAAATCGCCCGCCTGACAGTCGAACGCCTGATTAACGACGGCCGCATCCACCCTGCCCGCATCGAAGAGATGGTCGAGAAGGCGAAGAAGGAAGTCGAAAACCAGATTCGCGAAGCCGGTGAAGCCGCTGTTTTCGAGACGAATCAGCACGGCATCCATCACGAACTGGTCAAGCTGCTGGGTCGCCTGAAGTACCGCACCTCCTACGGACAGAACGTCCTAAAGCACTCCATCGAGGTCAGCCATCTGGCAGGTCTGATGGCTGCGGAACTGGGCGCGGATGTTCAGCTTGCCAAGCGCGCCGGTCTGCTGCACGACATCGGCAAGGCGGTTGACCACGAAGCGGAAGGCACGCACGTCACCCTCGGCGGCGAACTGGCCCGCAAGTACCACGAGAGCCCCGATGTCGTCCACTGCATCCTCGCCCACCACAACGACGTCGAACCGCAGACGGTTGAAGCCGTGCTGGTTCAGGCAGCGGACGCGATTTCCGCTGCTCGTCCGGGTGCGCGCCGTGAGAGCCTCGAAAACTACATCAAGCGTCTGGAGAAGCTGGAAGAGATTGCAACCTCCTTCCCCGGTGTCGAGAAGTGCTACGCGATTCAGTCCGGCCGCGAAGTGCGCATCATGGTCAAGCCCGACGACGTGACCGACGATGGCACGAAGATTCTCGCCAAGGAAATTGCCAAGCGCATCGAGAAGGAAATGGAGTATCCGGGACAGATTCGCGTCAACGTCATCCGCGAAACGCGCTCGATGGAGTACGCCAAGTAATTGCAACGCAAAAAGCCCTTTCGTCCGATATGACGAAGGGGCTTTTTCTAATGGCTGAATTTATTACCGTCGCTTCTGTGGAGGCATTCGCGCCCGCCGCCATTGCATTGCTCACTGCTCATTGCGAATTGCTCATGATTTGGTTCTTCACGGAATCTTAGGGGAAGAGCAGCTCGGGGGCGCTCCTGCGGGAGCGCAGAGTTACTGGCAGGGACGCTTCGCTGCCTGCACCTTTGTTGAGCGCGTTTGGCATACTGGTCGCCCGTGGAACTGTTGGGGCGTTGCCCCAAACCCCACAAGGGACGCTGTCCCTTGACCCTGCAAGGGGCAATTGCCCCTTG